>WBZP01001766.1_pt1 | contig 25921 bp, 24 predicted proteins | sample 5204301 | NCBI WGS metagenome assembly WBZP01 (sample SAMN12412401, study PRJNA552823) | activated sludge metagenome | isolation source: activated sludge from nitrification reactor of wastewater treatment plant... | place: USA: Pennsylvania | collected 2017 | reverse complement strand
GCCCGAGCCATTTCACGACTTTCGGCAGCACCTGCGGATTGGCCCAGGGTTCGGCATGCGAGACGGAGATCTGCCCACCGTTGGCAAAACTCGTTTCGAGGCCCGCGCCCGGCTGACGCTCGATGACGATGACTTCGTGGCCGGCCTTCTGCAGGTACCAGGCACTGGCGACGCCCACGAGGCCGGCGCCAAGGACGATGACTCTCAAGCGCGGCTACTCCCCGCGCGTGCGCGCGATGCGCACGACTTCCGGAATCAGCCGCAGGCCGCGCATGATGCGGGCGAGATGGGCCCGGTTACCGACCTGGATGGTGAACTGCAGCGTCGTGTAGAGCCCCGGCGTCTTCTCTTCCATGTGGATGTTCTCGATGTTCGACCCGGCATCGGCGATTGCTGCCGCCATTGCCGCCAGAACACCGCGGGCATTCTTAGCGGTAATGCGCAGGCGGGCCTCGAACAGCTTGCCCTCGGCCGGCTGCCATTCGACATCGATCCACTTCTTCGGCTCGCTGCTGCGCGATTTGCTGATCGTCGGACAATCGTGCGCGTGAACCACGAGCCCCTGCCCCTTGCGGATCGAGCCGATGATCGGGTCGCCGGGAATCGGGCAGCAGCACGGCGCCAGCTGGATCGCCATGCCCTCGGTGCCGCGGATGACGACGGTCGACAACGGCAGCGGCTCTTCCGGACCAACACCATCCTTGGCAAGAAGGCGACGGGCGACGACGGCGGCGATGCGCTTGCCGAGACCGATGTCGGTATAGATTTCCTTCATCGAGCGGTTGCCGGCATCGCGCATCAGATCTTCCCAGGCGTCCGACGGTAGTTCCGCCGATTCAACGCCCAGATGATGTAGCTCCTGCTTCAGCAGGTTCTCGCCGAGCTGCGCCGACTCCTCGTGCTGCATGGTCTTCAGGAAATGGCGGATCTTGCTGCGTGCGCGCCCGGTGCGCACGTACGACAGCCAGGCCGGGTTCGGGTTGGCGTGTGCTGCAGTAATGATCTCGACCTGATCACCGTTCTTCAGTTCGGTACGCAGGGGCATCAGCTCCTGGTTGATGCGCGCCGCGACACAGCGGTTGCCGATGTCAGTGTGCACCATGTAGGCGAAATCGACTGCCGTCGCCCCGCGCGGCAGTTCCATGATCTGGCCCTTCGGCGTGAATACATAGACCTCGTCCGGGAACAGGTCGATCTTGACGTGCTCGAGGAATTCCGCGGAATCCCGCGTGCCGCTCTGCAGTTCGAGCAGCGACTGCAGCCACTTCGCGGTCTTCTTCTGCAGATCGGCACCGCTCTGCTCGGCATCCTTGTACAGCCAGTGCGAGGCGACGCCTTCCTGGGCGACGTGATGCATTTCCTCGGTGCGGATCTGCACCTCGATCGGCGTGCCGAAGGGGCCGATCAGCGTCGTGTGCAGCGACTGGTAGCCATTGACCTTGGGGATCGCGATGTAATCCTTGAACTTGCCGGGCACCGGCTTGTAGAGCGCATGCAGGGCACCGAGGGCGAGGTAGCAGGTGGGGACGTCCTTGACGACGACGCGGAAGCCGTAGATGTCGAGCACCTGCGAGAAGGAAAGACGCTTCTCCTCCATCTTGCGGTAGATCGAGTAAAGGCTCTTCTCGCGGCCGAAGACCTGGGCGCGGATACCGGCCTCGATCATCTTGCCATTGACGTTGTCGAGGATGCGCGACAGCAGCTCGCGGCGGTTGCCGCGCGCCGCATTGAGCGCCCGGGCGATGACCTTCGCCCGCAGGGGATGGATCAGTTCGAACGAAAGATCCTGCAACTGCCGGAACAGCTTGTTGAGGCCCAGCCGGTTGGCGATCGGCGCATAGATCTCGAGGGTTTCCGTGGCGACGCGGCGGCGCTTGTCGGCCCGCACGTGCGACATCGTCTGCAGGTTGTGCATGCGATCGGCGAGCTTGATCAGCACAACGCGCAGGTCGCGCGCCATCGCCATCAGCATCTTGCGGAAGTTTTCGGCCTGCGCTTCCTGGTGCGACTGGAACTCGATCTTGTCGAGCTTGGACAGGCCATCGACCAGCTCGGCCACATGCTTGCCGAAACGCTGGGCAATCTGCGCCTTGGTGACGGCAGTGTCCTCCATCACGTCGTGCAGCAGCGCGGCGACCACCGCCTGCACATCCATCTGCCACTCGGCGAGCGCGCCGGCGACAGCCAGCGGATGCGTGATGTAGGGTTCCCCGGAGTAGCGCGTCTGGCCTGCGTGAGCGGCCTCGGCAAACGCGTACGCGTCGCGTACGAGCGCTACTTCGTCGGGTTTGAGGTAACTGAGGCTGTCGATGAAGACCCGGAACGCCGGGTCTTCATGCGGGGCGGAACGACGTCCGGGCGGGGCGGCGGTTTCGGCGTCCATTCGCGTACACCTTGCCTTCCGCCGGGATCACGATCAGGCCTGACCGCGATTGAGGACTTCCAGACCGACCTTGCCGGAACCGATTTCGCGCAGGGCGATGACGGTCGGCTTGTCCTTCTCGGTCTCGACCAGCGGCGTTGCACCGGAGGCCAGCTGGCGAGCGCGGTAGGTCGCAGCCAGCGTCATCTGGAAGCGGTTGGGGATACGTTTGAGACAGTCGTCTACGGTTACTCGGGCCATGGTGCGGATACCTATGATTCAGAACAGAGAATTGAACAATGCGGCATGGCGGCTGCGCTGGTCTGCCAGATGGAGACGGGAGGCGCGGGCCACCGAAAGCAGGTCGGCAAGCGCCTGCTGCAGCTCATCATTGATAATAACATAATCAAATTCAGAGACATGCCGCATTTCCTCTTGCGCCGCAGCAAGACGACGCGCGATCACCTCGGCGCTGTCGGTACCGCGGCCGGTCAGGCGGCGTTCGAGCTCCGCCATCGATGGTGGCAGGATGAAGACCCCGATCGCCGCCGGAAACAGCTTGCGGACCTGCTGCGCACCCTGCCAGTCGATTTCCAGCAGCACATCACGCCCGGCCGCCATCTCACGCTCGATCCAGACCCGCGAAGTGCCATAGCAGTTGCCATGCACCTCGGCCCATTCGAGGAACTCGCCACGCTCGACCATGGCACGGAATGCCGCCATATCGACAAAGTTGTACTCGCGGCCGTCCTGCTCACCGGGCCGTGGCGACCGTGTCGTATAGGAAATGGACAGCCGGATGCCGGAATCGTTCTCCAGCAGCAGCCGCACCAGCGTCGTTTTTCCGGCGCCGGACGGTGCCGTGACGATATAGAGGTGACCGGACACGGGATATGCCTCCGCTTATTCCAGGTTCTGCACCTGCTCGCGCATCTGTTCGATGAGGAGCTTCAATTCCATCGCCGTCTGCGAGACCTCGCTGACAACCGATTTCGAGCCAAGGGTATTGGCTTCGCGATTCAGTTCCTGCATCAGGAAATCGAGTCGCTTGCCGACGGCGCCTCCCTGCTTCAGCACGCGCTCGACCTCGTCCATGTGCGTGACCAGTCTTGCCAGTTCTTCGGCCACGTCGATACGCGCGGCAAAGACGACCACTTCCTGGCGGATGCGCTCATCGTCGGCACTGCCGATGGCGTCGACCAGCCGCTGCTTGAGCTTGTCCTGGAAGGCCGCCTGCGCGGCCGGGATGTGGGGCGCAACCTGCTCGACCAGCACCCGCATGCGGGCGACGCGCTCAAGGATGATCTGCTTCAGCTTCTCGCCCTCGCGGGTGCGGCTCGCGGCGAAATCGTCGAGCGCCTGTTTCGCCGTCTCCAGCGCAGCCGCCACCAGCGCCTCCTGATCGACGGCCTCCTCGCCGAAGATGCCGGGCCAGCGCAGCACCTCGCCAACTGCCATCGGCCGCGCCTCGGGCAGCACCTGCCGAACGCGACGACCGACGCTTTCCAGCTGGGCCAGCAGGTCGTCGTTGAGCTGCAATTGCTGGGCGCCGCGCGCCGCCGCCATGTAATAGACACGGCACTCAACCTTGCCGCGACCGACACGGGCGGCGATCGCCTCGCGCAGCGCGGGTTCAGCCATGCGCAATTCGTCGCAGACGCGGAAATGAATGTCGAGGAAGCGCGAATTGACGCTCTTCAGTTCCAGGCTCAGCGAGCCGCCGGGCAGGTCGCGCGTCTTCGACGCGTAACCGGTCATGCTTTGGATCATGGAATTCCTGCCGAAAGAGAAACGATAGTGGTGCGTAAAGGATCTGATGCGGGGCAAGACCGTGTGCGAACGCAGCTTTACAGTCTCAGGCCAAACCCCGAAAATGTCCTGAAAACCACATGATAGCCTTCACCTGAATGGCGCCACAAGCCAACCACGCCCTTCCCGCCGGGTACCAGATTGACGAATACCGCATCGAGCGTCAGCTTTCGCTCGGCGGATTCTCGATCGTCTACCTCGCGGTCGACGGCGAAGGGCGCCGCGTCGCGCTCAAGGAGTACCTGCCCAACAGCCTGGCCCTGCGCGGCGAAGGCGAAATCACGCCGAACATCGCCCCCGAGCATGCCGGCGCCTTCCGCTACGGCATGAAGTGCTTTTTCGAGGAAGGGCGGGCGCTTGCCAAGCTCTCGCACCCGAACGTGGTTCGCGTGCTGAACTTCTTCCGCGCCAACGAGACCGTCTACATGGTCATGGACTACGAGGAAGGCTGGACCCTGCAGGAATACATCCAGCGCCGGCAGAAGCCGGTCTCGGAAAATTTCGTACGCAACGTGTTTACGCGCGTGCTGAACGGCTTGCGCGAAGTGCACACGCACAAGTTGCTGCATCTCGATCTCAAGCCGTCGAACATCTATCTGCGCAGCGACGGCACGCCGATGCTGATCGACTTCGGAGCTGCCCGCCAGACGCTGGCGCTCGACACGCCGATGCTGAAACCGATGTACACCCCGGGCTTCGCTTCGCCGGAACACTACCAGCGCGAGAACCTCGGGCCGTGGAGCGACATCTACAGCATTGGCGCCTCCATGTATGCCTGCATCGCGCTGGCCGCACCGCAGGCCGCCGATCTGCGCAAGGAAAAGGATCAGCTCGTGCCGGCGATGGTGCGCTGGGAAGGCAAGTACTCCGACCAGCTGCTGGAGACGATCGACTGGTGCCTCTGCATCAACCATCTCTACCGTCCGCAAAGCGTCTTCGCACTGCAGAAGGCGCTCACCGAAGCACCGACCGCCAAGCCCGCCCGCAAGCCCAAGGTCGATGAAACACGCTCCTGGCTGGGCGCCCTCGTCGGCAAACTCAAGAAGAACGAGACGACATGAAATTCACGATCTACCAGGAAAGCCGTCAGGGCAAGCGGAAGAACAACGAGGACCGCATCGCCTACTGCTACTCGCGCGATGCGCTCCTGATGGTCGTGGCGGACGGCATGGGCGGACACTACTATGGCGAGATCGCCTCGCAGATCGCGGCGCAGACGCTGACCGACGCCTTCAATCGCGACGCCAAACCGATGCTGCAGGACCCCTTCCTGTTCCTGCAGCGCGGGATGACCAATGCCCACCATGCGATCCTCGATTTCGCCGCTGACCACGACCTGCGCGATTCTCCGCGTACGACCTGCGTCGCCTGCGTCATCCAGGACAACATCGCCTACTGGGCCCACTGCGGCGATTCTCGCCTCTACCTGATGCGCGACGGGCGCACGATCGGCCAGACACGCGACCACTCGCGCGTGCGCCTGCTCATCGACCAGGGTGTCATCACGGAGGCACAGGCGGCCAGCCACCCCGAGCGCAACAAGGTCTACAGCTGCCTCGGCGGGCATCAGGCACCGGAGATCGAATTCTCGCGCAAGACGCCGCTTGAAGCCGGCGACGTCATCCTGCTCAGCACCGACGGTTTCTGGGGCTCGCTGCCACCCGACATGATTGCGCTGTCGCTCAAGCAGGCGAACCTGATGCAGGCCGTACCGATGCTGATGAACCAGGCCGAGGCGCGCGGTGGACAGTACTGCGACAACCTTTCCGTCGTCGTCACACGCTGGGAAGACAGCTATGTCGAGGCGCCGCAAAGCTCTATCTCGACGCAGACGATGGTGCTTGGCGAAGTGACGACCAAGCTCGACGAGTTCGGCCGCAACCCCGCCTACAAGATGGATCTCTCCGACGACGAAATCGAGAAGGCGATCCAGGAGATTCGCGCGACCATCGACAAGTACACGCCACCCAACAAGAAATCGCAGTAATCGAAGGATATTTCATGCGCCCCAGCCAACGCCTGCCCGATCAACTCCGCCCGCTCGCGATCGAACGCAACTTCACCCGCCACGCCGAAGGTTCGGTACTGATCCGCATGGGTGACACGCACGTGCTGTGCACCGCCAGCGTCGAGGAAAGCGTGCCGCCCTTTCTTCGCGGCAAGGGGCAGGGCTGGGTTACCGCCGAGTACGGCATGCTGCCGCGCTCCACCCACACGCGTTCGGCGCGTGAAGCGGCCAAGGGAAAGCAGACCGGGCGCACGCAGGAAATCCAGCGCCTGATCGGCCGCTCGCTGCGCGCGATCATCGACCTGAAGGCGCTCGGGGAGCGTCAGATCACGCTCGACTGCGACGTGCTGCAGGCCGACGGCGGCACGCGCTGCGCCTCCATCACCGGTGCCTGGGTAGCGCTCTGGGATGCCTGCGAAAAGCTGGTCGCCGCCGGCAAGCTCGCCGAAAATCCGATCCGCGACCACGTTGCCGCGATCTCGGTCGGCATTTACAAGGGGCTTCCCGTTCTCGATCTCGACTACCCCGAAGATTCGGACTGCGACACCGACATGAACGTGATCATGACCGGCGCCGGCGGCATCGTGGAATTGCAGGGCACCGCCGAAGGCGAACCGTTCACGCGCGCCCAGCTCGAGCAGTTGACGGACCTCGCCAGCGCCGGCATTGCCCGGCTCATCGATTCGCAGAAGGCTGCGCTGGCGAAATGAAGATTGTCCTCGCCTCGAACAACGCCAAGAAACTCAAGGAACTCGACGCCATCCTCGCACCGCTCGGCTGGGAACTGATCCCGCAGGGGGAACTCGACATTCCGGAAGCGGAAGAGCCGCACGTCACTTTCGTCGAAAACGCGATCGCCAAGGCGCGCCATGCCGCCCGCCTCTCTGGCATGCCGGCGCTTGCGGACGATTCCGGCCTGTGTGTTGCAGCCCTTGGCGGCGCGCCCGGCGTACAGTCGGCCCGCTACGCCGGAGAGCCGAAGTCGGACGCACGCAACAACGAAAAGCTGCTCGCGGCGCTCGCCAAGCACGACTCGCGCGCTGCGCATTTTGTCTCCGTGATTGTTTTCGTCCGCCACGCCGATGATCCTCAGCCCCTGATTGCCGAGGGCGAATGGCATGGCGAGATCATCACCGAGCATCGTGGTGCCGGCGGCTTCGGCTATGATCCGCTGTTCTTCGTACCGGAGTTCGGCAAGACGGCTGCGGAGCTCGATCCCGCCGTCAAGAACGGCGTTTCCCATCGCGCGCAGGCGCTGCAATCACTGCTCGCCCGCCTGCGCCGCTGATCCGCCGCGATGGCCCGCATCATCCCGATTGCCCCCGCCGGTAGCCGTCGCACCGCCGGCAAGCTCGAATTCCGCTCGCAGCCACCGCTCTCCCTCTACATCCACATTCCGTGGTGCGTACAGAAATGCCCCTACTGCGACTTCAACTCGCACGAGGCGAAAGGCGCGATTCCAGAGGGCGATTACATCGCGGCCTTGATTGCCGACCTCGAAGCGACGCTGCCCTTGATCTGGGGAAGGCGTGTAACAACGATCTTCATCGGCGGCGGCACGCCCAGCCTGCTTTCCGGCGAGGCGGTGGATGCACTGCTCACTGCCGTACGCACGCGGGTGACGCTGATTCCCGAGGCGGAGATCACGCTCGAGGCCAATCCGGGCACCGTCGAAGCCGCGCGCTTCGCCGCTTACCGGGAGGCCGGCGTCAACCGCCTGTCACTCGGAATCCAGAGTTTCAACCCGGCACATCTCCGGGCACTTGGCCGCATTCATGATGCGGACGAGGCGAGGGAGGCGATCGCGCTGGCCGGGCGTCACTTCGAACGTTTCAACCTCGACCTGATGTACGGGCTCCCGCAGCAGACACTTGCCGAGGCGCTGTCCGACGTGGAGATTGCGCTCTCGTATCGGCCCAGGCACCTGTCGTGCTATCAGCTCACGCTGGAGCCCAATACGCCTTTCGCTGCCGCCCCTCCCGCGCTGCCTGAAAACGACCTGTGCGCCGACATGCAGGAGGCGATCGAGGCCAGACTTGCGAACGCCGGCTTCGAACACTATGAGACCTCGGCATTCGCGCAACCGGGCTTCCGCTGCCAGCACAACCTGAATTACTGGAGCTTCGGGGATTACCTTGGTATCGGTGCCGGTGCCCACGGAAAATTGACGATGCACGATCGCGTGCTACGCCAGATGCGCTTCAGGCAGCCGGCGCAGTACCTGAGGCAGGTGGCGGCTGGGCAGCCTGTGCATGAGGAGACGGATGTCGCCGCAGCCGAGCTGCCGTTCGAATTCATGATGAACGCGCTGCGCCTGATCGACGGTTTTGACCCCGGCCTGTTCGAGGCGCGGACGACCCTTCCGCTTTTCGGCATCGAGCGGGAGTTGCGGCAGGCCGAAGCGGATGGCCTGATAGATAGGACGCCGCAGCGCATTGCACCGACCCTGCGCGGCCAGCGATTTCTCAACGAGCTCCTGCGCCGCTTCCTCCCCACATAAAAAAATGGCCGGCACCCATAGGGGCGTGCCGGCCGGAGGGGAAGTATTCGTTTCGCTCAGTAGACGTCGTTCTGCGTGTTGTACACGTTGAACTTGCCGGTCGGCGTGATCAGTTGGGGATCCTTGATCACGGCCTTCAGTTTGCGTGTCTTGTCATCGACGACGACGATCGCCGATTCCTCGCCTGCGCCGCTCCATACGGAGAACCAGACCTCATCGCCCGCCTTGTTGTATTCCGGCTGCACGACGCGCTTGGCGCCGTCCTTGACGCCGGCCCACTCGCCGATCGGTAGCAGCTCGAAGCCTTTGTCGAGATCGTTGATGTCGAACACGGCGATCGCTTGCGAGATCTTCGGATCCGGGTTCAGCGGCGCGTCGACCCACAGGTTCTTCGACTTCGGATGCGTCTTCAAAAAGAGCTGGCCACCGCCCGCCGCCTTCAGCGTCTGCACGACCTTCCATGCATTGGCCGGATTCTTTTTCGGATCGGTACCGATCAGGGAGACGGTCTCGTCACCCAGGTGACCCGTGGCCCAGACCGGCCCGAACTTCGGGTGCACGAAGTTGGCGCCACGACCCGGGTGCGGGGTCTTGCCGACATTCACGACGGCGGCCAGCTTCGATTCCTTGGTATCGATGACGGCGATCTTGTCGGAAGCGTTGGCGGCATCCATGAAGTAGCGGCCGGTCGATTCCATGCCGCCATCGTGCAGGAAGCGCGGGGTCTTGATCATGGTGATCTTGAGATTTTCAAGATCCGAGTAGTTGACCATGTGCACGACACCGGTTTCCTTTGCGTTCACCAGGAACTCGGGCTTGTAGTGCGAAGAGACGATCGCCGCGACGCGGGGCTCCGGATGATATTCGTTGGTATCGGAGGTCATGCCGCGGGTACCGATGATCTTGCGCGGCTTCAGCGTGTCGCCATCCATGATCACGTACTGCGGTGGCCAGTAGGTGCCGGCAATCGCGATCTTGTCCTCGTAGCCCTTGAACTTCGATGTTTCGACTGAACGCGCTTCCAGGCCGACCTTGATTTCGGCAACCGGTGTCGGTTCCTTCATCCACATGTCGATCATGACGATCTTTGCGTCACGGCCGATCACGAACAGATAGCGGCCCGATTTCGACATGCGCGAAATGTGCACCGCGTAGCCGGTATTGAGGATCTGCACGATCTTCTTCGTGGCGCCGTCGATCAGCGCGATCTTGCCGGCGTCGCGCAGCGTCACCGAGAACAGGTTCGGCAGATCGAGATTGTTCATCTGCTTGGTCGGACGGTCCTGCGGCTTGACGTAAACCTTCCAGGTCGCCTCCATCTCTTTCATGCCGTACTCCGGCGGCATCGGCGGCTCGTGCTGGACATAGCGGGTCATGATGTCGACTTCCTTCTCCGACAGCGTCCCGGAAGTTCCCCAGTTGGGCATGCCACCGGCCGAGCCGTAGTTGATGAAGGTCCTCAGGTACTCGGAGCCACGCTCGATCGTGATGTCGGTGGTCAGGGGCTTGCCGGTCGCACCCTTGCGCAGCACGCCATGGCAGCCGGCGCAGCGCTCGAAGTAGATCTTCTTGCCGATCTCGAATTCTTCCTTCGACATCGGGGGCGATTTCGGGTTGATGGCTTGCACCATCTCGATGCCGCCAACCGGCGACGGGCCGCTGCTGTCCTGCATTTTCCCCTTGGCGGCAACACCGTGCACATCGACGTCGGCCTTCCTGGCGTCCTGTGCATACGCGCTGCCGACCGCGATGGCCATCACGGCCATCACAGGCAGAGACAAGCGCCCCATGACTTCCCTCATCGTTCTCATTCAACTCCTCCTTTGGATTGATGCAACAGATTCGACAAACCTAAAAATCGTATCACCGTGTGATGTCACGTCGTGATGAAATTTCGGGAGATGACGGTTCGGGTTTTGCCGTAAATCAAAATTGCCTGACAGACAAAATGTCGCAGTGCACATAGCCACGCGGGACAAATTGGCGCACTGTTTCCCGGCGCAGTACTTGGGCATTTCCAAAGACACTTGAATCAAAAGGGTTTTGCGAAATGGCACGGAACATGCATCACCACCCGACGGCGGTTCCTGCAGGGCCGCCGAATATCCAAGGAGGGATTCCATGCAAATGAACAGGCGGCAGTTCTTCAAGATCTGCTCCGCCGGGCTGGGGGGGTCGTCCATTGCGGTTATGGGCTTCTCGCCGACAGCAGCTCTGGCGGAAGTGCGGGCATTCAAGCTCGCACGCGCGACCGAAACGCGGAGTACATGTCCGTACTGCTCGGTCGCGTGTGGTCTTCTCGTGTATTCGACCGGCGATAAGTCGAAAAACTCGCAAAGCGAGATCATCCACGTCGAGGGCGACCCCGATAACCCCGTGAACCGGGGCACGCTGTGCCCAAAGGGCGCCGGCGTCCGCGACATGATGCAAAGCAAGGACCGCCTCAAGTGGCCCGAAGTCCGCGAACCGGGCACCAACGAGTGGAAGCGTATCTCGTGGCATGACGCGATCGAGCGCATCGCCAAGCACATGAAGGCGGATCGCGACAAGAACTTTGTCACGCAGAACAAGGACGGCGTGACGGTTAATCGCTGGCCGACCTTTGCCGCGCTGGCGGCGTCTGCAGCAACCAACGAAGGCGGATACATCACGGTCAAGATGCTGCGCACGCTCGGCGTGACGCAGCTCGATACCCAGGCACGTATTTGACACGCTCCCACGGTGGCCAGTCTGGCTCCGAGTTTTGGGCGTGGTGCAATGACCAACCACTGGGTTGACTTCAAGAACGCCGATGTTGTCTGGGTAATGGGCGGCAACCCCGCCGAAGCGCATCCCTGCGGCTTCAAGTGGGTCGTCGAGGCGAAGAAGCAGCGCAAGGCGAAGCTGATCGTCGTCGATCCGCGCTTCAACCGCACGGCGGCTGTGGCCGACGTGTACGCGCCGATCCGTCCGGGCAGCAACATCGCCTTCTTTGGCGGCGTCATCAACTACCTGCTGTCGAACGACAAGATCCATCACGACTACGTCAAGCATTACACCAATGCCGCGTTCCTGATCGATCCGGGCTTCAAGTTCGAGGACGGCCTCTTCTCCGGTTACGACGAAACCAAGCGCAGCTACGGCAGCAAGGACACCTGGAAGTACCAGATGGGTGCCGACGGCTTCGCCAAGATCGACGAGACCCTGCAGGACCCGAACTGCGTCTTCCAGCTGATGAAGAAGCACTATTCGCGCTACACGCCGGAGATGGTGAACAAGGTCTGCGGCACGCCGAAGGATGCCTTCCTCAAGATCTGCGAAATCGTCGCCACGACGGCTGCGCCGAACAAGACGCTGAGCTACCTGTACGCGCTCGGCCTCACCGAGCACTCGAACGGTTCGCAGAACATCCGTTGCGCGGCGATGATCCAGCTCCTGCTCGGCAACATGGGTATGGCCGGCGGCGGCATCAACGCGCTGCGCGGCCACTCGAACGTGCAGGGTATCACCGACATGTGCCTCTACGCACAGACGCTGCCGGGCTACCTCGGCGCGCCGACCGATGCCGACAAGGACTTCGAGACCTACGTTGCGAAGCGTACGCCGAAGGCGCTGCGTCCGGGCCAGATGAACTTCCCGCAGAACTTCCCGAAGTGGTTCGTCAGCCTGACCAAGGCCTGGTACGGGAACGCCGCGACGAAGGAAACCAACTTCGCCTACGACTACTTCCCGAAACTGGGCGGCGCCTCCGATGCCCTGTCGATCTTCAACGACATGTTCCTGGGCAAGGTGAATGGCTTCTTCTGCCAGGGCTTCAACCCGCTCGCGTCCTTGCCGAACAAGAAGAAGGTCGGCGATGCGCTCTCGAAGCTGAAGTACATGATCGTCATCGATCCGCTGGCCACCGATACCTCCGAGTTCTGGAAGCCGCACGGCGAGTTCAACGAAGTCGACCCGAGCAAGATCGAGACCGAGGTCTTCCGTCTGCCGGCCACTTTCTTCGCTGAAACCTCCGGCACGCTGACCAACTCCGGTCGCGTCGTGCAGTGGGGCTGGAAAGCGGCCAACGCACCGGGCGACTCGAAGGACGATGCCGAAATCATCGCCGAGCTCTTCCTGACGCTGCGCAAGATGTACGCCAAGGACGGCGGCGCCTTCCCAGACGCCATCCGCGACCTGACCTGGGCCTACAACCAGCCGATGAGCCCCTCGCCCGAGGAAGTGCTGCGCGAGATCAACGGCAAGGCGCTGGCTGACGTGCTCGATCCGAAGGATCCGACCAAGGTGCTGGTGAAAGCCGGCGATCAGTTGCCCAGCTTCGCCATGCTGCGCGACGACGGTTCGACCGCCTGCGGCAACTGGATCTACTGCGGTAGCTGGTCGCAAGCGGGCAACAACACCGCCCGCCGCGACAACAGCGACCCGTCCGGCCTCGGCCAGACGCTGAACTGGGGTTTCGCCTGGCCGGTGAACCGCCGCATCATCTACAACCGCGCCTCCGCCGACCTCCAGGGCAAGCCCTGGGACAGCTCGCGCACGGTGCTGAAGTGGACGGGCAAGGCCTGGGGCGGCAACGACGTCCCGGACATGCGCCCGGATGCTGCGCCGGATCAGTACGTCATGCCTTTCATCATGACGCCGGAAGGTGTCGGCCGCCTGTTTACCCGCGAGATCATGGCCGATGGCCCCTTCCCGGAGCACTACGAGCCGTTCGAGTCGCCGATCGACAACAACCCGATGCATCCCAAGGTCAAGTCGAACCCGGTGGCCCGCGTTTACAAGGCGGACATGGAAGCCTTCGGTACCGCCAAGGACTTCCCCTACGTAGCCACCACCTACCGTCTGGTCGAGCACTTCCACTACTGGACCAAGTTCTCGAAGGCGAACGCCATCGTGCAACCGGAGCAGTTCGTCGAAATCGGCGAGGCGCTGGCGAAGGAGAAGGGCATCAAGGCCGGCGACCGCGTCAAGGTGCGCTCCAACCGCGGCTACATCAAGGCCGTGGCGGTGGTCACCAAGCGCATCAAGTCGCTTGAGGTGGACGGCAAGCCGGTGCACACCATCGGCATTCCGATCCACTGGGGTTTCAAGGGGACGGCGAAGCCTGGCTTCATCACCAACACCCTGACGCCCTACGTCGGTGACGCCAACACGCAGACGCCTGAATTCAAGGCGTTCCTCGTCAACGTCGAGAAGATCTAAGGAGAGCTGACATGGCATTGCAATCGCTAGACATCAAACAGCGCTCCGCGACCACGACGCCCGCCCCACAGGCGCGGCAGACGATCGAGATCGCCAAGCTGATCGACGTTTCCGCCTGCATCGGCTGCAAGGCCTGCCAGGTGGCGTGCATGGAGTGGAACGACGTACGCGACGAAGTCGGCAGCTGTCACGGCATCTACGACAACCCGGTGGATCTCACCGAGAATTCGTGGACAGTGATGCGCTACGCCGAGGTGGAAGAACAGGGCAAGCTGGAGTGGCTGATAAGGAAGGACGGCTGCATGCACTGTTCCGACCCCGGCTGTCTCAAGGCCTGCCCGGCCCCCGGCGCCATCATCCAGTACGCCAACGGCATTGTGGATTTCCACCAGGAAAACTGCATCGGCTGCGGCTACTGCGTGAGCGGCTGCCCCTTCAACGTTCCCCGCATCTCGAAGAAGGACAGCAAGGCCTACAAGTGCACGCTGTGCTCCGACCGGGTGGCGGTCAACCAGGCCCCTGCCTGCGCGAAGGCCTGCCCGACTGGCGCGATCCAGTTCGGCAGCAAGGAGGACATGAAGGACTACGCCGAGAAGCGCATCACCGACCTCAAGGAGCGCGGCTACGACAAGGCGGGCTTGTACGACCCGGCCGGCGTTGGCGGCACGCACGTCATGTACGTGCTGCACCATGCCGACAAGCCGGATCTGTACAGCGGCCTGCCGGCCAACCCGAGCATCAGCCCGATGGTCGCCTTGTGGAAGGGCGCAACCAAGCCCCTCGCCGCACTGGCGCTCGCCGGCGTGGCGCTGGGCAGCCTGTTCCACTACGTGATGAAGGGTCCGAACGAGGTCTCGAAAGAGATCGAGAAGGAAGTCGAAAAGGAGGAGTCATGATCCGCGATCCGAAAGACCTGCAGCGTTACGACGCTGGCGAACGGGCCAACCACTGGGTAGTGGGGATTTCGTTCATCCTCCTGGCCCTTTCCGGTCTGGCCTTCTTCCACCCGGCGTTCTTCCCGCTGACGCAGCTCTTTGGCGGGGGTACCTGGGCGAGGATCCTGCATCCGTACATCGGCGTCTTCATGGCCTTCTTCTTCGTCCTCCTGTTCCTGCGTTTCCACAAGCTGAACAAGATGACCGATGCGGACCGTGAGTGGCTCTCCCGCGCAAAGGAAATGGTGGACGGCAACGACCACAACATGCCCGAGCAAGGAAAGTACAACGGCGGCCAGAAGATGATGTTCTGGTGGATGACGATCTGCATGCTGCTGATGACCGTCTCCGGCATCTTCATCTGGAAGGCACAGTTCAGCGTACCGATCGATCTTGCCCGCTTCGGCGCCGTGATTCACGCGGCCGTCGGCGCGCTGATGATCGCGCTGATCATGGTGCATGTGTATGCCGCCATCTGGACCAAGGGCACCATACGCGCCATGTGGTACGGCACGGTCACCCGCGCCTGGGCCAAGCAGCATCACCGTGCCTGGTACCGGGAGATGACCGGGAAGTAGGCACGTCCCTGCCGCCGCCCCGGCGGCGGCAGGTCAATCGATTTAGCAACACCCCTCGCAGTTTGACTTGCGTTCGGCCCGCGGCGAAACTTCGCTGCGGGTCATTTTTCAAGAGAATCATGGAAATCAAGCCAATCAACTTCGAAGCGCCGACCGAGGAAGCCCCGGTCATCCTGCTGCCGGTTGCCGCTAGCGTTTTTGCCGAACGCGCTGCCCGCTTCGCAAGCCTTGCCGAGAACCACAAGCTCACCGACTGGCTCGCCTTTCTCGGCCAGCTGACCCGCGCCCAGCACGACGCACTGCAGTCGCTGCCCGAGCTTCCCCCAATTACCGCCGCCGCGCTCGACCAGGCGCGGCAGCATCACATGCCGCCGATCAACGCGACCGCCGCCGAACGTCCGCCCGTCTGGCGCGACGTACTGCGCGAACTCATCTCCGCGCTGCTGCCGCATGCGCCGGAAAGCAGCCTGCCGCTGCTCACCGGCCTCGCCGAAGCCGACGACATCCGCCTCGAAGCGCTCGCCGACGGCCTGCTGCACGGCGAACCCGACCCGGCCGCTGCCGGCGAGCTGCCGCTGGTCGCCGCCGCGCTGCAGGTCATTTTCACCGCCCAGGCCGCGCGGCTGGACGCCACGCAACTGCAGAAGCTCGACACGCCGGGCGTCTGCCCCTGCTGCGGCAGCCTGCCGGTCGCCAGCATCGTTCGCCTCGGCAGCGCCGTGAACAACCTGCGCTACCTGCACTGCTCGCTGTGCAACACCGAATGGAACGTCACCCGCGCCACCTGCACCAGCTGCGGCGACGAAAAGGAACTCGTCCTGCAGCAGATCGAAGGCGGTAACGGTGCCGTGCGCGCCGAGTGCTGCGGCAGCTGCAAGAGCTACCTGAAGATCGTCTATCAGGACAAGGAGCCGCGCGTCGACCCGGTTGCCGACGACCTTGCCACGCTCGCGCTCGACCTGCTGGTCGATGAAGCCGGTTACGGCCGCAGCGGCCCGAACCTGCTGTTGTTGAATACCGCCGGATAAGCTTATCGCCCCATTTGCCGATCCACTTTCTGCCCGGTCCGGGTGAAAGCCATGAACACAGACAAACGCTCGCCGCAGCTCTCACAACTCCCCGCCGTCGACCGCCTGCTCGCGCAGCCGGCGCTCAGCGACGCCATCGCCCGCCACGGCCGCCAGCCGGTCACCGATTGCACCCGCGCCGAACTCGCCGCCGCCCGCGAGCTGGTGCGCGACGGCCACCCGCTGCCCGCTGCCGAAGCGCTCGCCGCCAGCATCGTCGCCCGCGTCGAGAAGCTCGCGCAACCTAACCTGCGTCCGGTCTTCAACCTCAGCGGCACCGTGCTGCACACCAACCTCGGCCGCGCCTTGCTGGCGCCGGAAGCGGTCGAAGCGATGGCCATCGCCGCCACCTCGCCCTGCGCGCTCGAATACGACATCGCGAGCGGCGGCCGCGGCGACCGCGATTCGCTGGTCGAACCGCTGCTCGCCGAGATCATGGCCGCCTCGATGGGGGAAAAAGCGAAGGACTTCGCCGCCACCATCGTCAACAACAACGCCGCCGCCGTGCTGCTCGTGCTCGACTCGCTCGTGAAGGGCAAGGAGGCGGTGGTCTCGCGCGGCGAACTGGTCGAGATCGGCGGCGCCTTCCGCGTGCCGGACATCATGCGCCGCGCGGGCGCGAAGCTCATCGAGATCGGCACCACCAACCGCACGCATGCGAAGGACTACGCGGAAGCGATCACCGCCAGGACGGCGATGCTGATGAAGGTGCACACCTCGAACTACGCCGTCGTCGGCTTCACGAAAACGGTCGACGAGGCCGAGATCGCCGCCATCGCGCACGAACACGGCATCCCCTTCATGGTCGATCTCGGCAGCGGCACGCTGACCGACTTCGCGCGCTGGGGCCTGCCGAAGGAGCCGACGCCGCAGGATTCGCTCGCCGCCGGCGCCGACCTCGTCACCTTCTCCGGCGACAAGCTGCTCGGCGGCCCGCAGGCCGGCATCATCGTCGGCCGCAAGGACCTCATCGCGAAGATCAAGAAGAACCCGCTGAAACGTGCCCTGCGCGTCGGAAAGGTGACGCTGGCAGCGCTCGAAGCGACCCTGCGCCTGTACCGCGATCCCGACCGCCTGGCGCAACGGCTGCCGACGCTACGGCTGCTCACGCGCAGCGAACACGACATCGCCGCCCAGGCCGAGCGCCTCTGTCCGGTACTGGCCGATTTCGCCGGTGAAAACTCGATGGTCTCGATCGAACCGGCGATGAGCCAGATCGGCAGCGGTGCATTGCCGGTCGAGCGGCTGGCCTCGGCGGCGCTGGTCGTGCGCTATCCCGGCAAACGGCCGGGCAAGCAGCTGGCCGCGCTGGAGGCCCGACTGCGCGGACTGCCGCAACCGGTGATCGGGCGCATCGCCGCCGACGCGCTGCGGCTGGACCTGCGTTGTCTGGATGTGGCGGATGAGGAGAGGTTTGTGGCGCAGTTGAGGGACGCGTCATAACGCCATTCATGCTTCGATACGCGCCTGCGGCACTACTCAGCACGAACGGAGTTTGCTTCTGAGGGTATTCCGTTCGTGCTGAGTAGCCCGCCGGGCGGGCGTATCGAAGCATGAACGGCGTGAAGTAAAAAATACGGAAACAGCCCCGCGCGGCGGTCTGCGTTACCGCCCGCTGTTTCCACCCCGCCCGGCAACGGGCCATTAAATCCGGCAGGACACTCCCCTACCGGGTGGCTTAACCAGGAGAGAAAATGAAACTCGACCGCCGCCACTTCCTCGCCAGCACCGGCGCCCTCGCCGCCGGTACGGCCATCGCGCAGGCAGGCAGCCCGCTGCCCTTCTTCATCAACACCTGGAACACGCCGCTCATGCCGGCGCTCGCCAAGGGCAGGAAGCGCGTCGTCATCGCTGGCGGCGGCTGGGGCGGCATCAGTGCCGCGAAACACCTCAAGCAGAACGATCCGAACCTCGAGGTCGTGGTGCTCGAACGCAACCCGGTGTTCTTCTCCTGCCCGATGAGCAACAAGTGGCTGGTCGACGTCGTCAATGCCGAATACCTGACGCAGAGCTACCTCAAGACCGCCGACAAGTTCGGTTACACCTTCGTGCAGACCGAGGTCACCGGCTTCGAACGCGACAAGAAGCGCGTCATCACCGCACAGGGCTGGATCGACTACGACTACCTGATCGTCGCCGCCGGCATCCGCTACAACTACGAGGCCTGGTTCGGCAACGACCGTCGTGCCGCCGACTACACCAAGGCCAACTATCCGGCCGCCTACATCCCGACTGCGGAGCACTTCACGCTCAAGCGCGGCATCCAGGAGTTCAAGGGCGGCGACCTGGTCATGACCCTGCCGCCCCCGCCGCACCGCTGCCCGCCCTCGCCCTACGAGCGCGCCTGCCTGATCGCGGCGAAGATCAAGAAGGAAAAGATCAAGGGCCGCGTCATCATCCTCGACCCGAAGGAAAGCCCGCGCCCGATCACCGAAGGTTTCCAGGAAGCCTTCGCCAACCTCTACAAGGACCAGATCACCTACGTGCCGAAGGCGGTGATCAAGGAGGTCGATCCGTTCAACAAGCAGATCAAGACCTCGGCCGGCGACTTCAAATTCGACCACAGCATCCTGATGGCCCCGCATCAGGCCGGCGACATGGCGTGGAAGGCCGGCACCATCGGCAGGAATGCGGAAGGCAAGCCGACCGGCTGGGCCGGCGTCGATCCGCTCTTCCTCAACCTCAAGGACGATCCCGACACCTACGTCATCGGCGATGCCGTCGGCGTCGTCTCGCCGCAATTCAATTTCTACCCGAAGGCCGGCCACGTCGCCAACGCCCACGGCAAGATCGTCGCGCGCTACATCGCCGACCGCGCCGCCGGCAAGCAGCCGAAGGCCGACCTGCCCGACAACCTGTGCTTCATGATGGTCAACCTCGACCCGATCGAGGACATCGCCGTGCGCTTCAAGTACCACGTCAACGAGCAGGGCATCATCATCCAGGACCAGTTCGACGACAACTTCCGCACCGCCGACATGGTGCAGGAAGACTTCGGCTGGGCGGCGCGCATGTACGGCGACATGTTCGGTTAACCACGCTTCCGCCAATGATGTCCTTCTTCGCCTACCTGCTGCGCTGTTCGGATGCCTCGTACTACGCGGGGCATACCGATGATCTCCCGCGGCGGATCGGGCAGCATCAGGCCGGCGAATGTGCCGCTTATACGGCAACCCGGCGGCCGGTGAGCTTGGTCTGGTCACAAGCGTTTTCGACGCGCGAGGAGGCTCTGGCGGCAGAGCGGCGGATCAAGGGCTGGAGCCGGGCGAAGAAGGAGGCGTTGATTGCGGGGGATTGGAAGCGGATTCAGCAGCTGGCGTGGGGAACGAAGAATCCGTTACCGGAGCATTTGAAATGAACCATCTCACCTCAACCCAGATTCCGTTCGTCCTGAGGTATCGAAGGATGGACGGAATCTGTGCTCAGACACTGAAAACGGAATTCCCGCCCACCCTTCGATACCTCAGGGCGAACGGGAATTCCTACACAGGGATGCTCTCATGATCATTGGCACCGCCGGCCACATCGACCACGGCAAGACCTCGCTGGTGAAGGCGCTCACCGGCGTCGACGCCGATCGCCTGCCGGAGGAGAAGGCGCGCGGCATCACACTCGACCTCGGCTATGCCTACACGACGCTGGCCGAGGGTGAATGCGCAGGCGATACGCTCGGTTTCATCGACGTCCCCGGCCACGAGAAGCTGATCCACAACATGCTGGCCGGCGCGACCGGCATCGACTTCCTGCTGCTCGTCGTCGCCGCGGATGACGGGCCGATGCCGCAGACGCGCGAGCATCTGGCCATCGCCGAACTGCTCGGTCTCCGGCGCGGCGCCGTGGCGCTGACCAAGTGCGATGCCGTCGACGCAGCGCGCGCCGAAGCTGCTGAAGCCGAGGTGCGCGCACTCCTCGCCAATGGCGCCTTCGCCGAAGCCCCCATCTACCGCGTTTCTGCCAGAACCGGCGACGGCATCGCCGCACTGCATGCCCACCTCGCGGCAGCGGCGGCACACACGGCATCGCCGGTCGACGGCCGCTTCCGGCTCGCCATCGACCGCTGCTTCAGTCTTTCCGGCATCGGTACCGTCGTTACCGGCACGGTCTTCTCGGGCACGGTCCGCGTCGGCGACACACTGACCGTGTCGCCCCCCGGATTCTCGGCGCGGGTGCGCAGCCTGCACGCACAGGACAAGCCTGCTGAAAGCGGCCACGCCGGGCAGCGTGTCGCGCTCAACCTTGCCGGCGATTTTTCGCGTGAGGCGATCCGGCGCGGCATGTGGGTACTCGATCCGCGCCAGCACCTGCCGCTCGACCGCTTTGCGGCAACGCTACACTTGGCACGCGATGAAGTACAGGCGCTGCGCCACTGGACACCGGTGCATGTGCACCTCGGTGCCGAGGACATCATCGGCCGCGTTGCGCTGCTTGAAGGCGACACGCTGGCACCGGGCACCGAGGCCCTGGCCGAGATCGTGCTCGAGCGGCCGCTGTGCTGCGTCGCCGGTGACCGCTTCGTGCTGCGCGACACCTCGGCGACACGCACGCTGGCCGGCGGCCGTGTGCTCGACATCTTCCCGCCGACGCGGCACAAACGCGCACCGGCCCGGCTCGCGGCCCTGCAACTCGCCGCACAGGGCAATGCTGCGGAAGCGCTGCGCGAACTGCTCGCCGCCAGCCCCGCCGGCGTACCGCTCGAACGCTTCGCGCAGGGCTGGAACCTCACCAACACCGATGCCGAACGCCTGTGGCAGGGGCTGGCCCCCGTTCGCATCGACACGCGCGACGGCATCCTCGGTTTTGCAGCGGAAGTCTGGGCCGGCCTCGGCGAGAAACTCGTCGTTGCACTCGCCGCCGAACACGAGCGTGCGCCCGACATGCTCGGTGCCGAGCACGAACGATTGCGTCGGCTGACGGCGCCGACACTCGCCCGCGCCGCCTTCGACCATCTCGTCGACCAGGCGCTGGCCGCCGGCCGCATCGCGCAGACCTCGAGCTGGCTGCATCTGCCCGAACACCGCGTCACGTTGTCCGCCGCCGACAGCGACCTGTGGCGCACCCTGGCACCGCTGGTCACCGCAGACCCCTTCCAGCCGCCCCGCGTGCGCGACATCGCGAAGGCAACGGCGATCCCGGAAGACACCGTGCGCGCACTGATGAAGCGTGTGGCGCGCACCGGCAAGCTCTACCCGGTCGCCCTCGATCACTACTTCAGCGACGATGCCGTCGAGCGCCTGGCCGCGATCGTCGCGACGCTGTGCACCGAGCACGGCGCTGCGCGCGCCGCCGAATTGCGCGACATCATCGGTGGCGGACGCAAGGTGGCCATCCATATCCTCGAATTCTTCGACCGCATCGGCTACACTCGGCGCGTCCGCGACCTGCGCGGAACGAAGGACGAACATGTGTTGCGGGAAGCGGCAGTCCCGCGGCAATGGAAGATGCAATGACGCAGTATCAAACCACGGAAGAGATCGTTCCCCGGTGGGGCGGCCGGTCTTCAAAACCGGCAGGGGCCGTCAGACGGTCCCTGGTAGGTTCGACTCCTACTCTCTTCCGCCATTCCTCCTGAGCGACGATGGCGCACACTCCTTTCCATGGCGCCGTTCCCGACGGCCTGCTCTACGACACCGACTACGACGTGTGGGTACGTTGCGACGGTGACGAGATGCTCATCGGCATCACCGCCTTCGGCGTCTTTCTCGCCGGCGAGATCATCGCCTTCACGGCCAAACCGCGCGGTGCCGGGGTTGCACGCGGACGCGGGCTGGGCACCGTGGAAAGCCGCAAGACCGTGCTCGCCGTGCATTCGCCGATTTCCTTCACGCTGCTCGACATGAACGAGGCGCTGGAGGAACGCCCGGCGCCGATCAACACCGACCCCTACGCCGCCTGGCTGGTACGCGTTCGTCCGCAGGACTGGGTGGCCGAGAGGGCGCATCTGGTCGATGCCGCCACCTACCGTGCGCACATCCTCGCCGTGGAACCGGAGGCGAGCTTCACATGAGCAAGCTCGCCATCCTGCTCTGGTCGGTCGAGCTCGAGCGACCCGATCTCGCTGCCGCCCCGTTCGTTTATGCGGCAGCGGCGGCTGCGCTCGATGCCGAGGTCGAAATCCACTTCGCCGGCCGCTCAGTGCGCCTGCTCGTCGCGCACGAAGCCGAGCGCTGCAGCAGCTCCGAACGCGGTGGCCGCAGCCTGTATGCCTTCATGCAGGATGCGGCGCACGGCGGCGCCCGCTTCCTCGCCTGCAGCATGGCGTGGGCGGAGTATGTGCGCGAAGGCGAGGCGACGATTCCGGAACTGTCCGGTCACGCCGGCGCAACCGCCTTCGTCGCGCGCAGCCTCGACCCGACCTGGCGAACGCTCGTCTTCTGAGCGGCGCCTCACTGCTCGCCGGCGGCCCGCCCGCTGACACCGCCCGCAGCCTCGAAATGCATCAAAACGGTGCCCGTGCCCTGCGGGCGTGCAGCCGGCGGCGTCGCAACCAGGCGACACCTGCTTCGACCACATAGGGCGAAATGGCGCCAAAACTCAGCGCAGCAAGGATTTCGAACGGCAACATGAGGCTCACCTCGTGGGGATGGCTTCTGTAGCGACATCACCAGCAATCGCCGTTCCATACCCGCAATGAGCTTTCCGCGCCGCGGCGCGAGTGCGCCCTGTTGCGCTCAGATCGAGCGCAACAGGGCGTCGAAATCGACCGGTTTCTCGACGAAGGCGCTGCGCGGGAAACTCGCGAGAAAGCCGACGCGGCGCGGCCGCTCGGGGTTGGCGGTGGAAAATTCCACCAGTTGGATATCCGAGGCATCCGGCACCTCCGGGCCAACGACGATGTTCATCGCATTGAGCCGCATATCGAGGAGCTTCGGCTGGATGATGGCCTCGGCGTTGTGCAGTGCCTCGATCACCGGATCGAGATAGGCGTCGAGGCCGACACCCGCAGGACGGATCTCGTTCAGCTCGGCTTCGTTCGCGGCCAGCTGGTTGCGCAATTTGGCGACATCGGTCGCTTCACGCGGTGCCGTTGCCAGCATCGAATCGACGCTGCCGCCCTGCTCGAGCAGTCGCAGGCGCGTCTGCAGCAGCTGGCGATAGGCTTCGAGCTGATCGCTGCGCTGTCGGTTCTCGGCGACATCGCGCAGCGCGGCGAGTACCAGCTGCTCGAGCACGAAATCCTCCATCCCTGCACGCAGCACGTCCTCGGTCGCCGTAAAGCCGGCGATACGCATGTCGCTGAAACTGACGGTGCGCTGCGCGACGTCCTGGCGCAGCATTTCGCCTTCCATGGCGTGGCCGAGCACCGTGCGTTCGACGCGTGTCGCCGCCACCACACAATGCAGCGTCTCCATACCGGACGCCGCCGGCGACTTCATGAAATCGCGCAGGTCCTGGCTCGCCGAAAGCGCCTCGCCGACATCGCCCGGGCGCGTGAAGAAAGCGTGCAGCAGCGGTGTCCGCCCCCAGTTCTCCGGCGTCAGTTCGATACCGGCAGGGATATGGCTGACGGCCGTATGCGCGAAGTCCAGCGCATGTTCGACCGCCGGGGACAGGCGCTCGCGCGCACCGCTCATCGCCTTCAGGCGCGGATCGGTGCCTTCGATGACGCGCTCGACAGCCGCCAGCAGGCGTTCGTTCCCCTGAGTGGCACTCTTGCCGTTGAACAGCCAGTCGAAGAATCCCATGGCGCGCGCCTATTTGAGTTTCTGCATCGCGTCGTCGAGCTGACGGCGCAGTGCTTCGGTCGGTCGCCCCTGTGCCTCGGCGACACGAATCTGCCGTACCAGATCGGCAATGCGGCTCGGGCTGCTGCCCGCATCGGGCTGCGTCGGCGTCACGCGTACCGTGCCCGGCGGCACCTGCGGCGCACCGCCCGGCACCACCTCGACACGCTCGCCGCCCGCCGGGTTCTGCCGCTTCGCGGTGATGACCAGCGCCCGCGGTGGCGGTGCCGGCTTGATCACCTTCGGCCCCGCCAGCCCGAGCGGCTTCGGCGGCCCGCGGTACTCCGCGATCGCACCGTGCAGCTGCTTGCGCAGCTCGCTCGTTTCACGCCCTTCCGCATTGGCCTCGCGGATCTGGCGCAGGATGTCGTCGATGCGCGCCGGCGTCGCCGCCGAACGGCTGGCCTCGCCGAAGCTCTCCTTCGGCGCCTTGACGGCGATGTCGAACTCCTCGGGCGTCGAGATCATCTTGCCGAGGCGATAGTGGTCATAGCGCATGGCGAAGGTGAGCGCGCTGTCACCCCAGTCGCTCTTCAGCGACGTATCGGCGCCGGACTCGAGCAGCAGCTTCGCCGCCTCCTCGTGCCCCTCGCGTGCCGCCATCATCAGCGGCGTCGAGCCGTTCGGCGCACGCGCGTTGACGTTCGCACCGCGCTGGATCAGCTCGCCGGCCAGTTCGGTATGCCCGTTGAAGACGGCGTAATGCAGGGCATCCCAGTTCTTGCCGTCGCGGTTGAGCACGGCACCGCGTTCGAGCAGCCAGCGCACGGCCGCGGCGTGCCCGTTCCACGCCGCCAGCTGCACCGCCTGCTCGCCATTGTTGTTCATGCGCCGCGGGTTGGCGCCGCGGCTGAGGAACAGCTCCATCATCTCGATGTTGCCGTTCCAGGCGGCGATCATCAGGCCGGTGCCGATGCGGTCGGCCTGGTAATCGGCCGGCATGCCTTCATCGAGCCACTTGCGCACCGTCCGCGTGTCTCCACGCTCGACGGCGATGCCGAAGGTGACGGGATCGGGCGCTGCGGCGAACGCGCTCGTCGCGACCAGCAGCCACAGCGACACCAGAATCTTCCACTTGCTCACAAATACGCTCCCGGGGCGACGACCGCCCGACTTTCTGCCACAATTCGCCATCCGTCACCCGCCGCCCAGACGCCCCACCTGCCGGTCGCCTCCTCGCCGAATGCCTTCCCGCTCCCTGCTGTTCGCCTACGCCGCCTCGCTGCTGCTGCACGCGGCCGTCCTCGGCGCCGGCGCCTTCAAGGAACTGCTCAAACCGCCACCGCCGCGCGCGCTGCAGGTCGCCCTGCGCGTTCCGGCCCTGCCGGCTCCGCCGGCGGAGCCGCTGCTCAAGAATACACTCGATAACGAACCGGAAACACCTCGCGAGGAAGCCCGCCCGAAGCCACCCGAACCGCCGCCGAAGGCGAAACCGGTGCCGCGCCCGCCCGCAGAGGCCAAGCCCGAAAAGAAGCAGGTCCAGGCCGCGCAGCGCAAACTCGCCGAACACACCTTCTATCCGCCGGAAGCCGTCGCCCGCGGCCTCGAAGGCGAAGTCCGCGTGATCCTCGTGCTGACCGAGGACGGCAGCCTCGCCGACGTGCAGGTCGCCGCCTCCAGCGGCCACGCCATCCTCGACAACGCCGCCGTCAAGGCCGCCTGGGCCATGGGCCGGCTGCCCGGCGCCACCGTCCGGCAGATGATCCTGCCGGTCAGCTTCCGGCTGCAGTGATCACCCTTCGATACGGCACTGCGTGCCT
>WBZP01001765.1_pt1 | contig 25921 bp, 19 predicted proteins | sample 5204301 | NCBI WGS metagenome assembly WBZP01 (sample SAMN12412401, study PRJNA552823) | activated sludge metagenome | isolation source: activated sludge from nitrification reactor of wastewater treatment plant... | place: USA: Pennsylvania | collected 2017 | reverse complement strand
CATGGAAACCAGCGATGAATGGGAGACCGGAAAAGTGTATCTGTCCATGACACCCTAATCGCTGTCCGGCAGCTGCCGTTGCCGAGGAGCGCCCCCAAAAGTACAGAAGAGATGTTGACTAATCCACGATCTGCCATATCAAATATGCCTAGCATCCGGTATTTGCTATAGATATATAAATCAGCCTGATCCAGATAGATCAATCACAGAAATGACAACCCATACCATGTGAGTACGAGAGGTGCCACAACGTTCAACAGCCGATGCCGCGCAGCATCACACGCTCGAAGTAGGAAGCCACATTTCAGTATGACGGCCCAGGCGCCACCTCCAGTGCTGCACAGACTCAGAGCACTGGCCTGGAAATAATAGCCTTTGGGCAGCGCCAATCGCTGGGCCACCTGGACAGATCCGCCTCCTCTCTCTTCGTGGGAGCTCCCGCGTGTATCGTGAGCCTGATTCTCTCAGGCTTTTACGCCATGTTGATACACGATGCTTCTCGCAAGGACGACCGAAACAATGATGCCATCTCAGCCTATTCGAGTAATGATTGCCGACGATCATCCAATTGTGCGCGAAGGTCTCCAAACCTCGCTCGCTAAGAGCCCACATGTCCAGGTTGTTAGCATAGCGACCAGCTTTGTCGAGGTTGTCGATCTTTTGGCGGTTGTGCATGTGCATGTGCTCGTTCTCGACCTTGGCGGGATGGCTGGCGCACCACTGACGCTGGTGACCCGCGTACGGCGCGAGCACCCAGAGATCGCGATCGTCGTGTTTTCCTCGAGTGTCGATCTCGCTCCGGAATTGCTGCAAGCCGGTGTGTGTGGCTACGTCGTCAAGGAAGAGCTATCGGCACAGCTCGCCGATGCCATCTACGCAGCTCGGGCAGGCCAGCGCTTTTTATCGCCGGTGGTGGAGGAGTATGTCATCCAGTCGACCAATGGACGCCGCGAACATCAGCTGGCACCAAAGGAATTGCACGTCCTGAAACTGCTCGCGCAGGGATTAGGCACAGTCGCTATTGCAGAGCAGCTTTTAATCGATCCACGCAGTGTGCAGAACTATATTACGACCTTGCGCCGGAAGATTGGCTGTGCGGAGCGGATCCAGCTGGTCGACTGGTATAACCGAATGTACAGTGGGGAGGAGGTGCAAGTGACATAAAGACAGGCGCAGAGGGCGGTTGCGTGTGAATCTATGTGCTTTCACATGTGACATACCGCATGCCTGAAGGCGGCGGCTTCCTGATTCATCGATCCGCGCCAATCAGTTCGATTGGTCTTACCGTATCTCCACAGGCGTTTCGCATCTCCGTGTGGCCCACGGCGATGGTTTGGCGAAACAGACGCAATCCTTCCCGGTCAATGTTCCGTGCAGCGTTCAGATCACGATCTTGCAAGACGCCGCAGGAACATGTCCATGCACGATCCGCCAACGTGAGGTCGGCATTGATCCAGCCGCACGCGCCGCAGGTTTTGGACGAAGGGAAGAAGCGCCCGATCACAATCAGGTGGGTGTTCTGCCGATCTGCCTTGTAGATCAGCATTGACCGAAACATGCCCCAACCGGCATCGAGTACGCTCTTGGACAGCTTGGTTTTCGCAAGTCCGCGAACGTTCAGATCTTCAATCGAAATGAGATCGAAATGGCGTACCAGATTGGTACTGAGTTTATGCAGCAGATCGTTACGCTGGTCTTTTACCTTCTGGTGCAATCGTGCCACAACGATCCTCGCCTTGCCTCGGTTGCGACTGCCTTTCTGTTTGCGCATCAGGGAGCGTTGGGCATGCGCAAGCTTGCGTGTTTGGGTGCGAAACCAGCGCGGGTTTTCGACTGTTTCACCGTTCGACAGCACCGCGAGCGTCTTCAGGCCCACATCGATCCCGATGTGCGTTTCAACGCTTTGGTCAATCTTCGGCCCGATCTGCTGCTCGACTACCAGCGACACGTACCAGTGGCCGCACGCTTCCCGCTTGAAGGTCGCACTTTTGGTCACGCCCGAAATCGGTCGGTGAATGATCGCGCGAATGTCGCCAATCTTTGGCACCGACACCCACAACGCGCCGACGCGCACATCCTGGGGCATCCGAAAGCGTGGGGTATCACGCTTCTTGGATTTGAATTTCGGGAACCCCTTTTTCTTTTCGCCACTCCGCGCACGGCGAAAGAAGTGCTGAAAAGCGCTTTCAAGATCGCGGAGCGACTGTTGCAACGATTGGGCAGGCATCTGACGCAGCCAAGCCGTGTCAGGCTGGTGCTTGAGGATGGTCAGTTCAGCCGCCAGCGCGTTGTATGTGAGCGTTTTGCCGGTTTCCTGGTAGTGTACTTGCTTACGATTCAAAGCCCAATTCCAAACAAATCGGCGCGCGCCCGCAAACTGAAAGAGCATCTTTTCCTGCTTGGCAGTCGGGTTGAGGCGGTAGCGATAGGTTGTCTGAATCGTTCGCATCATGGGTCTATTATACCAGAAAATATGTTCTGTAGCAAGGCTTTGCAGCATTAGGAAGGCAAAGGTGGTATCGTGCGTCTGTTCTGCGGGCCTTCGGCAACCTTGGTCGCGTTCTCGTGTGTCGCATCTGGCATTCATGCACACGGTTAAAGCCGGCGGTTCTCTGCCGGTTATTCGATAGGCAGGTGTGGCTTCAGTGAATACAATGATGAAGCCCACTTTCAACACAATGAGTACTGAAAATCTGAACATGCAACTATCTTCCTTATCCTCAGTGCCGCTGCGGTATGAATCGTTAACCGAAGTCTACTTCTTATCGTAAGGTGTCGATTATGATCCTGCCTCTCACCCGCCAGACACGCAAGACAACATTCACAGCGACGACGGCGCAGCCGTACAATTGGCTGATGCAGGCTCTGTCGGCGATGATCCTCATCGTGATCCTGGCCACCGCGGCGGTCTTCTGGCCGGCTCCTGATCCTGGCTATGAGATGGAGGCGGACACTGCAATCGTGACGTTGGTCGAGCCCGGCGGCATCGCGGAGCAGGCAGGCCTCCAAGTCGGCGATCAGATTCTCGAACTCTCTGAGCGCCCGTGGGATGTGGTGTTGATCCAGCTCAATGGCCTTTCCCTGACCAGCCCGCAAGATCATCCAATTCCAATGCGGATTGAGCGCGCTGGCGTTGTCCATATGCTGACGCTTGCTCCAGTTCCTCCCGACGCAGGCTTCCAGGCGCTCAAGCTGACCCGTGTTGTGCTGGCCCTGCTCTGCTTATTGACCGCCTACAGTCTTGGGATTGTGCGCCGCCACGAGGCGCCAGGATCATACCTGGTCGCCAGCTTCTGGTTGGGTATGAGCGTGATCCTGGGTTTACATCTCTTCGCTGGCTATGCGTCAGCGCATCTCGCCATGGTGCTGCGCTGGTTGATCATCGTCATCCTGGCTCCACTATCAATTTACATTCACTTCTGGTTTCCAGCCCGGCCGGTTCCTGCGAAGCACGCACAATTAGCACAGAGCGCGCTGCTTGGGTTCTGGGGAGTAGCGACGGTAGCCTTTGCAGTCAGCGTCATACTCTGGCAGCCCTCATTAAGTGCGCTGGACAGCGTCTTCAGTCCGATCACGCCGCTGGCCTTACTCATTGGATTCATCGGCAGCGGCATCGTGTTGCGCCGCGCTTACCGCCAGACCATGACCAGCCATGTGCGCCGCCAGATCCGCTTGATCGGGATGGCGTGCTTTTTCGTCGCGGCCTTCTGGCTCATCACGTTGATTATTCCAGGACTCCTCGGCCAACCGGTCTTGATCGCGGATTTCTGGATTGATCTGGCGACAGCGGCCGTACCCCTGGCGTATCTCGTCGGTGGGGTAGTGCGCGATCTCTACCGGCTCGACCGAATTGTGATGCGGCTGGGAGTGCATGTCGCGACGACATCGTTGGTGATCGGGTTGTTGGTCGCAGCAGCGATCGCATTTGCGCTCCAGGGAACGACGACGATACTGTGGCTAGCCGTCTGCTTCGTGGTGCTGTATCGACCGATGCAGCAGCTTGGCTTGCGCCTCTTGCCTGCACATATGAATCCAGCACACAGCACCTATCACGCGCTCCACACTGCGGCGGCCAACCTCGCATCGACGTTGGATCGACAGGTGTTGATTGAGACGATCACTACGGGCGCGCGCACCACGTTTGGAGCGCCGGCAATGGCTTTTTACGCCGGTGACATTGAGGGATCGAATGAGCTGGCGTGTGCGATTCAGGAGCGATTACCTCAGCTTCCAAAAACGATCGAGCCGGGCTCTCTCATCGAGTGGTTGCGCCTGATGCCGCCAGTCACAGAGAGTCGAGCACTCCATGCTGCGCTCAGTACTGCCCCGCTGAGCGAGAGCGAGCAACGAGTTTGCTATCATCCAGGAGTGGTTCTGTGGTGCCCAATCAGTCATACCGATGGCCACCTGCTGGGTGTCCTGCTGTTGGGGATGCGCGGCGATCTCGATCCCTACCGTGTTGAGGATATTCAAGAATTACAGCGCTTGCTCGCTGCGGCGTCGCTTGCGCTGGCTAATAGTGCGGCCTATGCCCAGCAGCGCGAGGCCGAGACGATGATCCGCCAGCTGTATCAGCATCTCCAGGTTGCGCAGGATACGACAGCGGCAGCGATTGCACGCGAGCTGCACGATGAGATTATGAATGTCAATGTGCGACTGAATATTGAGTCGATCCGGGCGCTGATTGGTCAAGTGCGTGATGAGCCGCTCCGCGCGGAACTCGAACTGCTGCTGGAGAGCGAACAATCAATGGGCCAGGCGCTGCGCATGATCTGCGAGCAACTCCATCCGGTCTGCATCGATGATCCGTTGGGATTGGCGGCAGTGCTACGGATGCAGGTCGAGAAAGTGCAGTCCACCTGGGCCGGCACGTGTCGATTGGTGGTCGAGCACGCTCCATGCCCTGTGCCGGCACGGAAACAACGAGAAGCATTGCGGATCACGCGCGAGGCGCTCGCCAATGCCGTGAAGCACGCCAACGCGACTGAGATAGTCGTCCATCTACGCTATCCTGATTCGCCTACGGGAACGATTCAGCTGACCATTCGAGATGACGGCCGGAATGGGCAGGCGATCCGATCCAGGAGTGGCCACTTCGGGATACGGAATATGCTGGAAAGCGCGCGTGCCGTGGGTGGGACGCTCCAGTTCCATCGTGATGGGGATGGAGGCACATCAGTGGTGTTCTCGTTTGCCGCAGGAACAGACGCCGAGTGTACCTCCTCATACTCCTCAGAGCTGGTAGGGGCGGGCCAGTCCGATCGTTTCGCTCTGTATTGACCCGCCTCGCTGGATTATCCCATACAGAACATCACCTGGCATCCATAGACGTGCGCCGAATTCCGCGCATCCTCATGATGCGCTCCAGGTACGGCTACAGGCGTTTCCGTAGTGTTGAACCAACTATCGGGTGGTGATCCCAATCAGCGGATGCGGCGCTAGCGGTCTCACCTCGATCGTGCCGATGATGTTACTGCGATCAGGCGGCAGAGTACACTCATTCTGTCCGCCCGTTGCGATGCGCTCCCGCTCAGAATCGGATCATCCCCAACGCCAGCAGCAGGATGATCCCGATGATAATCACCGGTAGGCAGCCCAATCCGCCGCCCTGTGGCGCGGCGACCTCGACGGGCACGTAGATGATCTGCGCCTGCGGTGCCGGGCGGAAGAGCAGCAATGCGACGACGGCGATCCCGACGATCAGCAGTAGAACCTCCATGATGACCTCCTCATTCAGCTTGTCGAATTGCCTGGCTGTAGTAGACTACAGATGCGCGCGGAATAGATCGTCGCCATCTACGGAATCTCTCGATTGCCTGGCGCGGAAATTTCCTCATCACTTGGCGCATATCTCCGCACTCAGGCAAACTACTCTGGCAGCGTGAACGTTGACAAGCGCTAAGGAGATCATAATGCCGCCTCGAAAAGACAGCCTCAACCGTAACGAAACATTCGGCCGCCTGCTCAGTGGCGCGATCAATAGCATCGCGACCTATGAGGGCAAAACCGCGCCGGTGGTCGAGGAGGAGTTAGGCGCGCTGGCGATCGTGGCCGGCAAGACCATTCAGCGCTACAAAGCCGGCCATCTGCCGCCCGAGGCGCGTACGATCGAGATCCTAGCTGAGGCGGCGATCCGCCGCGGCTTCCTCGGCCGCGAGTGGCTGGCGCGCTTCCTCCACGCTGCGCACTACCCATTCGCTAACAAACTGCTCGACCGGCTCTGTCCGATCGGGCCAGCGCGTCCGCGTCCGCCGCACGTTTACCATAACTTGCCGGCACCGACCTACAGCCAGTTCGTGATGCGTGCTGCGGCGTTCGCCGACGTACAGGACGGCCTCAGTAAGCAATCCGCAATTACACTAATCGTTGGCCTGGGTGGCAATGGCAAGACCAGTCTGGCCCGTGAGGCGGCGGCGCAATGTCTCAGGGACGGCGCGCCATCGTTCGATGCAGTGGTATGGGTGAGCGACAAAGATCGCCCTGGCACGACCAATTTGAGTGTCGTGCTCGATGAGATCGCGCGAACACTCGATTACCCAGGCTTCACCCAGTTCGAGCACGACGAGAAGCGGCGCGAGGTGGAAAACCTGCTACGTCGCCAGCGGGTATTGATTGTGGTCGATAACTTCGAGACTATCACCGACGGCGCGCTACTGGCATGGTTACAGAATCTATCGGAGCCGAGTAAGGCGCTGATCACCGCGCGCGAATATCGCCGCGAGTTCCGTCGCGGTGGCTGGCTGGTTGAGCTACGCGGGATGACGGATGCTGAGGCACGCGAGTTGGTCATCGAGCGGCTACGTATGCTGCGCATCGAGAAGTTGGTCAACGATCAGGCCCAGTTGGAACCCCTATTGGCTGCCACAGGCGGTAATCCTAAGGCGATCGAGATCACTCTGGGGCTGATGAAATATGAGCGCCGGCCCTTTCAGCAGGTGGTCGATGATCTCTACGCTGCGCGTGGTGAGCTGTTCGAGGATTTGTTCACGCGTGCATGGTCACTGCTCGACGAGGCGGCGCGACGAATATTGCTTGCAATGACCTTCTTCCCTTCTAGTGCAAGCAATATAGCGTTAAGTACATGTGCTGATGTTCAAGGTTTTGCTTTTGACCGTGCTATAGATCAATTAATTGATTTAGCGTTGGTTGATGTGGAGCAGGCCGATTTGGCTAGCACATCACGTTATACTTTGCATCCACTTGTTCGTGCATTTGCTGGTATGCAGATAATTGGACAACCAGATTTAGAAAATAGGATAAGAAATCTCTGGATAGAATACTTTCTTGAGTTCGCACGACAGTGCGAGACAATCGGTTGGGATTCCATCGAGCAGTTTGACCAAGTCGAACAAGATATAATAAACTTCGAAGCTGTAATGCGTTATTGTTACGATAAGCAATACTGGAAATATCTTATAGAGATGGTTCTGATAATGCGTTCATTTTGGGGAACTCGGGGCTATTATGAAACGCGAGATGTATTTGTAGCCCTCGCGCTCTATGCAGCAGAACAAACCGAAGAATTAACCGCGCAAATATCACTTCTTTGTACTCAGACTCGCTCTTTCTGTTATCGGAATAACGCAACTAAGGCTCTTGAGTGCTACGAGAAAGCAAGTAATCATATGCAGACATTAGTAAACCCAGATATTTCTCTTATCACGCGTCTCAATTACGCGCAAATAAGACTACTTATACTTCTTGAAGATTTTGATAAATTGTTTACAGTTGCACAAAGGAATGTAGCCATTTCTGAATTACATGGCTTGCGAAACCTAGTGATAGCAAAATACGATATTGCAGTCTATTTCTACCATGCTAAAAGGTATGATGAAGCTGAGGAATTACTCAACCAAATTGTTACTGAGAGTATTAAACTAGGCTACGCTCGTATGCCAATCTTTGGTTGGCTCTCTCTCGCAAATATAGCTTTGCACAAAAACCAGATTTCAATAGCAGAGAAATATCTTCAATTGGCTGAGAAAAGAGCCAGTGAACTCAAACATCAACGCTATGTAGCAGAAGTACATCGCGTCTGGGCACGCCTCCACACACTGCAAGGCAACCTCCCCGCTGCCCGAGCGTCCCTCGCCGAAGCCATCGATCTCTTCGAGCGTCTGGGCATGCGCCGCGAACTCGCCGAGGCGCGCGACGAGCTCGCGCAGTTAGATGAACTGGCCACAACGCAAGCCTGATTCATCTTGCCATCTTGTTATCTTGTCATCTTGTCAAAGTAATACCGTACCACCACCACAACCGCCCCGGCGACCAGTGGCAACAGTGGCTCGAAGCCCACACCAGGGCGCAGCAATGCCGCCACGACGATCAGCGCGCACAGCGCGATCACGGCGAGCGCTAAGATGTCACGGATGTGCGAACGGGAGTGCTTCGGAGACTGCATCGCTTTCCTCCTTGCGTAAGAGCTGATAGAATTGGGTTGAGAATAGGCGAAAGTCGCACGCCTGTTTCACCTATGGTGTAGGTAATCGGCCGCACAGTTGGGATGATCCAGAGCGCAAGCGACGCAGAAATTCCCTCATTCCCGTGGGCTGATCGTGCCGTCACAGATAGAGCCAGCTGGACTGGCGACAGATGGCGACCGAATGCCCTAACCTGGCGTCAGTCTGCCATCGAGTTATGACGCGCCATATTTGGTGAGGTGAGATGAGAATAGGCGATTCCTCGTCAATCCCGAACAGCCGATGTGGCGCGCCGGCGCTATCGCTTAGAGACCATTCCCCGGCATATCAGAAAGCAGGCCGTGCTGATCCTTGTCGATGACACCGGGCGGCAGTGGTCTGGGTGTATCGCTTGGGGAGCGCTCGTCAAAGGTATAGATGGGGCGGATACGGGTGTTCCCGTGTAGTAGTGTCGCAGTATTACTGTATAGCGGCAATCGCGTTGGATACGCCTGATGCCCAAGCTGATCCTTGATATGCAGTGGCACCTCATAGCCGTGCCAAAATTGCCTCCGTACCTTTTCGTTTCGCACCAGCGTTCTCTTATTCGTAAGATACGGCGATAGATCCACATCGCCCAATACTTCGGCGCTCGGCGGCTGAACCATCCGGGGTCATCTACTCTGTTCACCGTTCGTGCCGCCTGACTGTGCTGCTTGGGCCTTATGCTATACTTGGTTCCGGTAGCATACAATTTGGATCAGGGCGCCTCGTCCGCACCCTCTTGCCCTTCGCACCGCATCGCTTCTTGGAAACCTCTGGTATCCAGTGTATCCCAAATGAAATGATCGGTTCAGGGCAGCTTTTGTGGTGTGCTTGGCATCAGAAAGTATCTGTCCAAAATGCAATCAGGCATTCGTGATAATCGCGACCGCGGCAAGATCGGGGATTTTTTACGCCAGCATCTCCATCCTGGCGCTGATCTTTCGATTGTCTCAGCCTACTTCACGATCTATGCCTATGCCGAGCTGCGCGACCAACTCGATACAATAGCTGAACTGCGTTTTCTCTTTGGCGATCCGCAATTCTTGCGCAATCTCGATCCCGAGCGCACCGCGCGTAAAGTCTTTCAGATCGAGAACGACCAGATTACGCTGCAGAATCGGTTGCAGCAGAAGCGTTTGGCGCGCGATTGTGCCGACTGGATCACCCAGAAGGTGCAGATTCGCTCCGTCAAGCGGGCCGGCTTATTGCATGGCAAGCTCTACCATATCGTCAATGGTGCGGCCGAGGAAGCGATTCTTGGTAGCTCGAACTTTACGGTGCGCGGCCTGGGCCTTGGCGACGGTAAAAACAATATCGAGTTGAATCTGATTGTGGATAGCCGGCGCGATCGTGAGGATCTGAAGCAATGGTTCGATGAGCTTTGGAACGATGCCAGTCTTGTTACCGATGTGCGCGACGAGGTGCTCGGCTACCTCCGGCAGATATATGCCAATCATTCGCCGGAGTTCATCTACTTCAAGACGCTTTTCCACCTGTTCGAGCAATATCTGGACGACCAGCGGCGCGGCGATCTGCTCGCCACTCAGTCGCAGATCGCCGACACCGGAATTTGGAACGCGCTGTTTGAGTTTCAGCGCGATGGCGTCAAAGGTGCGATCACCCGTATCCTCAAGCACAATGGCTGCATCATTGCCGATAGTGTGGGTCTGGGTAAGACCTACGAGGCACTGGCTGTCATTAAGTATTTTGAGCTGCGTAACGATAAAGTGCTGGTGCTTTGTCCCAAGAAGCTACGTGACAATTGGACGGTCTACCAGGCTCATAACAACAGCCCGCTTAACCCGTTCGTGCGTGATCGTTTCAGTTACACTGTGCTGAGCCACACTGATCTCAGCCGCGATGGTGGGCGCTCTGGCGATATCGATCTGAGCCTGATCAACTGGGGCAACTACGATTTGGTGGTGATCGACGAGTCGCATAATTTCCGCAATAATGCGCGTGGCCGCCGTGATGAGGAGGGCCGTGTCATTCGCCGCACCCGTTACGAGCGGCTGATGGACGATATCATCAAGAGCGGTGTGAAGACCAAGGTGCTACTGCTTTCGGCCACGCCGGTCAACAACGATCTGAAGGATCTGCGCAATCAGCTCTATTTCCTCACCGAAGATCGCGATGATGCGTTCCGCGAAGGACTTGGCATCGCCAGCCTGAAAGACACCCTTGCGACCGCACAGCGTACGTTCTCCGAGTGGTCGAAGCGCGGTGACCGCCGTACCAGCGAGCTAATGGAACGCCTCAGCTCAGCGTTCTTTACATTGCTTGATGAAGTGACGATCGCCCGTTCGCGCAAGCATATTCAGCGCTACTATAGTGCCACGATCGAGCGCCTGGGCGGCTTTCCCGAACGCACTCGTCCACAGTCGATCTACCCAGATATCGATCGGCGCGGGCGCTTTCTTTCTTACGACCGTCTGAACGATGAGATTTTGCAGTACCGCCTGTCGCTGTTCAATCCCTCCCTCTATGTCCTGCCCGCCTTTCGCGAGCGCTATGAGCGTGGCAATGTGCGTAACTTCAGCCAGGCCCAGCGCGAGACCTACCTGATCGGCATGATGAAGGTCAACTTCCTTAAGCGGCTCGAAAGCTCGATCTCTGCTTTTGCGCTGACGATGGATCGAACGATTGACAAAATTGAGACACTGGAGCAGAAGATCCTCGATTTTCAGGCTCGCCCAAGTAATAGTACGCAGGTCGAAGCCGAGCCGCTACCGTTTGACACACTCGACCCTGAGGACGAAGAGCTGCATGATGCACTTACCGTCGGCCAGAGTCTGAAGTTCCAGTTGGCACATCTTGATCTCGAAGCCTGGCTACGCGATCTACGACACGACAAGCAGCAGCTTGATCTTTTGTTGTCGTCGGCGCATGGTGTCACGCCGCAGCACGATGCCAAGCTCCACGAACTGCGCGAGCTGATCCGCGCCAAGGTTAGCCGCCCGATTACCGATAAGTTGGGTCGCCCCAATCGCAAGGCGTTAGTATTCACCGCCTTTGCCGATACTGCCGTATATCTGTACGACACCTTGCGTGATTGGGCGCGCAACGACTTGGGCATCCACATTGCGCTGGTTAGTGGTGGTGCGGCCGAAAATCGCACCACGCTCGGCAAGGCCGATTTCAATCAGATCCTGACCAACTTCTCGCCGGTTGCCAAGCGGCGCGCGCAGATTCCTCAGCTGCCTCAGAGCGAGGCGATCGACCTGCTGATCGCCACGGATTGCATCTCCGAAGGGCAGAACTTGCAGGACTGCGATCTCGTGATCAACTATGATATTCACTGGAACCCGGTACGGATCATCCAGCGCTTCGGGCGTATCGATCGCATCGGCAGCGTCAATCACGCCGTCCAGTTGGTCAACTTCTGGCCCACTCAGGATCTCAACAAGTATATTAATTTGAAGAGCCGCGTCGAGGCGCGTATGGCTCTGGTCGATCTAACTGCCACCGGCGACGATAACTTACTGTCGGCTGAAGGTCTGGAGGAATTGATCGCCGAAGATTTGCGCTATCGTGATCGCCAATTGCTGCGCCTGAAGGACGAGGTGCTTGATCTGGAGGATTTCAACGAGACGGTCGCGCTCACGGATTTTTCGCTCGATGATTTTCGGGTTGATCTGAGCAAGTTCCTTGAACAGAGCCGCGATCAGCTACGCAAAGAGCCGATTGGCCTCTACGCCGTCGCCGAGCACGCCTGGTCGCGCTACGAGGTCACACAGCCTGGCGTGATCTTCTGCCTGCGCCACGTCGGTGCCACGCCCGATACCCAGGCCGTCAATCCGCTCCAGCCTTTCTACCTGGTGTATGTACGTGACGATGGCACCGTGCGCTTTGGTTTTGCACAGCCCAAGCAGACGCTCGAAATCTTCCGCGATTTGTGTATGGGTCGCCCGAATGCCGATGACGCGCTGTGCGCGCTGTTCGATCGAGAGACGAGCGACGGTGCGGCCATGGGCCGCTACAGCGATCTGCTGGGCGCAGCAGTGCGCGACATCGAGCGGCGGTTCACGCGCCGCACACTCGATCGCCTGCAGCTCGACCGTGGTGCCTTGCTGGTGGCCGAGAGCGCACAGGCCCGCCGTGCCGATGACTTCGAGCTGATTACATGGCTGGTTATTCGCTGATGCCCTTGTACTCACGTGATCTGCGAATATGCTTTCGATGAGAAAAGATAGATCGTAGTTATGCTTACACTTTTACAGGAAATCGAACAGTCCCTCAAATCGCTTGCATACAGCCCGCTGCTCGCCGGTGCGATGAATCTCTTCCAGGCGCTCGGCTACCACAGCGCGCGCCGGATCGATCTCGACGATACCACGCCGGCCACGTTCGCTGCGGCCTTCGATCACGATAACCGGCTGGCGCAGCGCGCCGCGCCTTCACACTGGCGTGCTGTCGAGATGGTGTTTCAGATCGGCAACGACGAAGTACGCCAGGCCGCTCAGTTGATGCTTTTCGATGGAGGTGGCTTCGAGCCACAGCTCTACGGCTCGTTTCTATTCTTCGCCATTGATCTTTTGCCCAAGCCGGAGAACCGCGGCTATACCCGTGCCGAGTTGGCGATGATCACTCGTGAGATTAATCGCCTATTTCCTATGCCGGTGAGCGTGTTGTTCCGCTTTCCGCAGGCCGATACACCGGGTGCTACGCCCGTGGCGCGTCTGACCTTGGCGATCGTGACCCATCGGCCCAATCGTCGTGATAGCAGCCGTGATGTGCTCGAAAAGGTCTCGCTGATTCACGCCGTGCGTCTTGCCAGTCCTCACCGTGCCCATATAGATATTCTGGAGGATCTGGCGCTGTCTAATCTACGCACCGCCTATGCCGTCGCCGGCTTCGATGACCTCCAGCGCGCCTGGGCGCGTACGCTCGATATCACCGAACTGAATCGCCGCTTCTATACAGAGGTTGCCAACTGGTATTTCTGGGCCGTCTCACAGGTGCGCTTTCCGGATGGTGCCGGCGATCGTTCGGATATCCGCAACGCCACCAGTGTCATCCGTCTGCTCACTCGGCTGATTTTCGTCTGGTTCTTGCGCGAAAAGCACCTGGTGCCCGATGCGCTGTTCCGCTGGGATGATATGAAGAGATTGCTGAAGAATGAAGATCTCGATGCCACAACCTACTACAAAGCAGTCCTTCAAAATCTGTTCTTCGGCACACTCAACACGCCGATGGACGACCCAAAGACGCCGCGCCAGTTCCGCAGCCCGTCGCGCGGCAGTTGGCCCAACGCCCATCACGGCATCAATAATCTGTACCGCTACGAGGCACTGTTTGCCGACCCCCAGCGCGCCCTTGATTTGCTGCGCACCATCCCGTTCCTGAATGGCGGTCTGTTCGAGTGCCTCGATCCCGAAACCGATCGCACGCCCGCCACGCTGGTCGATGGTTTCTCCGATCACAAGGATAACTCCCTCCACGTGCCCAACCGCCTGTTTTTCGGCGGCCCCGCGGTCAGCGTCGATAGTATGCTTAACCAGGTCTACGGTAGTCGCGGCCGCAGCTTCCGTGTGCGGGGCTTGATCGACATTCTCGATAGCTACAAGTTCACGGTGGCCGAGAACACGCCGATCGAGGAAGAGGTCGCGCTTGATCCCGAACTGCTCGGCCAGGTCTTCGAGAACCTGTTGGCAGCCTACAATCCAGAGACTGAAACCACCGCCCGCAAGGAAACTGGCTCGTTCTACACACCGCGCAACGTCGTCGAGTATATGGTTGACGAGTCTCTACTGCTGGTGTTCCGCGATGCCCTGGCTGGTGCAGCAAAACTGAACAGCGGCATTGACGCCGCCCAGCCCGCCCTCGACGAGCGCCTGCGCGTACTGCTGGCCTACAATGATCTTCCTGCAACCGAACAGTTCAGCGCAACTGAAATCCGCCACTTGATCGCCACCATCGATGGCCTGCGCATGATCGATCCCGCCTGCGGCTCCGGCGCGTTCCCTATGGGTGCGTTGCAAAAGCTGGTCTACCTGCTTAGCAAGCTCGACCCCGGCAACCGCCGCTGGAAGGCCCGCCAGGAAGAGCGCGCTGCGCAGATCCCTGATGCCGAGGCTCGCGAGGCCGCCCTTCAAGCGATCGACGAGGCTTTCGAGCGCAACGAGCTCGATTATGGCCGCAAGCTCTTCCTGATCGAGAACTGTATTTATGGCGTGGATATCCAGACCGTCGCGGTGCAGATCGCCAAGCTGCGCTGCTTCATCGCCCTGCTGGTCGATCAGCGTGTGGATGACGCAGCCGAGAATCGAGGTGTGCGCCCGCTGCCTAACTTGGAGACACGCTTTGTTGCTGCCAATGCCTTGCGCGGTATCGACCGGCCTATCAACCAGCTTATGCTGCGCGACCCTGAAATCGAGCACCTAGAGCGCGAGCTAGCCAATGTCCGCTCGCGTCACTTCAGTGCTCGTACGCCGCGCACCAAGCAGCGCTATCGCGAGGGTGATGCTGGGCTGCGTGCTGAGCTAGCCCAGGCGCTCCAGCGTGATGGCTGGAGCGGCGCGACTGCTAAACTACTTGCTGGCTGGAACCCCTACAGCCAGAACCAGAGCGCCGAGTTCTTCGATCCTGAGTGGATGTTTGGCCTGACTGATGGCTTCGACATCGTGATCGCTAACCCGCCCTATGTCCGGCAAGAGCAGATCAAAAAGGAAAAAGACTGGCTTCCAAAATACTATCCCGAGGTCTATACTGGCACCGCCGACCTGTATGTCTATTTTTATGCTCGCGCGATTCAGTTACTCCGTGACAGAGGTGTACTGACATTTATCTCGTCCAACAAGTATTTCCGCGCCGGCTACGGTCAGAAACTGCGCGATCTATTGGCTAATAAGATGACCATTGCTCAGCTAATTGACTTCGGCGATGCTCCGGTGTTCACCGCTATCGCCTATCCCTGCATTATCGTCGCCCAGAAAGGCACCCCGACCACTTCTTTCCATCTGCCTGCTTCGGGGGGAGGAACAAGAGATGAAGATCATTCCCTTCTCGCCCTGAACTGGAATCCATCCGCTCGCGTCGTCGACTTCCCACAGGTCGTCGCCGAAGCCCGGCGCGCCGTCGCTGAACGCGCATCATCAGCGCCGCTCATTCTTCAGAAAACCCTGACACCCGACGGTTGGCGGCTCGAAGGCCCGGCTACCCAGAAGCTGCTCGCCAAGCTGCGCCACGCCGGTAGGCCACTGAGTGAGTATGTCGGAGGGCGACTGTATCGTGGGATCACTACTGGCAACAATAAGGCTTTTGTTGTCAACCGTGAAGTGCGCAATAAACTAATCGATGAACATGAATCAAGTGAGGAAGTACTTAAGCCTTACTTACAAGGGGAAGATCTCAGTAAGTGGCATGTTAAATCTGCTGAACAATACCTCATTAAAATTGAGTCCTCGAATAATAAAAGACATCCTTGGTCAGGCATGCCAGATACAGAAGCGGAGAGAGTCTTTGCAAGAACATATCCCGCGATCTATGGACGTTTTTTTGATGTCAGAGAAAATCTTATAAACCGAGACGATAAGGGGAAGTACTATTGGGAGCTTCGCTCTTGTACTTACTGGCATGAATTCGATGCTGTGAAAATAACTTCAACGAAAGTTTCTTTTAATCCAACTTTTGCTATCGATAACGATAAATATATACTCGGAAACACTTCTTACATGATATTACCGCGTGTAAGCATGGAATATATTATAGGAATTCTTAATTCAAAAATTTCGTTTTATTTGTCTAAAGGTATATTTGTCCAAAAGCAAAACGGCTGGTATGAAGTACAGCCAAAAGCCTTAGAATCCTTTCCTATTCCAGCCATCTCTTCCGCGGCTACGATCGAAGCGCTCGTCAAACAGATCCAGGCTGCGAAAACAGCCGACGCACAGGTTGATATCGGCGCGTGGGAGCAACAGATCGACGAGCGAGTGTATGCCCTGTATGGTCTGCGTCCCGAAGAGATACGGATGATCGAAGAAAGCGTGCGCGATGGGCGTACAGGAGGTACGGTGTGAGCTTGCCGTTTGATCCAGCACTCATTGATGCTCGCCCTAAACAAATGACTGCCCAGCACGTACTGCAAAAAATCGCTCGCGGGTCAATTTGGCTCCAGCCGGATTTTCAGCGCAATATTGTCTGGGATGATGTTCGGAAAAGCCGACTCATCGAGTCACTTCTACTTAAAATTCCGCTTCCTGCTTTCTATCTCGATGCTGCACAAGAAGACCGCTGGCAAGTTATTGACGGACTTCAGCGTTTATCAACGCTCGATGCATTTGTCAATCAGCAATCGCTGACTCTTCAGGGATTGGAATACTTGGTCGATTTAGAAGGAAAGAAGTTCGACGAATTATCACAGCTTGAGCAAGACCGGATCGAGGAGACAGAGCTAACACTTATTATGCTCTACCCGCAGACACCTAAGAAGGTGAAATACACAATTTTTCGGCGCGTCAATACTGGCGGCCTGGCGCTCACCAACCAAGAAATCCGCTACGCACTCTACGAAGGGCCGGTTCGGAATTTCTTAAGCAATCTAGCCCAGTCAGAAGAATTTCTTTTAGCAACGAACGGTATGGTTGATTCGATGCGCATGGAGGATCGTGAGTGTGTGCTCCGTTTTCTTGCCTTCCGCCTGAATCCCTATGACACTGCGCTTCCAAGCGAAACATCCATAACTTTCGACGATCTGCTCAACCAGACGATGGATGACCTGAATCAGTCCACTTCTATCATGCGCGAGCAACATGCCGAGGATTTTCGCGCTAGTATGCGTAAGGCGCATATACTCTTTGAAGATTTGGCGTTCCGCGAGATTCAAGACCAGCTCGAAACTGGCCCGTTTCGCAAGGCCTTGTTCGAGGTCTGGAGCACATTGCTGTGTGCGTATTCGCTCGAAGCTGTGCAGCCTGGGCTAATAAAAGATGCAGTCGTCAGAGCATCGATCGCGGCTATGACCAACGATGCAGCCTTTCTAGCTGCTATTCAGCCTGGTGCTAACGACCGTCAGAGCATCGTGACACGATTTAGCACTGTCGATAAACTATTGCGCCAGATTTTGGACTAAAATAGAGCCTGTTGCCAAATCTGTGTCATCTGCACAATCTGTGAATGCCGTTCCGAGGAGAAAGAGAACTTGTGAGTACCGACACTCAGGAGCTAACCGGTGCCGAGGCTGGTGTCAATAGTCAACGCCAGATCGAGATCGCCTTGCAAACCATGCTAGAACGCGACGAAGCCACCAACGCCGAGATTTATGCCGCCGTCGAGCGCAACATGAATGGTGCCAAACTTTCTCAACAGGGTCGCGATACCCTCCGCTCGCTGGTCAACCGCGATGCGGTGCAGAAGGGCTGGGTTCACCCAGCCAACGGCGAGCGCTCGTCCTGGCGCATCACCGACGACGGACGCACCTACATCACCGAGCTGGCGCCCCCCGAAGGCGTTGACGAGGCCAGCTTCGATATGGGCGAATATCCGATCGACAGCCTGCTCATCCGCACTGATCATCGCACTGTCTACGATGTCGTCCGGCGCATGGACAAAGGCCAGTATGTCCTCGATCCCGATTTCCAGCGCGATTTCGTTTGGGATGACACCAAGCAGAGCAAGCTGATCGAGTCGGCACTTATGCGCATCCCACTGCCAGTCTTCTACCTGGCCGAGAATCCCGATGGCAAAGTTGTCGTCGTTGACGGTCTACAGCGGCTCATCACTTTTCGGCGCTTCCTAAACAACGAGCTAGTGCTACGCGGCCTCACAGGAAGCAGTAAAGAGCTGAACAAGTTGCGCTTCGACAAACTTGATCCCAAGCTGCAAAACCGTCTCGAGGATACTCAGCTTGTACTCTATCTGATCGACTCGAAAGTGCCCGACCGCGCCCGGCTCGACATCTTCGAGCGCGTCAACAGTGGTGTAGCGCTTAGCCGCCAGCAGATGCGCAACTGCCTCTACGTCGGGGACGCCACCCACTGGCTCAAAGAACGCGCTCAAAGTGACGTCTTTCGCGAAGCCACTGGCGGTAGTCTGAACAGCGCCACCATGCGCGATCGTGAAGCTATCAATCGCTTTTGCGCGTTTCTGCTCTCTGGTGTACTGGGTTACCGTAGCAATGGCGGCAACATGGACGACTTCCTTGCCGAGACGCTGCGTACTATGAATGCTATGGGCCAGGCGCAGATCGATAAGCGTTTGACACCGGCATTCGAACGCAGTATGCGCAATAACTTCGTGATCTTTGGCCGTCACGCCTTTCGCAAGCATATCGATCCCGCTGGTGGCCGCAATGTACTCAACATCGCATTGTTCGATGTATACGCTGTGCTCATGACGCGCTACTCAGAAGCATTTGTCACCGCAAATATCGATGAGTTATATCAGCGTTTTTACGCCTTACAGGAAAACGAGGAATTTCTCACAGCTGTCACCTACTCGACCAACGATGCCCGTCGGGTCGAGACCCGCTTCCGCCTGATCGAAGAGCAGCATGCCGATCTTCCCGCTGATGTGGAGAATAGCTAATGCTTCAGCGCATTCAGCTCGAACATTTCAAATGCTTCGAGACACTGGATCTTCCACTAGCGCCATTAACTCTGCTAACCGGGTTAAATGCATCTGGCAAATCGACTGTTATTCAAGCGCTGACCCTTCTGCATCAAACGTTGACGGAGAGTCCAGCCAGCTCGGTGCTTGTACTCAATGGAAAGAACATCTCGCTCGGAATGGCCGACGATGTCGAGGATACGCTGAGCGGACGAAGAAGCTTTACGATTGGCGTCGAATACGATTCAAAAACAATCGCCTGGCGAATGCGCGTTGAAAAGAGCAGTATGGTCGCTCCGATCACGGCGGTGGAATGGCGTCGAAGCAAGCGTGGGCATCGCAGCAATGCTATTGTTGACCATTCTAGCGACTTCCTTGATCTTTTACCGCGCTCGCATATGAATGCGCAGAGTCAATCTCTGTTTGTACCAATCATAGAATCTTTGCGAAAACTCACATATGTTTCCGCTGACAGGATTGGGCCGCGTGAAACGTATCAAGCCAGTAGTAGCGAGCAACAGTTTGGCGTTGGTGCGCGGGGTGAATATACGCCCTGGTTTATCAAACAGAATGAAGAACTTGAGATTCCCTCATTAATCTGCCAGCCTGACGAACCACCAACGCTCAAACATCAGGTGGAGGCCTGGTTAGCAGCTTTCTTTCCAGGTAGTGGCATTCAGATTGAGCCACTACGCCGCACAAGCCTATTACTTATGCGATTGCGTGCGAGCAGTGCAACTGACTATTACCGACCAGCCAATGTTGGATATGGCTTGAGCCATGTGCTTCCTGTGCTTACCGCTTGTCTTGGCGCGGTTGGTTTTGCTCAGCAAGAAAAGCGCGTGGCCCCGCTTGTGCTTATTGAAAATCCAGAGCTACATCTTCATCCAGCTGGCCAATCGGCAATGGGTGTTTTTCTTGCGCGAGCAGCGGCCTCTGGGGCTCAAGTTATCGTCGAAACCCATAGCGATCACGTACTCAATGGTGTTCGTCGTGCGGTTCGTGGTATCGATGGCAAGTCCATTCTATCGGCTGGGCAGTTGGCGATTCATTTCTTCCAGGCACGCGATGTCGTGAATCAAAATGGCACAAAACAGGTCGAGTCACCTACTATTGATCAGGACGGCAATATCGAGCACTGGCCACGAGGCTTCTTCGATCAATTTGAAAAAGATCTCATCGAACTACTATGATCCATATCATCGTCAATGATCTTTCTTTCCAGGGGCAGGCGAGGGATGAGGGAGAGGCTACAATACTATTACGAACTCTCGCTTTAGCCCTGAATGCACTGCGTACCCAGCTTGGGGCTTCAAGCGTCCATCGACCACGTGGGATGAAGGATGCCCTGATTACAGCCAACCTACGATTAGGAGCTTTTCTCAGTGCCGCGTCAATGCGTAAAGACGAGCGCGATATTCTTCTTACTCAATTGACAAGAGGCCCTTATCTTGGTAGTGGAACCGGGAGTAATGATATTACGCTGCCCCCACACCAATGTCACTGTCATAATCAACCGATGCCTGATTCTGTAGTTGCGCATGCTGCCTATCTTTCAATCCATGAGCCATTCTTTGGAACTCACCGGCCGACAGCATTGCTTAGCTTGGGCTGCTCGTCTGGTTTTCAAGACGAAGAGTTGGTGGTTCAATTTATTCTCTCTGAAAAGCGAAAACCGGTAAAGGCCAAAGAACGAAAGGCCGCGAAACAATCAGGTCGCGACAATACCAATCGCACCATCTGGAATGTCACTCGTGAACAGCAGGTGTACCAAGTGCGGCGTCGCTACAAAGCTAACAGCGGCAAACATGCCACGGATGATCGCCTTGATGGCTACATTAGTGCAATGCCTCTGTCAGAAGATCGGGCTTGCCAAGTGCTTGCTGAAGGGGTTCTTCTGCCTAAAGAAACCCGTATTTTTGGGAAGCATGAAGGGAAATACTACATCTTTCCGTGCCACGATAAACATAACAATGAGTTTCATGGCTTCTGCATAACAGAAAAAGATTTGCGCAGTCGATTGGGCGATGTACATGCGCAACTCAAGAAGCTAGGTTTTTTTGATTAGCTTTGTGAAGTCACAATAACTCGACGGAAGTTAGCATCTATCTCAGGACTCCAGCATAGCCGAAACATCGCTGACAACCAAGATTGGCATGCTGAGCTGCTCTGCCTAACTAGATACCATAATGAGATGACACACGACGAAACTATCAATCCTCAAACCGATCCATTGACGGTCGGCGAGTTAATCACTCTACAAGAAGCAGCGGAGTACGCAGGGCTTTCGAAGGAGTCCATTCACAGTTATGTGAAAAATGGCCGTCTAAAGGCACGCAAACGCGGCTGGATGTGGTTCACCACACGTGCTGCTGTTGATGCATACCTGCAATCTCGGCATCTCGAAAACATCCCCAAGAAATATCGTACTACCGATTGACACAACACTGAATTCAGTGTACTATAACATCAGAAATGACACAGCCGTTCGAGTGTTACCAGCACTTGAACGGCTGCTAACCCCACACCTGATCTGAGCAGGCGTGAGGCTGGGCGCATGATACCATACCTCATGCGGCGACCCGGCGGCACTCTGCATTGGCAGTGGGGTGCAGTTTTTCGTGTCCAGCGCTTGTCATTTCGCGCTGGCTCGCGCCGGAGGTCGCCGTCATGTCTACGGCTCATTCCCCGTGCGCGCCGCGCGACCTCCAGCCGGAGGAGACTGCGGTGCGTCTCGTTCCACCGCATGTCCTTGCCGCGCCACTTGATGTGGACGCGATCGTGCCCACCCTGTACGACCCCGAAGACTTTGCTGCACTCTACCACGCCGACAAAGATCAGGCCATCGCCCTTCTTGCAGCGATGACCGAGCCTCAAAAGGTGCGCCAGGCGCTGGCCTACGCCGCCTGGCTGGCCTACCACGGTTTGGAGATCGACCTCGACACCGTGCTGGCCGCGTGGGAACAGACGTAAGCCCCGACCCTGATGACCTGTCGTCTGTGCTTGTCACCGGCGCTGGCGATTGTACCACCGCGTCAAGGCTCGCTGCGCGCGTTGCGCTTGCTCTTTGGCCTTGACCTGCGGTGGTGAACCTGCTTTGGCCGGTGACAAGCACATCTCTGCAAAGATCGCCGGCGCGCCGTAAATGCGGAAATTCCTCTTCCGTACGAACAGAAGAATTCACTTGCCTATCTGCGCAGTTGCCTCGAACGAAGAGGTCAATCACCACTAGCTGAAGCTGGTAGCCTGCGATAGCGAGCTATCCCAGGCCCGGATTGACCAGACCTAGCCTTTATGGGCTCCGCGAGTCAGGCTATGACACCCGTGGATGCACGGGCCAGTCCACGGCTCTGTCGTTCGTCAGCATGATTTCTGGGGTAAGGGATGAAGCTGGCGTGCATGACAAACCTAATTCGCATGGTCGAGGCCCACATTACCCCAGCAATGGGAGCGCCATGTAAATGGCAAAGGAATCAGTATGGTCTTTGTCCTCAGTCACGATGGCCAGCCGCTCGACACTTGTCACGAGGCGCGTGCCAGGAAGCTGCTGAACGCCGGAAGGGCGGCGATCTATCGCCGTTTCCCATTCACTATCATACTGACCGACCGAATAGCAGCAGAATCGCAAACACATCCATACCGGCTCAAACTTGACCCTGGTAGCAAGACGTCCGGCTTGGCTATTATACAAGAGCATATGGCTCGAATCGTGTGGGCGGGCGAACTTACCCACCGAGGTCAGTGGATCCGCAACCGACTGCTAATCCGGCGAGCGCTTCGTCACAACCGGAGACAGCGTAAGACACGATATCGCAAAGCCCGTTTTCTCAACCGCCGCCAGCCATCAAGATGGCTGGTGCCGAGCGTGGCGCATCGAGTGCTGACAACAATGACCTGGGTGAACCGATTGTGTCGAGTTTGTCCCATTACGGCGATTAGTGTGGAACTCGCGCGCTTTGACACGCAGCTCATGCAGAATGCTGAGATCAGCGGTGTTAGATACCAGCAAGGGGAATTAGCAGGTTACGAAGTGCGCGAATACTTACTAGAGAAGTGGCAGCGCCGGTGCGCCTATTGCGGTATAGCAAATGTTCCTCTCCAAGTTGAACACATGGTTCCCAGGATCCGAGGTGGCAGTGATCGCGTAAGTAATCTAACACTTGCCTGTGAACCATGCAACCAGCAGAAAGGGGCTCGAACTGCCTCCGAGTTTGGCTTCGCCCAGCTCATGACTCAGGCGAAGGCGCCTCTCAAAGACGCCGCTGTAATGAATATGATACGGTGGACACTCTATAGACGCCTCATTGCCACAGGTTTGTCGGTGGAGGCTGGGACGGGCGGACGCACGAAGTTCAACCGGTCTCGCTTGGGGTTGCCGAAAGCGCATTACCTTGATGCAGCATGTGTAGGAGGCTCAACACCCGACAACTTGAAAGCACATGTGGGAAGTGTGCTGCTGATAACTGCTATGGGTCATGGCTCGCGGCAGCTATGCCGTACCGACAAATACGGCTTTCCGATTCGCTATGTTCCACGCCAGAAGCGCCATTTTGGGTTTCGCACTGGAGATCAGGTACGGGCAGTCGTACGACGAGGTAAGAACGCCGGAACTCATGTGGGGCGCGTGATTATTCGCACACGCCCGAGCTTTCGACTGAACGGAATCGATATTCATCCAAAGTATATTACGCTGCTCCAACGGACTGATGGATATACCTATGCGATGAGAAGAGAATATACAGCTTCTGCTGATTAAAAGGACACTCTTTCGCGGGTACGGGTTCGAGACTGTGCGCGAAGCGCTCGGGCAAGGGAAAGCAGTAGCGGTGTTGATCCCAGGGTTTGCGCTGTATCATGGCCTGGATCGGCAGCAACTTCTGGGAATGTTGGCGGGTGGAACTACACTGATGCTGCTGCGCCTACATAGCGATGCACAGTGGATGCCAGTTGGCTATCATTGGGCCTGGAATACACTCCAGACTGCCGTATTCGGGGCGTCTGGCACTGCGCCGTCCATCCGGCCGCTTCAAGTTCAAGGCCCCGAGCTCTGGATGGGCAGGCCAGGCGAGCCCGAGCCCGGGCTGCTCAGCACGCTAGTTCATCTGGCAATGGCGTTGCTGATATGGTTATGGATGCGGCGGGGTGGTGCGCGGCGAGGCTGAAGATCTCCGATGTACACATCCTAACCTCATCGACAAACAGCGTGCTGACTGAGTGGTTGCTCAAAACTGGATCACCCCCAATATCAACAGCACCATTATCACGACGATGATCATCGGCAGGCAGCCCAGCCCACCTTGCTGTGTTGTGGGTACCTCAACTGGCACATACATGATTTGCGGCTGCGACGTAGGGCGGACGAGCAACAGCGTGATAGCGGCGAGCCCGATGATCACCATCATGTAGGTTTTTGTGATGCCCCCAATAAACTAGCCAGGAAGCTGCGTTAGAGTCCTCCCGAAGGAGGACACGCATGAAAGCCAGTCAGCACGCCGCCGAACAGATTATCAAGATCCTGGAGCAAGCCGAAAAGGGCGACCAGACGATCGGCGCAGTCTGTCGGACGAACGGTATCGCGGAAAGCACCTTCTATCGCTGGCGCAAACAGTTTGGCAGCATGACGGTCGCCGAAGCCCAGCGCCTCAAAGAACTGGAGAAGGAGAATACCCGGCTCAAGCGGCTCCTGGCCGAACGCATGCTTGAGGTGGATGCGCTCAAAGAGCTGCTGGGGAAAAAGCATGAGCATCAGCGAACGACGGGAGGCAGTGCGCTTCCTCGTGACGCGCCGGATTTCCGTGCACCGTGCCTGCGTGCTCCTGCAAATCCAGCGGGCGACCTTTCGCTATCAAGCACGTCCGGTGACCGACGACGGCGTGGACGAGGAATTGCGCGCCTTGGCGCAGGCACACCCTCGTTATGGCTATCGCCGGATGGGCGCGCTGCTGCGGCGGAAACGCACCATCAATCGCAAATGCGTGCATCGGCTCTGGAAGCAAGCTGGCTTGCAGGTCAAGCGACCAAAAACCCGTCGGCAGCGCCGCGAGCGTCCGGCACCGTTAGCGGCAGCTTATCCCAATCATGTCTGGGCGTATGATTTCGTCGAGGATCAGGATGTGCATGGTCAGATCCTTCGCATCTTAACAGTGATGGATGAGTTTACCCGCGAAGGCCTGGCCATTGATGTCGACCTGATAACCTCAGCGGAACGGGTGATTGGGGTTCTGGCCCAATTGGTGGCCAAACATGGCGCGCCAGATTATCTCCGAAGTGATAACGGGTCGGAATTCGTCGCGCTGGCACTCCAAGCTTGGTTGGGGCACCACCAGATTACGGCGCTGTATATCGATCCGGGCTGCCCCTGGCAGAATGGCAAAGATGAACGCTACAACGGCACGGTGCGCGACGAGCGCCTCAATATGCAGCTTTTCGCGTCGGTACGCGAGGCGCAGGTGCAGCTGGACGCGTTTCGTCGTCACTACAACGAGCAGCGGCCGCACAGTCGATTAGGGTATCAGACGCCGTCGGAATTCAAGCAGGTCTGGTACTAGACCCAGGCGAATGGGTCGGACTCTCACATTCCTACTTGACTAGATCGTAGGGGGGCATGACACAATATGGCTGGTAGTAAATGGTGTGTCACTTCCTGAATAGAACACATTAAAATGGGTTACATCACAAGGGTGTGAGGATGCTACTGCTGTACTTAAAGATACAGTCGTACCAACGGCACATAGAGTCAAAGCCGCCGCACCGATGCTCAAAAGAACATTCTGACCTACTACTGCGAGTAGGGTTTGGCCAGCCACAGATTAGTCAACATCTCTTCTGTACTTTTGGGGGCGCTCCTCGGCAACGGCAGCTGCCGGACAGCGATTAGGGTGTCATGGACAGATACACTTTTCCGGTCTCCCATTCATCGCTGGTTTCCATGG
>WBZP01001762.1_pt1 | contig 25956 bp, 21 predicted proteins | sample 5204301 | NCBI WGS metagenome assembly WBZP01 (sample SAMN12412401, study PRJNA552823) | activated sludge metagenome | isolation source: activated sludge from nitrification reactor of wastewater treatment plant... | place: USA: Pennsylvania | collected 2017 | reverse complement strand
TCCTGAGCGAAGGAGCATAAGCATGCTGCGCAAAGACATCGTCACAAAACCCTACGAACTCTATAACCAGCTCGTCCCGATGGTCGTCGAACAGACCGGCCGCGGCGAGCGGGCCTACGACATCTTCTCGCGTCTGCTGAAGGAACGCATCATCTTCATCGGCACGGCCATCGACGATACCGTGGCCAGCCTGGTCATCGCCCAGCTCCTGTTCCTCGAATCCGAGGACCCGGACAAGGACGTGAACATCTATATCAACAGCCCGGGCGGCAGCGTGTCGTCCGGCCTCGCGATCTATGATACCATGCAGTACATCCGTCCGGACGTGGCCACGATCTGCATCGGCATGGCGGCCAGCATGGGCGCGGTGCTGCTCGCGGGCGGCTCCAAGGGCAAGCGTTCCGCGCTGCCGAACTCGCGCATCATGATCCACCAGCCGTGGGGCGGCGTGCAGGGGACGGCGTCGGACATCAGCATCCAGGCCGAAGAGATCCTCCGCACGAAGAAGAGGCTCAACGAGATCCTTGCGGGCCACTGCGGCCAGCCGATCGAAACCATCGAACGCGACACCGACCGTGACCGCTACATGTCGTCGGAGGAGTCCAAGACCTACGGCCTCATTGACAATGTGTACGTCAAGAAGGACCGGGACACCAAGAAGTAGGAGACCCACCGGGTACCGCACATGAGCCAGCGCACCAAGACCGGCGATAAGATCCACTGTTCCTTCTGCGGACGTACGCCCGAAGAGGTCCAGAGCATCATCGCCGGGCCGGACGTCTATATCTGCGACATCTGCGTATCGAGTTCCGTCGATATCATCCGGAACAACCTCGCGGCCTTCACGGCGCGGCGGGGGACGAAGACCGGCCTCACGCCCGTTCAGATCAAGAATGCCCTGGACGAATACGTGATCGGGCAGGAGCACGCGAAGAAGTCGCTCGCGGTGGCGGTGTACAACCACTACAAGCGCATCGATGCGAAGGACCATCTGTTCGAGCTGGATGACGTGGACATCGAGAAGACGAACATCCTGCTCATCGGCCCGACGGGCACCGGGAAGACGCTACTGGCACAGACGCTGGCACGCATCCTGGACCTCCCGTTCGCGATCGCCGACGCCACGACCCTGACCGAAGCGGGCTACGTGGGTGATGACGTGGAGACGATCCTCGTCCACCTGCTGCAGAACGCCGAGTACAACGTGGAGAAGGCGGAACGCGGCATCGTCTACATCGACGAGATCGACAAGATCTCCCGCAAGAGCGAGAGCGCATCGATCACCCGTGACGTCTCGGGCGAAGGCGTGCAGCAGGCGCTCCTGAAGATCCTGGAAGGGACGATCGCCGGTGTGCCGCCGAAGGGCGGACGCAAGCATCCCGAGCAGAGCCTGATCAACATCAACACCAAGAACATCCTGTTCATCTGTGGCGGGGCGTTCGAAGGCCTGGACAAGATCGTGGCGCGCCGGGTGAACAAGAATCCGGTAGGGTTCGGCGCGGACATCAAAGGAAAGAAGGACGCGCATCCGGACGAGTTCCTCCAGCTCGTGCAGCCGGAGGACCTGATCAAGTTCGGCCTCATCCCCGAATTCGTCGGACGCCTGCCGCTGATCTCGTCGCTGCATGCATTGAGCGAAGAGGCCCTGATGAACATCCTCACCGAACCGAAGAACGCGATCGTGAAGCAGTACAAGCGGCTCTTCCGGCTGGAAGGTGTGGAGCTGATCTTCGAAGAGGCGGCGTGCAAGGCTGTGGTGCAGAAAGCGATGGAACGCGGGACGGGTGCACGCGCGCTGCGGTCGATCCTCGAAGAGGTGATGATGGAGATCATGTACGGCCTGCCCGAAAAGCGCAACGTGAGCAGCTGTACGATCACGAAGGACACGATCCTCCGCAAGAAGGAACCGCTGTACAAGTACGAGGAGCAGAAGCAGTCGGCCTGACACGCTGCAGAGAGATCCTCACACACACCACCGCCCCATCCTGATACCAGGATGGGGCGGTCGCGTTTCTCCCCCACGATTCTGTTTCGTTGTGTTGGCGATCAGCGCGTCCTGCCTGGCGGACGCGAGCCCGGATCCGTCGGAGCGGGCGATGGTGCCGGAGCAGGGGCTTCATCTCTGCGGTTCCCCGATTCCCTGCGCGGCGACTCGTGCGAAGGGCCACGGTCGTGGTGCTGATCCCCCGGACGGGCCGGAGGCGGGGGCGGCGGAGGTGGCGGGAATGGCACACCCGGTCCCGGCTGCGGATGCGGGTGTGGGTGCGGCGGATGCGGCGGTGGTGGCGGCGGTGGCGGTGCGGGTTCATAGACGACCCGCTCGTCATTGTACGCCGGCACGACCATGATGCATCCGGACAGGGTCACCACCACAACGATCCCCAGCAACAGGACCAACAGGTTTGGAAGGTACGTTCTCATGATGGACTCCTCGGGTTCTTGACCTGTGTGGTACATTTCCCATGCCATCACGAGAGCGGTGATTTTCCTGCCGAAACGGCGCGCGTGGTGTCCGTTTTGAGACCCGCGCTGTATCGCCGAGTGGACACCCCGGGAAACAGACAGGGCGCGGTCGCCCGCGCCCTGCATGCACCTGACCCGCCCTACCAACCCGGGCGTCATTTGATGAGCATCATCCTCGATGTGCGCGTCGCTCCTCCCGCCTGCATACGGCAGAAATACGTTCCCCCACTCATGCCCCGGGCTTCCCAGGTCACGGCGAAGAGGCCTTGTTCTTTTTCCCCGTGCACGAGCACGGCGACCTCACGCCCGAGGGCGTCGTACACGCGCAGATCCACGAATGTTGGGGATACGATCTGATAGCGGATGGTGGTGGAAGGATTGAACGGATTGGGATAGTTCTGCAGGAGCTCGAATGAACCGGCAACCTCCGTGACCTCCCTGCCGAGTTGTGTCGGCATTGTCGCGGGCGTCAGATAGGAGGGAACCCTGCCCGTGATCGTGCTGCCGGCGGTCAGTACGCGTCCCGCTAGCGCGGGGTGCGTCGCGGCATACCGGTACGCCCGGAACACGGAATTGTACATCGGATACTGATCGCCGATCACGGTCTTGATGCCATCGCTCGTCACCGGGTTGATGTATTCCCACACGATCGTGGGTGACTCGCTGGCGGAACCATAGGTGACCTCGAACAGATGTCCCTGGGTATCCGAACAGATCAGGGTGTTGTTGTTCGGCAGGCGTTGCTCGCTCCCACCGATCGTACTGAAGAACACCTGATCGTTCTTCGCGTTGTAGATCCACACCACCTGGTTCGAGATGAGCTTGTTCTGCTTCATCGCATCCTTGTTCGGATAGATCCAGGTGTAGTATCCCGCCGCGGGCGGGTTGACATATGCTCCCGTGTTGACCTTCGAGGCATTGGTGTACGGATCCACCTCGAAGATGTACGACTGGGACACCCGTTCGAACAGATATTCCGCATTATTGAAGATCTGGATGTTCCCGGCCCCCGGAAGCCCGGGCTTGATCCAATGGACATCGTGGCTCCCGCCGATCTGCTTGTTCCCCGTCGTCGAGCTGGTCCAATCGGAGAGGATCGACGGGGGATCACCCTGTCCATAGCGCGCCGGATCGCCGAAGCGGTAGAGAAAATCGCCGGCCGACGTCGCCGCGAGGGCGATGCTCCCCACGGGATCCCCCGCAAGGAAGGTGTTGTCGTGGTCGATGATGTAGAACTCACCATGGACACTGTTGATGACGATCTGGCCGAGACTATCGTTATAGTCGATGGAGTTGCAGTGCAGCCAGTCCTTCTTGAGCGGCTTCCCGGGCATGTTCAGATCGATCTTGCCCGGCCAGTTCGCTGCGGTCTTCCCCGCACCCGCGTACTTCAGTTTGGTCGAATCGAACGACTGCACCCCGTGGTCGAAGAAGCACCACTCCCAGACGATCGTGCCGGACATGTCCACTTCCACGATCGCGTCGACCTGAACATCGGTATAGGCGCTGCTCGCCGGATTCGCGCCCGACGCAAGCGCCTGATCTTTTGCGATGGTCTTGTTCGCGATGTACAGCGTCGTGGAGGCCTTGAGTTTCTTGTTGTAGATGCGCGTCCAGTCATGATGCGGCGCGTACCCGGTCCTCGTCTCGGTGTACTCCCACACCGTGTTCCCGTTCCAATCCAGCTCACGGAACCCGCCGAAGCCGCTCGGATCGGACTTCGTGGCGTCGAGCAGATCGCCGTTGTCGAGCAACCGCGGGTTGGTCCCGAGATTCCACTGATGCATCACATGGCCTTCCATGTCGATCAGATAGGTCTTCCCGGATGCGGCGAACAGCGTGTACCCTCCGGAGGTCTTCGTCGAATCCCAGTACCGGAGTTCCGTGTACCCGTACGTCCCTTCCGTGGTCGACAGTGACCTTCCCCCGGATCCCTGCTGGGCATGGCCTGAGATGAGCGGCACAAGCAACAGCATCACCAGACATCTGCGCGCGGCATTCATCGCGATCTTCCTTTCAAGGTCGTCGTTCGTCATTTCCTATCGCACCAGCGACATCATGCGTGTGCGTTGTTGAGCACCGGAGCGGACCGTGTAAATGTACACACCGCTGGCAAGACGATAGCGGTCCGCATCGAGGTGCACCTCATGCACGCCTGCGGCCTGCACCTCATCCACAAGGCGGGCGACCTCGCGGCCCAGAACATCGTGAAGCGTCAGGATGATGTGACCGGAGGCCGGCAGCATGTACTGGATGACGGTGGACGGATTGAACGGATTGGGATAGTTCTGCGACAGATCGAGTTGTGACGGCATCCCGTCCCCGTCGCTGGCCACACCTGTAGGGTAGGTCTCGATCGTCCCCTTCGGCGTGAGGTCACGACCCACCAGGCCCGCGTACGTCGTCGCGTACCGCGTCACCCGGAAGACGCCGTTCATCTTCTCGCCGGCACGCGCAGGATCATCAGGGATCGTCGCGAACTGCGCCAGGGGTCCGGTGCCGACCACGGGGTTCACATACTTCCACACGATCGCGCCTGCGCTCGTGACCTCGAGGAAGGTACCGTGTATGCCGTCATCGATGAGCGTATTCCCATTGGGGAGGCGCTGGACACCGGAGATCGCCTCCGCGAACAGATCGGTGGGAGGTGTCGCGGCGAACGTCCACGTCAGGCCCGCGGTCCGGCTGTACACACCAGAGGAATCGACGGGGGGCGTGAACTCGTCTGCCGTGGAATAGTTGCGGCCGAGGCCATTGTTGAACACCATGATATTGCCCGCACCCGGGTATCCCGGTGGTACCCATTGGGCATCATGTTGCTGGAAGAGTTTCTGGTTCGCACTCGTGCCCATGCCGTAGCAGACCGGATTGCCCCAGCGGTAGAGCAGATCGCCGCCCTTTCCCCGCTTGCCGCCGGTATGACCCGCAGCCTGCGCCGTGGTCGTACTGTGGTCGATGATCCAGACCTCGCTGTTGTTGCGGGCGCTGATCATGATCTGGTCGAAGCCCGCATGGTAGTTCACGGAGTTCGCATGATTCCAGAAACTCGGCAACTGCTTCCCATCACCGTCCACATCGATGAGTTCCGGATGCTGGGACACGACGCCGTAGTTGGTCTTCGCGGCATCGTTGTCCTGGATGAGATGGTCCCATACGTGCCATTCCCACACGACCGTTCCTCCTTTGGGCCGAACCGGCGTGACCTCCACCACGTATTCCGGAACCATGTACCCCTTCGAGGTGACGTCCGCCTGATAATTCGCCGCGTTGAAGCCCGCAGCCGTCAGCTCTGCCAGGGTCTTCTTCTCGACGGCAAGGATGAGGATGTTGCCATTGGGCAGGGGCCGGATGTCATGATGCTGCATATAGGTGGTGCCCGAATAGTCGAACTCCCACACCAGGTTATTGTCCCAATCATATTCCTCGATACGTCCGCCTTCGCCACCGCCCGTGCTGAGAGGACCTTTGGTCATGCAGGAACGGAGAAGGTGTCCGTTCTCCAGCAGATAGACGGATTGTCCGGGCTCATACAGACATCCCGTCCACGTGTGGACGATCTTTCCTGCGTTGTCGATGAGATAGGTCGCTGTATAGTGTTTGGGCGCGAACAGGCTGTATCCCTTCCAGGTCTTCGCCGTGTCATTGACGAAGAGTCCTACGGTCTTGACCTGCGAACGCACGGGCCCGGTGAAGAACACCACGCAAGCAAGCGTGAGGAGAAGGATGAAATGTCTGTATGATCGCATGATCGCTTCCTTGATCGTTCTTGATCGGCCTGTCGTATCACCGGAGCAACATCATCGTGTGCACTGCCATACCGTTCGGCGTCTGGAGGCGGACAATATAGACGCCGCTGCTCATCCCCGTGCCTTGAAACACCGCTTCATGGTTACCTGCTGACGTCCAACCATCGGCCAGCACCGCGACACGTTGTCCGAGGATGGAGAACACCTCCAGACGGATGGCACCATCCCGCGGTATGGCGTACCGGATGACCGTCGAGGGATTGAACGGATTGGGATAGTTCCCCGCCAGGGATGGACGGTCCGGGAGCGTAGCGGCTCCTTCCCGCACATCCGTCGAGGTCTGCGTGGGACGCCGCACCGCGCGGAACCCCACATGGTACCACGGATGATTCGGGTCTTGCGGACCGCGGTAATACGTCGGGTTCCGGTTGGAGACCCGCGAATGTCCATCATTCACCGAGGTCGTGCTGTAGCCGTTGTACCAGTTGCCGCCTCGCATGCCCCGATACGGCTTACCATCGGGCATGATGAACCCGGAGGTCGGGCCGGTCGGATTATCGTACGGACTCACGCTGTAGTACGAGTTCCCATACCAGTCATTCACGAACTCCCAAACATTCCCTGCCATGTCATACAGACCGAACGAATTCGCCCCGTTCGCCGTCTGATAACTCGTTGCAGTCCCCGGCCAGCCATAGACCGACTTCAGTTTCACGGTCCCATCATAGAATCCGACGGGTGTCGTGAGCGGATAGGAGCCCGACTCATAGGGGTCGCCCGATCCCGGCCAGTTCGCCTTCATGACGTCCTGGTCGTCACCCCACGGATAGTTGTAGTACGGGTTCGTGTGTCCACCACGGCCCGCGTACTCCCATTCCGCTTCGGTGGGCAAGCGATAGCCATTTCTGGTCATCGCGCAGTCGCCCGCGGGGAGCGTATAGCATGCCTGAAGCCCATCGGTGACGCTCAGGCGGTTGCACAGGAACGCCGCTCCGGTCCAGAGGATCCCGACGATGGGATGCTGCGCCCGGAAGTCGACGACGGAGAACGTCGTCCCATCCCACCCGATGCTGCTATAGGAGGCGAACCCGTTCAGATACAGCAGGGTGTCCGCTCCCCCCTTCAGGAAGACACAATTCCCCCGCACCTCGATCGCGCCGTCAGCGTTCGCTTTGTTGAGCAGATCCACGCTCAGGGCATTCGTCATCTCGGTCGTTGCGATGAAGAACGAATCAACCTTCACCGTGTGCAACGGCAGTTCATCGCTCGGGTGGCTCGGATCGACGAAGCCGAAATGATCACCCATGGAGAACTCGCCCGCGGGGATGAGCGCTTCACGGAGGGTCATCAATTGTCCCGTGCTGGACCCACGGACACACAGCACGCCGGACGTGACGGTCTTGAGATCATACGTCACGATCCCGAATTCATATTCCATGTACCAGGCACGGGTCGCGGCATTGAACTGTGTCGTGGACGACCAGAGTTTGCCGGTGCTGCTCACGAGAACGAATGGTGAACGGACCGAGGGTTTCGTCACGGACGGATCATTGAGGGATTGGAGTTCCTTGATGTTCGGCAACCGCCAGTTGGTCTTCCCTGCAAGCGAAAGACTGTCGGCATAGGTCAATGCCTGCTCCCACGACATCGTCTGGGCTGGCTCGACCTTCTGCCAGACGAGCCCCGTGGTCCTGTCGGTCACCGTCCCATCGCCGTTGTCCCTGAAGCGGACATCGAGCGGGATCGCGCGCGCAACGTTCCGGACGGCACGGACGTGGAAGCGCTTCGTTCCGCCGGCGCTGATCGTTTCGGACTTCGGATGAGCCCCGATGCCGCCACCGGCATTCGAGGCCCAGATCCGCGTCACGTCGCCGGCACGGTTCTCTGAGGTCCACCAGTACTCAGCGGTCGTCGTAGTGAAGATGGTGGTATCGAGTGCCGGATTGAGCCGGTCGTGATGCAGGATGCCGAACGCCTCCCGCGCGCTGGGCAGGCGCCAGTCCGCGTACCCGCCGAGCGTCAATGAATCGCAATACGTCATCGCACGTTCCGCCGTCATCTCCCCGCCATCCACACGCTGCCACATCAACCCCGTCACATTGTCGATGATCAGACCGGAACCCGCGATGACGAACGAGGGGGGATTGATGGTGTAGCCAGCATCCTCACCCGCGGTCGTGGTGTAACGGGTGGACTGACCCGTATCCGGGATCCGGTAGAGTGGCCAGCCGCTCTGGGCATGTGCTGTCGTCAGTGTGCACGTCGCGGCAAGTGCCGTGATGAGGATGAAAACTGGTTGAACATGAACGCAGCGCATCGCTTCCCTCACTTTTGAAGAACGAGCGTTTGGACCGCCTGTCCGCCGCCGGCATGGAGCACGGCACGGTACACACCTGACGGCAACTGCGCACCATCGAACCGCACGGCATGGCTTCCCGCATCCAGGGCACCTTCGATGAGAGTGCGTACGCACTCGCCCAGGACATTCACGATCTCCAGACGGACAGGGCCACTCACGGCCAGATGGAAGGCAATGGTCGTGGACGGATTGAAGGGATTGGGATAATTCGGATCCAATGAACACGGACCGGCAGGGACACCACGTTCCGGCACCGCCGTCACCCCACCCGCGGGACGGAGGACATACGACGCGCCGATGTCGCCATTGTGCCGTGATCCGGTCTCATGCTCGGGCATATAGGACCGGATATAGTCCACGCGCGCCGTGGTGTCTTCGACACTGACTCGCAGATAGCCGGAGGACGAGAGCACGGTGCCATGGGTATAGCCATATTTCGCTGCGAGGCCGGTATTGCTGTAGCTCTTGTCCGGACTCGTGAAGTTGTAGTACCCGGGTTGCGGAAGCTCCTGATACGTGATCCCGTCCAATTCCTGCTGCACGTACACATGATCGTGGCCGTGGAAGAACGCCGTGACGTGATAGTGCTTCATGAGGTCATGCAGGGGCTTTGGCCATCCCGGGCGGTGCGACGCGAATCCCCATGATCCGTCCGCGTTGTTCCCTCCCATCTCATAGAACGGGGCGGCCTCGATGCCACCGCGCCCCTCGGCGTCGAGCCCTCCCACCACCTGATGCGCAAAGACGAACTTGAACGGTGCCGAACTGCCGCTCAGGACCCGGGCGAACCAATCGTACTGCGCCTTGCCGAGGGTCCATCCCCAGTTGTCGACGCTCGTGCCCGGCTTCGGCGCCGTATACCAGTACGGGTCGAGCGCAACGAAGAGTGCGTTTCCCCACTCCCAGGCGTAGGCATTCCCGCGCACACCTGCGAACGAGACGCGTGTGGTGTCGCCGCTGTAGAAGTCATCCGGGAGAGGATTGGGATAGTACCGCAAACGTGTCCGGGCAGCCTGACCCGCCAATCCGCCCTGCGCGTCGCTGATGTACCAGCCATTCTCGCCTTCATGATTCCCGATGACGAGGTAGAGGGGCAGAGAGTGTGCGACAGAATCGAAGAATGTCCGGAAGAGCAGATGCCGCGCAAGGATGGATGCGCTGTCGATCACCGGCAGCTTGTCCGACATGAACGTGTCACCCAGATCGATCAGAAAATCGGACCCTCCGGTGAGGATGTTGCCGAGTGTCCGCCGGTAGAGATCGGGATTGGTCGCTTCGTCCAAATGAGGATCGGCCTCGATCGCAAAACGGAATGCCGCACCGCGCGGACGTGCCGTGCGGAAGGAGCGCTCGGTTCGGGCTGCGAACGTCTGGCTGCCGGACTGGCGATACCGGACACGATAGTAGTAACGGGCATCCGGATCCAACGGCGCGACACGGATCGTGACCGGTTGGTTCGCCCGTGCGGCCTGCACCGCGGTCTGCGCTCCGTACGATCCTGACGCACGGCCGAATTCCACATAGACATCGGCATCACGGTCGGTGGCAATGTTCAATGCGACGGACGTGCCCGTTGGCCTGCCCAGCAACTCACCACAGATGAACGTCGTGGGATCCGTCGATTGGGCACGCACGCCGAGGCACGCGCCGGAACACACGACGCATACGATCAGGACGTACCAGAGGGATGTCTTCACACCGTGCATGCGCGCTCCGGGCTATTTCAACAGCAAGGCGATCCGGGAGATCGATACGCCCGGCGCGGTGAGCCTGTAGATGTACGGACCTGATGCGAGCCCCCGTGGCTCCCAGACCGCCGAGTGCACGCCAGCTTCCTGAACGCTGTGCACCGGCTGTGCCACCAGACGTCCGAGCTGGTCATAGATGCACAGCGAGACCGGACCCGCCGAGGGGAGCGCATAGCCGATCGTGGTCGACGGATTGAACGGATTCGGATAGTTCTGGTCGAGACGGTATGCCTCGGGAAGCGCCGACTGTTCACGAACGGCGGTGACGCGAGGATAGACCGTGTAGGCGTAGGCCACAGCCCGGTTCGTGTGCGTGGCATTCTCATCGGCCGGCAGATAGGACCGAACATACTCGACCCGTGCACTGTCGGGTGCGACCTTCACGCGAAGATAGCCGGCCCCATCCAGGACGACCCCGCCGTACGCACTCCCGTTGTCCGTCACCCCGATGAGGTACGTCGAATCGGACGGCATGGGGACTTCCTGATACACGATGCCATCCAGGTCCTCCTTCGCGAACAGATGATCGTGTCCCTGGAAATAGATCTGGACGCCGTTCGCCGCCATGAGCTGATGGATTGGCATGGCCCAACCGGAACGTTTCTGCGGGAAGGACCACGTCGTGCCGTCCGCCTCGTAGCCACCCCACTCAAAGCCCTTCGCCGTCCCTACCCCACCACGGCCCTGTCCCCGCGTATGGTGGGCGAACACGAACCTGAATCGTGCCTTGCTCCCCTCCAGCGTCGCCTTCAACCAATCGTACTGCGCCTTCCCGATCGTCCAATCCCATCCGCCGGGTTTCTCATTCGCGGTATAGTACCTGTACACATCCAGGACGACGAAGAGCGCATCACCCCACTGCCACGCGTAATAGTTCTCCGGCTTGCCGATGCCGAGCGGTTCGTTCTCCGTGTTGCCGGTGTAGAATCCGTCCGGTACGGGATTCGGATAGTAGTACTTCCGCCACCGCGTCGCGTACATCGCAAGATTGTTGGGAGGCGTCTGAAGCAGGTAGTAGCCATTCTCGCCTTCATGATTGCCCTCGCACAGGAAGAGCGACGACGAGTGACAGAGGGAGGCGAAGAATGGAAGGCAATCGAGCCGCAATTGCCGGATCTCGTTCTCGGTGATCGTGAACGGCTGGTGGTCATCGCCGAACGTATCGCCCAGGTCGATGAAGAGGTCGGCACTGTCAAGGCGCTGGTTGTCGAAGGAGCGCTGCCACAGGTTATGGCATCCTTTCTTGTCGTACGGATGGGGATCGGCTTCGATCGTGAAGGTGAACGCCTTGCCGGGCGCTCGTTGCGTCTGGAAGAAGTGTTGCTGACCCGTGGTGAACGTATCGGCGCCGGCGATCTTCCACCGCATCCGGTATGCGTACCGGGTATCGGCATCCAATCCGTCCAGCGGTATGGAGAGCGGCACCGTTGCCACTCCTGTGAGCGTATCGCTCCGGAACGTCAGCGATGTTCCTGTTCTTCCCCATTCGCACAGGATGGTGGTTGACTGGCGTGGCAGGACGGTCACGAGGATGCTGTGCGCTGTCGGTCGGCTCAGGATGGGTTCCGCGGTGAACGGCCCGGAGCCCTGCGCCAGTGCCAAAGGTCCGAACATGGCCCACACCGTTGATCCGGTGACAACCTGAAGAAGCAGTCGCATGATGGTCATTCGTGTCCCTGGTCCGAGTGGTCGATCGTATCCACAGGGTTGGACAACGAAGCGGAAAAAAGCTTGCGGGGGAGGAGCGAGGGACGGGAGGGAGGATGCCAGCGTTCGGCGCACCCTCCCCCCCGTGGGTAACTAGCGAGGTTTTCGTGCTCTCATGGCGGAAAAGATCTGTTTCTGCTCGTCCGTGAGGAGGCGCATGATGCCGTCATCCTCCTCCTTGCGGATCTGTTCTTTGGCGGCATCCACTGCTACCCGGTCCGGGTCGCGCTGGTCGCGTAATGCCCGACCCTTCTCGCGTGATGCATGCAGGATCCGTTCGACGCCAAGGGCCTGTTCGTCGGTCAGATGGAGGCGCTCGGTGTACCGCGCGAGCTTCTCTTCGATCGTTGGCGGCCCGTCCTTCCGGTCGGATGGAGGTTCGTTTCCCGGCGGTGGCGGCGGGACATCACGGCCGCTGTCCTCACCCTGATGGACCGCGGGCTCATCATGACGCTTGGTGCCGTCCTGCCCTGCCGGTCGTTCGTGGGGACGATCGGTTGCGCGCCCGCGTGCCCCCAATCCTTCTTCACGCGGCGGCTTGCGCCCGAACAGTTCGGTCACGACCGGCTTGAATGCCGTGCGCTGATCCGGGGTAAGCACGGTCAGGATCTCCCGGAAGCTCCGGTATCTGTTCAACTCGACCGTCGCCTGCGCGTTGCCGATCCCCGAGACCAGTGCAAGCGCACGCGCCGTGTCCGGCGGATCGATGAACAACTCCTCTGCCAGGCGGAGCTTCAGTGCCGCAAGGCTGTCAGATGCGGTCTTCGCCTCATCACGGCGTGCACGCAACATCGCGTCGATCTTTGCGGTCTGATCATCAGTGAGATCAAGCACCTGTTTCATCAACGCCGCGGAACCGGGGCCGCGTTTGGCGTCATCGGCGGCCGGTGGAGCGGACGCATGGGGCTGCTTCCACCACATCAGCGTGACCATGACCAGGTTCAGGAGCAGCAGGCCGATGATCGCGGCCGTTTTGAGTTTGTTCTCGTGTATCCAGTCCATCGTCGCCCCGCCTATGGTGTCTCCTGTGAGGGTTCGATCTGAAGGTCGGCACGTAATACCGACACGAGGTCCTCCGGGGTATTCGTGGATGGGGAGGACTCGATATACCATATCGTGAACATGTTCAACAGCACCAGGCCCAGGATGGCTGCGTACCGCAGCTGCAGGAACGGTCGGTACGCTCGCCACCCGCTCGCCGCGCGTTCCCGGTGCAACGCCTGAACCCGCGTGGCAAGATGCGGATCGGGCGTGAGTGGCGCTTCCTCATCCCACGAGCCAAGCGTTCTCTCGACCTCTTCCAGTATGCGTTCCGTTTTCGTCATTGCCCTGCCCATCCGCTACGTAAGGTGTTCTTGATAGTACGCCCTGAGAAGCTCGCGCAGCCGTACACGCGCCCGATGTATCAGCGATTCCACCGCGGGAATGCTCACATGCATGACCCCGGCGATCTCCTCATAACTCAACCCTTCGACCTTGCTCAGGGTGAACGCGACGCGTTGCGTCTCGGGTAACGCCTCCAGCGCCTGATGGAGAACATGCGCCCGCTCCTGATTCTCGAGGACCGCAGCCGGACCGTCGGCGGTGGAAGCGGCTACGTCCAGGGGTTCCGGTCCCTCGCCGAACAGGCTCGTGAGGAACGCGAACCGCTTCTTGCGTTTCATCGCCTTGATGTGGTTCAGCGACCGTGTGACAGCGATACGGTAGATCCAGGTCGACAACTGTGATTCGCCACGAAACGAAGGCAGGCCATCATAGACCTCCATGAACACCTCTTGCGTCAGATCTTCTGCCGTTTGCCTGTCGCGGACGAACCTGAACACACAATTCAGGACGATGGCCTGATATCGGTCCACGAGGGTCCGGAACGCTGGTGCGCGTCCTTGCCGGAGGTCGTCGAGGATATCGAGGTCGTTCATGAACTGTGTGGGCGCTCTGAGGATTAGACACCGGCGGCGCGAGAAACTTGCGCCCCGCCGTCGGAGCGATAAAAATGGCCTAAGAAAGGGAAAAACGTGGATCGATGCGCCTAGAAGATATCCCTGGAGCTTTCCTGCTTCGTCACCTTGACGTCCTGCAGCTGCGGGGCTTTCAACCGGATCTCCAGCTTGAAGTTCCGGTAGTACCCCGTCGGCACCCAGGAGAAATCCATCTCCCAGCAATGCAGGTCGCGGTACACGGTGATCTGCGGCGCGGCGATCGTCTTGTTGATCAGATCGTAGCTCGCCGTCATCGTGATCTTCCAGAACTCCGTGAGGTTGAAGCCGAGCGCCCCGCCGATGGTCGAGCTCCGGTACAGGATCCGCGGATCGCCAGGGCGGCTTTCGTTGTAGTTCCACGTCAGGTCCAGGTTCCACGGGATGCTGAAATCCGGTGCCTGCTGATCGTACAGACCGACGTACCCGGCCCGGTCCCTTTGCGCCGCGGAATCCGCCGCCGTGCGGATGGGTCCGGCCGTGGTCTTCTTCTTCTCGCCGCTGAGGCGTGTGCCCAGACTGATCGAGAACCCCGTGAGGTCGCCGAACCGTCCGGACTCCGCCAGCAGGAACTTGTTGACGCGGCGCCCGCCCAGGAACGCGTTCGTATCCGCCTGGAACTTGTACAGGTTGTAGCGTGCACTGCCACCGATGTTCAAGTACTGTCCCACGTTCGTGCGGAACGACATGACCACATCGTCGAACTTCAGGCTGTCGCGCGCGAAGTTGTACCCGGACGAGATGTCCAGGTTCAATAACTGATACTTATTGGTCCGATCGGAGGTGTCATCAGCCGCCGTCTTCATCTCGAAGACGTTCCCGATGCGGAACGACAATGCCTGGCGTTCTTCCGTGGGCGCTCCGCCATAGATCTCCTTCTCGAACTTGCTGTACCGCTGCCGCACCCCGAAGGTGTCCACGTATGTCCCGTAATACCCGTACGAACTCTTCGAGAAGTCCGGTTGGTACGTGTACGACACGCTGGGCAGCACCTGATGCCGGATGCCTTTGATCCCCCAGATGTTCGGCTGGACGATGCCCACGAACCGCGTGCTCGCCGAGATCCCCATATCGTAGTACCGGAGTGCCGTGAAGCCCTTCACGTCGTTCGTCACCAGCGCCCGCGTCGTCGGGTCGACGTAGCGGTCGATCTGCTTGTCGTACCACTTCTCATAGTAGTTGAAGAACGGACTGATCGTGAAGTAGCCGACCTTCGGCGAGGCGTTCACCGTGATCGTATGCTGCACACCACGCCGCTCGTCCACGGCCGTATTCCCGGAGGTGTCCACCCGCGTGGTCGTCCGCGTGTTTTGCAGCTGACCGCTGTAGGTGTATCCGATCAGCTCGTACCACCGCAGATCGCCGCTCCCCGAGGTGGACGACCGGAACGGAAAGCTCTGGCTCCGGTTGAAGCTGATACTCGGCAGGATCTCGCTCAATTCCACGCTCCCGGCCGTTGGCACCAGGTTCTGATCGCGGTGGAAGTTCACGGTCATGCTGTTCGGCGTCCCCTCCCAGTACTTCGTGAGGGTGGCGTTCGACACCACGTTCTGACGCAGAAGATCGTTGAGCGAATTGCTGGTGTTCTGAAAATACGATCCGCTCATGAACGTGAAATCCACCGTCAGGCGTGTGGTCGGATTGAAATCCTGACCGTGGCTGACATGGACATTGAACACGTCCTGCACCGAATACGTGGGATCGCTCTTCTCCGTGTTCACGCCCACCACATGGCCGAACGAGCCGCTGATCGACCCGCCGAAGTTGTAGCGCAACGCATAGCGGAAGTCCGAATAGAACGTATAGCTGCCCTTCGTGTAGCCGTCGCCTCTGATGTTCCAATCCATATAGTCGCTGATCGCCCAGTAGTACCCGAGGTGGAGCATGTACCGGCCGCGCTGACTCTGGCCGTACGCCGGGGCGATCAGGCCCGAACGCCGGCCGCGTTCGCTCGGGAACACGCCGAACGGCAGGGCGAAGACCGGGACATCGGCGATGTACAGATAGATCGGCCTGGCGATCACCTTGTCGCGGATCTGGACCTTCATCGTTGGACTGGCAAAATAGTAGTGCGGATGTTCGAGGTCGCAGGTGGTGAAGCGTCCATGATCGACGTACAGGACATCCGGCTCAGCCTTCTTGATGGCGTTCCCGTAGTAGTACCCGTTCTCCATCTGGGTCTTCCCGAGATCCACCCGCCCCTTCTTGGTCTTGAAGTTGTACGCGATCTCACTGCCGTGGTAGGTCTCGCCCCCATCGATGAGGTCCGGGATCCCCCGCATGCCATGCGCCGCGGTATCCACCGTATCCACGGTCCCCCGGGCGAACAACTGCGACGTGGACCAGTGGATGTCGATCTGGTCCGCCTTGAGGCCGAGTTCCTTGTAATCGATCGTGGCCTTGCCGCGCGAACGCATCACCCGGTGCGCCACATCATAGACGATCGAGTCTGCCGCCGCATAAGTCACCACGGAATCGATGCCGGAGCCCGCGGTGACGGTATCGGGTTTGGCCCGTGAGGAGTCGCGCAATGCGGAAAGACTGTCCGTAACACCGCGCACGCTGTCGATCGGCGCACGCAGCGTGTCCGTGCGCATCTGCGCCCACGCCTGCGCCGTTCCCGCGCCCAGGAGGAACGCGAGGCACACCAGCAGGAGGTTCCGCGGCGTCACGATCCGTCGATATGTGCGGTCACCGGTGATCACGGCCGCTTCTTCCCCGGCCAGAGGCGGAGGAGCCGTTCACGAACGTCCTTCTCCCTCCCCGTGGTCGCCGGACGATAGTAGACCTTGTCCTTGAGCTGATCGGGCAGGTATTGCTGCTGAACGAAGTGCCCGTCGAAATCATGCGCGTACTTGTACCCGCTCCCGTACCCCATCCCCTTCATCAGTCCCGTCGGTGCGTTCCGGAGATGGAGCGGCACCACGGTATCCGGGCCACGCCGCGCATCCTCCAGCGCTTCACTGATCGCCATGTATGAGGCATTGCTTTTCGGAGCACAGGCAAGATACGTCGCGCACTGCGCGAGGATGATGCGTGCCTCGGGCATGCCGACCACATCGATGGCGTTGAACGTGGACACGGCGAGCGTGATGCCGTACGGATCGGCATTGCCGACATCTTCGGACGCGAGGACGATCATGCGCCGCGCGATGAACTTCGCGTCCTCGCCGCCTTCGATCATCCGTGCGAGCCAGTACACGGCGCCATCGGGATCGCTGCCACGCATGCTCTTGATGAAGGCGGAGATGATATTGTAGTGCTCCTCGCCCGCCTGATCATAGCGTTGTGCCCGGCGCTGGAATGCCTCATCCAGATCGCGCGTCGTGACCGTCACGGGCGGCGTCGCGCCGCGTCCCTCGGCGAGCTGCACGGCGGTCTCGAGTCCGTTGAGGAGCATCCGCGCATCGCCGCCCGACAGGAACAACAGCCGGCGCGCATCCTCCACCTGCACCTGACGTGCAGCGAGCCAGGTGTCCGACCGCACTGCATGATCGAGGATGGCCTGCAGGTGTGCCTCATCCAGGGGCTCCAGGACATAGACACGGCAACGGGAAAGCAAGGGCGAGATCACTTCGAACGAGGGGTTCTCGGTGGTGGCACCGATCAGCGTAACGACGCCTTCTTCGACGCTGTGCAGGAGCGCATCCTGCTGCGCTTTGTTGAAGCGGTGGATCTCGTCGATGAAGAGGATGGTCCGTTTGCCGGCGCGCCGTGCGCTGGCCTGTTCCAGCACCGCGCGGACATCCTTGACGCCGGCGGTGACGGCACTCAACTGGACGAACGATGCATCGGTGGTTCCGGCGATGAGACGGGCCAGGGTGGTCTTGCCGCTCCCCGGCGGGCCCCAGAGGATCATGGACGGAAGCCGGTCCTTACCGATGAGGACACGAAGGGGTTTGCCCTCCCCGAGCAGGTGCTCCTGGCCGGCGAACTCGTCGAGCGTGTGCGGTCTGACGCGCTCCGCGAGGGGGCTGTCCTCCCGCCTGCGCTGGTCTGAAGGGTCGGTGCCGAAGAGATCCATCAGCGTGCGGGCGCTGTCCTGTAGACGGTCTCGCCCGGGCGGCTGAGGCCGTATTTCTCTCGTGCGGCTTTTTCGATCTCGCGGTAATTGGAATCGAGGTCCCGCGAACGTTGCTGGAGGAGCTTGTAGTCGGCCTCGGCCTGACGGATCTCCTGTTCGAGGGTGGCCTTCTCTTTCTCCAGCTGAAACCGGGCACGGACCCCCTGTTTGCCGAAGAGAGCGAACCCGAGGATCACGATCGCCACGATGGCCAGCGCGGTCAGGCGCTTGTTGCGCATCATCCGGCGGAGCACTTCGCGGGGAGCGAACTGCTTTCTGGCCTTCCTATAGAAAAGGTCTTCCATGATATATCAATGTACGAGGAAATCGGGGAAAACTCAAAGCAGGAGGGGCTCAGTCCACACCATCTTCCATGACGAGGCCCCCGGTCGACGCGAGCCAGTCGGCGATCCGCTCCACCGCCGCCGGCACATCGTTCCCGGAGATGTCGAGGGTCATCACCGGCAGCCGTGATGCCGCGACCAGATCCTCCAGGAGTTCCTGTTCACGCTTGAAGACGCTCAGATCCGTGTATTGTTTGGGGTTTCCCGAGACCTTCAGTCGTTCGGCGCGCGCGGAAGCGAACGAATCGGCCGACCGCGTGCAGAACACCAGCCGGAATCCCAGGGGGAGCAGCCGGTCTTCGAGCCAGCCGAAGTCGATGCGCTTGCCGTACGCCAGGTATTGATGCATCTGGGTCGAGAGATGAAAGCGGTCGATGATCCACGAATAGTACCGCTGGAGTTCGAAGAGGCGGGCCCAGGTCTGGTAGGTCTCCATCGCCAGCGCCTCTTCCTGGGGCTCAAAGTTGATCAACCCGCGCCCCCACGGGAAGTTCGTGAACGCACACCACTCGGCAGAGATGATCGGCGAGTGATACCGGTACTTGCGCGGTCCCACGATGCGCGGGTGCTCGTTCAGGGCGAACGCGATCTCGGTCTTGAAGGTGAGGCGCGTTCCTTCGAGGATCACCTTCGGACACAGCTTCTTCTGTTCGGGAGGCACTGGTTGTGCGTGAACGTGGGAGAATGGTACGGTAATGTACCGCTCGAACGTGGGTTTGTCAATGCTCCGCCGGGACGGAAAAACAACGGAGCAGCCGTCCTGGCTGCTCCGTGTCGTGCCCACCTCTTCCTCCAACCCCACACTCGTGTTGCCGGCGATCCCGGGCGCCCACCGCGGCGGGATCACTTCGTGGCAACGGTCTCCGCGCCGTAAGCCGGTGCGGTCGCGAACTCGAACGTGCCGGCCTTCGCATAGGAGTTGTAGAAGAACGCACACCGCTGTCCGACCACTTCGTCCCCACCGAATTCCGCCGCACGCTTCACGGCATACAGTCCGCGCGCATCGCCGATCTTGCACAGTGCCAGTGCGGCAACGATGCGGGTGGATTCCGGATTGCCTTCACGCAGCAGGTTCATCAGAGGTACGACGGCCTTGGTGCTCTGCAGTTCGCCCAGCACATCGGCGGCGCTTTCCACCAGCCCGCTGTTGTCGGAGGCGAGGCCGATGAGCAGATTCTGCTCTGCCCGATCGTACATCGCGGGGGCCAACCCCTTCGTGTCATCGGATGCCATGGCGTTGGAAGCGGTCATCAGCACAAGAACAACCGCGGCGAGAATGGCGACTGTCGTCTTCATTGCTTCCTCCCTCTACAGTGAATGTGAAACCGTTGGTTGCCGTATCTGTGTTCTGGTACGGCCCCCGCGGAGAGGGGTTGGGCAAGTGCGATGAATGGGGGGCGGGATGCGACGAAATGCAGAAAATCGGGACGAACGACCTCAGGTCATGGCCGGTACCAATCCTTGCTCGGATCATACGTGCGCCGGAGGGCCATTTTCGCGGCATGGCGCTCCCGTGCCAGGTCCACCAACCGGTCGAGAAGCCGCGGGAACGGCAGGCCACTGGCCGCCCACATCTTCGGATACATGCTGATCGACGTGAACCCGGGAATGGTGTTCAACTCATTGATATAGACCTTCTTCGTGCGTGCCACATAGAAGAAGTCCGCTCGCGCCATGCCAGCACAATCGATGGCCGCATACGCCCGCGCCGCCATCTTCCTGATAGCCGTTATGGCGGTACGGGGCAACGGCGCGGGGATGAAGATCGCCGACTTGCCATCCACATACTTGGCATCATAGTCGTAGAATTCGTTCGATGGAACGATCTCGCCGGGCACCGACACCTCGGGGGCATCGTTCCCCAGTACGCTGCATTCGATCTCCCGCGCGTGCGCGATGCCCTGTTCGAACACGACCTTCCGGTCATAGGAGGCGGCCAGTTCGAGTCCGGCGATCAGTTCCTTCCTCGTATGGGCCTTGGTGATGCCCACGCTCGATCCTGTGTTCGCGGGCTTCACGAAGACCGGATACCGCAGGGCCTTCTCGACCTCCGTCACCACCGCACGCGGTGCGGCGTGACAACGCTCCGCCAGTGCCCAGGTGTATTTCGCGATGCGCAGCCCCGCATGCAGGAACAACTGTTTTTGCACCACCTTGTCCATCCCCACCGAGGACCCCAGCACACCTGCGCCGATGTAGGGCACCTCCGCCATCTCGAGCAGGCCCTGGAGCGTCCCATCCTCCCCGTACGTTCCGTGGATCAGCGGGAACACCACATCCAGGGGCTCCATGCGCTGTCCCCCGGAGGCAAGAGGCAGCAATGCCGGTCGGCCCGGCTCGGGGATGAGGACACATTCCGTCGCGGGATCGGGAATGCGGTTCTCGCGCAGTTGCGTGATCACATCCGGTGCGCTGTACCACCGGCCGTCGCGCGTCACCCCGACCTGCACGACCTCATACCGTGCAGGGTCGAGCGCGGCGATCACGGATGCAGCGGAGACCAGCGATACCTCGTGTTCACCCGACCTCCCGCCGAACATGACAGCGATCCGGAGTTTTCCCTGTGCCATGGATGCCACGTCCTATTCCAATGCGCGATAGAACCGCGCCAGCGACGTGCTGGGCGGCATGGTGTTCTCGGTGATCTGGTACAGCAAACGACGGGCATCGCGTTTCCACACGATGCGCACCGCATTGTCGCTCCACGGTTTCATCTGTCCGTTCGTGCGCACCACGCGGCGCGTCGCCGGCACGACGACGTAGATCTCGGTGTCCGTGATATGCATCCCCTCCAGTGCCGCCAGCTGCGTGAACGTGTAGGCGATCTCCGCGTTCAGCGTGTCGGCCACCGTGAAGAGCTTCTTGCTGGTGATGGTCCGTCCCTGCTTCGTGAACTGTTCCGCACCCTCCTTCTCGTAGGAGGATATCATGATGCGGAAATCGCGCTGGACCAGCGAGTCGGTCATCTCATCCGAACGAAGATCGATGAGCCGGAGCACGGCCTCGCCTGAACCATCCGCGTTCACCGAGATGCGGTGTTCGGTCGTCCGGATGAGGATGCAACCGGAGAGGGACACCATCAACATGACCGCGGCGAAGACGGCACCACAACGAAGGATCGACATGCGCGTGCTCTCCTACAATTCTTCCACGGTCTCGCGTGGACGGATGACAGTGTGCGTCCCGCCATCCACCAGGATCTCCGCCGGCCGCGGGCGGGCGTTGTAATTCGACGACTGCACATACCCGTAGGCACCTGCGCACATGAGCGCCATCAGATCGCCACGTTTCATGACCTGGATCCGGCGGTCGTGGGCGAAGAAATCGCCCGACTCGCATACCGGTCCGACCACATCCACCGTCTCGAAGGGTGCACCGGTCAGATGCACCGGGACGATCTGGTGGTGCGAATGGTACAGCGCGGGCCGGATCAGATCGTTCATCGCACCGTCCTGGATCAGGAAGATCTTTTCGGCCGTCTCCTTACGATAGAGGACCCGCGTCAGCAGAACGCCGCCATGGGCGACGATCGACCTTCCCGGCTGGATGGACACCGTGCAGCCCAGCGTGCGGAGGACCTCCACTGCCGGGTGCAGCAATTCCGCGGTGGTAAGATGGGCTTCCTCGGCATGTTCCACCGGCAGTGACCGGTGATGCACGAAACCGTGATACTGGATGCCGAACCCGCCGCCAAAATCCACATCGTGCACCGGCACACCGCCATCACGCAGTTCCCGCACGAGGCCGGCGATCGCCTCCGCGGCCTTCTTGAAGACCGCGGGTTTCGTGATCTGCGAACCGATATGACTGTGGACGCCGCCGACGTCGATATGGGGCAACGATGCCGCGTGACGGAGCACCTCCATCGCCCGGGAGTGGGGCATGCCGAACTTGTTGTGCCGGAGGCTCGTGGACACATACGCATGGCCGCCGGCATCGATGTCCAGGTTCACGCGCAACAGGATGCGGGCCCGTTTGCCGATGCTGCCCGCAAGCTCATTGATGACCTCGATCTCCTGGGTCGATTCCACATTGAATGCGAGGATGCCCTGTTCGAGCGCGTACAGGATCTCGTCATCGCGTTTGCCCACGCCGCTGAACGTACAGTGGTGCGCGGGGAACCCCTCCTGCAACGCACGCCAGAGTTCCCCCCGCGACCCCACATCGGCACCGAGCCCCTCATTCGCGATGAGGCGGAGCAGTGTCGGGTTCGCGTTGGCCTTGACGGCATAATAGGTCAGGTGTTGCAGGCCATCAAAGGCATGCTCGATCCGCCGGATATCCTCCAGGATCGTTCTCTTGCTGTAGACATACAGCGGCGTGCCGTATGCCGCAGCAAGATCGTCGAATGCGACATCTTCGACGAAGAATCTCTTTTCCCGAAATCCGAATGCACTCACGGCCGGAGTCCCTTATCAGAGATGATAGCGAAAATAACGCGCAACGTCGGGTGCGTACCCATCCGCATGGAACGCGCCCGATGCCATGTTCTGCCGGTAGGTCCCGCGATACTCGCCACGCTGGATACGCTGCAACATGGCAACGAGCGCATCGATATCGGCCTCGTTGGAGTAACACCCGAGACTTGCACGCACCATCCCGGGCATGTTGCTCTTATTCCCTGCGAGGACCTCCTCGGTGAACCGCTGATCCTCTTCCGGCGTCACGCCCAGCATGTGCTTCACGTACGGATGGGCACAGAAGCAGCCATTCCGCACGCCGATACCCCCTTCAACGCCGAGGATCGCAGCGACAAGACTGTTGTGCTTGCCGTCCAGGTTGAAGGTGATCGTGCCGACCTTATGGGCGAAGTCCTTCGTCCGTCCATAGAGGACGATACCGGGCACCTTTTCCAACGCATCATAGGCATACTGGAGCAGTTCGGTCTCATGGCGGGCGACCGCATCCATGCCCACGGCTTCCAGCACTCCGATCGCCGCTGCCAGGGCAACACCGCCGATCACGTTCGGTGTTCCTGCCTCATCCTTGTGGGGCGGATTGTTCCATCGCGCGCTTTCGAGCGTCACGATCTCCACGACGCCGCCACCCACCATATCCGGCTCACCCTGTGCGAAGAACACACGCGGGCCGATCAGGGCGCCCGTCCCGAAGGGCGCGTACATCTTGTGAGCCGACAGCGCGGTGAAATCGATGTGTCGCGGATCGTCATCCGGCAGCATCGTCATCTGCCGGTGCGGGGCGAGCTGGGCAGCGTCAACGAAGATCTTCGCGCCGGCCTCATGTGCCCACACCGCGATCTCATGCACCGGTGACACGAAGCCGGTGATGTTCGATGCCCCGGTCACCGCAACGAACTTCACCCGCCCCCGGTGCTTCTGCAGGTCGGCGCGGAGCTGGGCGAGATCGAGATGGCCGTCCGGCAGGATGCCACAGTGGATCACCCGGCAATGCTTACGCCACGGAAGGTCATTGGAGTGATGCTCCATGGCCGTTGTGATGACGATGTCCTCCGGTGTGAGGCCGGCACGGTTGGCCAGCTTGTTCACGCACTCGGTCGTGTTCTTCAGGAAGATGACGGTGTTGGTCGCCGGGTCCGCCCCGACGAACCGGGCCACGACGTCGTGGGCGGCATCGAAGATGTCGGTGGCGAGCACCGACTTGAACCCGGTGCCGCGGTGGACGCCGGAGTACCACGGCAGGAAGTCCGCGATGCAACGCATCACCCGGCCAAAGGCGGGCGTGCTCGCCGCGTTATCCAGGAAGATGTACGGACGTTCCGTTCCATCCAGCAACGGAACGGGAGTATCGATGCCGACGATATCGGCACGAAGGTCGCCGAGGGTGAGCGGGCCGCTGTCGTCAATGTGTCTGAACATGTCGCTTGCGTGTTGTGTGGGTCGTTGCTTCCCCTGCACCGCTGCGGGGGTGATACCGGTCATATTCCTGTTTCAGATACGAGCGGTCGATGTGCGTATAGACCTGCGTCGTCGAGATGTCCGCATGCCCCAGCATCTCCTGCACGGCGCGCAGGTCAGCGCCCCCTTCCAGCAGATGCGTCGCGAATGAATGCCGGAACGTATGCGGATGCACCTCGCGCGTGACGCCGGCCTTGCGCGCATACTGCTGCACCATGGTCCAGATCGCGACGCGCGTGAGCGGACTCCCGCGCATGTTCAGGAACAGGGCATCCTGTGCCGCTGTCCGTCGTACGAGCAGGATGCGTGTCTCCGCGCGGTAGCGCTCGATCCAGCGGAGTGCGGATGGGCCGATCGGGACGAGCCGTTCCTTCGATCCCTTGCCGAACACCCGGATGATGCCGTCCGCCGCATACACCTCGGCCTGCTTCAGCGTGACGAGTTCCGAGACGCGGATCCCGGTGGCGTACAGCACTTCGAGGATCGCGCGGTCGCGGACCCAGAGATTCTTCCGGTCGCCTTTTGCCGGCGCGGGCTGTTCCAGGATCCGTTCCACTTCCTCGCGCGACAGCACCCCGGGGAGCGAGCGGGTCTTCCGCGGCGACTCCAGCGTTTCGGTCGGGTCGGCAGCCACGACCCCGTCCGCGAGAAGGAACCGGTGAAAACCGCGCAGCGCGGAAAGCGCGCGGGTCACGGAGCGCGGCGCAAGCCCGTCCGCCTGCAACGACTGCAGGAACCGTGAGGTGACGTCCACCGTGATGCCACCGGGCGTACCGATCCGCTCGTGCTCGAGGAAACGCAGATACCGTTCGAGGTCCCGCTTGTAGGACGCGATGGTGTTCGGGGAAGCGTTCTTCTCGAGTGCGAGGTAGTGGAGATATTCTCCCACCCGGCCCGTCATGGCTCGGTTCCACCCTCGGCCGGGAGTTCGGGTGGTGACAGCTCCTCTGGCTCCACGGGCTCCTGCGGCAACAACTTGGGCTTCGGGCGGCGTATCCGGGGGGGCTTCACGGCCTCCGGATACTTCACGCGTGTATGATAGATGCCCACCAGCACGCCCAGGAATGCACCCTTGACCTTCGTGATCTCGGCGAGGGTCAGCGGACATTCATCCAGTTCGCCCTCATCCAGCCTGCGCTTCACGAGTTCGTCGATGGCATCGGTCAGACGTTGCGGCGTCGGTTCCTCGATGGTGCGCACCGCGGCTTCCACGGCATCCGCGAGCATCATGATGCCGGTCTCGCGCGTCTGCGGCTTCGGACCGGGATACCGGTAGTCCTGCTCATTGATCTCGTCGAGTTTCGTCTCGTCGTCCGAACTCTCCGCGAGCTTCATGGCCTTGTTATAGAAATAGTCGATGCGCGTCGTGCCATGGTGCATCGGGATGAAGTCGATCACCTCCTCGGGGAGCTTGTATTCACGCGCGAGGGCGATACCATCCTTCACATGGGCCGCGATGATCAGGGAACTCATGCGTGGCGATAGCTTGTCGTGCCGGCTGCGGGACCCCTTCTGGTTCTCCACGAAGTACGTGGGTTTTACGACCTTCCCGATATCGTGGAAATACGCGCCGACGCGCACGAGTACCTCATTGGCACCGACGGAGGCGGCCGCCGCTTCGGCCAGGCTGGCGATCGACATGCTGTGGTGGTACGTGCCCGGGGTCTTCTCGGC
>WBZP01001760.1_pt1 | contig 26021 bp, 17 predicted proteins | sample 5204301 | NCBI WGS metagenome assembly WBZP01 (sample SAMN12412401, study PRJNA552823) | activated sludge metagenome | isolation source: activated sludge from nitrification reactor of wastewater treatment plant... | place: USA: Pennsylvania | collected 2017 | reverse complement strand
CAACTCCTCACTGGTGCCCCAAATACCGTGCGTGCAGTCGCTTTTGTCGGCAAGCTCGTGGCAGCGGGAGACTGGGAAGGGCACCTTCTGCTGTGGGACGCGTCGACCGGAAAGCAACAAGGAAAACTACTCGGGGGACATCGTCTATCGGTCAGTGGGCTGGCGTTACCGAAGTCGGGTAAGTTCCTGTTTTCATCGAGCTGGGATGGTGACATACGCAAGTGGCGACCCGAGCTCGGACAGCCCGTCGGAGCACCTCTTCATGCTCGACAAGGGGCACTTCAGGCCTTGCTGCTCAGCCCGGACGGTCACTCGCTGTGGAGTGGTACAGAGGAAGGACGCCTGATCGAACTGCAGGTTGACGAGCGCTCGCCGCTGGAACGAGAGGCCCACGTCTTGGAAAGCGAGCTATCGAGCGTCTCGGTGAGCGCCGACGGCAAATTGCTGGCGGTCGGAGGCTGGGGCAATCAGATCGAACTGTGGCAAGCGAGGGACGAAGGACTCACTCGCGATCGAGTCCTGAGAGGACACCAAGGCAGCGTAAGCGCGGTGGCGCTATCTCCAGATGGCAAGCTGCTGGCCTCGGCAGATTTTCAAAAAACCGTAAAGCTGTGGGATTTACAAAACGACAGCGCCCGCACCCTCGTGCAAAGCGATGAATTGGTGAACACCCTCACCTTCTCGCCCGATGGTACGCGGTTGGCCATGGGTGGCTTTGACTCCGCCGTGCGGCTGTGGGATGTGCGCAGCGGTCAGGAGTCGCTGCCGACGATGCGCGGTCACGGCAGCGCGGTGTGGAGCACTTCGTTTTCTCTCGATGGCAAACGACTGTGCTCGGCCAGCCACGATCAGAGCCTCCGAGTCTGGGACTTGCAAAGCGGTCAGCTCGTCGGAAAGCCACTCGTCGGTCATCGCTATCCGGTGACCGGATGCCAGTTTCTGCCCGACGGGGAACGACTGCTCAGCAGCAGCGAAGACAAGTCGCTCCGCTTGTGGGATTTGGCGACGGGCAAGACCATCGGCGAGCCACTGCGTGGTCACAGCGGACGCATCAACCAGGTCGCAATCAGTCGCGATGGTCGGCGCGCCGCGTCGGTGAGTGAAGATCAGACGCTCCGCTTGTGGGATCTAACCACGCAGCAGGCAGTCGGTCCGGGCCTGCTTGGCCATGTTCGCTCCATCACCGCCATTGCCATGAGCCCAGACGGCCAAGTCGCATATACGGTCAGTCACGATGGCTCGCTGAGGGCCTGGGATTTGGCGGTGCAGTCCTGGGTACGCAAGGCCTGTCGCTTGGCTGGGCGGGACCTCAATCGAGAAGAACGGGAGCGATTCCTAGGGGATGTTCATCTGCCCGCGCTGTGCAACGTCCCAAAGTGACCGCCAGCGGACTCTCAATCGGTAGCGGCATCCAGCCCGGCAGCGTCGGGGTGTTCGGTCTCCGGACATGCGAGCGGATCCTCCGGGGCAGCGTCAACCACACATGGAACCAGGGCTCGCACCGGTGGATTCGGGATTCCGTCTTCCCGCGTACACGCCCCGATTCCATACAGAGTCACCGATAACAGACAGATTCCTAAGAGCCTCATCGTGTCCCTCCCAGATCGAGCGGAATCGCCAGCCGCGCAAACACCGAACGCGGTGCGGCATAGGAACTTCCGACGAACGCATTGCCAATTCGATAGGCGTAGTGCGAATCAAACAGGTTGATGATGTCGATCGCCAACCGGGGTCGCAGCGGCAGCTTCTCAAAGGAATACTGAAGCGTCATGTCGAAGCGAATGTGCTGCGGCACAGTCTGATCGTTCGAAGGTCCGGTACGAAGTCCAGAGCCATACGTCGCCATCGCAGTCACCGACGCACCACTATGCTGCACCGTAAGTCCCGCGTTGGCAGTCCAGGTCTGCGCATGGTCCAGGGTCTGCCAAGACGTATCGGCAAGTTGCTCTGGAGCAAACAGAAACTTTGCGGATGAGATTCCTTGTCCTTGCGCAATCAGCCAGGTTGCATTGGCAAAACCGCTCAACCAGTCGCGAAAGACGATGTCCGCAGACAGCTCAACACCGACGGAACGGCCATGCTCAAAGTTGTAGGATCCGATGAGGTTTGTTGCACCAAGTGCAATGTTGTCAAACTGATGAAAGGAGTACTTTCCCCAGCCTGTTACAGAGAGCTTGAGCTTCTTCAAAATCCGCGCCGAAAGTCCTAGCTCTCCGTACAGCGCGGTCTCTGCCTTGATGTCATAGGGAACGCTCTCTGTCGGTGGAATCACACCGAGCACCCGCGCCGCATTGCCCAAATCCAGTGGCGGTGGTGGCTGAAACAGCACACCGACAAAAACTCGTCCGACCAAATCCTTTAGGAATGCCAGGGAGGCCCCAAGTCGCGGACTGATTCCCCACTGATCACTGGTCGTTCCGTCCGCCAACATCACATGTTGAAGATCGAAACGAACTCCGTACTGAATTCCCACCCGCCCCGATTCCCAGCGATCTTGCAGATACACCCCGCTGAGCAGAGCGCTGGTGCGGTCGGTTCCGCCTTCGGAAGAAGCAACTCCTCCACTGCCAGATTCATCATCGCGAACATACTGGGTGTAGTCGGTCGCACCCCGCAGATAGTTAAGTTGAGCTCCTGCTTTGATCAGGTGGTTGCCAACTTGCACCGCGTAGTGCATCACAGCACCACCATGATCAGCTCGACGGGTGACGTCGCTGACTATCGACCCCGGATCGGCCAGCGCTCCCAAGGCATGCGTCGGATCAGAGGCGAGCGCACCAAACGACATCTTGTAGTAAGGAGCAATCTGAAGCTGACCGCGCTTGCCAAAGGAGTGCAGCCACGACAGGGTCAAAAAGAGCTCGTGCTCTGTCTCTGTCGCATCGGTATCGTGTGGAACATAGGCGGGCGACTCATTGCCAAAGGAGTCCACCGGACGCACCAAGTCGGGACGCATCGGATCGAGCGGAACCACCGTTGGGTCGATCGGAATCTCGAAGCGATTCTTCGCGTAGTTTACAAAAAGTTCAATGCGATCCTGACTGGTCGGTGCGTAGTCGAGCCGCGCAAACAGTCGCGCATTGTGTCCATCGTCATGCAGGATCGGCGTGATCGATGGCGGATCCAGCACGCGCTGTGACTGCATGAAGCTGCCACCGACAAAAAATGAAAACGGCCCACTCCCCCACGATAGATAGCCGCTCGATTCGATGGTCTGAAACGATCCGTAACGAAGCTGCACCAGGCCATCAAGGGAATTGGATCCTCGTCGGGTGTTAACATTTACGACTGCGGCCAGACGATTCCCAAACTCTGCTGGCATCCCTCCGGTAATCACTTCTAGCGAGTCAATCAACCGCACCGGAAGCGACTGCGCAAACAGGCTGCCCACCGAATCAGGAATCGGAATGCCATCGATCTGATACTGAATGTTGGAGTGATTGCCACGAGAGTAGACATTCCCAAAAGCGTCTTGCACAAAGCCCGGCTGTGTCGTCACGACCTCGGTAATCGGGCGGTCTTCTCCTTTGGGCAGCGACTTTAACGTCTCTCTGCTGAGGGTTGATACCGATCCGACGGCACGGGTTGGCTGAGCGATCTCTCGCTGCTCCACAATGACCGAAACCGCATTGTTGGCGACGCAGAAAAGCTCCACTTCGCTGGTGCTAGAGGAGCTAGCCTGGACTCTCTGCTTCGACTCTGTCCGGCCCTGTGCTTTGGCTCTTAGCTCGTAGTCTCCAAAGGGAATTCCAAAAAATGAAAAGGTGCCATCGGCTGCGGTCGTGCTCTCGCGCAGCAGCTTGCCGTGCCGATCGTACAGTCCAACGGTTGCGCCGACCACGGGCACCAGCAACTCATCACGCACCGAGCCTTTGACGATCGTATCAACGGTCGCGGCAGCCGGTGCCGAGAGCACAGCCAGGAGTGCGCTGGCCACCGCCGGAGTCCAAATACAACGAGTCATCACCGCACTCCCTCGCTAGATAAAGCCCCCATCCTTCTCGACCCAGATGCCAGTTGCTTGCAAATAGAACGTGCCATGAGCGCCCCTCCGCATGGCTATGCTACGCAAAGGTGGTCCTCTTTTGCAAGTAACTTGCGTTTAGAAGCACAGCACAACCACCCGACAGAGGCCCACATTGGGTGCTCACGCACCTGACCGGGCGCTCACCGCAGCGTGGCAAACGCGAAGACAGAACCCAAGACGTTACATGGGCGCAAAGCGAACTACACCGGAAGGAGAGAGCAGCGGAGGCGGTTAGCGATCCTCGACCGAGACGCCTTCTTTTCCTTCAGCCGCGAGGAACTGCTCTTTGTCACCACCTTTGCCCCCGATCGACAGGTGGAGATCGATGATCGCATCCCGAACGCGCTTCATCAGCAAGTCCCGATCATTCTTGGTCAGCCCAGCCGTGGGAATCGGATCTCCCATCACGATGTCAACTTTGCCGGGCCTGACAAACGGACTCCCAGATAGCAGGATGTTGATGCTGCCGTTGATGGCCACCGGAACAATCGGGACGCCGGCCTGTAGCGCGAACATAAACGGCCCTTTCTTAAAGGGCAGAACATAGCCGTCTTTGGACCGTGTGCCTTCGGGATAGACCAGGATGGGAATCCCGCTGCGGATCTTTTCGCAAGCGTCCGCGAGACTCTGTAGCGCCTGCTCACGATTGCGACGGTCGACGAAAATCATCCCGGTCACGGTCATATACCAACCCAAAAACGGAATCGATTTGAGAATCTTTTTGGCGATGAACCGCAGGTTGACCGGCACATGGATGAACGCGCAGACGATGTCGAACATCGACTGGTGATTCATCATGAAAATATAGGGCTTACCGGGCTCTGGAACAAACCCGGGATGTTCCGTGAGATCGCAACCCGAGATGACGGCTGCACCGGGACTCCAGAAGCGACGAGCCCAGGATAGTGGAGTATGTGGATCCTTGCGGAACACCAATCCATAGAGGATGGCCGATGACATCCAAAAGAGGGACCAGGGCGCAAAGCCAACCCACTTGAGCACATCAATAAGGTCTCGGTCTATCCGACGCATGAATGCCCATCTTACGAAACTCAAATTTTGCGGATCAAGAGATACCTTTAGGGATTCACCGAACGCGTCGAAGGTTCGGCTTCTGTAACGGAGCCCGCGCTCAGCACAGCGACGATTTGAGCGGCAGTCGGACGCAGAGTCGGATTCACCTCAAGGCACCGCTCGACGAGCGATGCGATCGCAACCGGCACATTGGGATTGCGCTGGAGCAGCGGCATAAACCAGCTTTTTCCAGGCTTAAATCGAAGCAGCATCGGTGGATTCTCCGAAGGCCGTCGCCCCGCCAACAGCTCATAGGCAATCACCCCAAAACAGAAGATGTCCGAGGACGGCTTGGCCAGCTTCGCGCCATGAGCCAGCTCCGGTGCCATATACAAGGGAGTGCCCATGATCACCCCGGTCTGGGTGAGCGAATGTCCCTTTTGGGCAGAGTGCGAGCGATCCACTCCGGGCAGACTCCCGGTTGAGGCACCGCTGGAATCCTCTTCGAAAGGAGTGCTGGCCCGAGTGTCGTCCACCGTTTCGAGAAAGGCGGAAACCGGAAGACGACGAGGTGAGCTCTCTGCCCCAGGCTGCTCCGGTTCATGCTGAGGCTCTGCTTGCGCGGACACCAGTGCCGAAACACCAAAGTCCACCAGCTTCACCTGCGGTCCGCCATCTTTTCCAAAAGCCACCAAGATGTTGGCTGGTTTTAAGTCACGATGAACGACCCCTTCGGCGTGGACTTTGGATAGTGCATCGGCGACTTGGCGCAACACTGGGATTGCGAAATCGAGCTCGCGGAATCGATGTTGCTGCTGCGCAAGTGTGGTTCCTGTCACCAGCTCCATCACAATGTACGCCACCCGATCTTCGGTGATATCGACATCAGTAATGGTGACCAAGTGTGGATGATCCAAATGCGCCAGGAGCTGCGCTTCCCGCACAAACCGCGCCAGTGACTCCCTGCCCGCACGACTGGAAAGTACCTTGGCCGCAAAGTGCCGCTTATCGCTCAGACGTTCCACCTCGTACACGATTCCCATCGCACCTTGACCGAGCACTTTGAGGATCCGATAGCGTTTGTTGATGACCGCCCCAAGCGAAAGCACCGCTTGCTCCACTGGGTCGGCCTCATTGCTGCCGATCAAGGATTCTACGAGTGCTCGTGAGCGCGCTTCGATCTGATGACGCAGCTCGGAGTTTAGGAGCTCGATTTCTGAGTTCCGAGACTCGAGCGCACCGACTTGCTCCGAAAGCGCGTTCTTGGCGTGTATCAAGTTCAAGTGAACCTGCCGGAATCGGCGCACGAGGATCAGTCCGATGGCAAGCACAAACAGGGCTTGGCCCATGTAGCTGGAAGCCAAGCTGACCCGAGGCACAATCCCAACCGCAGCCAGCACATCATAGGCAACCAGCGTGGAGGCCGCAGCGAGTCCCAGCCCAAATAGCTTGGCATCGGAGTCTCCTTTAAGGATCGATGCCACGACGATCGCGAGCGTGTAGACCACCGTGACCAGCAGCATGATTTGAAACGGCAGCAGGGTCTGAAGGAGGGTCACTGCGCCCACTCCGATCAGGATCGCTGCGCACAGATCGTAGACAACCAACACCCTCGCGATCAGCCTGCTGATTCCGAACGGACCGCGTCCCATGACCCGCTCCAAATACAGCATGAGACCAGTCACCGCCATGTATAAGGAAAACAACTCGACATAGGTGAAGCGGAGGGGAGACACCGACAGTTCACCGCGCATCTTGGTCTGGCACAAGGTCCACAGCCCAGTCGAGAAAGTGAACCAAGCGTAGAACATGTAGGCTCGATCGCTTCGCTCATACAGAAATAGCATCAGGACGAATAGCCCGACGGCACACAAGACGATTCCTACCGCCACTCTGCCCGCGTCTTCCTGAATCAGGGCTGTCAGTAATTTCGACCGAGTGCCTATCCGAACTTTTCCGAACACTCCGATGTTGATGTGTGCGGAGTAGATGCGCAGGGTGAGCGTTTTGCCTCGGTAATCACCACTGGTTTCTGTATTTTCGGAAAGTGGTAAGTAGTGGGTCGGATAACCCAGGAAGCGACGCGACTCCGCATCTTGTCCATCGAGCTTTCCGAAGCGGTAGATCATCTGTCCATCCAGATACGCCTCAAATATCTGATCGACGATTTCCAGCGCCAGCGTGGGATCGGATACCAGCGGACCCGTGAGCTTGGTCCGCATCCACAAAAAGCGCTGGCCGTTGCGCTCCGGTGGGGTCTGGAGAGTGGTCAAAGGATGCCAGCCCTCTTCGGAAGGAAGCACCGCCCACAATGGAATGCCTCTGATGTCTTTGGGAGAGTCGCCATAGCGGTATTCCCAAGAACCCTTGAAGTCCTGCATCGTGAGGACGGGCTCTCGTCGACTCGGCGGCGGCTCTAGCTCGATCGCGGACCCCGGCCCCTCGTTCGCCTGCACGGTTCGGAGCCCGCTGATCGCACACAGCACCAGCAAGAAGACGGCCCCTGCCAGCCTGCGGAGCGAGAGAACCCAAGACTTCACGTTACAAATGATTCTATCGAATAGCCCAGCAGCGTAAAGGTCGCCCGTCCGAAAACAAGATGGCGGGCCCCGTCCAGAATGCACGCGAACCTCGGAGCAAAGAACGACCGTGATATATTGAGCGTTGCTCGGGTACGCAGCTTGGATGCAAGGTGGTTTGTGCCATGGTCCGTAACTACGTTCGAAACGGAACGCTCACAAGTCAGATGTGTCGTCGTCGCTGGCTTGTCTATGCCGTGCTGGCGGTCGCCCCTTGGTTCAGCGCCTGCGTGGGCAATGACCACACGAGCAGCCAGGTCTGTTCAACCGGAGGATTCTGTTGGCAGCGCCCCATCCCGCAGGGCAACACCCTCCACTCGCTGTCGGGAGTGAGCGGGCGCTACATTTGGGCCGTTGGTGAGCACGGCACCATCTTGCACTACGACGGCAAGAGCTGGTCCGCGAGTCCGAGCGGTACCGTCGAAGCCCTCCACGGCGTCTACTGCTTGGGCCAGCGTGATGCGTGGGCCGTTGGTGTGGATGGACTGGCCCTCCACTACGATGGCGAAGGGTGGCACAAGGTCGACAGCGGTAGCAAAGAAACGCTGCTCTCGACGTGGGGCAGTGGCGCAAACGATGTCTGGATGGTGGGTCGACGCGGCACGTTGCTACGTTGGGATGGGAAGACCATCAAAAAGGGTGGCTCGGTCTCAGAATCGACAACGCTATTCAGTGTCTTCGGCTTCGATAGCAGCGACGTCTGGATCACCGGTAGTAGCGGAATGACCCGACACTTTGATGGAACGGAGTGGCGGGCCGTAAATACCTCTTACTATGGCGATATCCGGGCAGCCTGGGGTCATCGGCCACGAGAGGTCTGGCTTGCCGCCGGTTCCCGCTACTCCGGACGAATTCTGCGCTCGCAAAACGGAGGCAACGGTGAAGCTGTCGCACCGTACCTGCCCGGAAGCATCGACGCGCTGTGGGGATCGAGCACCACCGACATCTGGGGAGGATCGGACAGCGGCAAACTATTTCACTACGACGGCAACGCATGGAAGGCGACCAAAGACTCCGTTCGACTCCGTGCGCTATGGGGAAGCGGCCTGAACGATATTTGGGCGGCTGGTGATGACGGCCGCCTGGCGCACTACGACGGAAAGACCTGGAAACCGGAGTTCGATCCCGATCAGATTCCCTACGCCATCACCGCGTTATGGGCCAAGAGCCCGAACGAAATCTTGGCGATTCAGGGCCACTCGCTGTTGCGGTTTGTCAATGGCAAGTGGCAAACCGATCCAGTAAGTGGTGTTTCTTTGACGAGCACCACTACGCTGCTCGGCAGCTCGACGAGCGATCTGTGGGCAATTGGCAACAGTGCCACCGTCAAGCACTTTAACGGCAAAAAGTGGCACCCAACCGACCTGAGCCTCCGTGGGGCCTCGCTCCTTTCGGCAGCGTGGGGAGCCTCGGGACGCGACATCTGGGCAGTGGGACAACATGGCACGATCGCTCACTACACCGGCCAAGACTGGGCGGTACTGAGCAAGCCCACCACCGTGGCTCTGTTGGCCGTCCATGGCAGCAGCGCCCGTGATATCTGGGCCGTCGGCGAGCATGGCGAGTCGATTCACTACGATGGCGAACAGTGGGGCAGCATCACCACCGGCGAAAGCACAGCGCTCTACTCGGTATCAAGCTGTGGTGCTCGCAATGCCTGGGCCGTCGGAACCAAGGGCGTGATTCTGCACTGGGATGGCGCCCGTTGGACGAAGTCCGAAAGTGCCAACGAACACACCCTGCGGCGAGTGCTATGTCGCAGCGAAACCGAGGTGTGGGCCGTCGGCGACCATGGCACCGTGCTTCGCCACGATGGCAGCGCCTGGAAACCCATCGAAAGCGGCACCAGCGCCAGCCTGAGCGCGCTGATCTTCGACGGACGCAAGCTGTGGGTCGGTGGCGACCATGGCACCCTCTTGGTCCGCAAATAGCCCCTACAAGCGCTTATACATCTGTAGCAAATCGTCGCCCGGCTTGTAAAAGTCGGCGAGTCGGCACACGACCGGATAACCCGCCCGTTCATAGAAGCGGTGGGCCGCGTCGTAACCGGCGGTGCTGCTGGTCTCGACGCGAACGTGCTTGCCGCCGCGCTCCTGAATGTCTTGTTCCATCGCCTGGCACAGCTTGTGCGCGACACCTTGGCGACGAACCTTCGCGTCGGTGGCAATCCAATACAGATCCCAGCTCGCCTCCGTCATCGGAATGTGGCCGTAGCAGACGTAGCCGACGATCCGACTGTCCAGCTCGGCAACGAGGATGAGGTAGGGATCGGGATCTCCATCGGGATCGAGTGTGCCATCGACCAGTTCTTCGGCGGTCTCGACTTCCTCTTGGGTGAAGACTCCGGCACCGGCAACCATTGCCAACAGCGGCTCACGGTCACTGGCCCGAATCGCCCGAATTTGTACGCCGTTTGACGGGGAGCTCATCTGCAAACCTTTCTCTCGCCGAGACGGCGATTGCGTCGATCATCTGGTCGTAAGGAATCGAGGCCGCCCGCGCCGAATTGGACAGACCCGCACCATCGGAGAGATCACAGTTCGGATTGACCTCTAGCACGTAGGGAGTGCCATCGCTGGCGAGCCGCAAATCGACGCGGCCATAGTCACACACCGCAAGCGCCGCAAAGCTGTTTCGCGCCACGCTCTGCAATCGCTCGGTCTGCGACAGAGAAAGTCCGATCGCCAGCCGAGAGGACGGCGTATTCAGATAATCGACCGAGCCTTTGGTCCACTTGCCGTCGTAGGTCACGATCCGTGGCTGCCCCGCCGGTAGTGCCGACAGATCAATCTCGGTGACTGGAAGCACCCGATCCCCGAGCAGCGCAACATATAGTTCCCGCCCGTCGATAAACTGCTCGACAAGGAGCTTCCGGCCCGGAAACTGCTCCCGCATCACCCGAAGCTGTCGAGCCAGCGCGTCATCGTCGTACACCACCGAGCTACTCGAAATGCCCAGCGAGCCGTCCTCCGCGAGCAGCTTCACAATCGCTGGATAGCCGACTCCTGCCACCGCCGTCAGGTCTGCAATTCGCGAGCGAAACTGTCCATCGACCACGCCCCAGCGCGGCGTCGGAAGTCCTTCTGCCTTTAGGATCTGCTTGGTGCGCTGCTTGTTGCAGCAAATCCCCACTGACAGGGTGCCAGGCCCGGTGAACGGCACGTCAAATAGCTCCAGCAGTGCCGTGACCGCCATCGCATTTTGATCCACTTGAGCCAGCGACTCGACGAGGTTGAACACCAAATCGGGCGGATCTTCGCGCAATCGCTCCAGCAGATCGGGCAGATCCCCGCGATCGATCCCCATGACATCCACAAAATGTCCGCGTGTCACCAGCGCCCGCGACACATCGTGGGCTTGATTGACGACATCGGCACGTGACTCGAAGGATGGATCTCCGTCGCTGATTTCGCCAAAATCGGCGTTGTGCAGCACCAAAATGCGCTGTTCCTGATAAGTTCCAGGGCGCTCGCTGGGTCGCTGCACAGGTTCGTCAGAGTCGTCGGGCATGGGCGGACATATTAGCAACCTCTCAGCAATGTCAACCATCGGCTGCGGAGAACCACTTCATTCACCCCGCAGCACTCGGCAACTCGCGCAGTCTCACCGGCTGATCGTAGAGCGCGCCGCCTTCACCCAAATCGGTTAGCTGCGCCTCGACCAGCGCATTGGCGCAGCGACCATCGCGGAAGTGGCCTCCCTTGGCAAGCAGCGCGACATCGCGACGCTGGGTCGGATCATGACGGACCACCACTGGGATCGCCGCAATCACCGAACTGAGCTCTCCGGTGCCGCCGTCCGCAATCCCTGCTGCCGAATCGGGATGCACGGTCAGCTCGATCAACCCTTGTTGGGGCCTAGCCCACTGCGAACACTGGGAACGCTCTGTCGATAGCGCCATCAGCAGGAGTGGGAACTCGGCATTTGGACGAGCAAACGATGGAGGAGCACTCACCACCAAGTTGACTCTCCCCGAAGCAGTCGCAAAGCGCCGCTCAGCAAACAGCACTGGCATCGCGAGCGGATTGCGAACCGGACCCGCTTCCAGCGTCTCAACCGTAATTCCGTGCGAAGCCAGCTTCGGTGCCATCATCCGCTGCTTCCACTCCCGAGCGGTTCCCGCCACCACGCCGGACAGACCGACTCTCTCCGCCAGTCCTTGCACGATCTGCAGGTCACTGCGCACCCCATCAGGAGGAGGCACCACCGGACGCGACACGGCCAAATAGTGATGACCATACGCACCAAGCAGATCATCACTTTCCAACAGCGTTGTTGTGGGCAGCACCAGATCCGCCAGCTCTGCGGTATCGGTGAGCAGATGATCACAGACCACCACGAACTCTCGTGACTTTAGCGCAGCCACCGTCGTGTGCGATTCGGGTAGCATCGCCACCGGATTGCCTGCCGTCACCCACACCGCCCGAATCGGCGGATCGTTCATCGCCAATATCTCGCGACCAAACAGCGGCTCGCACACCGTCCGTGGGGCCAGGCCCTTCACAAACGAGGAGTCAAACGCCCCGCGCCGCTTGAAGTAAAACGAAGAGCCTCCGCCCGGAATCCCAAGGTTGCCCGTCACAGCCGCCAGCGCATCGAGCGCTCGCACAATCGCCGCTCCGTTGCGCCGCCGCCCCATTCCCCAGCCAACCAAGATCGTCGCTGGCTTGTCCGTACCAAGCGCCGCCGCAATCCGTCGTGCGGAGGATTCCGAAACATCCGCTTCGTGGAGCCAGTCAGACAGCGTTCGACTCTGCGCCTGAGCCCGAAACTCCGGTAAATGATCGCAGAACTGCGGGGCCTGTGGATCAATCTGTCCCGCCGCAAACAGGAGCTGCGCGACCGCCATCGCCAGCGCAAAGTCCCCCCCCGGACGCACCTGAATGAACTCATCGCTCAGAGCGACCGACTTGTGGTGGACCGGATCGATCAGCAGCACCTGCGCGCCACGACGTCGACATTCCTTGAGGACCGGCAGAAGGTGCGGAGACGATACATAGGGATTCTTCCCCCACAGCAGAATGCTGCGGGCGTGATACAGATCAAAGAAGTCGTTCGAGTCCTCCACTCCAAAGTCGACCATCTGCGCGGCGTCGCCCGCCCCTGAACAGATGTCCCCACGCTTGACGGTTACAGGGCCGAACTGCTCGAAAAACAGATCGACCACGGCTCCCATCATTCCCAGCGTGCCACCGGAACGATAGTAGAAGATGGAGGCGGGGCCGGACTCCTGTCGAATGCGGGTCAGTTCCCGGGCAGCAACGTCGAGCGCCTCGTCCCACGATACCGGTAGGAGCTTGCCACTTTGCTTGCTGCGCAACAGCGGAGAGGTCAAACGCTCGCGGCCGTACTGCGTCTCCAGAAAGTGGCTGGTCCGATAGCACAAAAAGCCCTGCGTGATCGGATGTTCGGGGTCACCGCCAAGGTGAGTGACTCGACCATCTTCGACGGTGGCCACAATGCCACAGGCGTCTGGACAGTCTCGATTGCAGGTGGTTTTGACCTGAGTTTTCACTTGTACGCTCCCGGAACATGGGGTGCAGGTCGACGACCGAGCTGCGGACGCCGCCGACGCCGATCGACAACCGGAGTCTCTCCCGCTGCAAAACGATAACGCTGCGGCTCTGGATACAAAGACGGAGCTTCACTGGCGAGCTGTTCGTACAGAGCCCGCGACACCTGCCGTCGCTCATAGATCAAATGCTGCCAAATCTGTTGCTCGTGTTCCTCTGCTTCATCGAGCGCCGACAGCGAAAAAGTAGCCTCCTGCGACAGCGAGCGCTTGCCCAGGATCCCGTTGCCATCTCTTGGTACATTCTCTTCGGCCAGCCGACGGAAGACATCCCGGCCAAAACGGTCGTAGTACAAGATGGTATGCGCCGTCGACAGTGCGCCCGCCCAAGGATAGTGTCTCAGCCAATATGCTTTCGACACCTCATCGAGGGCCGCATCGACCCGTACATGATCGCGAGGCCGCTTGGCTTTGCGCTTCTCGGTAAAAAACAGCCCGGTCTGTAGCTCGTCACCTTCCAGCGTAAAGACCTCGGACAGACCGAACGACGACGGCTCCTGCGCCACTTTGGCCCCGTGGGTCAGACCAAACCGGCCCACAATAAACAGCGCGACATCCTGCCGCTCTTCGGTCAAAAAGCGCAGCGTGGCCAGTGCTTCATCGCCACTTTCCGTCGGAAAGTCGGTAAAACACATCGCTTCGACGGCAATCTCGCTGTGCGCAAGTCGATCGATGACATCACGGACGACGTCGATCGGCTGTCCTTTATCAATCAGCTTCAGCACCCGTGGTGCCGCCGACTCCACCCCGAGCGCGCACGCCACCGCTCCACCACGCCGCAAGACCTCTGCCCGCTCGACGGTAAGGTAGCGCTCTGGCTTCAAGTCAGTGGCCCAGCGTAGCGGCGGGTCACGATCGACCAGTGCTTCGGCAAACTTGAGCAGCGTCTTCGGAGCCACCGAGTCCTGCGACAAATAGAAGTAGCGCGTACCGTATTTTTGCGAGAGCGCTGACAAATGAGCGACGGTGTCCTCGACGGTGCGCTCGCGATAGGCGGCGGTTCCGACCTCTGCCAAGCCGTAGTGACAAAACGTGCAGCGCCCCCAATAACAACCCCGCGTCGGGTCATACGGCAAAACCAGTTGTGGGGACAGATAACGCGCCAGCGGCAGACCATCAAAGTCCGGGGCCGGCAGAGCACGCAAATCCTCCATGCCATGCCCTCGCAGATAGGCCGCCCCTCCTTGCTCATCGCGCAGCACGACGTTGGGAACCTCACGCAGCGGGGTCTGTTCATCGAGCGCGGTCAGCACAGCGAGCAGGGTATGTTCCCCTTCAAACACCACCGCCGAGTCGAGTGGTCCCAGCGCCCGTCGCAGTCGTTCGCCGGTCAGACGAATCAATAGTTGGGTGAAGCCAGGTCCACCCGCCGTCACATGCACCGCTGGCAGGGCCGCCTTGATGCGCTGCGCAAAGGCGTAGGCGATCTGCAATTGACCTGGAAAACAGGCCGACAAACCCACCACATCGATCCGTTCCGCAATAAGCCGGGGAATCAGCGTGTTGGTCACATATTGATCGAATGGATCGTGCTCCGCAGCATCAGCGGCGATCTCCTCCATCGTCAGCAGAGAAAACGGCGTGCGGTACGCCGTAAAGTCGAGCTGAAGCGGACCATAGGCCGCCGAGATCGCCCGCTGCGCGGCCTCGATCGTCGACACCGCCGAGCCGTACTGCCGGGGATCAAAGAACCGATCTGGATCCCTCAAGATTGCTTTGGCTTCGACAATCCCCGTTGGTGCCGCTGCTGCATCGCCCCGCGCTCGCCACAAGCTGCCGTATAGCAGTTGCTCGCGGTGAGACAGCGATGGTTGCTGTTCCAGCCGTGACAGTCGAGCTTCCAGCCGCTCAGCCACCGCTTGTAGTCGCTCTTCCGTCAGCAGATCGTCCCATGCTTCGACGTTGGCATCGATCGGAAGGACGGACCTGCCGTGACTCCGTAAAAAACCGGTCAGCATCGGCACCGCCAGGTAGGGCGCGGTTGGATCACACGAAGGCGGATAGATGAGCGCGAGCTTTGCAGACATGACTTTGGGGTCGATCTTCACCAAGCGCGAAGGGATGTCAAAGCCCTTTTCCATACATCCACGCTGCTGTGCGATGGACTACGCAGAGGGACTCCCAAGCGATTCCTACACGCCAATTGTCCCACAGGTGTGACCTCCCAAGTTGGCCAAGTAGCAGACTCCCTACATGCAGCCAAAATCCGACATTTTCCGTCGAGAAGTCAGCTTCCCAGTCTGCACCAAAATCGACTCACCAAGGCCACCATCGCCATCCGATAAACCCCACGAAAATCCTTGGGAATTTGTGCACTGCTGGCTTTACCGCTCCGATTTCAAAGTGGTACGATCGGAATGCGAACATGCGTACACATATCTCCTCCCCCCGTCTAGTACACCGAGCACTCCTGACCTGGGCGCTGGCTTCCGTTTCTGTGATGGGAACGACCCTGGCGGCACCAACCACAGCCACTCCGGATCGACCAGCGTTTGTAGTCACCGCGCCGTGGGCCTTGGAAGGGAACTACCGTCCGCAAAGTGATGGCCCACCGCCCAAGTGGCAGCCACCAGAGCTATCGGAAGCGGCCCCTCCCCCACCACTTTCTGTGGAACAGCGCAAGATCGTACAAGCCACCAAGAGCGAAAAGCTGCCCGAGCCGACTTGGGCACGCTTCGTGATGTCCAATGAGTGGCGACACGACGTGGTATTTCCAAAGCTAAACGAGCTAGGCGGTGTGTTTGTCGGCGTCGCGACGGATCAGAACTACACCATGGCCGCTGCGGCGCGGGCGCAGCTCATCGTGACGATGGACTATGACTCCGATGTGGTCTATACGCACCGCATCTATCATCATTTCATCAGCGCATCTCCGACGGCAGAAGAGCTGCGTTCCTACTATACGGAAGCCAACGCGCCCAAAGCGGTCGCCCTGCTCCAGCAGGTGGCCGAGACTCCGGAAGAGGGGGCCCGGCTGGTCCGGATCTATCACCGCTATCGGCAACGGCTGGCTCTCTACCTGCATCAGGTCGCGCACGTTCGCGTGGGAAACCGGCACCCGACTTGGCTCGGCGACAAGACTGCCTATTCCTATCTCCGCGCCATGGTGCAAGGAGGCCGGGTGATGGCGGTGCAAGGCGACCTCAACGGAACCGTGGCGCTGCGCAGTATTGGCGATACCGCCCGCGCCCTGGGACTACCGGTGCGAGTGGTCTATACCTCGAACGCAGAGGGATTCTTCCGCTACACCCAAGCCTTCAAGGACAACCTCGCGTCACTACCGCATGATGAAAAGACGGTTGTTCTGCGAACCTACAAGCGCGGGATGACGGCCCCGGAAGGCGATTTGTGGCACTACAACTTGCACAAAATGGATGACTTTCTGGCACGAATTGCGAGCCCCGGTTATCCCAATGTCGCGGCGGTGATGACGGACATGCGGATGACCCCAATCGGACGAAAGTTGGTCGAAGCCACCGGCGTCTCCTATTACGATGAGCGCGTTCCCAAGACCCTACAACCCGCCCCTGCCGCCGCCAAGCCCAACACGACCAAGCCTGCGCAACCGGTCAGCACCGAAAAAGCCAACGGTCCCCTCGCGGTTCGGATGTAAACTCCGATTACTCACAAAGAGGGTGTCATGGCGACTCTACCCAAAGGGCCTGGCAAGCTAGCTCTGCTGCGGATGATGTTCGACTTCTCCTACTCCCTGGCCGACATGGCGAAGGAGTACGGTGACCCGCTGACGCTGCCGACCGCCTTCGGTCCGATGGTCGTCACGATCGGCCCTGAGGGTAACAAAGCGATCTTCACCGCAGATCCTGATCTGTTTACGGCCTCTGCGGCGGACTCCTTCGGACGATTGATTCGCTCATCTGTGCTGGTCACAAGTGGGGCCGAGCACCGTCGCCAGCGCAAGCTACTTACCCCGCCGTTCCATGGGCAACGGATGCGCAGCTACGGCAACCTGATGCGCGCCACCGCAACGGAATGGGCGCAGAGGCTGGCACCAGGGAATCGCTTTGCGATGATCTACACCACCCAAGCGATCACACTCGATGTGATCATAGAAGCGGTGTTCGGAGTCGATCCGGGTGAGCGAGTGGAGCAATTCCGTGCCGATCTGCTGGAGCTGTTGGGATCGTTTACTCCGCTGATTTTCTTGCGCCCTCTCCAGCATGAGTTCGGCGGAATCGGCCCGTGGGCTCGCTTTCAAAAGGGGTTCAAACGTCTCGCCGAACATGTCTATGCACTGGCGGCCGAGCGACGCGCTCATCTCGATGGACGGGAAGACATTCTGTCGCTGCTGCTCAGCGCCAAAGATGACGATGGCAATGGACTCTCTGATCAAGAGATTCTCGATCAGCTCATCACGATTGTGTTTGCCGGACATGAGACCACCGCCGTGATGTTGGCGTGGGCGTTCTATCTACTGCACAAAAACCCAGAGACGCTGACCAAGCTTCACGCCGAGATCGATCCACTCTCTCCTGATAGTGATCCGGAGTCGATTGCCAAGCTGCCCTATCTGGAGGCGGTGATAAACGAAACGCTACGAATCTATCCACCGGTGCATGTCATTCATCGCAAGCTGGCACGTCCCATGACGTTGATGGGATTCGATCTACCGGCAGGCACTGTCGTTGCGGCGGGCGCGTATGCAACCCACCGGATCGCGTCCATCTATCCCGAGCCAGAGCAGTTTCGCCCCGAACGTTTCATCGACAAGTCCTACTCTCCGTTCGAGTTCTTACCGTGGGGTGGCGGAGCGCGGCGGTGCTTGGGCGCGGCGTTTGCGATGTATGAAATGAAGATCGTGCTGTTTACGATCCTCAAGCAGTGTCAGTTCAAGCTCCTGGAAACCGAACCCGTCAAGCTCACCCATCGCGCCGGAACCGTCGGACCCAAAGGCGGCATTCGGATGATGCTCGAACGATAGGAAGCGCCCCTGAACGTAGGGGAGCTGGTGGTTGAAGCTCACACTCTGCCACAGCTTGCTGATATGCTCTCGCCATGGCTAGTTCTGCCCTGGTCGTCATCGGCAACGAGATCTTGTCCGGCAAGATCGTCGACACCAACACTCCATTTCTGATTTCCGAACTACGCAGTTTGGGAGTCCGGTTGGCTGAAATCGCCGTCGTTCCAGACGAAGTCGACCGGATTGCAGAGGCTGTCCGCCGCGTCTCTGCGCGCAATGACTATGTCTTCACCTCCGGTGGAGTCGGCCCAACGCACGACGATGTCACGATGGAAGGCATCGCTGCCGCATTTTCCGTCCAGATCATCCGACATCAACGACTGGAAGCGCTGCTGCGCGGCTACTACGAATTACAGCGTCTACCGCTGGCCGAGCGCAACCTGCGGATGGCAGACATTCCGCTGGGCGCGCAGCTCCTGGAAGGTCCGGATCTCCGCTGGCCGGTGGTACTGATGCAAAATGTATTCATCCTGCCGGGAATACCTGAGATATTCCGTCGCAAATTCCTGGCCATCCGCGAGCGCTTTCGCGAAGCCCCGTTCCTTCTACGTCGCGTCTATGTTCGCTGTGATGAGGGACCGATCGCCGATCCGCTTGAGGCCGTAGCCAACCGATTTCCCGAGGTTGCCATCGGTTCCTATCCGCGCATGCAGCCCGCCGAGGATGGCCACCGAGTGCTCCTCACCCTAGAGGGGAAGCATGAACCGAGCGTACAAGCTGCCGTCGAAGAACTGCTCCAGCAGATCGCCGAGCATGTGATTCACAGCACCTAGCCAGCCAATCGATCTACCCACCATGAACACTCCCTCGCATGACGTCTCAGCCGCTGCCTCCCACGCTCCACCCGAGCTGAAGAAATTCCTCCGACCGCTGCATTTGTGGGCGATCGCGGTCGGCCTGGTGATCTCTGGTGATTACTTTGGCTGGAATTTTGGACTCAAAGAAACCAGTCCGCTGGGAATGCTGATCGCGGTCCTGTTTGTGACCCTGATGTACGTCTGTTTCATCTTCAGCTATACGGAACTATCGACGGCAATTCCCCACTCGGGTGGCCCCTATGCGTTCGCCCGGCGTGCCCTCGGTCCGTTCGGCGGACTCATCGCAGGAGTGGCCACTCTCCTTGAATTTGTATTTGCGCCACCGGCCATCGCTCTTGCGATCGGCTCCTACGTTCACTTCCGCATGCCGCAGTTTGGCAAGATTGAAGTCGCAGTCCTGATGTATTTGATCTTCGCCGCGCTCAACTGTTGGGGAGTCGAGCTGGCAGTAACCTTCGAGCTATTTGTAACCGCCTTGGCGGTGTTCGAGCTGCTCCTCTTCTTCGGAATCTGTGGTCCCCATGTAAAGCTGTCGAATCTGCTCACCCAGCCTCTGCTGCCAAGAGGCGTCTCGGGAATCTTCGCCGCGCTGCCCTTTGCGATCTGGTTCTATCTGGCGCTAGAGGGAGTCGCGATGTCCGCAGAGGAGGTCGTTTCCCCCGAACGCGACATTCCTCGTGGCTACATCGCTGGGCTTTGTACCCTGGTTGTACTGGCACTAGGCACCCTGATCTGCACCAGCGGTGTTACCACTGCCGCCAACCTCACCCAAGATGAGTCTCCACTGCCCCGGGCGATGGCGACGGTGCTGACCCCCGATCACATCATGACCCACCTGATGGTCTACATCGGTCTGTTCGGACTCATCGCATCGTTTCACGGCATCATGATGGGATACTCGCGGCAGGTCTTTGCACTGGCTCGCGGCGGCTATCTTCCCTCCTTTCTGTCCTATCTGCATCCCAAACGGAAGACCCCGGTGTGGGCGGTGATCGTTCCCGGTTTGGTCGGTTTGGTGGTGGTTCTCCTCGACAAAACCGAACAAGCGATCACTCTGTCCTCCATTGGTGCGACCATCCTGTATGTCGTCTCGATGGTGTCTCTGCTGGTATTGCGAAAGCGTGAGCCCGATCTGCGGCGACCATTTCACGCCCCCCTGTTTCCAGTGTTTCCACTCGTTGCGCTCTCGCTGGCCGGAGTCTGTTTGGTAGCGGTGGTATCCAGTCAGCCGCGTCTGGCCCTGCTGGCTGCACTCCTGTTTGCGCTGGCGATTGTGTACTACCAAGTGATCGCGAGGCACCGCGTGACAGCGACGAATTCGAAGCTCTAGGAGCAGCACCTTGGCAGAGCCCGGACGATTTCGCTTTTCGTTCGCAGCAAGCTGTGGCCAGCTTGGCATTCCCTTTACCTAGAGAGATACGAATGAAACCCTCTGTGATTACTGGCCAGAACCTCGAAGCGACTCTCACCAAGCCCGGCATCGTGATCCTTGATTTCTGGGCACCGTGGTGTGGCCCGTGTCGGTCCTTCGCTCCGATCTTTGAAGCGGCTGCGGAACGTCATACGGACGTTGTCTTCGGCAAGATCAACACCGATGAAGAGCAAGAGCTGGCCGGTTCCTTTGGAATCAGCTCGATTCCTACCGTGATGGTATTCCGAGATGGAATCGGGGTCTTTCAGCAGCCCGGAATGCTCCCCGCGCAAGCGCTCGACAAGCTGCTTGATCAAGTGCGGGCACTCAACATGGATGACGTCCGCAAGGAACTAGACTCACAGCACGAAGAACACTAGCCACTACCTGCCCCCACCCTCGCGCCTCTCTAGCGTCAGGGTACCCCACGACGAATCCTTCGCAGCCCCCCCGCTGCCTCTCTTGCTCAGTCGCTGTGCGCTGTCGCCGTCTCCCCCTAAGGAGGAACACCACCCGTGGCATGTTTTGCGCTAGGCGCGGCTCTCTAAGATAGGTTATGATCGCTGTGCTCAGAGGTCTGCAAAGCATCCATGTTGACCACAGGGGGAACATCGCCATTCCGAGGCTCGGTGGCACAACCCCTTTTCGCTTTCCTCTGCTCAGGATCTTGGATGTCGACCAGCGGAACGTAGAACATGAACACGCCAGTGACTGCGCACAGCGACCCCCAGCCGCCGCCCAATCTCGTCGACCAGCGGATCGGCAAGTATCGCGTGGTGCGCAAGCTGGGTGAAGGCGGAATGGGCAGCGTGTTCGAGGCGGTTCACGTCGAGATCGGTCAGCGCGCAGCCGTCAAGCTGCTCAAGCCAGAGCTGTCGAGCGAGCCCAAGCATGTGCAGCGCTTCTTCGACGAAGCCAAGCTGCTGAGCATGGTGAACCATCCGGGGCTCATCAAGATTTTCGACTTCGATCGCACCGCCGACGGCCAGGTCTATATCGTGATGGAGCTTCTCGAAGGAGAGACCCTGTGGTCGCGCTTCGAAAAGCACCAGCACAACGGCCAACAAACGGGCATGGCGCTGGAAGAAGTCGCCCGCATGATCCGGCAAGTAGCCTCGGCACTGGCAGCAGTCCACCAGCGCGGCATCATTCACCGAGACTTAAAACCCGAAAACGTGTTCGTCGTCAAAGATGCCGAGGCCGCTGGTGGTGAACGGGCAAAGATCCTCGACTTTGGCATCGCACGACTCGAAGATCCCAGCGGCGAGGGACGACGGACCACGGCGGGCGTTGCCATGGGCACCCCAACGTATATGGCCCCCGAGCAGTGTGAGGGCAGCGCCACCATCAACGATCGCGTCGACGTGTATGCGCTCGGATGCATGAGTTTTGAGCTACTGACCGGAGCGCCGCCGTTTCAGTCCGCGTCGATGGCTGCGGTGCTACGGATGCACATCGTTCGTCCGCCACCACCGCTGCCAACGACCATTCCAGCACCGATCGCGTCGCTCATCACGCGGATGCTGTCAAAGGAAGCCAAAGACCGCCCGAGCATGAGCGAGGTCGTGCAGCGGCTGGAAGAACACTTTGGAGCACGTGGCTCGCAGACCGCGATTCCGCTCCTGACCGCCAAGTCCGCTTCCCGTAGGCCTGTGCTGATGGCCGCCGCAGTGGCGCTGTCCACGCTCGCGCTGGGGACGGTGACCTGGGTGGTGCTCGGACGAAAGCCGCCGCCTCGCGTCGATCCGCCGAAGATTACGCAGCCAGTCGAGCCGAAACCCAAAGAGGTCATTCAAACGGCTCCCCCGAAGGAGACGGACAAAGCCGAGCCGCCCAAAGACAATTCCAGCACGACCCCCGTTGGTCCGGGCAAGACTCCCAAGTCCATTGGGAAGCCGCCGAAGCGCGACAAAGTCAAAGTCGACGAGCCCGTAGTCTTTGGAAATAAGAAGAAAGTGAAGAAAGGGACGCCTCCGTGAGCTTGCTTTGGCAGCGATCGTGGTTCCTAGGTACCTTATCGAGGACTGTCGGTGGTGCCTTGGTCATGGCCTCACTAAGTGGTTCCCCCTACGCCAGCGCCGCCCCCCCAGCGGCGACGGTCTCCCATGAACCAGCACCGCAGGGTCAACCCGCGTCAGGCTCATCGCAGATCGCCAAAGAGCTCTGTGTGCGTCCGCCCAATCGTGCGGCCCCCACAGACAAAGCCGCGCCCAAAAACGCTCGGGCATTCCTGCTGGCCGCGAAGAAAGCCTACGACGAAAACAACTACGCAGAGTCAGCGCGAGCGCTGCGGCAAGCCTATGATGCAAACCCGCAGATTGAGACTCTGTTCAACCTCGCCCAGACCTGTCGTGAGGGGGGTGCCAGTCGCGAGGCACTGACTCTGTATGAAGAGGTTCTGGCAAGCGAACCCGATGACAACATTGCGGCAGACTGTCGCCGTCACATTCCTGTGCTGAAAGTCGAATCCGCACTGCAACTCGACAAGCAGGCACAGGAGCGCCTCTCTGTAAAGGACACCGCCAAGGCGCAGTCGCTGGCCGAGGAAGCCTTTAAGCTCGACGGTAAGCCGCTGTATGTCTTTCACATTGCGGAGTCGCAGAGGCTCGCTGGTCAAAACCGCGAAGCCATTCTCTCTTACGAAAAGTATCTGAACTTGGCCACAGGTGAAGAGCGTCAACCCGAAGTGCTCGGGCATCTGTCTCACCTGCGTGCCCTCGATGAAGAGCGCCGAGCGGAGGAACACACCCGCGCAGGAGAGCACACCCAAGCGATGGCCGCATGGCAAGCCGCTTACCGCTCCGAACCCAAGCCGATCTACACCTTCCGAATCGCAGAGTCCGCACGGCAAGCCGGAACCACCGCTGAAGCCATCGCCTCCTATCAACGATTCCTTCGCGACACTCACCCTCCAGATTTTGCGACGGAACGAAAATCTGCCGAGGAATACCTTCCCATCCTGCAAAAAGAGCAGCAGGACCAAAAGAAGCCTATCTACAAGCGCTGGTGGTTCTGGACCATCATCGGTGGAGCCGCCGCCGGAGTCGGAGCCGGAATCGCCGCCGGAGTAGTGGCCGGGCAGAGCAAGAACGTCATCCCTGGTGTGCCGCCCGAAAATCAGCGGATCCTTATGCCCATGACACTTATTCGCTTTTAGCAATCGGAGATCATCATGCATAAACTAATCAAATGCGGCCTATTGCTCTCGGCATCATTGATCACAAATTCATGCTCAAAGAGCACCATTCTAGCAATCGCAGTAAGCAATATTCCAACTGAATCAAAAACAATCATCATCAATACCACGATCAATCAAGTCACATATAAGGTTGCACCATTTGATATCAAAGACAACAAATCAAAAATCTATAGTATTGAGATCCCCAGCACAATTACAACCGGACTCATTGACCTAGAAATTCTGGCCAAAGACACTGCCTATGGAGCCGACGGGAATCCACTTGAAACTCCAAACAAGAAATCATGTGACACCGCACGCTGGCATGGATCCATCCCGGTCATCGATCCAGAGAATTACAGCATATCAGCGGCACTGGAAAAGGCAACTGATGACCCGATCGATCAAGACCTATTTACTGTAAAAGCATTAAAACGCGATGATGCATGGGCCGCAGGTGCCAACAGAAAAATCGCACACTGGGATGGTTGCTTCTGGAAATCTTATGATTTTTCCTCTAATACAGATTATCCACCTCAATTAGACAAACCTGGCGACTATAATTTCCTCAAATTATATTACAATGATAAAATCGGACTATGGGCAACTGGCTCTGATGGGTTAATATATAACTACAATCCTAAATCGGATCGCTGGAAAGCCCATGGAGGCGCAAGAGAGAAATTCCCCGTCGCATTTGGAACGGGCGTCCCAGCAATACCACCAACAGAGTGGTATCAAGGTATGTTCTGGTTAGATATCGCGTATCTCAATGGCACAAATGGAGATATTCTCGTCGTTGGAAGCAATTCACATCCCTACGCCAGTCATCCGTCCTCAAAGTCTTTCTGCATGGCAGTACGTGGAACCCCGAGCACGACAGCAATTGGAGAGTATACCTTCACGGTAGCGTCCTCCGTATGTGATAGTCCAATTGCGGCGAGTAAGTCATCGATGCCGCCACCTACTCCAACAGCGCCTGCGCCAACCCCGGATTGGTCAACCTGCACGGGCTGTTTCACTCCGCGAGGGGTTATTTCATTTAGCGATTCGGTGATTGTAACTGGTCTCGCCAGGATTCCGGATATTGGAAAAACAACCATACTTCAATATGGTGCATATATAACATACAGCAGCCCAAATGACCTAAGCACTGCCAAAGCTGCTGGAAAATTCATTGTTCCACACTGGACAAATCCGAATCAGGAACGCTACGGTGGCGCACTCACGGCGTGGGGAACCAGTTCTTCAGATTACTGGCTTGGAAATAACCGTCTATTTCATGTGTCCTCAGCAGAAGCCAACATTCAAGGTTCACCAGAGATAGTAACAAAATTTTATGAAGACAAGGGCGTCGGAAGCAGCTATACTATCAATCAAATATGGGGACTAAACAGGAATGACTTTTGGGTTCTGGTACTTTACAATAGCGTCTCGCAAGTACATCACTTCACCTCACAGAGCCCAATTACAGCAAAAGACATTGATCAACTCCGATACAAAGCGCCCATTGAGAGTTTTACCTATACATCTGTTGATGGAACGGCAACTAATGACACCTGGCTAGTAGGCTATCGAGGGGTCCGCGTCCACTATGATGGCACGAAGACAATTGTTCACAAATAGAACCTTCAACCGTTGAGCCAATAGAACAATATCTCAAAACTGATAGAACCGCCATGCAATCACCGACCAAGACATCGCTTGTGGATTCATTTGTTGGAAAATACAAAGTCACCCGCGAGATTGGTCGTGGTGGGTTTGGTGTGGTTTATGAGGTGATCCAGCAGAGCATTGGTCACCGCGCCGCAGCCAAGCTGCTGTCTCCCGCGCTGGCGAGTGATCCCAAACATCAGAAATATATCGAGCGATTCATCGACGAAGCCAGAGCGGTCAACCTGATCAATCATCCGGGTGTACTCAAGATTTTTGATCTGGGTGAGTTGCCGGATAAGACGATGTACATCCTGATGGAGTATCTCGAAGGAGAGTCTCTCCAGGCACGCATCGACAAGTATCAGCTCGATGGAAAGCGACTCTCTGCGCGAAAGATATTCCAGCTTGCTTCACAGCTCGCGGGGGCTCTGGCGCAAGCGCACGATCGCGGGGTGATTCACAGAGATTTGAAGCCAGAGAACGTGTTTCTGATTCCTGATCCCGATGTGGAAGGGAAGGAGCGCTGCAAGCTGCTCGACTTTGGACTGGCTCGCTTTCTGGACTCTCCAGAGCGACGGACGACTGCTGGGATGACGCTTGGGACGCCCACGTACATGTCTCCCGAGCAGTGTATGGGACTCGATACGATCGATGGACGAACTGATGTCTATTCGTTGGGAGTCCTGCTCTACCAACTCCTGGCGGGAGTCGCTCCGTTCGTTGGAGACATGGGCCATGTGATGCGCTCTCACTGCACCGCGCTACCGGCACCGCTCGCGCCAAGGGCA
>WBZP01001759.1_pt1 | contig 26030 bp, 25 predicted proteins | sample 5204301 | NCBI WGS metagenome assembly WBZP01 (sample SAMN12412401, study PRJNA552823) | activated sludge metagenome | isolation source: activated sludge from nitrification reactor of wastewater treatment plant... | place: USA: Pennsylvania | collected 2017 | reverse complement strand
GAGAAAATAGACGGTGCCATCCGTACCTTCGGCGACCTCGCGGTCATAGTCGAGTTTGAGACTGCCAACCTTGGCATACCAGTCGTCATTGCCCGGAGCGCACGTCGTATAGGTGGCATTGGTCATGCGAACCTGGTTCTCGCCCTCGAAATCGATTCGGTCCGCCACGCCCCGTGCTTCGGTCATCGCTCGGACGTGCGTGGTGTCTTTCAGCTTTGTCTGCCCAGGCTTGATATCAAGCATTCGCGGCGCCGCAAAGCCCGAAGTGAGCCAGGAATTTTCGTCCTGTTGCTGTGCATATCTGGCCGCGAACGCCTTATCGGCTGCCGCTTTGCTGCCTGGTGCCGGCTGCCGCTTGAGCGTATAGGACGGCTGCTCGAAAAAGCCCACCTGATCTTCCAGCTTCATGCGCATCTTCGGTCCGGTAATCAGATCCTCGCCTTGCTCGAGACGCGCATTGCCCTCGGCTTCGACTTCATCGTCGATCGGCCAGTAGGTCAAACGATCCGCATTAACTACGGTGCCGATCTTGCGCAGTTCGGCCTCCCCTTCGGCGGAAAATTCCCGATCGACTTCTCCACCCATGCGGTAAGCGCTGAGAAACACCGGCCGTGGGACCGCGCTTTCTTTCGGTGGTGGCACCATCTTCTTTGAATAACGCAAAGCCAGGGGCGGCAGCGGATCGGGAACCTCCTCCTCATCTCGACGACCTGTTGCCGGCACGCGCGGCGGTTCGGTTTGCGCTGACGAAGCCAGGCGTTGCGTAGAGCCGGGCTCGAGAACGGGGCCATACGGCACGCGCTGTCGGGCCACCGGCGTAGACGGGCCGAAAGAAGTATTCGCCATGACAGCCGGATTCTGTTGCACTGGTTGCGCGGGCGTGCCGATGGCTTCTCCCTTTTTCCCCAACTCCCATTTTGCCCAGATGAAAAAGATATTGCCTGCCCCGGCAGCCCCCGGCACAAAGACCGTCTCCAGACTGAGATTCTTGTACGCCAATGATGCCATCGGCAAAACGACTGGGAATGGTATGTAGTTTGCAATGTCTGCCCGCGTCATCAAAGCGGCGGTATACCCCAAGCCCAGACGAACGTCCTCCGCTGGATGCCAGATGGCTTTCCAGCCGTACCCCGCTATATATGACGGCTTGAAATGTGAATCCTGGAAACCCATCGCATAGACGCCCTCCCAGTTCCCATGTTCGTTGTACCCGCCACGACCGACACCGAAACCGAAAGGTTTTTCCTGAAAGGTCGCGATTTTTTCAGCGGAATACTTGCTGCGCAGATGATACGTTTCCAGTGGTAGATAAAACTCGAACGCGCCATTGTTGTAGGCATTGGCAATCGGGTGCCACACGCGCTGGTACCAGGACCTGTCGGCTTCCGCAGATTTTGCGGCGGGTGAAGACGTCGAAGTTCTCCGCCCCGACGACCGTTCCGTTGTCACATTCGGGGCAGATGCGGAACGACCCGCCTCGGTTACGACGGATGATTGTTGGGGCGCCACCGTCACTGCGGCGGGCGGAAGGCCGAGCAAGGCCGGATCGACACGTAAGGGTGCAGATGACGAGACCACAACAGGCGTTGCAGACGCTTTCGGCGAAGCCGATACCACCTGTGCCTGTTGTCGGGTAACCGGCTTGGTGGATTGCGTTGGCGATTGTGCTTCAGGCTCCGGCTGTTTCTCCACCTGCCGCACAGGCGCCGGTTTCGCTTCTTGACGTCCTTCCTCACGCTGATCGGGTGCTGGCGGCGTAGGCATCGGTATCACGGGTACTGGCGAAAGCGGCGTGGTTGTAGGCAACGGCTTCGATACCGAGGGCGCCGACGGAGGAGCAGCAGTTCGTTCCGGAATTTTCGGCACAGCTTTCTGGCTGGCCGTTGCCGGCGGGCTAGCCACTTGCTCGTTCGTTAGAGGACGCGTCTCAACGGTATCAGCGTCCAAAGCTTTGACCTCTACGGGCTTGGCTTCGCTGCGCGCCTTGTCTGCGGGTGTCGTGGGAGAGGCTGGCGTGGTAGCGGAAGCAGGTGCCGGCATTTCAGCCGGTTTGACCGGTGGCAGCCCAAGCAACACCGGATCTACGCGAAGGGGCGCGGGCGCCTGCGCTTCAGCGGGTGGACCGCCAAATAGAAAGCACACCACACCGTAGCAAATGAGCAGCGCGCGCACTTTGCGCCGGCAGGAAAAATTCATGCGGAAATTTCAATACAAAAAGCGTAGCAAACCCGATTTGATTCCGTTGGCGCAGAAGCCTTGGGAGCGAGTGTTAAAATCACGGCATTTTAGCACCTAAGACCAAGGAGTAGCGGCATGCCGCGTACCGCCCTGTTGCGCGACTGGCTGGATGGCGTGCTCTCACGCCAGCACCCAAACCAGGAATTCCAGCTCGAACCGGCTTCAGCCGACGCCAGTTTCCGACGCTATTTCCGCGTCAGCCTGCCGGACGGCAACAGCCGTATCGTCATGGACGCCCCTCCGGAATTCGAAGATTGCCGCCCGTTCCTGCAAGTGGCCTCGCTGTTCGCCGCCGCTGGCGTGCATGTTCCCGTAGTTTATGACAAAGATTTGGACCATGGTTTTCTGCTCCTCTCCGACCTCGGCCGTACCACCTACCTTGATGCTCTTGACCACACCACGGCGCCCAAGCTTTACCACGACGCCAATGTCGCCTTGGTGCGCATCCAGCTCGCCAGTCGACGCGATATTTTGCCTGGCTACGACAGGGCTCTGCTTGAACGCGAGCTGAATCTCTTCCCCGAATGGTATGTCGTCCGCCACCTCGGGGCCGTGCTCGGCGAAGATCAGCGCGTGATGCTGCGCTCGGTGTTCGACACACTCCTTGCCAACAATCTGGCGCAGGCGCAGGTTTTTGTGCATCGCGACTTTCACTCACGCAACCTGATGGTTTGCGACAGGGACGGGGCGTCCGTAGCCCACAACTATCGATTGAATCCCGGGATCATCGATTTTCAGGACGCCGTTTTCGGCCCGATCACTTATGACGCTGTTTCACTCTATCGCGACGCCTACATTCAATGGGAAGAAGCAGAGGAACTCGACTTCGTCATCCGCTACTGGGAAATGGCACGCCAAGCCAGCCTGCCGGTGCAGGCGGACTTCCACGATTTCTATCGTGATTACGAATGGATGGGCGCGCAGCGTCAACTCAAGGTGCTCGGTATATTTGCCCGCCTCTGTCACCGCGATGGAAAAGAGGATTATTTGCACGACATGCCCCGGGTCATGAGCTACCTGCGACGGACTTGCGAGCGCTATCGCGAACTGCGTCCGCTGGCCCGCTTACTCGATCAACTCGAAAACCGCCAAGTCGAAACTGGGTTCACTTTCTGATGACGATCGACTTTTCAACCGAGAACGTGCACAAAGAACACGACGCGGGAAAACGCCCCCCGACGATGAGAGCCATGATTCTTGCCGCCGGCCGCGGCGAACGCATGCGGCCGCTCACCGACACGCTACCCAAACCCCTGTTGCGCGCCGGCGGCAAACCGCTCATCGTCTGGCATATCGAGCGGCTGGCGGCCAGTGGTTTCACTGACATCGTCATCAATCATGCGCATCTAGGCGAGCAGATCGAAGCAGCACTGGGCGATGGCAGCCGGTTTGGCCTGAACATTCGTTACTCGCCAGAACCACCCGGTGCGCTGGAAACGGCAGGCGGTATCGCCAAAGCGCTACCGCTGCTGGGTCGACAGCCGTTTCTCGTGGTCAATGGCGACGTCTGGTGCGACTGGGATTTTTCTCGGGCACACCGCCGTACGCCGCTGCTTACCGGTAACCGAGCCCATCTGGTATTGGTCGACAACCCCCCGCAGCATACGGGTGGCGATTTTTGCCTGGACGGCGAAACAGTCAGGTATGCCAGCGAGGCTACGGGGCCAACGCTGACCTACGCCGGTACCGGTATTTTTTCACCGGATTTCTTTGCTTCTGTGCCTGCGGGTACAGTGTTGAAAATGCGCCCCCTGCTCGATGCCGGGATCGCCCGTGGCCTGGTCACCGGGGAACGCCATACCGGACGCTGGTTTGACGTTGGAACGCCCGAACGTCTTGCCGAACTTGACCGGGACTTGAAATCGGAACTGAACCCTGCACCATGAAACATGAACCCTACTCAACACGCCGCAGCGCACTGTTAAAGGAGATCGGTGACGGCGTGGCCATCGTCCCGACCGCGCCGGAACGCGTGCGAAACCGAGATTCGCACCACCCCTACCGATATGACAGTTACTTCTGGTACCTTTCTGGTTTTCACGAACCCGAAGCCATCATCGTTCTCCTTGGCTGCAACGAATCAAATCCCTTCGCCCGGTCAATCCTTTTTTGTCGTGAAAAGAACGCTGAGCGCGAAGTCTGGGACGGGTTCCGCTTTGGGCCCGAGGCGGCGTGTACGGCCTTTGGCTTTGATGCGGCGTATGCCATCGACGAATTCGAACAGAGGCTTCCCGAACTGATCGCCAATCGCCGCACCTTGTGGCATGCACTGGGTCACGATACGTCCATGGACGCCAAGATCATCGCGGCGCTCAACGCGGTGCGCACGCAAACCCGGGCCGGCAAGCGCGCGCCCGGCGAGATGCACGATCTGCGCGAAGCCCTCGACCGCATGCGACTCATCAAGGATGCTTACGAAGCCGGTATCATGCGCCGCGCCGCCAGCATCGCATCGGCAGGACACGTCCGCGCCATGCGCGCCTGTCGCCCCAGCATGGCCGAATACGAGCTCGAAGCCGAACTTGGTTACGAATTCCGAAAACGCGGCGCCGACGGCCACGCCTATTCGCCAATTGTCGCGTCTGGCCACAATGCCTGCATTCTGCATTATGTCGAGAATAACAAGCTGCTGGCGGAACACGCCCTCGTCCTCATCGATGCCGGATGCGAGGTGGAAGGATATGCCTCCGACATCACGCGAACCTTTCCGGTCAACGGTCGCTTCGTCGGCGCACAGCGCGAGGCCTATGAAATCGTCCTGGCGGCACAGGAGGCAGCGATTGCCGAGATCAAGCCGGGTGCGGCATTCATCGCTTACCACGATGCTGCGCTGCGCGTTCTGGTTCAAGGGATGATCGATCTGAAACTTCTTTCTGGAAGCATTGACGGCATCATCGAAAGTGAAGCCTACAAACCCTTTTATATGCACCGCACCGGTCACTGGCTTGGCCTTGACGTACATGACGCAGGCGAATACAAAACCGGCGACGATTGGGTAGCGCTGCAAGCGGGCATGGCGTTGACCGTCGAACCTGGTCTCTATATCCGCCCAGGCGACAACGTGCCGGGACACCTTCACGGCATTGGCATACGCATCGAAGATGATGTTTTCGTCACGGCGGAAGGCTGCGAGATTTACACCACCGCGCCGAAGTCGATAGCTGAGATTGAAGAGGTCATGCGCCGTGACTGAACACGCCGCACAGTCCCCGACGATGGCACCTAATGCCGTTATTGACATTGACATACTCATTGTCGGGGCCGGCCCGGTTGGCATGGCGCTAACAGCGGCATTGGCTGGCAGCGCGCAACGCGTGCTGCTTGTCGACAGCCGCCAGCGTGGATGGGCCACCGACCCGCGGGCGCTGGCGCTCTCGCAGGGCAGCCGGCAACTGCTTGAACGCCTGGATGCATGGCAGGCGACTGCCGGCACGGCGATCCGGCAGATCCACGTTTCGCAACGCGGCGGTTTCGGACGCACCCTGATCTCCAGCGAGGACTACGGCTTGCCGGCACTGGGCTACGTCATGCGTTACCGCGACCTTGCCGCCGGCCTCTCTGCCCGCATCCCGCCAGAGCAGCGCATCGAGCTGTGCACCGTCGACAAGATCGAAACGGAAGAGCACGTGGCCACGGTGACGGTCACGCACCTGGGCGAAAAGCGGACCATCAAGACCAAACTGATCGTGCATGCCGAAGGGACGCCGGATCGCGGGCCCGACATCCGGATCCGCGATTACCATCAGCACGCCATCGTTGCCGAAGTACGCCCGGCGACGGGTCACCACAACCGCGCCTGGGAACGTTTTACACCGGACGGGCCGCTGGCCCTGCTACCGCTCGATCAAGACTATTCGACCGTATTCACCGTACCGCCCGGGAAAGCTGCGCGACTACTCGCACTCGACGATGAAGCTTTCCTTGCCGCGCTACGGGATCAGTTTGGACAGCGCCTCGATTTTATTGCTACGGGACCGCGCATCGGCTTTCCGTTGACGCTGCGTTATCGAACGCAACTTGTGCAGCATCGCCAGGTGTGGATCGGCAACACCGCGCAAACCCTGCATCCGGTCTCAGGCCAGGGTTTGAATCTTGGCCTGCGCGATGCCTGGGAACTCGCCGAATCGCTGTTCGATCGTGCCGATGCCGGTGACCCTTCGGCACTAAAGGCTTACGCTCGAGGCCGCCAAATCGACCGGCGGGGAAGCATGGCGTTTACCGATGGCATCGTCCGACTGTTTTCCAACAACGTGGCGCCGCTGAATCTGGTCCGAGGCGTCGGACTGCTCGCGCTCGACCTTTGCCCGCCCCTGCGGAATTTTGTCGCCAAACGCATGATCTGGGGCGCGCGCGCGTGGCCTTGAGCCGCTCAGATCAAGCTATAGCACAGATTTGGTAATCGACTGTTTATCGCGCGGCATTCAGGTTAGAATTCCCCCTTCCCCAGCCACACCCTGCACACTCCACTGCCATGGATTTCGTCGGCTTTTCATTGCGAAACAATTTGTTTGTCGCCCCGATGGCCGGTGTTACTGACCGTCCTTTTCGGCAGTTGTGCAAGAAGATGGGCGCCGGACTGGCCGTGTCCGAGATGGTCACGTCGAACTCGCTTCTGTACGGCAGCGCCAAGACAAAGCGGCGCGCCAACCACGATGGCGAAGCCGAACCGATTTCAGTCCAGATTGCCGGTGCGGTGCCTTCGATGATGGCTGACGCCGCTCGTTACAACGTCGATCGCGGCGCACAAATCATCGATATCAATATGGGCTGCCCGGCCAAGAAGATCTGTAATGTCATGGCGGGTTCGGCTCTGCTCAAGGACGAATCGCTGGTTGGCCGGATTCTTGAAGCCGTGGTCAATGCCGTGCCCGGCACGCCGGTGACCCTCAAAATCCGCACCGGTTGGGACCAGTCTTCGCGCAATGCGCTGTCGATTCTCAAGATCGCCGAGCACTCCGGTATCCGCGCCCTGGCCCTGCACGGCAGGACACGCGCCTGCGGCTACACCGGTAAAGCAGAATACGAAACCATCGCCATGGTAAAGCAGGTGGCAGCCATCCCGATTATTGCCAACGGCGACATCAACACACCGGAAATGGCCAGGCATGTGCTCGAAATCACGGGTGCGGACGCGCTGATGGTCGGGCGTGCCGCTCAAGGCCGCCCCTGGCTATTCCGCGAGATCGAACACTTTCTGAAAACGGGTGCTCACCTGCTACCGCCCCGGGTCAGCGAAATTCACGCCATACTGCTCGCACACCTTGAGGATCTCTACAACTTCTATGGAATCGAGACCGGAGTATGTGTTGCACGCAAACACATCTCCTGGTACACGCGAGGTCTGGCTGATTCTGCCGCTTTCCGTCACAAGATGAACCGGCTGCCTGACGTCATCCAGCAACAACAGGCGGTCAATGATTTCTTTTGCTCTCTTGCCGAACACAATGAACGCCTGAACTACATCCAGATGGATCAAAATAATAATTTGGAGGAGCTTGCCGCATGAAACAACACAATGATATTTCAAGCTGTATTTACGCTGCCCTGGAGACCTACTTCAAGAATCTGGATGGCGAAATGCCCGCCCCGATATATGACATGGTTATTAGAAGCGTCGAACGCCCGATGTTTGAAGTGATCATCAGGCAGGCCGGCGGAAACCAGACACAAGCCGCCGCAATGCTTGGCATCAACCGCAATACCTTGCGCAAGAAGCTGGTCGATTACAAGCTCGTATGAAGCGGTTTGTTTTCTGCCGGAAGTAATGCTTTCGATAGGGCAATGCGCCTGGAAAATTGAAAAATTGTACTTCTTGCCCGTTTGGCATACTCGAGGGTCCCGCGACCTTGCCATTGACTAATTACACCTGAAAGCTCTCCATGAAAATCCGTCAAGCCCTGATCAGTCTTTCCGACAAACGCGGCGCGCTTGAGTTCGCCCGGGGACTCGCCGCCCAGGGAGTCAAACTGCTTTCCACGGGCGGCACGGCCAGACAGCTGCGTGACGCAGGTCTTGAGGTCACCGACATTGGGGATTACACCGGCTTTCCGGAAATGCTGGACGGCCGTGTCAAGACCTTGCATCCGAAGGTTCACGGCGGCATCCTTGCCCGCCGCGATTTGCCCGAACATCTGGCCACGATCGAAAAGCACGGCATCCCGACCATCGATCTGGTTTGCGTGAATCTTTATCCCTTTCGCGAAACCATCGCCAAGCCCGACGTGACGCTCGAAGAGGCCATCGAGAACATTGATATCGGGGGGCCGGCCATGGTCCGCTCGGCGGCGAAGAATTACACCAGCGTCGCCGTCGTCACCGACCCGGAAGATTACACCGCGCTGCTCGCCGAAATGCAGGCCAACGACGGTGCGCTGACTCCAGCGACGCGATTCGGGCTGGCCAAGAAGGCATTCACCCACACGGCACGCTACGACGCGGCGATTGCCAACTGGCTGACTGCGCTTGACGAAGACAACAAACCGAAACTGTTTCCCGACAAACTCCAGCTCGCCTTCGATTGTGTCGAAACCTTGCGCTACGGCGAAAACCCACACCAGAAGGCGGCCTTCTACCGCGACCCGATACCGACTCCCGGCACCATCGCCGACTACCGGCAAGTACAGGGCAAAGAACTGTCGTATAACAACATTGCCGATGCCGATGCCGCATGGGAATGCGTAAAGACTTTCCAGGCGCCGTGCTGCGTCATTATCAAGCACGCCAACCCCTGCGGCGTGGCCATCGACGTTGATTTGCTTTCTGCCTACGAGAAGGCTTTCAAGACGGATTCAAGCTCGGCTTTCGGCGGCATTATCGCGTTCAACGGTACGGTCGATACTGAGGTCGTCAAGGCCATGAATGAACGCAAGCATTTTGTCGAAGTCCTCATCGCTCCGGCTTATACGCCAGAAGCCAAGGCCATGCTCGCGTCCAAACAGAATCTCCGCGTTCTTGAGTTGCCGCTGTCCAATAACTACCACGCCTTCGAGTTCAAACGCGTTGGCGGTGGGCTATTGCTGCAGACGCCGGACATGTTTAACGTTCTCGCCTCCGACCTCAAGGTGGTAACCCATGCCACACCGACCGACGCACAACTTGACGACCTGCTCTTTGCTTGGCGCGTCGCCAAGTTCGTCAAATCCAATGCCATTGTCTTCTGCGGCGGCGGCATGACGCTGGGCGTCGGAGCGGGCCAGATGAGCCGGGTCGATTCAACGCGTATCGCGGCCGCCAAGGCATCGAACGCCGGCCTTTCGCTGGCGGGTTCCTGCGTGGCTTCGGATGCGTTCTTTCCGTTCCGTGATGGCCTCGATGTGGTCGCGGAAGCCGGCGCCAAATCCGTCATACAACCTGGCGGTTCGGTGCGCGACGAAGAAGTCATTGCGGCGGCCAACGAACACGGATTGGCGATGGTGTTTACCGGCGCCCGTCACTTCAGGCATTGATTTGTCTCACTCCCAGGGCGCCAGGAATACCCGCTGCCAAAATTCTTGGCTTATCTCTGTCTTGGTGATTTTAAGCTAAAAGGTTTTTATGAAGTTACTCGTCATAGGCTCCGGCGGGCGCGAGCATGCGCTGGCTTGGCACCTGTCCAAACTCTCCGGCATTCAACGTATTTTCGTCGCGCCGGGCAACGCCGGCACGGCACGTGAAGCCGAAGTCATGAACATCCATATCACCGAACCGGAGGCACTGGCCGATTTCGCGGAAAAGGAAGGCATTCATCTGACCGTCGTCGGTCCTGAGGCCCCGCTGGCGGCCGGCGTCGTCAACATCTTCCGTGCTCGCGGGCTGAAGATATTCGGACCGACGCGTGAAGCGGCCCAGCTTGAAAGCTCGAAGGATTTTGCCAAGCGTTTCATGGTCCGTCATCACATCCCCACAGCGGATTTTGCCAGCTTCACCGATAGCGCCGCCGCGCATGCCTTTGTCGACAAGCAGGGGGCGCCTATCGTCGTCAAAGCCGACGGGCTGGCGGCCGGCAAAGGCGTCGTTGTCGCCATGACGCTGGATGAAGCACACAACGCCATCGACGATATGCTATCCGGGAACAAAGCAGGAGCGGGGAATCAAGGCGCCCGGCGCGTTGTCATCGAGGAATTCCTGGAGGGCGAAGAAGCCAGCTTCATCGTTATGGTCGATGGCAAAAACGTCTTGCCGCTTGCATCGAGCCAGGATCACAAGCGCATCGGCGACGGCGATACCGGCCCCAACACCGGAGGCATGGGAGCCTACTCACCGGCCCCGGTCGTCACCCCGGCAATCCACGCCAAAACCATGCGTGAGATTATCTTGCCGACGGTGCGCGGGATGGCCGCCGATGGCCTGCCCTATACCGGATTTCTTTATGCCGGATTGATGATCGGCAAGGACGGATCGGTCAAGACGGTGGAGTTCAACTGTCGCATGGGCGACCCGGAAACGCAGCCGATCCTGATGCGCCTCAAGTCCAACCTGCTCACGCTGCTCGAACACGCCGTGGCCGGCAAGCTCGATCAGATCGATGCCGAATGGGATCGCCGGGTTGCCCTGGGCGTCGTATTGGCGGCAGCCAATTACCCGAACACACCACGCCTGGGCGATGTCGTCAGCGGTTTGCCAGACGAGAACGAGGACGTCCATGTATTCCACGCCGGAACGCAGACGCTGGACGGAAAGATTCTGACATCGGGCGGCCGCGTGCTGTGCGTCACCGCCTTGGGCGACAACGTCAAACAGGCACAGAAGCACGCCTACGATGCGCTCGTCGGCATCCATTTCGATGGCATGCAATACCGGCATGACATCGGGCATCGCGCCACGTCGCGATGATCGAGACCGGCACGCTCAGGGCCTACTTTTCCGGCCTGCAGTCGCGTATCGTCGCTGCCGTCGAAGCGCTGGAAGGCGGGTGTGGGGCGCGTTTCCGGGCCGACCCGTGGCACAAGGAAGCCGGTCAGCCGCTCGATGGCAACGGGCTGACCTGCATCATTGAAGGCGGCCGGGTGTTCGAACGCGGCGGCGTATCTTTCTCGCACGTGAGCGGAGCGGCCCTGCCGGCCTCGGCCACCGCCAAACGACCCGAGCTGGCTGGTCGTCCCTTTGAAGCCATGGGCGTTTCACTGGTCCTTCATCCGGAAAACCCCTACTGTCCGACAGCGCATATGAATGTGCGCTGCCTGCTGGCGCATCCCGGCAACGATGTTCTCGCCAATCGCAGCGATACGGCGGCATTTGCCAAGGACGCTACCCTCTGGTGGTTTGGCGGCGGTATGGATTTGACACCCTACTATCCCTTCGAAGCGGATATTCGCCACTTTCACGCCACCTGCCGGACGGCGCTGGCGCCCTTCGGCGACGACGTTCATGCGCGCTACAAGAAATGGTGCGATGAGTATTTCTTTCTGAAGCATCGCAATGAGCCGCGCGGTGTGGGCGGCATCTTTTTCGACGACCTGAACGAAGGTGGCGACGAGCGCTGTTTCGCGCTGACGCGCGCGGTTGGCGACGCATTTACCGAAGCCTATCTGCCGATCATCGAGAAGCGCCGGAATACCCCCTTTGGCGATCGCGAGCGCGATTTTCAGGCCTACCGGCGCGGCCGTTACGTCGAGTTCAACCTCGTCTGGGATCGCGGCACCCTGTTCGGCCTGCAGTCGGGCGGCCGCACCGAGTCGATCCTGATGTCGCTGCCACCGGTCGTCAAATGGCGTTACGACTGGAAGCCCGATGCGGGAACGCCGGAGGCAGAGCTCTACGAGGCGCTTCGGCCGCGGGACTGGGCTAGCAGTTAAAGCACGTAGCGCGAGAGATCTTCGTTACTGGCCAGTTCGCTCAACCGCCCATCGACGTAGGCCGCGTCGATCCGGATCGTTTCAGCGACCCCGCTCCCGCCACTGAACGACACCTCTTCCAGGAGACGTTCCATGACGGTATAGAGGCGGCGTGCACCGATATTCTCCGTTCGCTCATTGACCGACCAGGCGACTTCGGCCAAGCGCCGGATGCCATCCGGCTGGAATTCAAGCGTCATTCCCTCGGTAGCGAGCAGCGCCTGGTACTGCATGGTCAGGCAGGCATCGGTCTGGGTCAGGATCTGCTCGAAATCGGCAACGAGCAGTGAATCCAGTTCAACCCGGATCGGAAAGCGGCCCTGCAACTCGGGGATCAGATCCGAGGGCTTGGCCAGATGAAAAGCGCCGCTGGCGATGAAGAGTATGTGATCGGTACGGATCATGCCGTACTTTGTAGATACCGTCGTCCCCTCGACCAGCGGCAACAGGTCGCGCTGCACTCCCTGACGCGAGACATCGGCACCGTGAGCCTCGCTGCGCGAAGTAATCTTGTCGATCTCATCAAGAAATACGATGCCGTTCTGCTCGACGTCGCGAACCGCGTTCAGTTTGACCTCATCATCGTTGACCAGTTTTCCCGCTTCCTCATCGATCAAGAATTTACGCGCTTCGGATATTTTCAGCTTTCTCGATTTCTTGCGCGCGCCACCCATGTTCTGGAACATGCCCTGAATCTGTGACGTCAGTTCTTCCATACCAGGCGGAGCGAAGATCTCGGCCTGCATCGCTGGCCCGGCCACTTCAATTTCTATTTCCTTGTCATCCAGCGTGCCTTCGCGGAGCTTCTTGCGGAATTTCTGGCGCGTCGCATTCTCCTCCGCCGCCTGAGTGTCGTTGAAAAAATTGCCACGCGCCGGAGGCAGCAAGGCATCGAGAATGCGCTCTTCGGCGGCATCGGCCGCGCGTTCGCGAACGCCCTTCATCGCGTAATCCCGGCCGTTCTTGATGGCAATCTCGGCCAGGTCGCGAATAATCGTTTCGACATCGCGCCCGACATAACCGACCTCGGTAAACTTGGTAGCCTCGATCTTGATGAATGGCGCATTGGCCAGCCGAGCCAGACGTCGGGCGATCTCCGTCTTGCCCACCCCCGTCGGTCCGATCATCAGAATATTTTTGGGGGTAATCTCCTGGCGCAACGGTTCTTCAACCTGCGCCCTGCGCCATCGGTTGCGCAGAGCAATGGCAACGGCCTTTTTGGCCTTTCCCTGTCCAACGATATGCTTATCGAGTTCGTGAACAATCTCCTGCGGGGTCATTTGCGACATGGGAATCCTGCGCTAGTAAGTATGATTTGAAATCCTTCATGCCCCCGTCGACGCTACATCGGCGTTATCGTGCGCGAATGTGCGGCGACGATCAGGGCATGCCAATTACTTCGATCTCTGGTAGGCCATCCGAAAAATGCGGGGACGTCGGCTAACTCAATCCAGCGTCTCAATGGTGACGCTGTGATTGGTATAGATGCACAGGTCTCCGGCGATTTCAAGCGACTTGCGGATCACTTCGGCCGGTTCAAGCGCTGTATTTTCGATGAGTGCGCGCGCCGCAGACTGGGCGAAAGCACCACCGGAGCCGATGGCCACAATCCCGTACTCCGGCTCCAGGACATCGCCGTTTCCGGTGATGACCAGTGAATTTTCCCGATCGGCTACAGCAAGCATTGCCTCAAGCCGCCGCAACGCGCGGTCGCTGCGCCAGTCCTTGGCCAGCTCCACGGCAGCGCGCAACAAATTGCCCTGATGCTTGTCGAGCTTGGCCTCGAAGCGCTCGAAGAGCGTGAATGCATCCGCTGTCCCGCCGGCAAATCCGGCCAGTATTTCACCTTTATGTATGCGCCTGACTTTTCGGGCGCTGGCCTTGATGACGATATTACCGAGAGTCACCTGGCCGTCACCGCCCATGGCCACCCGGTCGCCGCGTCGCACCGACAGAATCGTGGTGCCGTGGTATTGCTCCATGTGCGATCCTAGTGTTTTGCAAAAATGATGGCCGCTACCGCACGCAGGCCAACAACGCCGAACAGTTCGGCGACCAGATGATTGGGGTGTCGAAACACGATCTGTTTTCCTTGCTTCCGGATTGTCGACAACACATTGAGCAGTGCGCCGGCGCTGATGAAATCCATACGTACCAGCGCCGCGCAATCGAGAACGACAGGATCATGCAAATCGGCATGTGCGTTCAGGTCGCCAAAACGCGAGGCTTTGATATCCCCTTGCACGCGATAGGCGTCAGCGGCCTCTTCATCACTGGAAGCCTGGGTTGCGACCCTCGCGACCGGTTCGGGAGCGGCCACCCGGCCGGATTCCCATGAAGGCGGCGAAACTTCAAAAGTCACGGCATAATTGATCGCCAATTCTTCAAAGGCCTCGTGTTGGCCCTGCAACTGGCAAAGTTCGAGAAGCAGCAACCAGCATTCGCTGTTTTCCGCGCTCCCGGTGACGACCCGCTGTTCAACCAGACCGCTCAGGGTATCACGGGCCAGCAATTCCAATTCACGCCCGGATTTTCTCGCCTGTTGCAACACGCTCAACAGGCGGCCACAACCCACCGCATCGATCTGATTCACCTTGGACATATCGAGGCGCAGCCTGGCATTCTTTACCAGCGCCTGCCGGACGGCTTCAAACGCCGCGTTGTTCTCGGCAATCAGATCGCCCTTGAACAGCAGGCTTCCCGCTACCACTTCACTCGCCTTCGCCGGGCGTGGAGACTTGTCGCGCCAGGCGGGAGGAGACTTTTCAAACGAGCGCGCATAATCTATTCCCAGCGCATCGAAAGCCGCCTTCTGGCCGGTTAATCTGTACAGGTCAAACAGCATCATCCACAAACGTTCCCCCGGTCCAAAGTGATGAATGCGCACCGCATTCTCCAGGACAGCGCGCACCGCTTCGTCCTGACCGTTGGCGTAAAGAATCGCCGCTTCTTCAGCTTCGGCGTCCACCGGATCGATCTCTTGCTCGATCTGGAAATCCGGAGCACTCTGACTGAATTCAAACCCGCTGAAATCAAGCGAAGTCGAATCGTCGGCAGCTGCCTCGGGAGTAGAAACCACATCGGCCTGCAATGGTTCGTCGGAAGGCTCGGGTTGCATATCAACGGACGGCAACGCATCTTCACGCACATCTCTGGCACGCGGAACGGCAGCCGGCTTGGCAACCATCTTCTTTTCCGGTGCTTTCTTACTGAAGAATGAGAAAACCATGAGCGGCCAGTTCGTTCCGAGGCTTTAGAGCAAATATGGGTTTTAACACATCACCCTGTACTCTGCAATTTCAGTTCGGCAGGTCCCGGAATGCTGCCATGAACCAGGCACATCAGCCTTGCCGTTGAACGTTTACGTTGTCGACGGACGCCACGGCGGCAACCGCTCAGAACGGTGTGATGACAGCTAAGACATGCGAGACGCCCCTGTCGCATAGTCCCGCTGTTCACTGTAAGTTTTTGGCGGTTCAAACGACCAATGAGCACACCCTCATGCAGGAGAACCAAGTGTCTCGAATAATTACGCTTTCTCGCGCAACGGTCGCGCTTAGCCTCGTCCTGCCGATGCTGGCCGCTCAAGCCGCCAGTTGCAGCGCGACCAGTCCGACGCATACGGTGGCCCTGGTCGAACTGTACACCTCCGAAGGATGCAGCAGTTGTCCCCCCGCGGACCGCTGGCTCGGAGAATTAACGCACCGATACGCCGCCGACCGCCTGGTGCCGCTTTCATTGCACGTGGATTACTGGGACTATATCGGCTGGCAAGACCCTTACGCTCAAGCCCGTTTTTCCGAACGTCAGCGCTGGCTGAGTCAGTTGGGCTCAACCGCAACCATCTACACACCGGAAGTTTTTGTCGGAATGAAGGAAATTCGGGGATGGCGCAGTCCGGACAGCTTCGAGAACCGCATCCAGACGATTAACCGCCAGCCGGCCCGTGCCAGAATTTCCGTACAGATGCGGTCGTCTGGCAGCGCTGATGTCGATCTGGCAGCACGGTTCGACCTGGATGAAACAGCGCGACCGGGGCGAATGGCGCAGGGGATCGTTATCGTGTACGAGAAGCAGTTATCCAGCGAGGTCAGCGCCGGCGAGAACCGTGGCGCGAAATTGAGGCACGACAATGTGGTGCGTTATTGGTCCAAACCGGTAACGATAGACGTCAAGACCGGTCAGGCGGAATGGAAACAGGTCGTTACCCTGCCTGCGGCATGGAAACGCGAGAACCTGGGTATTGCGGCTTTGGTTCAGGATGCTCAAGGGGGTGAAGTGTTGCAGGCGGTTTCAATGCCTGCCTGTGTTTAACTATCTATCGACTAACAAGATTTTGGAGAACATCATGGACCGTCGTCAATCGCTCAAATGGCTCGGTGGCTTATCCACCCTTTTCCTCCCCATTCCAGCCATGAAAATGGTCATCGCCAAGGAGGGCAACAGCATGCAACTGGTCAAGACAAAGGCTGAATGGGCGGCTCTGCTGCCCCAGGCCGCTTATCGCGTTCTCTTTGAGGAAGATACGGAACGCTCAGGAACAAGCGCACTAAACAACGAAAAGCGCGAAGGCACCTTTGTCTGCGCCGCATGCTTTCTGCCCCTCTTTGACAGCAGCATGAAATATGAAAGCGGTACCGGCTGGCCGAGTTTCTGGCAGTTTCTTCCGAATGCCTTGGAAACCAGGACCGATTTCAAACTGATCTATCCGCGGACCGAATACCATTGCGCACGTTGCGGCGGCCATCAGGGGCACGTATTCAACGACGGCCCGAAGCCGACGGGCAAACGCTACTGCAACAACGGGGTCGCGCTGCAGTTCGTACCGCGAACCGACAAGCTTCCGGAGTTACGGACATGATCCGCCGGTTGGCCATTGCGGCCGCTTTGATCGCACTCGAGATCTTCAGCTTCGGCACCGTAGCCGTCGCGGCAGATGCACCGAGCGGCAAGGCGGCAAACTTGGCAACCGCCATTTTTGCCGGTGGTTGTTTCTGGTGTACCGAGTCCGATTTTGAAAAACTGCCTGGAGTGACGGGTGCCGAGTCAGGTTACACCGCCGGCAAGACGGTTAACCCGACCTACGAACAGGTCAGCGCCGGTGGCACCGGACACACGGAGGCCGTTCGCGTCACCTACGATCCGTCCAAGGTGAGCTATACCCAGTTGATTGAATACTTTTGGCATAACGTCGACCCGACGGCCAAGGACAGGCAGTTCTGCGACAGCGGCAATCAGTATCGCAGCGGTATCTACTGGCAGAACGAGTCCGAACGGAAAATTGCCGAAGGCAGCCGCGACGCGCTATTGGCGAGCGGAAAATTCAAGGAAATCCATACTGAAATTATCGCTGCAAGCAAATTCTATCCGGCCGAGGAGTACCACCAGGACTATTACAAGAAGAACCCCATCCGATACAACTATTACCGGCATGGTTGCGGCCGGGATGCGCGACTGGAAGCGCTTTGGGGGAAGAAGTGAGCTGTTGCTATTTCCGCTTGGCACGAGGATGTGCCGAATCATAAACCTTGGACAGGTGCTGGAAGTCAAGATGGGTATAGACCTGCGTGGAGGCGATGCTGGCATGGCCGAGCATCTCCTGCACTGCGCGCAGGTCGCCGGAGGATTGCAAAACGTGCGAGGCAAACGAATGACGCAGCATGTGCGGATGCACGCCGGTCAGCAGGCCTTTGGCCAGCGCGCGACGCTTCAGGCGCTCTTCAACGACTCTGGGGCTGATCCTTCCGCCGCGCTGCCCAACGAACAGCGCGGATTGCCCGGGAAGCGCCACTTCGCCACGGCGCTGCGACCACAGCCTGACCGCATCGCGTGCCTTGCTCCCGACCGGGACCAGGCGCAGCTTGTTGCGTTTGCCGAGAACTCGAACCTCGCCAGCCAGAATATCTTCCAGATTGGCCAGATCCAGCGCGGCGAGTTCGGCAAGACGCAGGCCTGACGAGTAGAAAAGCTCGAACATCGCCTGATCGCGAAGCTCCGTAGCCACATCACTCGAAAAATCCAGGAGACGATTGGCTTCGTCGGGTGACAAAACCTTCGGTAAAGCCTTCGCGGTTTTCGGCGCGCGTACGCCTTCGACCGGGTTGACTGTCGCCATACCGTGCTGCCCAAGCCAGCGATAAAACCCTCGCCATGCCGAAAGCATGCGGGCCAGAGAACGTCCACCCAAACCGCGGGCGTGCAGCTGGGCGATGAAGCGGCGAATGTGATGCGTCTGGATCGTGCCGTATTTGAAATTGTCGTTCAACTCGTCGATCAGACGGTCGAGAACACCCAGGTCACGCCGATAGTTGCTCACCGTATGGGGAGACTGCCGCCTTTGCTGGGCAAGTTCGTCGAGGTAAGCGCTGACTGACTCGCGGCAAGAGTCCATGAAAGTTCAGCGCAAGACCCGCGCCAGCGCCGCCGAAGCCATCTCGCCAAGCCGTTCGAGGTACAAAGTGCCCATGCCCACATAGAACCGTTGCGCTTCTTCGCTACCGAGTGCAATCATGCCGATGGTGCCGCCTCCATTGCGCATGGCGATCAAGGCCTGAGAACGCAAGTGACTGGCGGCGTCGCCGAACCATGATGACGTTTCGAACCCCGCAGTTGAACCACAGTAGGGCTGCCCCAATGTCTCGGCAAACACTTGCAACTCTTCGCTCACGTTGGCAAATTCCGGCAACTCATCGATATTTTCCGGTCGATTCCACAGGCGCAGAGCAACATGGGGAATGGCAAAGTCGTCGCGCAGATGAAAATTGAGGATATGCAGCACCGCCTGGAAGGTCGATGCGGCGATCATCGCTACCGCCAGACGATGCATCTTTTCGCTGATCGAATCGTTTTCCTCGCCAAACTGAAGCAACTCGTCCATCTTGCCTTCAAGCAGCTTGTTCTTGTCACGCAAGCTGAGCATCTGCCGCTCGGTGATCGAAATGGTTCGCCCACCATGCGGGTGCGGGATGACGATACGCGAGACCAGGTCCGCGTGTTCCTCGAAAAACTGGGGATTGTCCTGCAAATATCTGGCAATTTCTTCTGATTTCATATCTCGATTTCTCCGGAAAAAACAGTCACTGCGGGGCCGTTCATCAGCACGGTCGTTCCTTCACCGTTCCAGGCAATTTTGAGATCGCCGCCATGCGTCGTCACCCGCACCGGCGAATCGAGCAGGCCGCGCGCAACTCCCGAAACCACGGCAGCGCAGGCACCCGTGCCGCAGGATAGCGTTTCCCCGGCGCCGCGCTCGTAGACCCGCAGGCGAATCGCCTGCCGTCCGGCAATCTGCATGAACCCGGCATTGGCCCGATGCGGGAAACGCGGGTGCGACTCGATCAGCGGTCCTTGCGATGCGACCGGTGCCGTGTCGATGTCGGCGACAATCTGCACCGCGTGAGGATTACCCATCGAAACTGCGGTAATGGCGATCTCCTCACCACCAATCATGAGTGGCTGAACGAGTTCGTCCGCCTCACTGAGGAAGGGGATCTTCTCCGGTGCGAAGACGGGTACGCCCATGTCAACCGTGACACTCCCATCGGTTTCCAGACGGGGGCGGATGATCCCGCTCAGTGTTTCGACGCGAATCTCGCTCTTCTCGGTCAGACCCTGGTCATGGACAAAGCGGACGAAGCAGCGCGCGCCGTTGCCGCACTGCTCGACTTCGCCGCCATCCGAATTGAAGATACGATAGCGAAAATCGGCTTCGGGATGCTCCGTCGTTTCAACCAGCAGAATCTGGTCACAACCTACCCCGAAATGCCGGTCGCCGAGGTAGCGCAGTTGATCCGCAGTCAACGCGATCAACTGTCGAACACCGTCGAGCACAACGAAGTCGTTGCCCAGCCCATGCATCTTGGTAAATTTGAGTTTCATAGCTTTCCGGCCTGCACTATCCGTATTACAGCAGCGATCGCACCATTATAAAGTCGTCCATGACGAAATCGTTGCCGATATCGAGACGCACCGCTTCGCGAACGACAAATCCCCGCGTCTTATACGCGGCAATGGCCCGCACATTGCGTTTGTTGACGGCCAGAGTTAGCGCATGACAGCCTTGAGAACGGGCCCGTTTGACGACATGGTCGATCAGTCGCCCCCCGATGCCTAGGCGCTGCCGATCCGGGTCGACATAGAGTTTGTCGAGCTTCATTTCACCCGGCTTTGCACCCGGAAGGGTGGAAGCGAAAGCAGCCAATTGCCCGTCTACAATCGCCTTTTCCCAACAAACTCCCGGCACGCCCAGTTCTTCAAGCAAGCGCGGAGCGTTGTAGCGCTGTGCCAGCATGAAGTCGATTTGCGCTTGCGAAATGATTTGCGGATACGTGTCCTGCCAAACGACCTTTGCCAGTGCGGCAATGGCGTCGACATCGGTGTCGATGACTGGTGAAATCTGGATATTCATGACAATTCTTCTGAGGCAAGAGTGGTGAGTTGGCGCGATAGGCAATACAATGCCGCGATTTGAATCCCAGACAAAAGGAACAATCTGCGAGCGATGATGCCGCCAGATACTGTTTGCCGCCGCACCTCCGTGACTATACTTATCCTCGCTTGCAATTCAAATTGCACCGGCCCTGCGGATGCAAGCCCGCTGGCCGTCAACACCTATGCTAAGTCGCCTTTTTAGCCCGCCTGCGGTTGCCCTGCTCTGGCTGCTGCATTTTCTGCCGCTGAGAATTCTGGCGTTCCTCGGGCGCGGCCTGGGGCGGCTTCTCTATTACCTTGCCCGGCGGCGGCGGATGATTGCCACGGTCAATCTGGCTTGGTGCTTCCCTGAATTGAACGAAGCACAACGAATTCAGCTTGCCAAGGCCAACTTCGAGGCACTCGGGCGAAGCATTTTGGATCGAGGCATTATCTGGTGGGGAAGCCGTGAGCGAATCTTGCGCCTGATCAAGGTCGACGGTGAAGAGAAGTTACACGCCTTGCTGGCGGCGAAACGGCCGATCATCCTGCTCGTACCGCACTTCTTTGGACTCGACGCTGGGGCCATGGCGATGTCCATGCGTTTTGATGTGGTCACGATCTATGCCCCGCAGAGGAATGCCGTCTTCGAGCGCGTTTTCTATAAGGGCCGTCGCCGTTTCGGCAACCAGCTCATGCTGACAAGACAGGATGGCGCACGCGCCACCGTCAAGGCCATGAAGTCCGGAAGGCCCTTCTACTACCTGCCGGATTTGAATTACCGTCGTCGCGATTCGATCTTCGTTCCGTTTTTTGGAATACAAACGGCCACCATCAGCGGCCTGTCACGCCTGTCCAAAGCGGCAGGTGCCGCCGTTGTGCCCTGCGTTACACGCATGCTTCCGGGTGGTCAGGGCTACCGTGTCGAGATAGGTGACCCCTGGGCCGATTTTCCAACCGATGATGTCGTCGCCGACACAACCCGGATGAATGCCTGGATCGAATCCGTTGTTCGTACCATGCCGGAACAGTATTTTTGGGTTCATCGCCGCTTCAAGACGCGTCCCCGGGGTGAATCGTGCCCCTATTAGACTGCCCTATAGGACATCCGAGCACTTGCCATGAAACGTCATTTCTCCTTGACGGACAGCAACCGGGGCGCTTGGGCGCTCACGCGTCCCTTCCTGACCGAACGCGCCGTGACGGTTCGCCACAACCATTTGGCGAACGACGTCAATCGCGTGAGCTCAAGATACGACTTGAAGAACCATAGGCGGTCAGTTCGACTCCAGCATAGTGAGTGATAGTTCAGAGTGTAAAGATCGCGAATGGCACAAACGGTCTTTGACGGGCGCCAACGGGACTTCTCAAGGTCAATGACGCGAACATCAACGCTCTTGTCTGGATTGATACGAGCAAAAACATGCTTTGGAAAGAAGCAGTTGTGCTGGATTCCATGTTCGTGCATGGTCCGTAAGAGTTTGGAAATTTCTGCGAGCATTCCAAGACGTACCGCACGTGGAGGTGCCCCCTCCTTGAGCCATGTTTGAACACGATCCTCCATGGAAACAAAACCGGTTAGTTCCTCTGTAACGAGTATGGCGCGATGATCCTTGCCCACTTTACGCATTGCAAAGTACACAGGCTCCAACGTTGGCACGCCGCATTTTCGATAGTGAATAATGTGACGAAACTCGCGCAGAAAAGTCGGAGCACCGTGAATCGGGTGCGTCCATAGCCGCGCTCGGTGATTTTCCTGACGTTTGAGAAAAATCGCGCACTTACCCCCTTCGGGCAAGTTCAGTTCGCACCGCGACACACCGCTCCAACCGCCGCGTCGAAAATTGGGTTCCTCAAACCAATCCGCTTCCAGTTTCCAAAGTGCGTCAAACTCGGACAAGCCGTTATGCGTCAGAATCGATCGCCATCGCTCGTTAATGAAGACTTTCATCTGCAATATTACCAATCAAAAATCAGGATTTCCTGACTGAAAGAACATAGGTGCGCCACTTGTCCCAGTACTTGATGAAGTCAACGTGCCCAATGATATCCAGCCCGGCGGCAGCAAAGTCACTCTCAATTTCGTTCCGGCTGAAAAGGAAACGGTCAATCGCCCGGTTCTCGCCGCGCTTACGTAACTTGCGCTGTTCATTGACGCGGTGCCGGTAGGCCCGGAAATTTCCATCCACCCAAAGGGAAACGATCACCGTTCCGTTACTAATGCGGGAAAATTCCTTAAGCATCCGGACTCGATCCATGCTCTTATCGATGTGATGCATTAGTCGGATACAGAACACGCATTCGACAAATTTGTCTGGCAAACCCGTTTCAAACGCCGAACACTGGAAGGATTTTTCGATACGGGCCGTCACGTCGTGTGGTCGGAACTGCAATCCAGTATCAATCATCGATTGACTGTTGTCGCCAACATATATTTTCCGCCCTTGCTCCTCCGCCAACATGGGCCAGAACCGCCCGGTTCCACAAGGCAGGTCCAGTACAGAACGGGGCCTTCCGGCAAGGGCAAGAGCCTTGCGCGCCATACCAATTTCGCGCCAAGTCGAAAGCTGCCGCCAAAAGCCACTATTATGCTTCTCGAAATATTTTCTGGCGTGCTCCGGATTGTATTTTTCGGAGAACTCATAATGCGGTGTGTTGATACTGTCGTCTGTCATAGCTGAAACACTCTGAGCAAAGACCGCCATAATGCCCCAACTGGCCTGAAAATGCAGCAAAATGAGCGCTTCCGTCGGATCATACGATCTTGCATCACACATCTTCAACCCCGCCTCTGACAGCGATGAGGCAAGAAACACACTGTCCCGTGAAGACCGTTCAAACCGTCGAGCAGACAGACGGGTATACTTGCCGCCTTTACTGGCGACTCCAGTTAGAATGCAGCTCGGTTGAGCGAAGCGACCCTCTGTGAGACACAAACTGTGGCATTGACAATACTCGGACTATCCGGCGCGTTGACCCATGATCCCTCGGCGGCGCTATATATCGATGGCAAACTGGTCGCGGCAGCGGAGGAGGAGCGTTTCGTGCGCGACAAACATGCCAAGAACCGCATGCCGTATGAAGCCGCCAAATTTTGTCTGGAGTTTGCCGGCATCCGGCCCACGGATGTCGACGCCGTGGCTATTCCCTATGCGCCAATCAGCCTTCTCGAAAAAGCCCGATGGCATTATGCCCGGCGCTACTTGTATGCCCCGGATCGGGCGCTGGACGCCATTTTCGCCGGCAATCGCCGCTACTACCGCTACAAGAAACGTATCGAATGGTGCCTCACGCAGCTTGGCTTTGACCTCAAGAAGATCGAGATCGTACCGGTCGAACACCATCTGGCGCACGCGGCCAGCGCCTACCACTGTTCGGGTTTCAAGGAAAAAACCGCGATTCTCGGCATCGACGGCAAAGGCGAATACGCCACCACTCTCTTTGGCTACGGCGAAAACGGGAAAATTCACAAGCTCAAGGAATTTTACGACCCGGATTCACTCGGCGGCCTTTACGGCGCCATTACCGAGTACCTCGGCTTTGAAATGCTCGATGGGGAATACAAAGTCATGGGCATGGCGCCCTATGGCGACCCGAAAAAGTACGACTTCTCGCGCCTGGCAACGTTCGAGAACGGCGAACTGAAGGTCAACACCGACTACGCCAACGTGATCGGTTTCCGACGTTACAAGGAAAACGGCAAGGGCTATTACTTCTCGCCAAGACTCGTCGAGTGGCTGGGGCCCAAGCGGATTGGCGACATCGCCGACGACCCCTATATCCACTATGCGGCAAGCATGCAGAAGCTGTTTGAGGATCTGGCGCTGCAGATGATCGACTACCACCTTGGCGACATCCTGCGCGAAACCGGCCGACTGGCTTTCTCCGGCGGCGGCGCACTCAACGTAAAGCTCAACCAGAGAATCATCGCCCGCCCGGAAGTCAAGGAACTGTTCGTCCAGCCGGCCTCAGGCGATGCAGGCACCGCCGTCGGCGCCGCAGCCTATATCTCAGCGGAACGCGGCGTGCCCGTCGAAAAAATGGAGCATGTCTACCTCGGACCGTCGTTCAGCAACGAGGACGTGATCGCCGCCTGCGCCAAACATCCGGCCAAGCCCCGATGGGAGAAGATCGACGACGTCCCGCAACGGATCGCGAAAATCCTTGCTGACGGCAACCCCGTGGCTTGGTTCCAGGGGCGAATGGAATTCGGCCCGCGCGCTCTGGGCGCTCGATCGATCCTTGGCTGTCCGAGTGCGGCCGGAGTGGCAGACCGCATCAACGAGCAAATCAAGTTTCGCGAGCGCTGGCGTCCGTTCTGCCCGAGCATGCTCGATACCGTTGGTCCGCAGATGCTGGGATGCGAGCATCCCGCGCCCTTCATGACCTTTACTTTCAATGTAACCGACGAGTGGAAGCATCGCGTTCCCGAAGTCGTACATGAGGATGGCACATCCCGCGCCCAGGTTCTTGAGCGGAAACACAACCCCCGCTATTACGACTTGATGGTCGAGCTCGAAAAACTCACCGGCAACGGGGTCGTACTCAACACCTCGCTAAATCGCCGTGGCGAACCGATGATCTGCTCGCCGACCGATGCGTTGAATATGTTCTATGGCTCGGATCTCGAGTACCTGATGATGGAAGATGTTTTAGTTAGGAAGACCTTTTGCCTGGAGTAAATCTAGATGGGATTCAAGAACCACGAGCTCTATATCCAACAGAACAAGAAATTGTTCAGGGGTCCTTTTCTAGAGATTGGCGCAAAGGACTATGGTTCCACTGTGAACCTTCGAGGCCTGTTCCCAGAAGAAACTTATGTTGGAGTCGACATGTCGCCGGGGAAAGGCGTGGATATGGTCATCGACCTTACCAGTTCGTTTGATCAGATTGATGGCACCCTGGGGGGAAAACGCTTCAACACTATTTTTTGTTTAAGCGTTCTGGAGCACTGCGACCAACCCTTTCGGATGGCACGGAACATTACCCGACTCCTTGAACCCAATGGGTGTTTGTATATTTCTGTGCCTTATGCATGGAAGTTTCATGGTTACCCCTCTGATTACTGGCGGTTTACACCCGAAGGCGTCAAGAAGCTCTTTCCCGACCTCTTGTTTGACGAGTCAGTTGCTCGGCTTACTACTGACATAGTTGATGACTTTAGCATAATTGACAATGACCTTGCCAGAATCCGAATAAATGGATCGTGGTTTCGCAAAAGAGGGCTGGTTCTACGTAGCCTAAGCGCAGATTTTCTGAATCTCCTTGGACACATTGGACTGTTTCGTTGGCTGACCCAACACCGCTATTTGATGCCCCCAACAACGATCGAAATGATCGGCCATCGGAATAGTCGCACTTCGGGAACCAGCGACTGAACCCAAATGTTGCCCTCGTATTCATCATTATTAGATCGATTTGCCAGTTGGGCAACGCCGGCAAGAGTGGCCTTCATTGCCAGCCTCGTAATTTCCTGGATAGCCATTTCGACCAGCGGATCGCTTAACAAGGATGGCATGCTCTACGTCGATACGGCCCGCGTTTTCCTGGATGAAGGGTTTGGTGCCGCCC
>WBZP01001758.1_pt1 | contig 26032 bp, 40 predicted proteins | sample 5204301 | NCBI WGS metagenome assembly WBZP01 (sample SAMN12412401, study PRJNA552823) | activated sludge metagenome | isolation source: activated sludge from nitrification reactor of wastewater treatment plant... | place: USA: Pennsylvania | collected 2017 | reverse complement strand
AGCTCCCATAGGCAATCTCTGCCCATTCGAGATTGCCGCTCCCGTCCTCGTACCGCTGCGCGTTAATCCAGTCGCGGAAGTCAGCGCGCCGCTTGTCTCCTTGGTCGCTTTCCTTCCAACCCTCTTTGCTTCCGTCCGGGCAAACCAACAGGGTGCGGTAGCCGTTTATCAAGTCCGCGCTCGGGCCAATCACAGTCAGCCCAATGTTTCGCGCACGGCAGGCTGCCGCTTCTATCGCGTCCGCTTTCCAGCTTGTCACCACAATGGCGTTGTGCCGCATGTAGCCCATCATCATTCCTCTCTCAAAAGTCGGCGCTGGTAAGACGCCGAACCCATCATTCCAGCGGACGCGCCGCGATAAAGCTGCGTCGCTCCGCTGAATTCAGACGTTAGCGGTCATTCGCCAGTCGCGTTCTCAAGTTTCTCGATCAGTGCATCAAGCGCTTCGTCAGGATCGTGCCGACCGTCGCGCTCGTCATACAGGCGTTCAAGCGCATCCTGCATGGCTTCGTAGCTGCGCTGCACGTATTGATAGACGTGCGGCCAGTACAGATGCACGACGGCCAGAAATTCAGCGTTCGCTTTGGAGTAGTCGTCCATTCCTAGCTCGTCGCCTTCTGGCGATCCTGTCGGCGCTGCATACCATGTCGGCGAGAGGATGATGCCTTCGCCGTTTTCCCAATCCGGTATCTCAATGCGCGTGTTGTCGGTGCATTCTTCTGCATCCGTCTCGCAAGCCTCGCAGCCATCAATTCCACAGTTGCAATCAGCGTCTGTGCGGTAGGCGTTAAGCTCGACCGGGCTGGTTTTCTTCCAGGCTTCGGTGATTTCTTCAACCATCGCGTCGCCATACATCGCGGTCAAAAAACTCCGCGCCGAAAATAGGTGGTATTTGGTTTCGCCTTTCAGCGCCTTTTCAGGATTCCAGCGTCTTGCCAGTCTTTTCAGCATCATTTCGTTCTCCGTTTATATTCAAAAAAAACCGCTAACCCGTCGCTCAAGCGGGACCGTCCGCAAGCGGCCGGCCCCTTAGCTCTGCGTTACCCTTCACGCTGGCGAGTGCGGCGCTACATGCGGCGTAATCGCAGAACCCTTCAGGCGTACAAGTTTCCAGCGCCTCCACCAGAACCGCCTGCTGCCGACGCAGTTCCTCTATGGTATCCATGACCTCTTCTTTATAGCCTTCGTGGTATTCCCGCAGCCTCTCTACTTCTGCCTCAAGCTCTGCGATGCGCTTGTCCTGTGCATTAATGCAGAGATAGTTGTTCAGACACTTCTTGCGCCAATGCTCCACTTCCGCGCTCTGGTCGGGCGGGGCGAGGTAGAGTGGTTCTACCCAGTTGTGATACGTCGATTGCGGGTTGCGCTTCCTGTAGTCGTCGCGGAAGCTTTCGTTGTCCTCATAGCTACGATAGTCGTAGCCGCCTTCGCCGTCGAACTCTCGCCACGCCACCGGCTCCTGCGCGACAGGCGCGGCTATCGTCGGCTCAGAATTGAGCTTACGTTCAGGCTCGGCCTTCTCAGGCTTCGGCGCGGCAGCGAGCATTCGCGCATACACATCGCGCATGTAGGCTGACCAGTTGTAATCACTGCATATCCTCACGTTGAGCGCGAAAGACACGGCCACATCAAGCTGCGAGTCGCTTGGCTCCACCGGCACAGGCACATACCCTTCCGGCACCCGGCACTCGGCTTCGATGGCGCGGGTGTTCCACTTAGCGTCTGCCTCGTTAAGCAACTCGCGCATTTTTTGCGAACTTGTCCCTTGTTCAATGCGAACGGATGGCCCTCTAGCTCCGCAAGATTTACAGACTGGCGCGAACCAAGAGTACGTGAGGTGCGCTGTTTGTGCAGCTTCTCCACCGCAGAATGGGCATGGTTTTAATTTCCGTTCTTCGCTGATCATTTTCTGTTCCTCCAAATCTCAGCAGCCGCAAGCACAACAGCTTCGGCGGCTTCTTGTTGGTTGCCGGGGGTGAAGTGGTGTTTGGCCATCCAAATCACTTCATCGAACATGTAGAAAACTTGTCCGCTAAAGAAATTGACGCCCATCCCGCACTTCATCGCCAAATCCCACAGGTCTTGGCTCTCGCGGCTCCCAGACATAGCACGACCCCTAACGAAGCGACTGCCGGGTACGAGCGTGACCTTCGGCACGGTGAACAGGCGTGGTTAATCCGCACTTCCGCCCTCACTCTCAATCCTGATCGGCTCCATGATCCTCGGCACATACCCGTCGCACTGGCCTTCCGGCTTGTCGCGCACATCAAACGCGGCGAGCGGAATGATCTGGCCCTTCTCCGGGCGCGTGTGGCGCCGGCAGTGGCTGGCCTGCTGGCAGAAGTTGCCCAGGCAGCGGTAATCGAGTTTCTTGATCATGCCTTCCCTTTCGCGAGGTGGTAGCGGGTCTGCTTTCCGCTCGGGCTGGTGACGCCGACGGCGATGCCTTCGTAGGTGAGGTCGCGCAGGTGTTTGCGCGTGGTGTCGTCGGTGATGCCGGTGATCTCGGCCACCTTGTTCGCGCTGATCGGGCAGGCCGGCTTGGCGAAGTCGCGCAGGGCGTCGATGATCGCCTGGCGGTTGCTCTTGGCCAGCTTGCGATTGACGACGTGAAGCCTGGCGGCACGTTGCACGATGTGCGTGCGGGTGCGCTCGCGCTCGTTTGTGTTGAGCTGCTGTTCGGCAGCGTGGCGCTCGACCATACGAACGAGATTGGAAATCTCTGCACGGAATATGGCGCTCATGCTGCTTTCCTTTGCACCTGTTCGAGCAGTTCATCGGCTGCGAAGTTGGCTTCGATGACGGCGCATGCAATGCGATTGATGAACTCTTCGTCGCGCTTGACCCTGATGCGAAGCATGCGATGGGACTCCGGCATCCTCGGGTCATACGACACGAAATCCCACCATTGCCGGCCAGTGACCCACATGCAGCCCTGAACCTGCGGCATGTACTCATCTGGTACGCCGCTAATGAATCGCTCAAGATGAATCGCCGACGACTTCGGGCACTTCATTTCGAGGCCGCCGTTAGAAGCGACCAGGCCATCCGGCGAGCATCCGGCAAACGGGTATTCCGGGTGTTGGATGAATCCGGATTCGGTGACGACATAGCCGGTTTCCAGTTCGTAGGCTTCGCGGGCATAGGGCTCGACATCCGCTCCCCACTGCAGCGCGTAGCCGCTCGGGCCTTCGACCGCCTGGCCGGTCATGCGCTCAACGACGATCTGCCATATCAGGTCGTGCCACGCCTTTAGCTTCTCGCCGGTCTTCTTGTTGCGGGCGATCACATCAACGAAGCGGGACCCTGTGAATTTCCCGGCCCGTTCCGCGTGCCATTGCTCGGTCCTCTGCAGTTCTTCACTCATGATCAATGACCTCGCCGGTTTCCGGGTCGATGGTTGTTGCAGTCGAAGGGATCGATTCGGCAATACGCTTGAACTCGGCGTGATCGTTCGCGCCGACCATCTTGCGCTGTGCCGCAGTAAGCGACTGCCAGGTGGCCGCATAGGCTTCGATGCCTTTGTCCTTGGCGATGGCTGACAGTTCTGCAACCAGCTTGTTGCGCTCTTCGGAATCCTGCGGCGTTGCGCGGGCGGCTTCTGCAGCCTCGGTACCGTTCTGGCGGCGCGGCGTTACGTCGATTTCTGCGATGCGCTCTGCTTCGTCCTGGTCATAGATGCCGCCGAAACCAAATGCGAGGCGGGCGCACTGGATCATGGCCTTGTGGCGAAGCATCCTTTTCGGGTGCGACTGCCACGGCCCGGCATTGGCCCGCTTGCATTCGCTCATGTACTCGGTGACCTTGATCGGGTGATTGCGGTCCTTGCGGTGGATGATGCAGGTGCAGGATTCGTCGTCCTGCACGAAATCCATGCCGTCAAACAGCGGGTTGTTGTTGATGATGCGCGACCAGCCATCGACGCCGACGACCGGGACGATCCCGTTGTTCTTGTCGGGGAAGGCGTAGATTTCCTTCGTCCAAGGGTTGAGTCCGTATTGATTCGCGACGACCATCAGCGCGGTCATCTGCGCGTCGGAGACTTGGCCCTTGAATGCGGTTGCCTTCAGCGTTTCGATCAGGCCGTTGCCGTCGCCCATTTCAAGGCGTGCGGCGAGTTTGGTAGTTAGGGTTTGCAGTGCGGTGCTCATGACTTGCCTTTCTGCCGAGACTCTGCCGGCGTGTTGGTGTTACTAGGATTCCTCGCGCAGTTCCTTGCGGCGCATGTCTGCTGCTTCGGCCATGTCTTCTGCGTAGTTGCTGCGCTTGTGCGGCGGAAGGTGGTCTTCGTTCTCATCGTCGTCATCTGCAAAGAACTGATCTGCAAGATCGTTCGTGTGCTGGATGAACATCGCTCGCTCCATTCGATCGTTCATGCCCGCCTCGCCTGTTCGGTCATCCAGTGGATCTCGTCGTCGCGCAGCCGGCGGATGTAGCCGAAATTGCTGCTCGAATGCCGCGCAATGGCCAGCTCGAAGCGGGTCAGGGCGAGCATTACGGCGACGAAGGCGTCGAGGCTCAGGCGGCGCATTTGTGCAACGGGCTCAGTCGGACGCGGATCATCATTCCCTCGACAGGCATCGGGTCTTCGCCGTCGAAATAGATGTCGATCGCACGGGTGATTGCGTCGCAGCTGGTGAAGGCCAGCACGTTCAGCGTTTCGCTCTTGGCTCCGATGTGCAGCTCGACCTCGAACACGCGGCTCGACTTCGAGGCCATGCGGATGATCGGATTGCGTGCCAGGATGCGGGCGTCGATCTCGGCCTCTTCGGCGAAACGGCGCTTGTAGGCCTGATCGAAAGACTCGTTGTCGAGGATGGTGGTCGGCATTGCATTCCCCCCGTGGGAATTGCGGGCCGACTTGTCTGTCGGCGCGGCCCGCTTGGCCGTGTTGCTCAATCCCGGTTACCGGCTTCCGGGTCGGATCAGCTTGGAGTTTTGGCCCGCCGTGGCGGGTTGTTACTCGGCGCTCCGAGGGTTCTGTTCGGCCTTCCAGCCTTACGGCGCTTGACTAGGCGCTTGCCTTTTTTCATCCACTAGCACCAGCCGAAGTGGTGTCGAAGTGGTTCCGGCGGCCGTAACGTGGCGTACTTGTCGGAAGCTCTCTCGCTTCTCGTCGCTGGGCTTTCGTTCTCCAGTTACGGCCTGTTACGTTCTCAGGCTACGTCTTGCTTGGTCGGCGGGAAGTCGGGCCACAGGGCTGACCGGCTCAAATGGGAATCCCAACTCCCCGCCTTGCTCTGTACTACTCGCCTCAGTGGTTTTCCGCTTCGCTCACCAGGGCATCCCCCGGACTCTCTTGCTTGGCTTCAATGCCCGACTCGCGGGTTTTGCTGATGCGTTGATGCGATGACCCATTATTCGACAAATCGAAACACAAGTCAATAAATATTTATCGACAAGTCGAAATGGCACCCTTCGCATTCCTGGAGGCGATCAGTCTTTTTGCAAGATTTTCCATATTTGAATGTTCGCACTCTTGCTTTTCGACTTGGCGAAGCATACAATTTCGACTAATCGAAAAGGATTCAGAAATGGACTGGAACAAGATCGTCTCCGAAATAAAGGAAACCGGCATGACGCAATCCGAGATTGCCGACCATATTGCTGTCGCTGTTGGAACGCTTTCCGAACTGTGCAGCGGCAAGGTGGTTGAGCCTAAGTGGTCGAAAGGCGATGCGCTGCTCAAGTTGCACGAAGAGCGTTGTTTGTCGAAGCGGGCGGCCTGACATGAATACATCCCTCCTGCTGCTGATAGCAGCTTCGACCGGCGCGGACTCGTTCCCCGGTCTTTTTCTTTCCGCGAGCGAGGGAAACGCATGATTTCGGCACATCCCGCAGCGGTGCAGGAATACCGCGAACAGACAGACCGGATCGCGGCCATGTATGGGTTCAAATTCCCCTGCCGAAAGTGCAAGAAGCAATCAGCACCGGCTGGCCGGAAGCGAAACATGGTTGCCGGAAAGCAGCAGGGCTGGATTTGTGCGGGGTGCGTGAAGTAATGGGCGCGATGCAACGCAGGAAGGGCGCGAAAGGGCAGAGCGAGGCGAAGGCGTTGCTGGCTGACCGCGACTGGATTTGTGACCAGATCACCGCAGGAATTGCCGCTGCCGACCTGATAGCAACTGACGCAGACGGTAAGACTTGGGCGGTCGAAGTGAAGAATTGCGCCGGGATTCTTCCGGCACATAAGAAGCAGGCGATGGAGCAGGGTAAGTCTCGCCGCCTGCCGTGGATGCTGATGAGCCACATCGAAGGATCATCTTCGTGGCTTGTGCAGCGTATGGGTGCGTTGCCGGTTGTATGGCACGCCAAAAAGGAACTGGCCTCGTCATAGCGCGGAAACGCTCAGAGGCCAGCTAACTACCGGGAGCAATTATGCAACATAGAGAACAATACAGTCAATTCGTGGAAAAGAAACTAAGCATCATCCCGCCTGTTGGGCTGAATTGCGACTTTTCTGACTACGGGATGTTTCCGCATCAGCGGGATCTGGTTCGCTTCTCTTTGCGCCGGGGTCGGGCAGCTATTTTCGCTGATACCGGCCTTGGCAAGACTCGGATGCAGACCGCCTGGGCCGATGTTGTTCAGAAGGAAACCGGGCGCGATGTCCTGATTCTCGCTCCGCTGGCCGTTGCCCAGCAGACCGTTGAAGAAGCTGCCAGCGTCGGTGTAACGATCAACCATGCGCACGACGATTCCGACATTCGCGCCGGAATCAATATCACCAACTATGACCGCCTGCATCGCTTCGATTGCGAGCGTTTCGGCGCTGTCGTCTTGGACGAGTCAAGCTGCATCAAGCATCACAACAGCAAGACCCTGCAGCATCTTCTTGACGCCTTTGCGCGTACTCCTTACCGGCTCTGTGCAACGGCTACGCCAGCCCCTAACGATTGGACTGAGCTTGGCACGCACGCTGAATTCCTCGGCATCCGTTCGCGCTCTGAAATGCTGGCTGAATTCTTCGTCCATGACGGTGGCGACACTCAGACATGGCGGCTGAAAGGCCATGCGCGTCAGTTGTTCTGGCAATGGGTCGTTTCTTGGGGCGTGATGCTTCGCAACCCTACTGATCTTGGCTATGACGCCAACGCATACAACCTGCCACCATTATCGGTCACTCAACATACGATTGAATCGAATCATGACCAGTCTGCAACCGGGCAACTGTTCGCAATGGAAGCACAAAGCCTGATAAAACGGCGTACTGCTCGCCGCGATTCGCTGGATTCTCGCGTCAAGGCTTGCGCTGATAGGGTCAATAACGACCTGCAGCCGTGGATTGTCTGGTGTGACCTGAACGCGGAAGGCGATGCACTGCGGGCTGCGATTCCTGGGGCTGTCGAGATTCGCGGTTCGGATGATCCAGACGAGAAAGAGCGCCGTCTGATGGCGTTTGCTCATGGCGAAATCCGCACCCTGATTACAAAACCAAGTATTGCCGGGTTCGGGTTGAATTGGCAGCACTGCGCTCGCATGGCTTTTGTCGGCGTCACGGATTCATGGGAAGCCTACTACCAAGCCGTCAGGCGCTGCTGGCGGTTCGGTCAAAAACGACCTGTTGATGTTCATATCTTCGCCAGTGAGCAGGAGGGCGCTGTTGTTTCAAACCTTCGCAGGAAGGAAGAAGACGCCAAGAAGATGGCCGATGCACTGGCCGCAGAGGTTATCGGCGCGGTTCGTGCCGAGCTTCAAGGCGTAACACGCGAAACCAACAGCTATGACGCATCGCGTCAAATCATCATTCCTGACTTCCTGAAAGCGGCCTAATCATGAACTGCATCGAACAAACCAGCGGCAACAACTTCTCTCTTTTCAATGGTGATTGCGTCGAAGTCGTCTCCGGGCTGCCGGATCAGTCTGTGGATTATTCCATCTTCTCGCCGCCGTTCGCATCGCTCTACACCTATAGCAACAGCCCGCGAGACATGGGCAACGTGCGCAACGACGAGGAGTTCTTCGCGCATTTCGATTTCCTGATTGCTGAACTGCGCCGCGTCATGAAGCCTGGGCATAACGTCAGCTTCCACTGCATGTTGATGCCGACCAGCAAAGAGCGCGATGGCTATATCGGACTCAAGGACTTTCGAGGCGACCTGATCCGCGCCTTCCAGAAGCACGGCTTCATCTACGCCAGCGAGGTCTGCATCTGGAAAGACCCAGTAACGGCAATGCAGCGCACAAAAGCACTCGGCTTGCTGCACAAGACTGTGCGCGACAACGCTTGCATGAGTCGCCAGGGAATTCCTGATTATCTGGTGACGATGCGTGCGCCAGGTGAAATGGTGGATCGGGTTCGCCACGATCCGCAGTCTTACCCTGTGGATAAGTGGCAGAAGGTCGCCAGCCCGATCTGGATGGACATTGATCCGATGGATACCTTGCAGTATCAGAGCGCCCGAGAGCATGACGACGAGCGCCATATCTGCCCGCTGCAGCTTGAAGTGATCCGGCGCGGTATCGAGCTTTGGACGAATCCCGGCGATATCGTTCTTTCTCCGTTCGCTGGTATCGGCTCAGAGGGTCACTGCGCTATCCAGATGGGGCGCAAGTTCGTCGGGGTGGAATTGAAGCGCAGCTACTACGAGCAAGCCGCCAGGAACCTGCATAACGCGCTCAAGCTGACGCAAGACCTGTTTGCAGAGGTCGCGTAATGGCTAATGCCTGGTTCCGCCTCTATGCGGAATTCGCCCATGATCCGAAGGTTCAGATGATGAGCGAGTCGTTACAACGCCGTTACATCATGCTCTTGTGCGTGCGTTGTAACGGCGATGTAACGTTACAAGACGAAGAAGTAACGTTTCTTCTCCGTATCAGTAACGACGAATGGCAGGAAACAAAGGCCGTTTTCATGTCGAAAAATCTGATTGATGAGCGCAATTTGCCTACCGCCTGGGACAAGCGTCAATTCGCCTCAGACTCAAGCGCACCAAGGGTTGCAAAGCATCGGGAGAAGAAGAAAGAGGAGTGTAACGTTACAGTAACGCCCCCAGAACAGAACAGAACAGAACAGATACAGAACAGAACAGAACAGAAAAAGCCACGCGCTCCGCGCTTCGATGCGCTCGCGCACCTCGTTGAATTCGGCGTTGATCCGAATATCGCATCCGACTGGATCAAGCTACGCCGCGCCAAGCGGGCAGAAGTCACCCGCACGGCTATCGACGGCATCTGCAACGAGGCGGCTAAAGCCGGGTTCTCGCTTGATGCTGCCTTGCGCGAATGCTGCTCGCGGGGATGGGCTGGCTTCAAGGCTGACTGGATTCGGCCTTCTCCCCAAGCTGCGCCGGCCTTCAAGTCCGTGGCCGATCAGCGAGCAGACACCATCGCAGAACTGACTGGGAAGAAGCGCCAGGAGTCGCAGCAGTTTCTGATCGAAGGGGAGTCGCGCCATGTCGCATGAATCGCTTCCGGAAGCATGGATTGAGCGGATTTTCGCCCATATGTCCGTGCTGTACGGGTCGAAATTTGCCGACCTGTGGCGCGGCTCTGACCTGTCGGAAGTGAAGCGGCTATGGGCAAAGAAGTTGGGCGGGTTCTCGGATCAGCCGAACGCGATCAAGCAAGCCCTTGACGCGCTGGATTCCAAGCCGTTTCCGCCGACCCTGCCGGAATTCCTGACGATGTGCCGGGAAGCCGGCCAGCGCGGTCTGGATGCTCCGAAAGCACTGCCGCACTACCCGACCGCTGATGAAATCGCCAGGGCCGAAGAAGCCGCGAGGAAGGTACGGGAAACCGTCGCCAAGATGCCTAGCCGCGATCATCTGGCATGGGCCAAAGATCTGAAGCAGCGCCACGAAGCCGGTGAAAAGCTGGCATTCCTTCAGGTGAAGATGTACCGCGAAGCGCTCGGCATCAAGGATGCGGCATGACTAGCGATCTGTTCGGGGAGGTTTTCGAGGAACGAGCCGCGATTCGCGAGTTCGACGGCCTGATGACGAGGGAAGACGCGGAACGGCTCGGATTGCTGGATGCCGAGGAATGGCGTCACGCCTGCGAGGTTCGGCACGTTCTCAGCCTGCAAAGCCCGTCTGACCGTCGCGGCTATCTGGCGCAGGCGGAGAATCATCGCGGCATCAAGGCCGTCAAGCGGCTGCGCGACGATGTGAAGAAGGAATGGGAACGGAGGAAAGCGGCATGAAGCGCATCCTGATCCTGACCGGCGAAGCCGCCCGCAAGGCCGCGTGTCGCGACGTGCTGGCCGCCCCCGATGGTTACGTCGTGACGATTGCCGAGCGCACCCGGAGCCTCGATCAGAACGCCGCGCTCTGGCCGGCCCTGACCGAAGTCAGCGAGCAGGTCGATTGGTACGGCCAGAAGCTGACCCCCGAGGAATGGAAGGACGTTTTCAGCGCGGCCCTGAAGAAGCAGAAGGTCGTCCCCGGTCTGGACGGAGGATTCGTGGTCTGTGGCCAGCGCACAAGCCGGATGGGCAAGCGGGAGTTCGGCGACCTGCTGGAACTGGTCCATGCGTTCGGTGCCGAGCGTGGTGTCAGGTTCTCGGATAGGGCGGCGGCATGAACGCCGGGCTCCGCCACATGGGCAAGGTCGCACAGTTGCCGTGCGCCTGCTGCGGAGCGAGTGGCGTGCATGTGCATCACATCCGCGAAGGCCAGGGCATGGCACAGCGGGCAAGCGATTTCCTGACCATCCCGCTATGCCCCGATTGCCACGTCGGCCCGCTCGGCGTGCATGGCGATAAAAGCATGATGCGGATCAGGAAGCTATCCGAGCTGGACATGCTGGCGGAGACGATCCGGATGCTCACCGATTCGCGCGTGCGCGCATTTGACGGTGACTGACATGCAGATCAGCGAGGATGAGTGCATCGACTGGTTCCGCATCATCATCGACCTTGAGCGGTCGTGCTACCCGCACGTCGCGATCGGCGCGGCTGTCGGGGTGTCGAAGCGCACCGTCGGCGGCTGGAAGGATGGCAGCAAGCCGCGCTTCGAGGACGGCTGCAGGCTCATCGCACTGTGGGCGAACGTAACCGGCAAAAGGCAGGAATCTGCCCCGAAGGTTGGGAAATACTCGCACCACGCTTGACCCTCAACCATCACGGAGACCCCCGTCATGCCGCCGAAAACCCCCGCAGTACCGAAAGTCCCCGGCGAAACGCCCGCGCCCGAATCCACCACCACGGAGACCCCCGTCATGCCGCCGAAAACCCCCGCAGTACCGAAAGTCCCCGGCGAAACGCCCGCGCCCGAATCCACCACCACGGAGACCGTCGAGGAAACCGTCAGCGTGTCGAAGTCGCTGTTGGAGCAGATGGCCTCGCGCCTTGCAGTGCTGGAAGCCAATCCGACCCCTGTCGCCCGTCGTGCCAATCCCGACGCTTCGCTGCCGGATCAGGACGACGTCGACGTCTCGAAGATGAAGTCGCCGGTTCTGACGAAGCAGGGCTGGCTGGTCCCGACCGGCTTCGGCGCCAACCCGAACGGCCAGAAGATCTGACGTGTCCGTCCGACTCGCTACCGCAGCAGACATCCCGGCCGTCCTCGCGATGGCCGAGGCGTTTGTGCGTGAGTCGGACTACGGGATGACGTTCGATTCCGAGCGCTCCGCCGATTACCTGGCACTGCTGCTGCAACAGCCTGACGTATTGGTGCTGATCGGCGATGACGGGCAGGCAGGAATCATCGCCACCGTCGCCAGCGACTGGTGCGCACAGCCTGTGTGCTACGTCGAAAAGCTGTTTCTGATGCCGGCATCCCGAGGTTCTGGCATTGCCAGAGCATTGGTCGCGGCTGTCGTCGAGTTCGCCAGGCAGCATCAGTGCTCACACGTCTTCGCCACGGCCACGGCCGGCATGGGCGAAAACGTTGGCAGGCTATTCACCAACCTGTTCCGCAAGTTCGCGTTTGACGAGTGCGGACCCGTCTTGTTCAGAAAGCTCTGACATGAGCAAATTCTCTCCGAAATCCAAAGCCCCGACCGTTCCGACCGTCGATCCCGAAGCCGAGCGCCGCAAGGCCGAAGCCGAGGCCGCAGCCAAAGCGAATGAGCAACTGACGGCCGACGCACGCCGCAAACGCCAGCAGAAGGGCCTGCTTGCAGGCGATGAGGCCGGCACAGGCGGCAGCGTTCTCGCTTCCGGTGGCAAGACCGGCGGCAGCGTCCTCGCATCGGGCGGGCAGTGACATGGACGCCAAGGCACACATCCGCCGACTGGCCGCGCTGAAGGCGCTGCGCCAGCCGCATGAACAGGGCTGGGAGGAGTGCTACAGCTATTCGTTCCCGGAGCGTGCGCTTGGCCTGAACGGTACCGCCGTCCTTGCAACGTCTTCGCAGGACTCCCAGGCGAAGAAGAACCGCATCCTCGACGACACTGCCGCGGATTCGGCTCGCACGCTTGGATCGAGCGTCGTGTCCGGCACAACCCCGGCAAATTCGTTGTGGTTCGGCCTCGATGCCGGCCTGGAGATCGAAGACGGATCGGAAGCCAGCGACGAAGGCCTGTGGCTTGACGAGTCTGCCCGCACGATCTTCGAGAACATCCACCAGTCAAACTTCGACGCTGCAGCCTACGAGTGCGCGATCGACCTGACGGCTGCCGGCTGGTTCGTGCTCTACATCGACGAGGCCAAGGAGGGCGGCTACGCTTTCGAGCAGTGGCCGATCGCGCAATGCTTCGTGAGCTCGTCGCGACTGGGCGGCTTGGTCGACACGATCTATCGCGAGGTAGAGATGACGGTCGAGCAGGCTGTCGCTGCCTACGGGCTCGACAAGGTGTCGAAGAAGACGGCCGACTGCTACCGCGCAGAGAAGTTCGACGAGAAGGTGCTGATCTGCCACGCAATCTATCCGCGCCAGATTCACGCCGTCGATGCCAGTCGCTCGAAGAATCTGCCGTTTGCATCGTGCCACTTCGAAGTCGTCGCCCAGCATGTCCTGCGCGAATCCGGCTATCACGAGTTCCCCTGCGTCGTGCCGCGCTGGATGCTGATCCCGGGAACGGCCTACGCAACCGGGCCGATGTCCAACGCGCTCGGCTCGATCCGCTCGGTCAATGACATCAAGGCGCTCGAGCTGGCCGGCATGGATGTGGCCGTCTCCGGAATGTACATCGCCGAGGACGACGGCGTACTGAACCCCCGCGCCGTGAAGCTCGGGCCGCGCAAGATCATCGTCGCCAACTCGGTCGATTCGATGAAGGAGCTGAAGACCTCGGCGAACTTCAACGTCGCATTCACCGCCGAGGAACGACTGCAGGCCGCTATCCGGAAGGCCATGCTTGCCGACCAGCTGCAGCCGCAGGATGGCCCGGCGATGACGGCGACCGAGGTGCATGTCCGCGTGCAACTGATCCGCCAGCTGCTCGGCCCGATCTATGGCCGGCTGCAGGCAGAGTACCTGAAGCCGCTGATCGATCGTTGCTTCGGTATTGCCTACCGCGCCGGCGTGCTTGGACAGGCACCGGAAAGCCTGCAGGGCAAGCTCTTCACCGTGAAGTATCTGTCGCCCCTGGCACGCGCCCAGCGACTGGAAGACGTCACGGCGATGGATCGCTTCGAAGCATCGCTGATCGCTGAAGCGCAGGCCGACCCGACCGTCCTCGATGTCTATGACTTCGAACTCGCCGCCCGCGAGCGCTCCGGGTTCCTGGGCGTGCCGCAGCGCCTGATGCGCACGCCGGAGAAGATCGCGTCACTGCGTGAAGCGCGAGAGCAGAAGCAGGCCGAAACCGAGATGGGCGCCGTCGGGGCTGAAGTACTCACCCGCGCCGCGCCGGAGATGGTTAAACAAGCAGCAGCAGCATAGAAACACTTTTTCAAAGGAGCACGAGATGTCGATCTACTCACTCAGTCTTAACACAACCGTAACAACCACAGGCGCTGCGGCCATGGACTGCAAAGCCGCTGCAACCAATACGCCGAACATCATGGAAGTCGGCCTGTCCCTCGGCGCTGCAACCGCATCGACCTATGGCCTTGGCCGTGCCGGCAATACGCCGACGCAGACCAGCCCGGTGCTGCTGCAGGCGGAAGACCCGAGCAAGCCGGCCGCGCTGACCGGCTGTGCCGTCGCGTGGTCCGTAGCGCCGACGGTCCCGGCTCAGTTCTTCCGCCGGATCTCCCTGCCCGCAACGATCGGTGCCGGAGTTATCTGGACCTTCCCGCGAGGCCTTGCACTGGCCGTGTCGGCATCGATGCTGATCTGGAACCTCGCCACCAACAGCGCCAGCACCAACGCCTGGTGGGTGGCTGACGAATGATGGCTCAGTCGCTTGAGCAAAAGTACGCAGCAGACGACAACGACGTCATGGCGCAGATCACTGTGACCGTCTACCGCTCTGGCGCAATGTCTGTGGCTGGCGACATCCACGACGAGAAATTCGCCCTTTCGCTGATCGACGCGGCGCGGGACTCGGTGAAGTCGCACCATCTGCGCAAGTATGGCGAGCTGATCATCCCGGCAGGAAGCGCGAGGGTGATGTGAGCCAGTTCCTGATGCCGAACGGTGGATTCTGGACCGGATTCCTTTGCATTCAGGATGAAGAGAAGGGCGACCTCTGGAAGCCGGCCTATGGGTTCGGCTATCAGAACAGGTGGCCGCAGGCCATCGCCTGGCAGTGGAACAAGGATCAGCGCTGGCCGAATACCGGCTTCATGTCCGGCGACCCCTCCGCCCCCTTCGGCCCCCTCGGCATGGATGCACGCGAGAACGACATGTTCGGCCCGTGGAACCTCGGCATCTCTGGCCATTCCCGCCCGTACTTCATTCGCGGCATCTGCAAGGATGGTAGCGGAAACGTTCTCGGCGGTGCCGTGGTCTATGCGGTGCGTGCCTCGGATAACGTCATGGTCGGGTCCGTTGCCTGCGACGACCGGGGCGTCTTCGAATGCCCGACGCTCGACACGACGCCGCACTTCGTTCATTCCTTTTACGCCTCCGGCAGCTTGGCCGGTCGGTCAGTCGCCACCCTTACACCGGGGCTTTAATGACGAACTCGGTCATTATCCTTCATCCAGCGGTGGCCGCTTCGGTAGATCCTGGTCTTCTGGAGCTGACGCTGCGCGCAACGGACGCGGCGCCAAGCAACATTGTTTTGTATCCTCGCCCATCAATGGCAGCAGCCGGTCTTGCAGTCATTACGCTGGTAGCGATGGGCATCACCGACTCGTGGCCGACCGTCAATCAGGTCACAGGCGGTATCGAGTGGCTTCAGGACGGGGTGAAATTCACCGGTGCGCTATCCGCAGGTGCTGCGGTATTCCCGGAACAGCCTGACGTCCGCACGGGTGTCACGTATGGCCCCGGCGGCTCGGACTACACCGGCAGCTATGACCCGCCAGCAGGTGGTAGCGGCGTTTCCCGGTCGCGAGTCGTCAATGCGTAAAGCCAAGCAATCGACCGCGAAGAACGTCATGATCCTGATGGTCGGCGCTGCCGATCATGTCACCGGCCTGCCCGGACTGGCGCTGACGATCACGGCAAGCAAGAACGGCGGGGCGTTCGCTTCGATCAGCCCAACCGTTACCGATCGCGGCAATGGCTGGTACAGCGTGGCGCTGACCGCATCGCATACCGACACGCTTGGCGATCTGGCGCTGCACGTCACGGGAACCGACGCCGATTCGGCAGACATGGTGCTGCTCGTCGAAGGCGGAGCAACGGACGCCGACATATCGACCCGCATGGCGGAGGCCAGCTACACCGCGCCGGACAACGATTCAACGTTGCTGGCGCTGAAGATCCTGCGCAACAAGACCATCTCTGACCCGACGACCGGCATCCTGACGGTCTATGACAACGACGGCGTGACGCCGCTGCTGACGGCCCAGCTGTACAAGGATGCCGCCGGCACCGAGAACTACAGCGGCACTGGCGTCGAGCGCCGAGAGCGCCTGGTATGAGCATCGTTCTAAGAGGTCTGGGCATCGGCATCGATACCGGCTCGACCATCGTCGCCTTCGGTCTGGCGCGTGACGTCGAAGCCGGCGAGAGCGTCGAGACCGTTGTTGCGAATGCCGACGTGTCTCAGCTCTTCGTGATCGACTTTGGTCTCGGGAAGCGCAAGCCGACGAAGGCCGAAATCCGCAGATTCCAGCGCATCGCCGCAATGGTGGGCTCGCGCGGTCTGCAATTCACCGAACGCAAGGGGCGCAGGAAGGGACAGGTCGAGTTCGACGTTTCCCCAGCGCCCATTCTGAGGAAAGCTGCATGAGCCACGAACAACGCCCGACGCCGCAGGAATACGCCGATCTGTTCGAGGTCGACAAGCGCGGCGCCCGCATCCTCGACGACCTGATACAGCGCTTTGCCCGACCAGCCGTCAATAAGGGCGGCATCGATGCAGTGCTGCAAACCTATCAACGCATGGGCGCCCGCGAGGTGCTCGAGTTCATTGCCAATCAGATCAACCGCGCCAATGGGGTGCAGGTTGATGAAACCCAAGGAGAGTGATTATGTGGATCAGGAAAGGACGACACTATGTTTTCATGGATGCGGCAGGCGATGGCGGCGATCCGGGCGGCGGGGCTGCTTCGGGCGATGCGGGAGCTGCGGCGGCAGCCGGCGCCGCTGGTGGGAATGAGGGCGCTGGTAGCGCTGCGGCAGGTAGTGAAGCCGGAAGTGCAAGCGTCCTCGCTACCGGCGCAGAAGGCGGGGCCATCACGATCCCGGAGAAATTCCAAGTCAAGAAAGAAGACGGCACGCTTGATTTCGAAGCCTCCGCGCTGAAGCTGGCCGAAAACTATGGCCATCTGGAAAAGCGCATGGGCGCTGGTGATGCCCCTCCGAAGTCTGCGGACGACTATCAGATCGCTGTTCCCGATGTACTCAAGGACGTCTGGAACCCGAAGGAAGACCCGCTGCTCGGCGAGTTTCTGAAGGAGGCGCACGCGGCCGGAATGAATCAAAAGCAGGTCGATCTGGCGATGCAGAAGTATCTCGACGTCGTGCCGAAGCTGCTCCAAGGGAATCAGGCGCTTTCCGCCGAAGACTGCACCGCAGAGCTTCAGAAGGAATGGAAGACGGACGACCAGTACAAGGCCGAGGTGCGCAAGGCTTACCAGGCAGCCATGGCTTACGGCGACACCGATGCCGAGGCGATCCTGAAGGACTACGGAAACGATCCGCGCGTCATTCGCCTGCTGGCTCGCGTCGGCGGAGAGATGGGCGAAGACCGATCGGTCACGCCTCCGGGTGGTGGCATCCCCAGCGGGCAGACTGTCGAAACGCTGATGACGTCCGAGGCCTACAACAATCCGAAGCACCCGGAACACGCTGCAGTGTCGCGCCAGGTGGCGGAGCACTTCACCCGGCAGGCAGCTGCTGCCGAAAAATCGGGGAATGTTCCTATCCTCTGACCACTCCGAGCTCGTTCTCGACCAGGCCGCCTTCGGGCGGCTTTTTCATTTGGGCAGGAATCTGCCCGGCAACTCGCACAACAATCGCCAGCAACAGGCCCGAAGTAGCGCGCGGAGAACCTGATAGCTCGCAGCCCAATGCCGTAGCCAGCAGCGGGAACGTAGCAGGCCCGGAGAGCCGGACAACCTGGAAAGGCTGAAACCTCAACCTTTTTGGAGAACTATCATGTCCAGTACCATCACCGCAGCATTTGTGCAGCAGTGGGATACCGCCATCCGCCTGCAGGCTCAACAAGCCGAGTCCCGTCTGATGAAGGCCGTTACCGATCGAGGCCAAATCACCGGCGACGGCTTCACGATCAATAACCTGTCTTCCATCGAAATGGACGAGAACACCGTCCGTCACGGTGATACCGAATGGGGCGAAATCAATCACACGAACCGTCTGGGCGTGATGAAGGATTTCTACAAGGCTCTTCCGCTCGATCGCAATGACATCCCGAAGATGATCGTTAATCCGGTCACCGGCGGCGATTACATGCGTTCGCTGATGAACGCCAAGAACCGCAAGTCCGACGCAGTCATCTATTCGGCCTTGGGCGGCACGATCACCTCGAAGGACGGCGTTACCAGCAACGTGCTGCCGGCCGGTCAGAAGATCGCCCACGGCAGTACCGGCTTCACGAAGGCCAAGATCATTCAGGCCCGTGCGATCTTCCGCGCGAACGAGTGCGACGAGGAGAACGGCGAAGATCTGTTCATGATGTACAACCACAAGGCCCTGCAGGACATCATGACGGACGCCTCGCTGACCTCGGCGGACTACATGGCCGTTCAGATGCTGCAGTCCGGCAAGGTTGCGCAGAACTGGATGGGCTTCACCTGGATCCCGTATCAGGGCCTGACCTTCTCCGCCTCGACCTACTACGCCTATGCCTGGGCCAAGTCCGGCATCCACTTCGGCAAGGGCTACGAGGAAGGCAACGTTACCCGCCGCGGCGACAAGAAGGATCTCTGGCAAGTCTCGATGGGCGCGTCGTATGGCGCCGGTCGTCAGGACGAAACCAAGGTCGTCGAGATCGCCTTCCAGTAACGGAAACCAATCGGGGGCTTCGGCCCCCACCTTTGAATAGTTTCAAGGAGAAACATCATGGCTGAAATCAACTCCCGCCAAGCTGCAAAAATCGCACTCGGTCAGAAAGTCGCCAATTCGGATGCTGGCCGTCTGCGCACCGTCGTCATCCAGACGCCGGCAGCGTTTTCGGCAATGGCGATCGACGACACGCTGGCCGGTGGCGTCTTCATCCCGGCTGGCAGCCGGATCGTCAACGCACGCGTCAGCAACGGCGCCGGCACCGCATCCTCGACGTTCAACCTTGGTCTGCGCAAGCGCAAGGATCTGACCGTTGTCGACGCGACTGCGATCACCTCGCTGCAGGCGATCACCAGCGCCACCACGACGCCGGTTCCTTGTGCCAATGGCACCAAGGTTGCCGCCGGCGTCGATTACGTGCTGGCCGATGACTGCGAGGTCTATCTGACCGCCAAGGGCGCGGTGCTTGCGGCCAACCAGGTCGTGCGCATCGAAGTCGATTACATCGGCGCCTGACATCGAACTACCTCCCCCACCGTGAAAGCGGGTTGAGCCCGGCCCATAACAGGGTCGGGCTTTTTTCTTAGGTGAAGTGACATGGCGACCAGTGCCGTATCGATCTGCTCCAATGCGCTGTTGCTGCTCGGCGACAGCCCGATCTCGTCGTTCGACGAGGACAACGACCGCACGCGGCTGGTGGCCAACCTGTACGACACCAAGCGGGACAAGGTGCTGCGTCTGCATCCGTGGAACTGCGCGACGAAGCGCGTCATCCTGGCGCGGGATTCCACCGATCCGGAATTCGGCTATGCCTACCGCTTCCTTCTGCCCGAGGACTGGCTGCGCACGCTGTCTGTCGGTCTCGATGACGATCAGGACGACTATGTGATCGAGGGGCGCTACATCCTCATGGATAACAGCGTCTGCCGGCTGCGCTACATCTTCCGCAATTCCGACGAAGCGACATGGGATTCCCTGCTGATCGATGCGATGACGCAGGTCATGGTCGCGGCACTGACCTACCCGATCACCAAGAGTACGACGAAGCAGGCCTCCGAGGAGGAGATCGTCAAGCAGGTGCTGAAGATGGCACGCACCGTGGATGGTCAGGAAGTGACCCCGGAGACGTTGGGCGACTTCCCGCTGCTCGCCAACCGGGTGCGCTGACATGCCGAAGATCAAGACGATCCAGAGTAACTTCAGCTCCGGCGAACTGTCGCCGCAGGCGCTGGGCCGGGTCGATATTGCCCGGTACCCGAACGCCGCGAAGCGAATGGTAAATGTGATCTCGCGCACGCTCGGCGGCGCTCAGAAACGCCCGGGAAGCCAGTACATTGCGCCGGCAAAGCACGCAGACAAGCGGGCGCGGCTGATCCCCTACGTGAAGAGCAGGGACGATGCCTACATGCTGGAAGTCGGCGACACCTACCTGCGCGTCTTCAAGCCGGACGGCGCGCCGGTCGAGACGTCGCCGGGCGTGCCCTACGAGATCACGACGCCCTACACCGAAGCCTATGTCGCCGAGATCGACTTCACCCAGGGCGAGGACACGATGTACGTGTTTCACTCGTCCGTCTATCCAAACCGGCTGCGCACCTTCGGCGATGCGAAGTGGGACTGCTCGAATGCCCCCTTCACGACGACCCCGTTCTCGGAGAATGGCGACTACTACGCCGTAGCGCTGACGCTGTCGCTGAACACCGTCGGAACCGGGCGCACCATGACCGCTGCGTCTGCCGTGTTTCTCGCCTCCGATGTGGGCCGGGCCATTCTGTGGAATGCCGGCGTTGCCGTGATCACTGGTTTCACCGATACCCAGACCGTGACGGTCGAGGTCAAGGTCATCTTCGACTCTACGTCGATCCCGTCTGGCGCGTGGAACCTCGATGCCAGCCCGCAGACGACGCTGACGCCGGGCGCAAAGGATCCGGTCGGCACCTCGACCAGCCTGACGCTGTCGGCCAATGGCTGGCGATCGACGGACGTCGGCAAGTTCGTGCGGATCAATGGCGGCCTGATCAAGGTCACCGGCTACACCTCCGGCACCGTGGCGAACGGGACGATCATCAAGGCCCTGACGGCGACGACCGCCGCGCCGGCGCTCTCATGGACGCTTGAGTCGTCCGACTGGGGCGGGACAAACGGTTACCCGCGCACCGGCACGATGCATCAGCAGCGGCTGGTCTGCGGCGGCACCTCCGGCAAGCCGCAGACGGTATTCGGCAGCAAGACATCGGAGCCGCTGGACTTCACCAAGGGCACCGCCGACGACGATTCCTTCATCTTCACGGTCGGCACCTCGCAGAACCAGGTGACGCCGATCAACTACATGCTCTCGACGCGGGATCTGCTGCTCCTGACGCATGGCGGGGAATACTCGCTGCGCTCTGGGGTCGAAAAGCCGATCACGCCGACGAACGTGCAGATCAAGCCGGAAACCTCCTACGGGTGCGCCAAGGTCAAGCCGGCCTCGCTCGGCAAGGAAACGCTGTTCGCCCACCGTGCAGCCCGCAAGCTGCGTGCTGCCGGTTTCCGCTACGACGAGGACGGCTACAAGTCGCCGGACCTGACGACGCTGGCCGAACACATCACCGAGACCGGCATCCGCGAGATGTCGGTGCAGCTCGAACCGGACCCGATCGTCTGGGTCGTGCTGAACAATGGCCGGTTGATCAGCGTCACGATCGATCGTGATCTGGACGTGATCGCATGGAACCGGCACGAAATCGACGGCGGGGTCGAATCCGTTGCGACGATCCCGGATGGTGACAAGGATCAGGTCTGGCTGATCGTACGGCGCCTGGTCGACGGAAACATCGTCCGCTATGTCGAGCGCCTGCAGCCGGACTGGTACCCGATCTACGGCACGGCCTCGCCTGACCCTGACGACTTCCCGCCCGGCGATGAGCCGACGAACTGGGGCTACATGCTCGACTGCGCTATCTCTCAGGACGACGCTGTCGGCAAGGCTGCATGGGACGATCTCGATCATCTTGAAGGGCTGACGGTGCGCTGTCTTGCCGATGGGGTCGACATGGGGGAATTCACGGTGACCGGCGGCGAGATCACCCTTCCGCGTACGGCCAAGAGAACACTGATCGGGCTGATGATCGCCCCCGAAATCGTGATGCTGACGCCGGAGATTCAGACTGGTACCGGTACCAGTCAGGCCGACGCAATGAGCGTGAATGACGTCACCGTTCGCGTGCACAACACCCTCGGACTGACGATCAACGGGCAGCAGACCATTCCCGGCCGCATCGTTGGCCCGGACCAGCTCGACATGCCGCCCGAACTCTTCACCGGGGACAAGCGGGTGTCAAAGATCGGATGGGACCGGGCGGAAACGGTCATTTCGCAGGACGCGCCGTTTCCGTTCCAGCTGCTGGCCGTGATCCGATCGATCACCATCAATGGTGGCTGATGTGGCAACCATCATTCGACCATGCACCATCGCTGAGATAGAGCAATCTGCCACGTTGCCAGACTTGCTCGCATCGTATGGCAAAGAGTCGCAGATTCCGGAACTGGGCGCGGTCGGCGCCAATATGGATGCCTACAGGGATATGGAAGCCAGAGGCGCGATGCATGCTGTCGGCGCTTTTTCTCCTGAGCTTGTTGGCTTGGCGACACTGCTGATTTATGGGCTGCCGCATTACTCGAGTCGAATGGTTGCAGCGATGGAGTCGTTTTTCGTCATGCCGTCCGCTCGCCGCGGCGGCACGGGTATCAAATTGTTGCGGGCAGCCGAACAGCGAGCAGCCGAGCTTGGCGCTACGGCATTGCTGGTGAGCGCACCTGTCGGAAGCCGGCTGGAGAAGGTTCTTCCGAGAACTGGCTTCCGCGAGACGAATCGCATTTTCTTACGGGTGCTGAAATGAATGATTTGGCTGTTTTGTCCCCATCTGTTCCCGCAATGAGCACTGACGACATTGAGATAGTCGGGCGACTTGAGGCACGGTTGCGCGACATGGAACAGATTCTGATTCCAACAACGCACCATTTTCACGCAGGGCTTTATGCCAGAACCATCCGAATTCCGAAGGGTGTTGTCATCACCGGGGCCCTGATCAAGATATCGACGATGCTTATTGTCTCTGGGCATGCAAGCGTCTTTGTCGGCGGCGACGTCATCGATCTTCGCGGTTACAACGTCCTACCGGCCAGTGCTGGGCGAAAGCAAGTTTTCCTTGCCCACGTCGACACCGACCTGACGATGATTTTTCCAAGCCGCGCCGCAACGGTTGATGAAGCCGAGGCGGAATTTACCGACGAGACCGATCTGCTGATGTCGCGCGATCAGCAAGAAAATTTGATCATCATCACAGGAGAATAATCATGTCAGGCTGGACAGCAGCAGCAGTGGCGATTGGTGGCACAGTCCTTTCCATGGTTGGCCAGCAGCAACAAGGCAAGGCGCAGCAGAAGGCCTACAACGCGCAGGCACAGCAGACCCTGAACGAAGGCGCCTACCGTGCCGATGCCGCGAAGCAGCAGGCCGAGAAGTTCCGCAAGGCCGGCAAGACGCAAGCCAGCGAGGCCAAGGCCCAGCTTGCTGCCTCTGGCGTGAAGCTCGGGGAGGGCACGCCGCTCGAGATCGACAAGGAGATCAACCAGAACGCCGAGGAAGACGCGCTCTCTGCGCTGATCGGCGGCAAGCGGGCCACGACGGCAGCGCAGGAAGAGGCGAAGCTGCTCGGCAAGGCCGGCGACAACGCCGTCACGAATGCGGGCTACGACGCTGCATCGAGCGTGCTGTCCGCAGGCGGCTCGATGATCAAGAGCGGGTGGAAGACTTGAAGGCGGAGGGCTGACATGGCACGCATTCCGATGGGCAACTTCGGCACGGTTATCGCCCAGCCGGCCCCCACTGTCCGCATCCCTGCTGCGGCCTTCGACGACGGCGGCAGCGGCGCCCAGAAGCTCGGCGACACGGCTACCCATGTCGGCCTGTCGTTGATGGACGAGCAACGCCGCCAGGACGATGCCCTGATGCGGGCGCGTGCGGCAAATGCTGCCATCGATCGCGAAATGGCCGTCGATCAGCTCGGGCGCGAGATCGAGGAAGAGGTGACCGCCGGTCGCCTGCACTACTCCAAGGCCAGCGAGACCTACAAGCAGCGGGTCGCATCTCTGCCGGGGGAGAAGTTCGAGGGGCTGTCGCCGGTTGACGCCGAGAACTTCTCGCGCAACCTGAAGCGCATCGACTTCAAGGGCGAGCGGCATATCGAGGCGGTGACGGCCAAGGCCAAGACGGCAGACTTCCGCGCGCAGACGGACGGCATCCTCGACAAGCTGGGCAAGCAGGCCGGGCTGCCGGGCACCGACATGGCCGCGCTGACGGGTCAGATCGACGCAATGGACGAGATCGGGCGCAGCGCCTACGGGGCCGCCTGGGAGAAGCGCAAGCAGGACTGGAAGGACAACAGCTGGGATGCCAGGCTGAATCAGCAGGCAATTGCCGTGCGCAACGATCTGGCTGGCATCAATGCGCTGCAGCAGCAACTGACGGGCGAGTACGCCGACAAGCTCGACTCGAACCGCCGCAATACGCTAGTTGCCCGCCTAGATGGCTACAAGACCTCGCTGATCCAGCGGGCTGAAGCTGCCAGCGCCCGGGCGGACCGCGCTGCCGAGCGGCATCTGAAGAAGGCGGAAGCCGAGTTCAACACGTTCCAGAGCCTTGCCGACAAGGGCACGATTGTCGATCCCAATTACGTCGACGTGGTGCTGCAGAAGACCGCCGGCACGCCGTATCAGCAGGCGGTAACCGCCATCACCAAGCAGGCACAGGAAAACGGCGGCATCGCCTCGCGTCCGATTTACGAACAACAGGCAGAGCTTGACCGGATCGATGCGCAGATTGCCAAGACCGGGCGCACCCCGGAGCTTGATAAGCGACGCGAACAGGTTGAGAAGATCGTGCGCGGCAGCAAGACAGACCTGAAGGAGGTCGGACTTCGTGCGGGTCTTGAGCGCGGGGCAATATCCGATATTGCTCCGCTCGACGTCAGCACGCCGGAAGCCATTGCTGCCAGCATACCGAAGCGGGTCGAACAGGCTGAGATCGTCGGCGCATGGGCCGGGAAGCCCGGATCGCCGGTTGCCATATCGCCGTTCGATTCGAATGAAGCCGAGCAGATCCGCAACATGCTTGAAACCCTGCCGCCGAAACAACGTTCCGAGGCCGTCTCGACCATTGCCCGGTCAGTCGGACCGCGCCTTGCCGGCGCCGTTGCCGAGCAACTGGACAAGCAGGACAAGCCGCTCGCGCTGGCGTTCGCGATGGCCGGGTCGCAGACCACGACCAACCGCTTCACCTCCGAACTGATCCTGAAGGGTGCGCAGGCCATGAAGGACGGCGCCGTGATGAAGGACGACAAGAAGGTGACGGGCTGGAAAGCCAGCATTGCCAGTGCGGTCGATGGCGCCTTCGCGAACGAGAAAGCCGCGTCTGCCGTCAAGGATGCGGCCTACTACATCGCCGCCGGCATCGCCCAGGAGAACGGCGGATCGGTGTCGTCGTCGGAGATCAAGCGGGCGGTGCGCCTGGCTGTCGGTGGCGACATCATCGAGCGCAACGGCAAGAAGCTGCCGATCCCCGCCGGCATGGAGTCGGACGACTTCGAGAAGCGCCTGCGCGACATCCCGAAGGGTGACATCCTGAAGCAGGCCCCTGGCGGCAAGGTCCGTGTCGCTGGCGCCGAGATGTCCGTCGAAGAGTTCGCGACGAGCATCCCCGGTCAGGAACTGGCCATCGTCGGGCCGGGCCGCTATGCGGTCATCGTCAAGGGGCGCCCGGTCGTCAATGACAAGGGCCGCCCGATCATCGTCGGGGTGCAATGATGAGCCTGCTTGATGCCTACGCAGACAGCACGGAAACCGCGCTGAACGTCATGGCTTCCCGTCCGGTGGAAGCAGAACCGCCAAAGCCAAAGCACTCCGCATGGTCAGCCATTCCGCGAGGGGTGGCTGCTGCAGCGGTTGAAGTCGGCGGGCAAGTGATCGATTCGGCTGCTGCCTTTGGGCAAGTGGCTGCGGCATCCGGCGGCCTGACGCCCGGATTTGATCCCGATCAGCAGAAGAACCGGGCCGCCTCGCTGGAAGCCGCCGACAAGCTGAAGACAGACGGGATCGACTGGCGAACGGACGAATCCCGAGTACAGAGCGATTTCGCTCGCGATCTGCGCCCCGACCCGGCGACCGCAGGCGTGGCCGAGAACCTGATGTTCGGATTGACGAAGGGGCTGGCCAAGGCTGTTCCATCTGCGCTGATGATGGGTCCGGTCGGCGGTGCTGCCGCGTTCGGCACATCTGAAGGCATGACCGCTGCCGATGATCTGGCAGCGCAGGGCGTCGATCTTGCTACCCGGACAAAGGTCGGACTTGTGACCGGTGCCGTCAATGCCGCCGGCGTCGCGCTGCCGGTAGCCGGAAACACGCTCGCGAAGACAGCAGGCCTTGTCGCTGTCGGCGGACCGCTCTCGTTCATGACGCAGCAGCAGGCAACGCGCTCGATTCTGGAAGCGGCCGACTATCACGACATCGCCAAGCAGTACGACCCGCTCGACCCGGTGGGCCTGACGGTGACTCTGGTCCCGGCTGGATTTGCTGCTGC
>WBZP01000303.1_pt2 | contig 26038 bp, 14 predicted proteins | sample 5204301 | NCBI WGS metagenome assembly WBZP01 (sample SAMN12412401, study PRJNA552823) | activated sludge metagenome | isolation source: activated sludge from nitrification reactor of wastewater treatment plant... | place: USA: Pennsylvania | collected 2017 | reverse complement strand
TCACATATCCAAAGCCAGCAGCCTGGCGGGCTTACAGACAGCCTCATACAGGCAGATGCCCAACTTAGTGAAAGGAGCAGGAACTGGTTCGACATCAAATGGACAACCATGGCAGCCATTGCCAATTATCATATAAAAAAAGGCAGCCACCTGAATGTGAAACTATTTGCCGTTCATGGCGACAGGAACAGTGTTGGATTTGTGCCCTCCGGAGGAATCCTGGTAAAAGACAGCATCAACCAGGTAACCAATAATTATAACGCCCGGAATTTGAATTCAGACAAATACCGCAATTATGGTTTTGAAGCCCGCTACCTCACCGATTACAAACTCGGCAGGCTAAACAATACCGTTTCTGCAGGAATCAGGCTATACAAGGGAAATACATACAGGTATGTAGCCGACGGAAAAGGAAGCACAGGCTCCGGTTACGACATGACAGTTACAGGAGGCACATGGACACGTGACATCGATTTTGAAAGTATGAATGCTGCAGCTTTTACCGAGAACATCTTCCGGTTAAACAACGGAAAAATACTGCTGATACCAGGCATCAGGTATGAATACATTTCAGCCGCCGTTTCCGGCATCAACGGTTATAATGCAGGCAGCCCGGTATACCTGGAGCCACAGGAACGCGGTCGCAGCTTCTTACTGGCAGGCATAGGGGCAGAATACCACCTGGGTAAAAAAACAGAATTGTATGCCAACCTGTCGCAGGCATACAGGCCGGTGCAATTTGCCGATCTTACAACACCTCCTACCACCGATTCTGTTGACCAGGACCTGAAAGACGCCAAAGGCTTTAACGCTGACATAGGGTTACGGGGAAGTATACACGATTTCCTGGTTTTTGACATCAGCGGGTATTACATGAGTTACGACAACCGGATTGGCGTAATCTCCCAGCAACGAAGCAATGGCAGCTTTTATAATTACCGTACCAATATCGGAAACAGTTACAGTACAGGATTTGAAGGCATGGCAGAAATAAGGCCTTTGAAAGCCTTATTAAAGGCAAACCGGTATGGAGACATCAGCTTGTATGTTTCCTATGCCTACACGAAAGCAGTTTATGGCAATATGGTTCAGGTTACAAAGAACAGCAGCAACCAACTGGTGGAAACAAACCTGAAAGACAAGAAAGTGGAAAATACACCTGAAAATATCATCAGGTGCGGCATCAGTTATTCTATAAAGGGATTTTCCATTACCGGCCAGTATAGTTTTACCGATGATGCCTATGCCGATGCAAACAATACTGTAGCGGCAACTGCAAACGGGCAGAACGGAATCATTCCATCTTACCAGGTGATGGACGTAACAGCTTCATATACATTTACAAAAAACCTGTTATTAAAAGCGGGCATCAATAACATTGGTAATGTACGCTATTTCACCAGGAGAAGTGGCGGATACCCCGGGCCAGGCGCGTTGCCGGCAGACGGCAGGAGCTTTTTTATAAGTATCGGGGCTAGATTTTAAATAAAAAGCCCGGGGATAAACCGGGCTGAAGTTTGTGTTTGTGGAATGCTTTCATCAGCCGGTGCCTGCTGATAATTCGTTTTTCCTTGTGGCTTTTCCCGGACACAAACACTGGAAATTAAAACGGGACGATTTTCTATTGATATTGGAAACTTAATTTTTTATAAGAACGGGAGTAAGAGTACCCCCGTTCACCCTAATAAAACCCTAAACCAGCAAAAATTTTCCTCTTTTCAAACACACGTAACTTAATATATTGATTGCTGCGCAGCAGCATCGGTTGTTAATAGGATAAGTGAACTATGGGACTTTTTCTGGGCCATACCCTGAAAGAAAAAGTGCTTTTCAAACTTATGTTAGCCTGTTGATCTAACTGTTATATACCAATATTGTGCCAGTGATAGAATCTGTGGATAAATCTGAACTTTTTAACAATTTCACCAGCCGCCAAACCGCCAGCGACGCATAATTCATTCGTTTTTCCAAAACTTAATTCAGTAACTTCGCAGCCTTATTTTTTATAATAAAAGGTTCCTACAAAATAGTTATGTCAGCCAGATACACTGAATATCAACAACTTAACTTACCGGCCATCAGCCAGCAACTATTAGAAGACTGGATAAAATCTGCTGCATTTGAAAAAAGTATTTCTTTAAGGGAAGGAAATGAACCTTTTGTTTTTTATGAAGGGCCTCCAAGTGCCAACGGCATGCCGGGAATACACCACGTTATTTCCCGTACACTGAAAGACCTGGTTTGCCGGTATAAGACCATGCAGGGTTTCCAGGTAAAGCGAAAAGGTGGTTGGGATACCCACGGCCTGCCCATTGAACTGGGCGTAGAAAAGGAATTGGGCATAACCAAAGAAGATATCGGTAAAAGCATTTCTGTAGAAGATTATAACAAAAAATGCCGCGAAGTAGTGATGCGGTTTAAAGACAAGTGGGATGAAATAACCAAAAAAATGGGTTATTGGGTAGACCTGGATAGCCCTTATGTAACTTTTGAAAATAATTATATAGAATCGCTGTGGTGGTGCCTGAGTGAACTGTATAAAAAAGGGTATTTGTATGAAAGTGTGAGCATTCAGCCCTATTCACCCGCTGCCGGAACCGGTTTGTCATCGCACGAACTGAATCAGCCAGGAACTTATAAAGATGTGAAGGATACCAGCGCCGTAGTTATGTTCAAAATAATTGAACATGCTTCCCCCCTGTTCAACGAGGTAAGCGGTGATATTTTTTTGATGGCCTGGACTACAACACCATGGACACTTCCTTCCAACCTAGGCTTAACAGTTGGCCCAACGATAGATTATGTGCTGATCAGCACCTTTAACCCATACACTTTCCTTCCTATCAATGTTATCCTGGCAAAAGCACTGATACCAAAATATTTTAAAGCGGAAGGCGAAAACGCAGATGTTGAACATTACAAAGGCGGTGATAAGCTAATCCCATGGAAAATAATAGCATCCTGTAAAGGAAAAGACCTGGAAGGAACCAAATATGAACAATTGATACCCACAGAAGCGGGATCATTGGAAAAAATAAAGGAAATAACCCCCGGCGCAAACCCTTTCCGGGTGATTACCGGCGATTTTGTTACCACTGAAGACGGAACAGGCATAGTTCATACGGCTCCGGCATTTGGTGCCGATGACTTCCGGGTTGGCCAAAAAAATAACCTGGGCATACTTACGCTTGTTGACAGGCAGGGTAAATTTATTGATGCTGTGGGAGAATTCAGCGGCCGCTATGTTAAGAATTACAAAGACGATCCGGCTTATGTGGATGTGAATGTGGACATATCCGTTAAACTGAAAAAAGAAAACCGGGCATTTAAAGTTGAAAAATACGAACATAATTATCCTCATTGCTGGCGCACAGATAAACCCATTATCTATTACCCGCTGGATGCCTGGTTTATTAAAACAACAGCCGTAAAAGAAAGGATGGTGGAATTGAATAAAACCATCAACTGGAAGCCCGCTTCTACCGGCACGGGCCGTTTTGGAAACTGGCTGGAAAATGTTGTTGACTGGAACCTCAGCCGCAGCCGCTATTGGGGCACGCCACTTCCTATCTGGAAAACAGATGATGGCGAAGAACAGAAATGCATTGGATCAGTTGAACAACTGAACCAGGAAATAAAAAAAGCTGCTGCTGCATTAGGTAATGGCATAAACACAGATTACCTGCATAATGGAATTCTTGACCTGCACAAACCATATGTTGATGAGATAATACTGGTAAGCGACAGCGGAAAACCCATGAAACGTGTACCCGACCTGATTGATGTATGGTTCGACAGTGGCGCCATGCCATATGCCCAATGGCATTTTCCTTTTGAGAACAAAGAAATATTTGCAAAAAATTACCCGGCCGATTTTATCGCTGAAGGAGTTGACCAAACCCGCGGATGGTTTTATACCCTGCATGCACTGGGGTCGCTGCTGAAAGAATCGGTAGAGGAAGAATTGAAAAAAGATGGGCTGTGGGAAACATCTAAAATATGGCATGATCAAATGAATAGCTCCGGCTTTCAAGCCGGAGTAGCCTATAAAACCGTAGTAAGCAACGGCCTTGTATTAGATAAAGCGGGCAACAAAATGAGCAAAAGGCTGGGAAATGTGGTAGATCCTTTCAACACCATCAATACCTATGGTGCCGATGCAACAAGATGGTATCTGATTACTAACGCTTCACCGTGGGATAACCTGAAATTCGACATTGAAGGTATCAAAGAAGTGCAAAGAAAGTTCTTCGGGACACTGTACAATACTTATCAGTTCTTTGCCCTGTATTCCAATGTGGATGGTTTTGCATTTACAGAAAACTATATCCCCGTAAAAGAAAGGCCTGAAATTGACCAATGGATATTATCGTCACTGAACAGCCTGGTTAAAACATCCATCACTAACCTGGATGCTTATGAGCCAACACAGGCAGGAAGGGCAATGGAAGAATTTGTAGATGCACACCTGAGCAACTGGTATGTTAGGCTTTGCCGCCGCCGTTTCTGGAAGGGTGAATATGAGCACGATAAGATAAGCGCCTATCAAACATTATACGAATGCCTGGAAACGTTGAGCAGGCTCATCGCCCCTATTGCACCATTTTTTGCCGACTGGTTATTCAATAACCTGAACAAGGTAACGGGCCGCCATGCAGTAACATCGGTGCACCATATGCTATATCCTTCTGTAGATGAAACTGTTATAGATACCCCGCTTGAAAACAGGATGCAACTGGCGCAGGATACCTGTTCACTGATATTATCGTTGCGTAAAAAAGTGAATATAAAAGTGAGGCAACCGCTTCAAAAAGTATTCATCCCTGCCATGAACAATGAAATGGCCGGAAATATCATGCTGGTTGAAGACATCATAAAGGCTGAAACCAATATCAAGGAAATTGAGATCCTGAAATCAGACAATGACTTTATTCGCAAGAAAGCCAAAGCCAATTTCAAGACCCTGGGTAAAAAACTGGGTGCTAAAATGAAATGGGCGGCTGCGGAAATTGAGCAGTTTGATAATAATATTATTGAACAAGTGCAGTCAGCACCTTATTTATTAAATAAAGCAGGGGTGGATTCCGGCGAAGACCCTATCATCATAACTGCCGAAGACCTGGAAATTTTGACAGATGAAATTCCGGGATATGAAATAGCAGGAAAAGGCACACTCACTGTGGCACTTGATATTACAATTACAGAAAAGCTTCAATATGAAGGAAATGCACGGGAATTTGTAAACAGGCTTCAATTGATCCGCAAGGAAAACAACTTTGAACTTACAGACAGGATAGCCGTGAAAGTTAATGAAAATGAGGCCCTGCAACCATCTTTAATTCAATTTAAAGACTATATTTGCCGCGAAATTTTGGCGGATTCCCTTGAATTTGTACCTCAGCTTAGCGATGGCACCCAGATTGAAGTGAATGATTCTCCTTTAACAGTAAACGTATTAAAAAAAAGCTAGTATGGCAACTAAAAAGAAAGCAGTAAAACCTGCAGCTAAAAAGCCCGCTCCAAAAAAAGCTGCTCCTGTAAAAAAACAGGCGAAACCTGTTGCAAAGAAAGCAGCAAAACCAGCCCCGAAAAAGCCGGTAGCCAACGCTTCAAAAACCACTGTTAAAGCAAAAGCCATCGTTAAGTCAAAACCGGTCATTAAAAAAACGGCTCCAAAGGCTGTAAAACCGGTTGCTAAACCAAAAGCTAAACCGGCTGTAATAGCCAAACCGGCTGCAAAAAAACCAGCTGCTAAACCTATTCAAAAACCTGTTGCAAAAAAACCGGTAGTTGCCCCTAAACCGGTACAAAAACCTATGCCAAAGAAACCAGAAGTAAAACCCGTTGCCAAACAGGCGGTTGTAAAAGTACCAGCCGTAAAAGCGGTTCCCAAGCCAACCATGGCAACCAATACAAAAGATATTAAAGTAATTCCGGCAAAACCGGTTGTACTTCCAAAGATTAATACCAAAACAGCCCGGAAATACCAGCCAGATTTTACGAAATCGGTATTGGACCAGCCAAAAAATGATCCCGGGGCTCCAATTGTACGTTATTCAGATGCTGAACTGAAAGAATTCAGGGAACTGATTAACCGAAAATTAGATGCTGCAAAAAAAGAACTGAATTACCTGCAGGGTCTTATTACCCGGAAAGATGAAATGGGAGGAGATGAAAGCGATAACAGGTATATGACCATGGAAGATGGCAGCCTGAGCATGGAACGGGAACAATTGAGCCAGATGGCCAGCAGGCAGATCACATTTATAGACCACCTGGAAAAGGCATTGATGCGCATCGAGAACAAGACATATGGCATTTGCCGCGTTACCGGGAAATTGATAGATAAGGCAAGGTTAAGGGCAGTTCCGCATGCAACCCTGAGCATAGAAGCTAAAATGGGAATCGCCAAATAAGCAGTAAATCATTACCAAAAAAGGGAACCGCAGAAATGGTTCCCTTTTTTTTGCCTTATAGATCAGTCCTATTGCCGTTCATCCGGCCATAACCTGTTTTCATATTTAAGGAATCAAACAAATACATAACCCTGAGGCGCAACCGAAATATCCGGGTGATTGCCGGTTAATTGTGCCGATGTTAAACCAGGCATTTAACCGGATAAAATGTGAGAAATATCTATTATTCATATGCAAATAACCCGGTGAAAGTTGATTTGAAATAATGTTACCCAGCACTGGTAAAATTAACCGGCTGCATAAAAATACCGGCTGATTTTTAAATTCCCAGCTTGCGGATTTCTTCAATGATAAATGTGTACTTATAACTGCCTGCTGTGGCGTTTAGGATTATCTGCAGGTCGTATTTTCCGTTTGAATACCGGAAATTTGTATTTCCTTTCCCTTTCGTTTCTTCGGAAATGAACTGGTACTTCAATTTTTTTATTTCTGCCTTAACATGCTGGTACTTCTCCAGGCTTACCGTACTGTAAGAAATGTATGGGATGCCGGTTGATGTTGCGGTACCATATTGAATGATATCCGGAAGGGATGAATCATCTTTTGTCCAGGTATATGTTTTCCATTTAGCTGTTTCACTTTCCCCGGAAGTACTGTAGCCATAGCACCTTCCGGTAACTTTTGTATCAAAATCTCCCGCATTGAATTTAAGCAGGGCAGCCATTTCCACCAGTTTGAATTTGGCACAGGAAGCTTTTTGTGCATATGCTGAAAAAGCAGGAATGGAAAATACGAACAGGAACGACAGAAATAATTTCATCGAATATATTTTATGATCAAATATAACAGTTAAACAGGGAAGAAAAGCCAAAAAAAGAGGCAGCTTCATAAGCAGCCTTTCTCAAAATCTGATTTGTGTTAAGCAGATGCTGGGGCAAGTGTTCCGGGGGATTACTGGTGCCAGTAAGGGAAGAACCTAAATGCAAATTTTTTTTTGAATCATTAATGTTAGCAAATGAAAAGATGTTCTGCCAAAATACTGGATAAAATAACCTGATCCAAAAAACTATAAAACAAACCCCAATTGTCAGATGAAGCATTAGTTATTACAGATTAAGCAACTTATGCCTCTTAGTTCAGCGCTCATCTGATGTTAAGTGCTCCCCCTCCCGGATGCATTTGATCTTACTATTCAAGCCTGATTTTTACATAATACAAATCCTGGTACTGTTTAACAAAGTGGCCGGTTATTTTTACCCCTTCAGCCAGTTCAAATACATAAGAAACCGTGTTATCTGTTTTTTGCTGAATTTTAAAATCTACCAACCTTCTTCCCGTGGCCTTTATGTTTAATTTATTATAACACAAATTGGGAACGTTAGTGAAAGCAATTTTGTGATAACTGTATTTTTTCCCTTTATTAAATGGAAAAAGTTCTGCCGTACCACTGCTCAGCATTCCTTTATCGGAAAACGGTTTTAAGAATTTAAAAACGATGTATTCATATTTTTCGGTTGAAATATTTCGTACACTTACCAGCGACCCTGGCTGAATGCATTGTTGAGCATTACCACTCAGGCAATGGCAGAAAATCATGATTAAAAGGGCTGATGCAGTTCTCATATATTCAGTATAGATATATCATTCATTGCTATACGATTTAACAACTAAATAATCATAAAAGTTCACTGTTTCTGCCGGATAACAGGTTGTATTTTGTATATAAAACCCCGTAAAAAAATAGGCTGCTTCTGTGAAGCAGCCTATTAGTATTTTAAAGGATCAGTTTTACCTGATAACCACTTTACCGGTTGCAATCCGCTTACCGCCTTCATCAAGCAGTTCTACGAGATATACATCCGAAGCCGCGTTATCCAGGTTCACATCCATACGTGTATATGGCGTGCTGATGGTATACGCTTTCTGGTAAACCCTGGCCCCTTTGCTATCATAAATATTAAGTGTGCGGGCCGTATTGGTGCTGCTGTAATAACGTACCTGGAAGCTTCCCGAACTTGGATTAGGATAGATGAACAATTCACTGGAAGCTAATTCATTAACAGCTGCCTTATTACTCATGCTGCTTGAACATCCGCTGGCCAGGTCGGTAACCACCACTTCATAGGTTCCAAAATCATCTACGGTAACCGCAAACCTGTCTGCCGTTAAGGAAGGCACCAATATACCATCCCTGTACCAGGCATAAGCATAATTGCCTGCCGGACTAACGGTTGTAAAGAGGGTAGTGCGTATATAAGGTGTAATGCTGGAGAAAGATGCGGCTGTTAGCACCACATTCGGTGTACGCCCAACATTTAACCTCGCGCTGTTTGATGATACAACCCCGCCGCAAGGCGCTCCGGAAGCATTCAGCCTGTACCTGGCTCCGCTCAGGCTCAATGGCGGATTAGTTACGGTTAGGGTGTTTGTATTTACGCCGGAATATATTGCGTTATTGGAAAGGTCGGTGAATGGACCGCCGTTGATGCTAACCTGCCACTGGTAACTGATTGAACTTCCCGTAGCCGATACCGTGAATACCGCCACGCTGCCGTTACAGCCATCCACATCCTGGGGCTGAGACGTAAGTGTTACGGATGTATTTACTGTTAAAGTTGCCACATCAGAATTAACCCCTGATGGGTTACAATCGCCGGAAGCAACACAACGGTACTGGTTACCCGACATTGAAACAGTTGGTGCCGTAATGTTCAGGGTGTTTGTAGTATTTACAGGTGAAACATTGTTCCAGGTATTGCCGCCATCGGTACTCACCTGCCAGTTATATGCCAGGCCTGTGCCGGAAGCGTTAACGGTAAATGTTACGTCTGTACCTGCACAAACACCTGCGCTAACAGGTTGTGTGCTGAATGTGATGGAATTGCTGAGCGACAATGTGGCCGCAGCAGAATTGATGAGCCCTGCTGAGCAGGAACCACCAACCTGGCAACGGTACTGGTTGTTCGTCATGGCAGCCGTAACGTTTGTTAGTGTAAGCGTAGCCGTTGTAACTGCAGGCGACAGGTTGTTCCATGTTACACCGCCGTCGGTACTAACCTGCCAGTTATACGTGAGGCCGGCTCCGGTAGCTGTTACGCTGAAGCTGGCATTGCCGCCTGTACAACCGGATGTGTTGGCCGGTTGTGCCGTAATGGCTGCCGGCATATCTACAGTTAGTGTTGCACATGCTGTTGTTACAGCAGGTGTACAGGTACCGGATACTATACACTGGTATGCATTTCCGTTAGCTGCTGAAGTTACACCCGCAACCGTATAACAGTTGGATGTGGCTCCGGCAATATTAGTCCACGGACCGGTACAGCCTGTTGTACTAACCTGCCATTGGTAAGTGAGGCCGGTTCCGGTTGCGGTAACACAGAATGTAGCGTTTGCCCCTTCGCAAACCGCTGTGTTTGCAGGCTGTGTGCTGATGGCAGGGGCCGTATTAACAGTAAGGGTAGCCGGATTGGAATTTACACCAACCGGGTTACAAGATATGGCAATCACGCAACGGTAGCGGTTGTTGTTCATACTAACGGTAACGCCTGTAAGTGTTAGTGTGGGGGTAGTAACGGCCGGCGACACATTGTTCCAGGTTACACCGCCATCGGTACTCACCTGCCAGTTGTACGTTACGCCGGTTCCGCTGGCAGTAATGCTGAAGCTGGCATCTGTTCCTGCACAGGCTGCAGCATCTACCGGCTGTGTTGTTACCAGGGCCGGTGAATTGGTGGTTAACACCGCTGCATTTGAATTGATGGTACCGGTGGTACAATCACCTCCAACCTGGCAACGGTACTGGTTATTGTTCATACCTGATGTTACGCCGGTTACCGTTAAGGTGGCTGTTGTAACGGCAGGAACCACGTTATTCCAGGTTACACCACCATCGGTGCTAACCTGCCAGTTGTATGTAGGATTAAGGCCTGCAACCGTTATGGTAAATGTGGCATCGCTGCCGGTGCATACAGAGGCGTTGGCCGGCTGGGAACTGATGCTAACGGCGCTGTTTACCGTTAAAACGCCAGCATTGGAATTTACACCGGCTGATGTACATGCGCCTGGTCCGTTTACAATACACCTGTACTGGTTATTATTCATACCGGATGTTACGCCGGTTAGGGTAAGCGTTGCTGTTGTAACCGCTGGTACCGTATTGTTCCAGGTTACACCGCCATCGGTACTTACCTGCCAGTTATAGGTGAGGCTTGCCCCGGTTGCGGTAACGCTGAATGAAGCATTCTCCCCGGTACAAACACTGTTGTTCGCAGGCTGTGATGTTATTGATATGGAACCGGTTGTTACCGTAAGGGTTGCCGCATTGGAAGGTATGGTTGTTGTTGGGCAGCCGCCGGTTACCTGGCAACGGTACTGGTTATTATTCATACCCGATGTTACGGAAGCCAGTGTAAGTGTGGTGGATGTTTCTGCAGGCACTGTATTATTCCAGGTTACACCGCCATCGGTACTAACCTGCCAGTTATAAGTATTGGTTCCTGATACTGTGATACTGAAACTGGCTGTTGTACCCACACAAGCCGAAGTATTGGCCGGTTGAGATGTAATGGCCGGGTTTGCCGTATTAACGGTTAATGTGGCTGCATTTGAATTGGCTAAATCAGTTGGGCAAATGCCTTTAACCTGGCAGCGGTACTGGTAATTGTTCATGCTGCCGGTTACTGCATTTAGTGTAAGCGTTGCCGTTGTAACCGCAGGCGACAGGTTGTTCCAGGTTACACCGCCATCGGTACTTACCTGCCAGTTATAGGTTTGCTGGTAACCGGTTCCCGTTATGGTGAACGTGGCATTGGTGCCGGCGCAAGCAGTTACATTGGCAGGTTGCGATGTAACAGCCGGGGCAGGTGGCAGGGCAAATGACGGCGTTCCGTCAGCAGCACTGGCCGCACTTCCCTGTAACGCCCCAAAACCCATTCCACGCTTGGCAAAGGCTGTCCAGATAGCACATAAATGCGCCCCGCCATACAGGTTAATGTCTGCCGTTACGATGGCATTCCTGGCATCAATGAAACCCGGGCTGCAGGGCTGCAGTTTCATACCTTCCATTACCAGTTTTAAGGCAACCGAATTGCCTCCTGCACCTGCTGCATTAAACAGGTTCTGGTTTATTCCTTCCTGTTGTATGATGGCCCAGGTCATTTCCCAAAGTGCCATCGCCCATACTTCTCCCGTATTATGAATTTCCGTGCCAATTGGCGCTACGCCCATATTGGCATAGGTTAACGGGTTAACGGTTATATCTGTGCAATATTTATAATTCCTGATTCCGGTACCTGGTGTGCTGCCCGCAAAGAGGTTCCTGTCGGCCAGTACATAAAGCCCCATTGGCCTTGGAACATTGGCGCCATCAGTTACCTGTGCCGTAGCCCAGTTTGTTGTAAGCATTAATGACAGGTAATCGCTCCAGCCTTCACCGCCCTGTTCGCCATTCTGCAGGCAGGTTGTAACGGCCGGGCCGCCGGTTAACCGGTTTGACACACCATGGCCGAATTCATGTGTTACTATGCCGTTGTCAACATCACCATCCAGGTTAGGTGTTCCATTTAATGTTGCATTAACAACACCATTGGCCAGTTGTGCTACTAATAAGGCACCGGTAACATCAGTAACCATAACAGCAGGAATAGTTAATGTATTATCTGTACCACCCATAATGATCGGGTCGCCCGGAACATTATTGATCATGATTATGCCGATGGCTCCGGCAGCCTGTGCAGCTGCCGCTTTTATAACAAACGTACAGTTACCCCTGTTTATCAATGCTATTTTTCCGGTAAGGCTATTGGTTGGTGCGCCATTACAAGCTTCATGCGTTCCGCCGGCTGCATCATTGAAATACACCACATCACCGGTTACCGGACCCAGGTTAGCGAGTTTATTATTGGTACTATACCCGCTTTCTATTGCTGCATATGTTCCTGCAATGGTTAATGGCGCATTTACGGTAACATTCGTGTTTGCCGGATTACCATCCCAGATAAACATCTGCATCCTGGGCCTGCTTCCATCCGCCGGCGTACTGAAATTTGCGTTGTTTGTACCAGATCCGTCCTGGGCTTCTGCCTGCAGGTAATCGTTACCGTTACCTCCCCTTCCTATGTTATCTGCCTGGAAATTTCCGGCCGCTTCTGTAAAGCCATATTGGTACAGCAAATCATGAATGATATTTGACCAGTAAAAAAGGTTATTCAAGGCAAACTTCTTGTTATTCACTGTTGAGGGCTGCTGGTTAAAATTAGGAGCCTGTGTGAATGTTAAAGCCGGTATGCTTGTTGTTGATGTGTCTGGCCAGTTGGTGGTTGCATTGGATGTATTGTTTCCTGCAGCATCCAGGTAAGCAAACACATTATTTCCCCTGGTCACTTGATGGTTTGTGGTACCATCAAAATGCCAGCCATGTGTTGTGGCATTATTACCTGGCCCTGCTAATAACCAGGGGTTGGTAACTTCTGCCACTGAACCATACTTGGGGCTTTCAATCGGGAAAGGCAATACCCTGTAATTGGCACTGGTAACCGTTGGTGGTGGTGGCGCAAAAAACAATGTACCCTTTCCGGCATTATGCTCATGCGCATGATGATTGTTATTACCGGCTTTATTTCCATAAAAAGAAATAAACTCGTCATGCTGTTTGTTATGGCTTTCAAATACAGTAAGGTTTGCCTTATCCAATATTTCCCCGGTAACTGCATCAATATGCATCAGCCACCAGTCTGATTTACCAACAGGAACAACCTGAACTTCCCAGATAAGTTTCACCGAAACCTTTCCTGCTTTTTCTAGTGGCATCCACATTAATTCTGTGGTGAGGGGCTCTGTAACTCCTTTTACAATTCCATAATCAAGTTTTCTTCCACCTTCCAGAATTCCCGCCAGCGGCATTGAAGCCGGCATTGGAATACTGCTTTCTGCAAACGCAGCTTTTATAGCTTCCAGAGAAGTTAATCTTGGTGAGGCAGACTGATTACCTGTACTTTTTCCCATGTCTGGTATGAAAGCACCTGCATTAGATACCACTTTATCATCTTTAAAGGCAAGCACCAGCATTTGGTTATAAACCGGCAGGCCCTTGTAAACCTGGATAAGGTATACCATCTGCGTGCCCGCTGTTTCATTAAAATAAGTGCTGCTCACTTTAATGTTCGCCAACTGCTCTTTAGTAATGCCAATGGTTTCATAATGTTTTGTAACCAGTTGCATTGCTTTCGCCACGTCACCTACCTGTGCGCCGGAAAGGAAAAAACTGAGTAAAAAGGAAAATAAAAGGAGAATTTTTTTCATAATGTCCTTGTTAAATGTTTAGAAAATTGACAGCCATGCTGCATTGTTGTTGTTATGGTATGGTGAAATGTTAGAATAGAAGGTTTTACTGCTTTTCCGGCTACATGTTTTTTAGCATATTTATTGTTCATTTCCCAGGGAGTAAAGAAGCACAACTTTATTGCTTTTTTAAAAACCCATGCAGTTGGTAATAAAAAACAGAAAATTGATTGCGAAAATTACAATATTTTTTTTAAATACAGTACCTGACTCAAATAAGCTATAAAGGAAATGACTGTTTCGGGTAAACAAAATATTGTAAAAAGCTATTAATACACCCGAAAAAGATCGTTTTATTACCTGGACACTACAAACCGTTTGCTATGAATAAAACCCGGACTTACCATTTTATATATATAAGTGCCTGGTAAAAACCTGCCCGTGTTTACAGATATCTGGTAAATGCCCGGCTGTATCACATCATCAAAAACGATTTCCTGCATTTTACCTTCCATATTATATATAATAATTTGAGTATGCCCGGCTTCCGGCAAATGAAAGCGGATGATGGCATTTTCGGTTACGGGGTTGGGGTATACATCATATAATGCATAATCTATGCCTGCAAGTGTTACCTTACGCTGGTCAGAATACTTGTACGAACCATCATAATTAACCTGTTTCAACCTGTATATGAACGTTTTGCCACCTGTTGGGGCATCAGTAAACTCATATCGTTTAGGGGATGATACCGTTCCATTACCTTTTACGAAACCTATTTCCTCAAATTCTCCCGCAATATTAGCCCCCAGGTATATAGCTCTTTCTATAATGAACCCTTTGTTATTGGATTCGCTGGATGTTAACCATTCCAACAGCACGGTGGCATTCCTTTTGGCTGTAGCATAAAATCCATTGTATTCTACTGGTACAACCGGAGTAGTTGATTGCCAGAAACCCCTTCCATGGGTGGCAATGCGGAGCGCTTTGGTAACCGGGTGTACGGCCATATCAAAAACAGGAACTACTGGTAAGCCAGTACTATAACTATTCCAGGTGGCACCGGCATCAATTGAAACAAATACGCCTATATCAGTACCTGCAAAAACGATACTGGTATTTCCGGGATCAATGGCCATGGCATTTACCGGTACATCGGGAATTCCATTACCGGAAATTGTCCAGGTTGGGGTTGCCGCATCCAAATTGGTTGTTTTCCATACATGCCGGCCGGCAGCAAGGCCATACCCTCCATAACTTACATAGGCTGTCTTTTTATCAACCGGGTCAATCATTACCCTGCCAACCGGAACAGCTGAAGAACCCACAGGGGTAATATCATTTAACACGGATGACCCGATAAAAGTGCTGTAAACCTTTCCATTGGTAAACCCGATAATACGTACATTGTCATCCGTTTTTGCTATAGAAATACTGGAAATTGGCACGCCTGAAATTACCGGGCCCTGGCTAACTAGCGGCATGGTTACCCCTTTGTCGGCCGATCTGTATAACCTGTCTGTAGCAAAATAAACCGTATTGGGGTTTCCCGGGCCTAATGCCATTGGTGCGTAAAATAAAGTTGAACCTGGACAAACGATTCCATTTGCCGTTCCGCCGCACCCAAAGTACGTCCAACCTCCCGGAGAAGTTAATGCCCGCGAAAAACCGGCCTGGCTGCTATTATTATAATAAGTATGATACATGGTAACATTCGTATTGTCAGTGGCGTTCTGATCTATCAATGCATATCCGCCGTCGCCACCGTCAATACGGGTATGCGTACCGTCGGGATTAATTTTATTGGTACCATTGTCCTGCGTACCGCCAATGGTAAAATTGGGGTCTACCGGGTGAAGCGCCAGGCTTTGAAACTGGGTGGCAGAAAACCCGGCAGTATTTTTGGTAACCCAGCTTACCCCGCCATCGGTAGATTTATAAATACCTCCGTCGCAACCCAGGTAGATTGTTTGCGGAGCAGAAGGAGCGCATTTAATCACATGGCAATCGGCGTGCAGGTTGGTAGTAGATGAAACCGGAATAGTAGCTAACCCGTCGGTTGACCTTCTGAAAATATTACTTCCGGATGAACCGCCGATGTATACATTGTCTTGATTTGTTGGATCAACTTCAATAGCAATATCATAAAAACACTGGCCTGTGCAATATCCGGTGGTACCCGGTGCAACCGCCCAGGTTTGGCCGGCATCAAAGGATCGTAACAATCTGCCGCTGCTGTTTTCTCCATTGGCACAGTAAAGGGTTACGGCTCCACCTGTTTTTGAAATCGCCAATTCGCCCCTCACAGAACTGGCCGTTGTATACGGATGCGTGAAAACGGGCGTTGCAGCGGAAGCATTTACCGTACGATAGATACCGCCGCCACTGGCATATACATAACAGGTAATTACATCACTGTTGCCCGGTTCCATCACCATATCTAATACGGTGAGGTTATCATTAACCGCCGTAATGTCAAGTTTTGTAAAACTGATTGAACCCACTGCAGCCGTTGCATTGATTGAACGGTAAATGCCCCTTCTGCCAAGTGGCGGAACAGTGCCTCCTCCGGGGCTTCCGTTCGGGTTACCGATAACCCCCGTTCCGGTTGATACATAGATAGTAGCAGAATTTGCTGGGTCTACCAGGATTTTGCTCACAGACCTTCCAAAGAAACAGGTAGTGCCGGAAATGGGTGGATTGATTGGCCCGTTCAGTACCGGTGCCGCATCTGCATTATCTATGCGGTAAATGCCGATACCAGCATATGAATCTGCTGACAGGTTTGTTTCACCTGTACCAACATATAATATAGATGGATTGGATGGGGCCAGGGCCAGGGCCCCGATTGCCAGGGACTGGGCGGCATCAAAAATGGCTGTCCAGGTGTTTCCGCCATCAGCCGTACGATAAACACCCCCGTTGGCTGTACCCACATAAACCAGGTTTGCATTTGTAGGATGTATGGCTATGGCCGTAACACGGCCGCTTACAGCCACGCTGTTGGTGGTTGTTTGCCCGTTTGGAATGGGGGAAGGACCCATTTCTGTCCAGTTTGGCGCCAGTATCATCAGCGAGGTATTTGTTTGCTGTTGGCGCTCCTGGTCATTTTTTTGTTCAATAGCCAGTTTTCGGGCGTTATAGGTATTTTCATTAATAAACTGGTTTCCCCTGAGGTTGCTGATATGCTGTTCCCTTCTTTGGAGGTATTCTTCCTTTGACAATGACCGGTTGGGTAATGCAGGCAGGTCGGGATCTTCATGCAGCTGGGCATATACGCTTTCCGGATTAGATAATGCGATTGTCATTACTATTACCAGGAGTGACTTACAGAAAGGGATGTTCATTTATATTATTATTTACTAAGAAAAAAGAGCGTTTAAAATTAGAGAAAAAAAGGGATGTTGCCGTTTCTATTTAACAGAGGTATAATAAAAAGAGGTATTGCTTAAACATCGGGCAACTTTGAAAATAAACCGGATGTTTATAATCTAAAATTCGCTGTTTTTTTTGCCATTCCGGCTACCTTCCCCTACCTTTGCAGCCAATTTTAAAACTGGAAGGGAAGTCAACCTGACAGCCATTCCAGGCAGCCAACATAAATCAACCAATCAATTTTATTTTTATGGTAGAAATTAAACCAGATGAGATTTCAGCGATCCTCCGGCAGCAATTAAGCAATTTCAATGCAGGAGCGAGTTTGGAAGAAGTAGGAACTGTTTTGCAGGTGGGTGATGGTATTGCCCGAGTGTATGGATTGAATGATGTTCGTTCAGGTGAGCTGGTAGAGTTTGACAATGGCGTTAAGGCGATTGCCCTAAACCTGGAAGAAGATAATGTGGGTGTGGTATTAATGGGTGATAGCAGCGGCATCAAAGAAGGCGACAAAGTAAAACGTACCGGCCAGATTGCCTCTATCAAAGTAGGAGAAGGCATGAGCGGACGTGTAATCAATACATTGGGCAACCCGATTGACGGAAAAGGCCCTATTAAAGGTGAATTATACGAAATGCCACTGGAGCGTAAAGCACCGGGTGTAATTTTCAGGGAACCGGTTAAAGAACCGCTTCAAACCGGTATTAAAGCGATTGATGCGATGATACCCATCGGCCGGGGCCAGCGTGAACTGATCATTGGCGACCGCCAGACCGGTAAAACAGCCATCGCCATTGATACCATCATCAATCAGAAAGAATTTTTTGATGCCGGAAAACCAGTATACTGTATTTATGTGGCTATCGGCCAGAAAGCTTCTACCATTGCTGGTATCATGAAAACCCTGGAAGAATATGGTGCTATGGCATATACTACCATTGTATCCGCATCTGCTTCCGATCCGGCCCCGTTACAGTTCTACGCACCATTTGCCGGAGCTGCCATCGGTGAATTCTTCAGGGATACCGGAAGGCCTGCGCTTATCATTTATGATGACCTGTCTAAACAGGCGGTAGCTTACCGTGAGGTATCATTGCTGCTGCGCCGCCCGCCGGGACGTGAAGCCTATCCGGGTGACGTATTTTACCTGCATAGCCGTTTGCTGGAAAGGGCTGCCAAAGTGGTATCCAAAGATGAAATAGCCCAGCAGATGAATGACCTTCCTGCTTCTATTAAACATTTGGTAAAAGGCGGCGGTTCACTTACCGCATTACCGATTATTGAAACTCAGGCCGGTGACGTTTCCGCTTATATCCCTACCAACGTTATCTCTATTACAGACGGACAGATATTCCTGGAAGGTAACCTGTTTAACGCCGGTATCAGGCCTGCCATCAACGTAGGTATCTCTGTAAGCCGCGTGGGGGGTAATGCACAGATCAAATCAATGAAAAAAGTGGCCGGTACATTAAAACTTGACCAGGCACTTTACCGCGAACTGGAAGCGTTTTCCAAATTTGGCGGTGACCTGGATGCGGCAACCAAAAATGTAATTGATAAAGGTGCCCGCAACGTGGAAGTGTTAAAACAATCGCAATACACGCCATTCACAGTAGAAAAGCAGGTTGCCATCATATACCTGGGAACCCAGGGGCTGCTAAAAAACATCGCAGTTCAAAAAGTGAAAGCTTTTGAAGAACACTTCCTGCTGGAAATGGAAAATAAACTTCCGGAAGTAATGGCTGAGTTCAAAAAAGGCAATTTACCGGATGAAGGCCTGAGGAAGATGACAGAACTGGCAACAGGGCTGGCAGCACAGTATAAATAAGCATTTTAACATAAACGCATAGGGGCCGTCTGAATCAGACGGCCCTTTTTTTTGCTATTTTGTCAGGCTTTCTGTTGGGAACACTTTTTGTATCCTTACTTAAAACTCTATAAAAAATGACATTTGAAATTATTGCCATTTCGGTTTTTTTCATGATCATAGGCATGGTCGTACAGTACAGGTTAAAAAGTAAATTTGCCCAATACAGCCAGGTTCCAAACAGTAGCGGTATGAGCGGTCGCGAAATTGCAATGAAAATGCTGAAAGACAATGGCATTTATGATGTTCAGGTTACCTCCGTACCCGGGAGCCTGTCTGATCATTACAACCCGGTTAATAAAACGGTTAACCTCAGCCCCGAAGTTTATGAAGGCAGAAACGTGGCAGCGGCTGCCGTTGCAGCACATGAATGCGGCCACGCTGTTCAGCACGCTACCGCATACTCAATGCTTATGTTACGCAGCAAACTGGTACCGGCCGTTCAGGTAAGCAGTACTTTATCGCAATGGATCATCATTGCCGGGCTTGGTTTTATGGGATTTGGCGGGGGAAACCCAACCATATTGCTGGTTGGAATCATACTATTTGCTGTTACAACCCTGTTTTCCATTATCACATTGCCAGTAGAATTTGATGCTTCTTCCAGGGCGCTGGTATGGCTTGGGAATGCAGGAATAACATCTGCACCGGAAAAAGAAAAAGCGAAAGACGCACTTAAATGGGCTGCCCTTACCTATGTAGTAGCAGCACTGGCTTCCATAGCCATGCTTGTTCAATACATATTAATTTACCAGGGCCGAAGCAGGGACTAAGAACGTTCTGAAAAAAGCCATGCCATAAATAAAAAGTTGCAACAGGTTTATCAAACACAGTCTACTATATTTGCTCATACATAATTATTTACACAATGAATTTTGGAAAAGAATTTGAAAAATTTGCTGTTAAGGGAAGGAATATCAGCAGCAATACATTACATGGATATGTAAACCACAACGTTACGAACCTTACGCCCAATATCATTGAAGAAAGGCCTATGAACATTGCCGTCATGGATGTGTACAGCAGGCTGATGATGGACCGTATCATTTTCCTGGGTTATCCCATTAATGATGAAGTGGCTAATATTGTAACTGCCCAGTTACTTTTCCTGGAAAGTACCGATCGTACCCGCGATATCCAGATGTATATCAATAGCCCGGGAGGCAGCGTATATGCAGGTTTGGGTATGTATGACACTATGCAGTTCATTACACCAGACATTGCCACTATCTGTACCGGTATGGCAGCCAGCATGGGCGCTGTGCTGATGTGTGCAGGCGCCAAAGGAAAACGAACCGCATTAAAACACAGCCGCATCATGATGCATCAGCCAAGCGCCGGAGCCGGCGGACAGGCAACGGATATTGAAATAACCGTAAACGAAATAAGAAAAGTTAAACACGAATTGTATGATATCATCGCACATCATACAAACCAGCCGGTAGATAAAGTTGCACTGGATTGCGACAGGGATTACTGGATGACATCAACAGAAGCGAAAGATTACGGCTTGGTTGATGAAGTATTGCTGATGAACCCAAAAAAAACCAAGAAAGATTAACTAAATAATTAATTGAAAAACTTGTAACGAAAATGAGTACAAACTTATATATGAAACATATTCGGCAGGACGATGAAGATTCACCGGAGAAACTTCCGGAGAACCCGATGGAAAAAATGATGAGCGGATGGATGTTTGATAAAAAATTCATTGAGCAGAGAAAAGTATTCCTCTGGGGCGTGGTAGAAGATAAATCAGCCAAGGACATTGCCGACAGGCTGATGTACCTGGAAGCGCTGGATCCGGGAAAAGAAATCACTTTTTATATAAACAGCCCGGGCGGTGTGGTAACCAGCGGCATGGTGATATATGATGTGATGCAGATGATTTCTTCACCGGTAAGCACCGTATGCATGGGCATGGCTGCCAGCATGGGAAGTATCTTATTAAGCGGCGGCGAAAAAGGAAGGCGGTTTATATTCCCGCATGGCGAAGTGATGATACACCAGCCAAGCGGCGGAGGCAGGGGAACCAGTGCCGACCTGGAAATAATGGCTGTTCAAATGCTTAAAACCAAACAACTGGGTGCCCGTATCCTGGCTGCCAATTGCGGGCAGACTTATGAAAAAGTGATGAAAGATTTTGACCGCGATTACTGGATGGATGCCAGGGAATCAATAGAATACGGAATTGTTGACCACCTGCTGGACAAACTGGAACTGGGTGCGGCAAAATAAAATAACCGGTTAACCCGGATGACCTTCATAACTTATTTATTATTAACTGATTTATTCAGAAAACAGTAAGATGGTGCTGTTCACTGAATACAAGCATCATTTCACCTTAATATATTGTCATAGTACGGCAGGTTTTCCCTGGCTTTTGTAACTTTGCATAATAGCTTATCAAGAACATACGTTCCTGTAAGTGAAAAATACTGTATATGGCCAAACAACAAATTTTACATTGCTCTTTTTGTGGAAGAAGCCGCGATGAAGTGAAAATACTTATTGCGGGCCAGGACGGGCATATTTGTGAAAACTGTGTTGAACATGCACAGGATATCATTTCCCAGGAACTTACCAGCGCGGCAGAGCAGAAAAACAGCCATGCATCAACTCATAAACTGACGGTAAAAAAACCGGTTGAAATAAAAAAATTCCTCGATGAATACGTGATTGGCCAGGATGATGCCAAAAAAATTCTGGCGGTTGCCGTGTACAACCATTATAAAAGGCTCAACCAGAAAATTGAAAACGATGTTGAAATTGAAAAAAGCAATATCATCATGGTTGGGGAAACTGGCACCGGAAAAACATTACTCGCTAAATCAATAGCAAGAATGCTGAATGTGCCATTTGCCATTGTGGATGCAACCGTTTTTACAGAAGCAGGTTATGTAGGTGAAGATGTGGAAAGCATGCTTACCCGTTTACTTCAATCATGCAATTATGATGTTACCGCAGCAGAACGCGGTATTGTGTATATTGATGAAATTGATAAGATTGCGCGCAAAAGCGACAACCCTTCCATTACAAGGGATGTAAGCGGAGAAGGTGTGCAGCAGGGCCTGTTAAAATTACTGGAAGGAAGTGAAGTACTGGTTCCGCCGCAAGGTGGCCGCAAGCACCCGGAACAGAAATTAATAAAGGTAAACACGCAGAATATCCTTTTCATCTGTGGCGGGGCATTTGACGGTATTGACCGCATCATCGCCCGCAGGGTAAATACCAATTCCATCGGATTTAATGTGAATAAAGAATTGCAGGATTACCAGCATAACAACTTACTTCAGTTCATCAATTCCGTAGACCTGAAACACTTTGGTTTGATACCAGAATTGCTGGGCAGGCTTCCGGTTGTAACTTACCTCAACCCGCTGGATGCTGTTACCCTGCGCAATATTCTCACTGAACCCAAAAACGCTTTGATCAAACAATTTACCCGCCTGTTTGAAATAGAAGGCATCAGCCTCAGTTTTGAACCGGCCGTTTTTGATTTCATGGTTGAAAAGGCGCTGGAATATAAACTGGGCGCCCGCGGACTTCGCAGTATCTGTGAGGGTATTTTAACGGATGCCATGTATGAACTGCCTTCTCAAAAAATAAAAAGTTTTGAAGTAACGCTGGAATACGCCCGGAGAAAATTCAATAATACCAAATTAAGCCTGCTGAAAGTTGCCTGATAAAGTGGATCATTAATTCAGCGAATTATACACCGTATTGCCAGGTACGGCCTGTTCCGTATTTTTGGAAAGTAATCTTCCGGTCTCTACTATTCCTTCATCAAATCCGTCATTGCGAGGAACGACCTGTGCTGTTTTTTTGGAGAAGGTATCTCCTATTCCTCCTTCAATTCCGTCATTGCGAACGGAGTGAAGCAATCTCGTTATACAGGAATATGATTAAAGTTCTTACCGGGAGATTGCTTCGTTCCTCGCAATGACGGAGCGGACTGGGTTGGCAATGACGAAGTGAGCTGGGTTTGCAATGAAGAAGTGAGCCGGGTTCGCAATACCGCTGAACTTATTCCCTGCTAAATTATTTTTCACATTCCCATTTCATTTTAGGTGGTTGACTTATTTCAATATATTTTCGCTGTGTATATCACTGCATACCTAACCTGGTTGTACCGGTTAAATAAATGCAGTAAATTAAATACGGCACTTTAAATACGTTAAATAATGGTTGATGTTATATTAGGTTTACAATGGGGCGATGAAGGAAAAGGAAAGATTGTAGATTTTTTTGCCAGTGATTATGATGTAGTGGCGAGGTTCCAGGGCGGGCCAAACGCAGGCCATACGCTCTATGTAAATGATAAGAAAATCGTATTGCACCAGATACCCAGCGGTATTTTTCATGAAGAAAAAACAAACCTGATTGGAAATGGTGTTGTGCTTGACCCTGTGATTTTAAGAAAAGAATGTAATGATGTTGGTGCCATGGGTATCGATTATAAACGAAATCTCTTTATCAGCGAACGAACGCACCTGATACTTCCAACACACCGGGCACTGGATAAAGCCAGTGAACTTTCCAAAGGCCACGACAAGATTGGCAGCACACTCAAAGGCATTGGCCCGGCTTATATGGATAAGACAGGCCGCAACGGGTTACGTGTTGGCGACCTGCTTGACAAAAATTTCACTACCCAGTATATCAAGTTGCGGATGAAGCACCAGCGTTTGCTGGATAACTTCAACTTTACTGAAGATATTACCAAATGGGAAGAAGAGTTTTTTGATGCATTGGAATTTTTGCGGGAATTTAAAATCGTGAACGGAGAATATTTCATCAATGAAAAAATAAGCAGCGGAAAAAAAGTACTGGCTGAAGGGGCACAGGGAAGCATGCTGGACGTAGATTTTGGAACTTTTCCTTTTGTAACAAGCAGTAGTACCATTTCAGCCGGTGTGTGTTCCGGGTTAGGCATTGCCCCTCAAAAAATAAAGGAAGTGATCGGCATCACCAAAGCTTATTGCACACGCGTGGGCAGTGGCCCGTTCCCAACTGAACTTACAGATGCCACCGGTGATTTCATACGCAATGCAGGAAATGAATTTGGCAGTACCACGGGAAGGCCACGCAGATGCGGCTGGATAGACCTGGTTGCCTTACAGTTTGCCTGTATGATAAACGGTGTTACCAGGCTTGTGATGACAAAAGCTGATATCCTGGACGGTTTAGATGAACTGAATGTTTGTACCGGCTATAACATAAACGGAGAAGAAAAAAATTATGTCCCATTCCAGATGAACAGGGTACATATTGAGCCAGTGTATAAATCTTTTGAAGGATGGAAAACAGATGTATCCCGAATAACTACCTATGAAAACCTGCCTGAAAAAATGAAAACCTATATTCATTACATGAATGATTTTCTGCATGTTCCCGTTAAATATATCAGTAACGGGCCGGGAAGAGATCAACTTATTTCAGCATAAAAAATAATATTAAAAAAAAGTTCCTAAAAATTTGGCTATTTGAAAATCTCGTGGAAATTTTACAACATTAATAGCATTCCCATATGACTTCAAAATCTGATAATTCAAAAAAAGGCGCACCAAAGAAAAGTGCACCTGCAAAAACCGGTACAGCCAAAAAATCCGCTCCTAAATCAAAAGCTGATGATGATGATGATTTTGATGAGGAAGATGAAATGGACACCAAACCTGCAAAAGCAAAAAAAGGTTCCAAAAAACAAGCTGATGATGACGATGACGATGATGATGACGTGGAAATAGAGGACGATTGGAATAAAGCGGATGAAGATGATGACTGGGATCCTGATTTTGATGAATTTGATATCCCGAAATCAAAAGGGAAGAAATCTGCAACAAAAAAATCAGCCAAAGATGACGACGATTTCAAGGTTGATGATGAATTCAAAGACCTTGGCCTATTTAATGATATGGATGACGAAGAAGATGACGATTTTTAAATTTACCGGTGAAAAATTATATCGCTTTTTTCCCATTAGAAGATATACATTCCTTTAAAATAAAAATGTTGAATTGGTGCCGCCGGTTCAACATTTTTTGTTTACTGGACAGCCAGGGGTATTCAGATGACCAATCCGCTTACGACTGGTTGCTGGCCGCCGGATGCAGGCATTCTGTTTCACTGGACAGAAAAACCGGTTTTGAAAAACTCAATGCGTTCAGCCAGCAGCATAACAACTGGCTGTTCGGGCATTTTGGATACGGTTTCACAAATGCTAATGACAGGCCCGAAACGGTTGCTGAAGATGAAGTGCTTTTTGACGACGGATTCTTTTTTGTTCCTGAAATACTCATCTTCCACAGAGATAATGAAATTTACATTGAATGTAACGGTGCTTTACCCGAAATAATATTCAATGAAATACAGTCATGCAGCCCGGTTATAGAAAAAAACACGGATGCAGCCATTACATTGCAGCATGGCATTACAGCCAGCGAATATAAAAGCCGGCTTCAATCAATAAAAAAACATATCCTGCGGGGCGACTGTTACGAAATCAATTTTTGCCAGTCATTTTTTGCCAGGGATGCTGGTATTGACCCGTTTTATGTTTATACGCAACTGGTTGCATTATCGCCTACCCCGTTTTCGGCATTCTACAGGCTACATGACAAGTACTGCCTCTGCGCCAGCCCTGAAAGGTTCCTTAAAAAAACCGGGGATACCGTTATCTCACAACCCATAAAGGGAACGGCTAAACGTAATCTTTCAGATAAGGCCCTTGATGAAATGAGCCGCCAATACCTGGCCAACAGTGAAAAAGAGAAAAGTGAAAACGTAATGATAGTAGACCTGGTAAGGAATGACCTGAGCAAAGTTTGTATGAAAGGCAGTGTTCATGTAAAGGAACTATTCGGCATTTACAGTTTTCCGCAGGTGCACCAGATGATCAGCAGCATTGAAGGCAGGGTTGACCTGCAAACCGGATGGACGGATATTATCAAAGCCTGTTTCCCGATGGGATCCATGACAGGCGCCCCCAAGAAAAAAGTAATGGAACTGATTGATAAATATGAGCAGTTTCCCCGGGGTCTTTTTTCCGGTTCCATCGGTTATGTTACACCAGGCAAAGATTTTGATTTCAATGTGGTAATCA
>WBZP01000849.1_pt2 | contig 26040 bp, 28 predicted proteins | sample 5204301 | NCBI WGS metagenome assembly WBZP01 (sample SAMN12412401, study PRJNA552823) | activated sludge metagenome | isolation source: activated sludge from nitrification reactor of wastewater treatment plant... | place: USA: Pennsylvania | collected 2017 | reverse complement strand
GTCGGCCACCACCAGGATCCTCACCCGATCGGCCGGATAGGGACAGGAGCGCAACGAGGCGACGGTGGCGCCGATGACGGGCGCCTCGTCGTGGGCAGGCACCACGACCAGCAGCCGGGCCGCCTCTGCGCCGCCGTCGACCACGGTCACCCGGCGGCCGCTGCAGCGATCGACCAGCGAACACGCCGTCAGGCCGCCGACGTACAGCGCGGGAGCGCCAGACCAACCGGCTACGCCGACCGCGAGCGCCCGAGCGGGCTTGCTGCTGATCACACCGTGCCGGCGGCAACGCCGCCGGCGGTCGTTGCCGCACCCGATGACGCCGCCGTCGAATCCTGTGGGTTGAGTCGAACCGTGCCGAGCAGCGGCACATCCAGCCGAGTGACCTGCCACGGCTCGACGATCCGGCCCCGACGGATGTCGAGCAAGGCCGTCGCCCCCAGTGTGAGCGCGACCACCACGAACGCGACCAGCACGTACGGGATCGTGCTGGTGCTCAGCGGCGTGCCGGTGGATTCGGCTCGGTCGAGCAGGATGTAGCGGAACTCCACGCTCTCGTTGGCCTTGCCCAGGTCGATCTGGGCCTGGGTCAGCTGACCCTGCAGGTCGACCGCCCGGCGCAGGGCGTAGTCGAGCTCACTACCGGCCGGCACCTGGTCGCTCGGCTTGATGCCGCTATTGGCACGAACGCGCTGGACCTCCGCCTGGGCGTCCTCGACCGACGTCGTCAGCAGGGCGACGGCGCGCTGCTTGGGCGACGCTTCGGCTCGAAGCCGCTCGGCTTTGAAGATCGAGAACACCTCGTTGGCGATCGCCGCCGACTGCTCGGCATCGGGCCAGGTCACCGTTACGTTCAGTGTGTCCACGCCGTTGGGTGTCACGATCAGGATCGCCGCCCTGAGCTTGGCACGCAGATCTGTCCGCCGGCCGTCGGCCGACAGCGGCGACGAGATCAGGGACTTGATCTTGGCTCGCACGCGGCCGAAGAACGGTTCCTGTGGTGTGTCGTCCATCAGGCCGAGCTGATCGATGAGCGCATCGAGGTTGTCCCGCCGCAGCACGCTCGGGGCCGCCTGGCGGACGATGGCGGCAAGTTCGGCGTCAGGCGTGATCGCATCGCCGAGCTGCTCGCCACGTAGCTGGATGGTGATCGTCGACTGGTAGTCCGGTGGCGACGCCAGGAACAGCATGCCGCCGAGCAGGGCGGCCACGAGCGCGACACCAACCGCCACCAGACGGTGGCGGGACAAGGCCGAGCGCCCGGCGAAGCCGATCCAGCGCCGAAGCGGCTCGACGGAGAACAATGGCTCCTCCGCTGGGCCGACGTCGCCGATGCCGGAGCGCACGGTCCAGGAGTCGGTGTGTTGTCTCTCGCTCGGTGGGACGCCCATATATCCCTGCGATCTCCTACCTGGTGCCAGACGCAGCTCCCTATCCTAGACGGCGAGGGCCGATCGCGCGCAGGCGGCAGGAATTCGGAGGACTACGCTTTCGTGGTGACATCGGCGGACGAGCAAGGGCCGGCGACTGCCACGTCAGCAGGCTCGACCGCGCTGGCGGCGACATCGCTGCGCAACTCCTTCGCGTTCGGCGGGGCGCTGATCGCCTCATGGGTGCTGGTCCTCGTCGGTCGCCTCGTCATCCCCCGGGTGCTGAGCAATGCCGACTACGGCACGGTGTCGCTCCTGGAGTCCACTGCGGTGCTCGGCATCAGCGTGGTCTCGCTCGGGTTCGACACCCACATCCGCAAGGCCGTCACCGAGGAGCCTGCTCACGCTCGGCGAATCATGCAGCCGGTGCGGCGCATGCAGATCGGTCTCGGCGCCGTCGTCATCGCCGTCCTGGCCGCCGGGTTCCTCGTCATCGGCGAGGCGCCGCGCAAGGCACTGATCGTGGCCCTGTTCGGCGTCGCCCAGCTCTCCCTGACCGTCGGCCAGAACGCCAACGCCTACCTGCACACCCTGCACCGGGTGCGTGAAACCACCATCAGCACCGTCGCCGTCAAGATCGCCTGGCTGTGCGTGCTGATCGGCGTCGCAGCCACGGATCACCGGCTGTACGCCCTACCGGTGGCCGCGGCGGTCTCGGAGATCGCCCGAGCCCGCTACCTCGAGCGGCGGGCCACGCATCAGTTCCAGCCGGACCGCACCGCCCGGCTGCGCGAGGTCGTGCCGGTGCTGAAGGAATCGCTCCCGTACTACCTCAACTCGTTGAACATCACCGCCAACACGCTCGCACTCCCGGTGCTGATCGGCATGATCGCCGGCGAGGGCGACGTCGCCCTGTACGCCAGCGCCAGCATGTTGATGACGATGCCACAGATGTTCCTGCCACTCATCGGCCCGGTGCTGGTCCCAGCACTGGTCCGCGAACGCGCCAACGGAGACGGCACCGTGTGGGTGCGCACTCGGGACCTGATGACGCTCCTGCTGCCGCTGCTCACCGTGGTGGCAGGGGTCATCGCGATCTTCGGCGAGCTGATCATCCGCCTCGCCGTCGGCTCGCGCTACGCCGACGCAGCGGCGCCACTGGCGTTCATGGCTCTTGGGCTCCCGGCGACCTTCGGCACCGTGTTGCTCAGCACGGCCATGATCGTGGTCGGCCGCAGCTGGCAGACCACACGTATCAACTGGGTCACCATGGTGGGCCTCGTCACGACCGGGGCGTTGCTGCTGTCGCTGATCGGACGAGGCAATCCTGGCGCACCGGCAGCCGCTGGCGCACTGGTCCTCATCGTCTTCGAGTGGATCACCGTTGCCTGGATGTGCGCTGTGAGTCCCGTCGGCGTGATGACCAGGCGGTGCGCGTTCCACGTCCTGATCGCCGCCGCCGGCTGGGCGGTTGCCGAGGCCGGCCGCTGGTTCGAGGGTCAGCTACTGGTGACCAGGATCATCGCCGCCGGCTTGCTGGGTGTCGTCGCCGTCCGGGATCTTCCCCGCCTGGTCAGGACCGTCCGCGGGCTGCTCACGCGCCCGGCCGAGGCCTGAGCGCTCCATCCACGAATGCAGATCGGCGAACACGCGGTCACGCTGGGTCAGATCGGTCAGCACGTGTCCGAGGCCTGGGTAGGCCTGAACCTCCACGCTCGGGAGGTCTCCCAGGCGGCGCCGATGCCGGCGCCAGTACCGATAGGACGCCTCCTGCTCGTCGAGCAGCAGCGCCACCGGCATGCCGCGGCGACCGAGGCGCCGCAGCGTGCGCAGCACACGGCTCGGCGGGGAGTAGTCGATCCGATACTTCACTGCGGCCTTGTACATCAACCGCCGGCGGTCCAGGCGTTTCAGGACACGGAGCGACCGCCTGCCCGTCACACCGTCGTCGGATCGGAACAGCCAGGACCCGGCGTACAGCCCGGGCTCGATGGCGGCGATGCCGGCGACCTCCGAGTCGAACTCGGCCAGCAGTGCCGACCGGGCGGACGAGCAGAACCCGAGGACGGTCGGAGCGGTTCCGTTGACCTCGTGCCAGAACGACGCCATCTGGGCGATGGCATCGGGTTCGTTGGGTGAGTTCAGTTCGTTGTACCCCCAACCGGGCTGGCGCGGGGTGAAGCTGGAGCCGGGTTGCTCGAAGCGCAGCGTCGGCACCCCACGGCAGGCCTCCTCCCTGGCGAACTCGATGAATCGGCGTCCGGGTTGGACGTGGGTCGGGATGATCCACCCACCGGCGACGGCTGGTCCGTGGACCGGGTCGCAGCGAACGGCGAAGATTCGCCCGGGCCCGACACGCTCGATCGACTCGCGCAACTGGACGCCGCGGACATCGACGATGACGGTGGTGGGAAGGTCGGCGTGGTCTGTGGTGTCGGCGCCGAGCGGACCGGCCCGCCCGGTGACCCAGCCGACGATCGCCGCGATGTCGGACGTCGGCGTCCTGCTCTGCTCGCTCAGCACGTACAGCCATCCGGCCACGTCGACGCTGTCGATCGATTGGACCTCGCCACCCTCGCCGAGCCGGGCGATCGAGCCGCCGTCCCGACGGCCGGGATCGTCGAGCACCAGCGCGGCCCGGGCCCGCCCCGTGGCGGGTCGCAGCGCGGCGATCCGGTCGAGGACCGTGTTCGGGACGTCGAAGGTCCCGACGATGGTTGTGCCAGCCCCGCCGCCGGCCGCACCGGCGCCGACGCTGCCAAGCAACTTGATCTCGCGCACGAAGCGGCGACCGTTCAGCACCGGCGCCCACAGCACCATGGTGTCCACGGCGCCAACGACCTCACTGTGCATCACCAGCAGGGCGGCAAGCCGCGTGGTGACGACGTGGACCTGGTCGAAGCCTCGTGATCGCACGGAGTCCACGATTCCGGCGATCGAGGCGACCCAGCGATCGACGATGTGCTCACCGAGCATCCCCGAGCTGTGACCCGTGGCCTCCAGGTAGACCACCATCGTCGGGACCCCCTGTGCGGCCAACTGCTCGGCCAAGGGATCGACGGCGACGGCGCACTGGCGATCCTCGGTGAACGGACCGGGAATGACGACGGCGGCCGACGTCCCCGCACGTGGGCCGCGGTACCAGGCTGCGGCCAGGGATGCCCCGCCGACGTCGAGCCACCCGGGTGACACGACGACGAGCGCGCCCGTCCGATCCTGGTGCCGGTCCCGGGTACGCCCACTCACAGTGGGGCGAGCCTACAAGCCCTTAGGCAACCGACCTGCTCATCAGGTCCGGCGACTCGGCAGCATCGATCGCGCTGGCCTCGGCACGATTGCGCACGAGGACGCGGGTGAGGACTTGTTCGACCGTGCCGAACAGGATGACCAGGTCGAGCAGGAGCGACCAGTTGTCGACGTAGAAGAGGTCCATCCGGTGGTAGGCCTCGAACGACGGGTTGTCCCGGGCTTCGACCTGCCACAGCCCGGTGATACCCGGCATCACGGTCTCACGGAGACGAAGCGTCGGCGAGAACTCGTCGACCTCCTTGGGGAGCGCGGGGCGCGGCCCCACGAGGCTCATCTCGCCGCGCAACACGTTGAACAGCTGCGGCAGTTCGTCGAGGCTGGACAGGCGCAGGAAGTGGCCGATGCGGGTCACACGTGGGTCCACGTCCATCTTGAACAGCGGGCCGTTGCGTTCGTTGGTGGCCGCCAGCTTGGCCAGCAGTGCCTCGGCGTCCACGACCATCGTGCGGAACTTGAGCACGGCGAAGTTGGATCCGTGCAGGCCGACACGCTGTTGGCGGAACAGGATCGGGCCGGGACTGTCCCGCCGGATCAGCAAGGCGACCGCAGCCATCACCGGCGCCGTCAGCACGATGAGCACCGCCGACAGGATGATGTCGAACATCCGCTTCAGCCAGCGCTGTGTCCGTCGCAGCGACGCCCGCTCGATGAACAACACCGGCTCGTAGGCCACCGGCAGGGCGCGGACACGCCGCTGATGGAGGCTCGACTGGCCGGTGATCATCTGAACGTGGAGGCCGCGGGCATGGAAGTCTCGCACCAGGAATGGCAGCTCAGGCAGCTCGAGCACGGCGGGCGTCAGCAGCACGCCCGTCAGTTCGGCCTGTCCGCCGATGCTCGACACCTCGGTGAGCTCGCCTGCCCACAACTCGCCGATGCCGCTCGCCTCTGCCTCCTCCCGGCTGCCCAGGCATGCCGTGACGACCACGCCCGTCTCGGGGTGATCGCGAAACAGATCGACGATCTTCCTGGCGTACCGGTCGGTGCCGACGACCACGACGTTGCGACGGTAGCGACCGCGGCGGCGCTGCACCTGCAGGATCACCCGGAAGGCGCTGCGGCCGACCATGACCACGATCAAGCCCACCGCCGCGCCAGCGACGATCTGACGCAACCTCACCCCGGTCTGCAGGACACGGTCGAGCACCACCATCGCCCCGGACGTCAACGCCAGCGCCCGAATCGTCCGGGTCAGTTCGATCGTCCGGATCGAGTTGACCCGGCTGAGGTACAACTCCTGCGATCGCATGCACAGCACGCCGAGCGCTGCGGCGAGAAGACTGACACCGGCAAGCATCCCCCAGCCCGCCCGAGCCTGGAACGACACGGCGAGCAGCACTGCCGCAAAGCCCACCGTCAGCCCGATCAGGTCGGACGCGTAAAGAAGCGCCCGGAGCTGCCCGCTACTGAGTTCTTTCCGTTGCACAAGACCACCTTGCCCAGAGGTTGATCGGTCGACGCCTCATGAGATCACTCTCCGTAGTCGTCAAATAACTAGTTGTGATGACAATGTCGCGTTGCGTAGTTGCTAGTCACCGCATACGAAGAGTAGCCACAACCCGGACCAGATACAACGATCCTCGCGATCTCACGACAAAAGTCACCACGGACGCTGGGGCCGCCGTGCCGACCGGCACGGACCAGCGGTAGCGGGTCGGCTACCTTCCTGCCATGCGAGCCCTGGTGATCGTCGCCCACCCGGTGGCCGGCAGCTTCACCCACGCGGCCGCCGAGGCCGCGGTGACGGGCCTGCGCGCCGCCGGGCACGAGGTGGAGGTCAGCGACCTGTACGCCATCGGGTTCCGCGCCGCCATGTCCGCCGACGAGCGCCGGGCGTACCACAGCGGCCAACCGGTGCTCGACCCGCTCGTCGCCACCCAGGTGGACCTGGTCACCTCGGCGGGCATCCTGGTCTTCGTCTACCCCACGTGGTGGAGTGGGCTTCCTGCGATCCTCAAGGGCTGGCTCGAACGTGTGATGGTCGAGAACGTCGGGTTCCGCTTCAACCGTCGGCGCAAGGTCCGCCCAGCGCTCGCCAACGTCCGTCAGATCGTCGGGATCAGCACCTACGGGTCGCCGCGGCTGTACGTCTCGGCCATCAACGACAACGGCAGGCGGATCCTCACCCGGGCCCTGCGGCTCAGCACGGGCTGGCGCACCCGGCGCACCTGGCTGGCCCTGTATGCGATGGACACCACCACCGTGGAGCAGCGCACGGCGTTCCTGGAACGGATCCGCACCAGAGTGGCGGCGATGTGAGCCGCCGAGTCCTGGTCGTGGTGTGCCACCCGCTGCAGGACAGCTTCACCGCGGCGATGGCGGCCAGGGTGGTTGCCGGGTTGGCCGGCGCCGAGGTTCGGGTGACCGACCTGTATGCAGAGGGGTTCGAAGCGGCGATGAGTGCCGAGGAGCGCCTGACCCACCAGGACTCCCCTGACGGCAAAACGGCGATCGCCGCCCACGCCGACGATCTGCGCTGGTGCGACACGCTGATCCTCGTCTACCCGACCTGGTGGAGCGGTCAGCCGGCGATGCTGAAGGGCTGGATCGACCGGGTCTGGGTCCAAGGCGTCGCCTGGACGATGCCCTCCGGCGCCAACCGCCTCAAGCCGCTGCTGACCAACATTCGCCGGATCGTCGCCATCACCTCCCACGGATCCTCCAAGCTGGTCAACGCCGTCGAGGGCGAATCCGGCAAGCGGGTCGTCACCCGATCGCTGCGGGTGCTGTGCCACCCGCTGACCCGCACGACGTGGATCGCCCTGTACGGCATCGACCGGCGGACCCCGGCGCAGCGGACCGCCTTCCTCGACCGCGTCGAACGGCGGATCCGCCGACTCGTTCGATAGCAACCGTCAACGCCGCTCGAAGACCGTGACCACCTCGACGTGGGGTGTGTTCGGGAACAGGTCGAGCACCTCGGCGCAGCAGTGCTCGAAACCGGACTCGGCCAGCAACGCGGCGTCCCGGGCCATCGCCACGGGATCGCAACTCACCAGCACCACCCGGCGGCTCGCCGCGGCAGCGACCACGCCCACCCCGGCACGGCCCAACCCGGCCCTGGCCGGATCAGCGATCACCAACGGCGCCGGAGTGGGCGTCCAGTCCTCCACCGTGGAACAGACGACGGTCGCATCTGGCCGTCCGCGCAGGTTGCGCCGGGCATCGGCGCAGGCCGAACGGGAGGACTCGACCACGATCACCGGGCCACGGGACACGCAGACGCCGAACAGGCCGACGCCGCCGTAGGCGTCCACCACCGGGCCGTCGGCCAGCGTCCCGCTCGCCCGGCGGACGGCTTCGACCAGCACGTTGGCTGCGGCGGGGCCCGATTGGAAGAACGAACCGGCTGACACGACGAGATCGGCGCTTTCGACCCGCTCGGTGATCGTGGCCCGCTGGCCGATCCCGACATCACCGGGGACGCGCCCGAACCGCGGCTGATCACGACCCCTGGCGTGGGCCAGGGCATTGCGCTCCCCCGTCGCCGACGAGACGCGCAGCGTGATCTCGTCGGCGCCGGTGACCGCCACGTGGCCGAGCAGGTCGTCCAGCAGCGGATGTGCGACCAGGCAGCCGTCGAGCGGAACGACGCGATGCGAGGCGCCGCTGCGCAGACCCAGACCGCCAGGCGTGACGGCGCAGCGCATCGTGGTCCGGTAGGCGAACGCGGGCACCGCAGCGCCGAGCGTGACCACGGCGCCGGGCAGGCGCGCCGTGCGCCGCAAGGCGTCGGCCACGACCTCGGCCTTCATCCTCAGTTGGGCGCCGGGATCGGCGTGTTGCCACCTGCACCCGCCACAGCCGCGCGCCAGCGCCGGGCACGGCGGCTCGATGCGGGCCGGGGACGGCGTGACGACCTCGACCAGGTCGGCCTTGGCGAAATCGCGCTTGTCAACGGTCAAGCGGACCTCGACCACCTCGCCGGGCAGCGCCCCATCGACGAACACCACCCGCCCGTCGGCCAGGCGACCCATGCCGTCACCGCCCGCCGCGACCTTGTCGATCGTGACGGTGGCCCCGATGCCCGCGGTCACGGCCTAGCGGGCGGGCCCGGAGCGCCGCACGGGTTGGATCCGCATCACCTCGGCCTCGTGATCCATCACCCCGCGCACCGACCGCCCAGTGGCGAACACCACCTGCTTGAGGATGGCCAGACCGGCAAGGATCAGCAGGCCGGCGGCGAGCGGGCCGAGCAACGCCTGCAGCATCCGCGTCGAGCTGCTGGTCATCTCGGAGAAGACCCCACTCTCGACCGGTGAGCCGTCGGCCAGCAGGGTGCGGATCGGATCCTCCAGCACCGGGCAGGGCGCGTCGGTGTCGTTGACGCCGATCACTGCGTCACCGCCGAACTTCGGGGCCGGCTCGCGCACCCTGCTGATCAACCGGCCCTTGGAGGCGCCCACCCCCACCACGTACTCCTCGCCCAGGCGAAGGAAGCGGGTCTCCTGGACGTACAGGACGTCCACCAACTTGCCAACGGCGTAGCCGCGCAGCGATCCCGTCCGCATCCTGGTGACCTGGAACCGCGCCGTGGTGGAGGAGTTGGCCACGAGCTTGCCCTCGAAGATCGCCGCCGCGGTGGGTGGAGCGCTGCAGCCCGCAGGCAGCGGGATCAACGGCGGCAACTTGCCCGTGCTGGCCTGGAGCGGGCGGGGCACCTGCAACGGGACGTCACCGCTCGAGGGCATCGTGGGCAGCGGCTCGGCAGTGCCGGGTGTGGACCCCTGCGGACCACTCGATACCGCCGCCCGGGCGGGGGCCAGCAGCCCCGCCGCGACCGGGATGGCGACCGCCGCGGCGAGGGCGATCTGCACGTACCGGCGAAGCACGGCACCACGCTAGTGAGCCTGGGTCCCGAAAACCGGGCAGCCCGATCCGGCGGCCATACTGATCGGCATGGGCATGAACCCGTACCGCCGGCGAGTCACCCGCCGGTCCGACATCGTCTTCGTCATCGCCGCCATCGCCCTGGCCGTGGGCCTGATGGCGTGGGGCTTCCTCGGCTGACGGCCCGGCCCGGTCGACGGGGTCAGAACGCCGACTCGATGACGTCCACGTGGGTGCCGGTGATGGCCACGACGTCGAAGCGCACGGCGCCACGGTGCTCGCGGTGGGCGGCCAGGAACTCGGCGGCGAGGGCCCGCAGGCGGCGCTGCTTCACGGGACCCACAGCCGCCGCCGCGCCGCCGAAGCGGTCGTCGGCGCGAGCCTTGACCTCGGCGATCACCAGCGTCCGCCCATCGGTGACGATCAGGTCGACCTCCCCGGCGGCGCCCCGCCAGTTGCGTTCGACGATCACATAGCCGAGCCGGCGGTAGGCCCCGGCGGCGAGGTCCTCACCCCACCGGCCACGGGCGACGGCAGCGAGGTTGGCGGTTACAGCTCGGCGCGCGGCAGTTCCTCGACGTTGACGTCCTTGAACGTCAGGACCCGAACCTTGGGGACGAATCGGGTCTTGCGGTACATGTCCCACACCCATGCGTCGGTCAGCTCCACTTCGATCACCGGCCTCGCCGCGTCGCCACCAACGGTGACGTTGACGTCGTTGGCCAGATAGAACCGGCGCTCGGTCTCCACGGCGTAGCGGAACATGCCAGCAACGTCCTGGTACTCCTGCGCAAGGTGGAGCTCGCGTTCGGCCTCGAAGTTCTCGAGATCGTCAGAGCTCAATGGGGTGACCCTCCGATGTGGCGGACGCGGCGATCAGCGCTCGCGCTTCTCGCGAATCTTGGCGGCCTTGCCGACCCGGTCACGCACGTAGTACAGCTTGGCCCGGCGGACGTCACCCCGCTTGAGGACTTCGAGCTTCACCACGGTGGGGGCGTGCACGGGGAACGTCCGCTCCACACCCACGCCGGAGCTGACCTTGCGCACGGTGTACGTCTCGGCCACGCCGCTGCCCTGGCGGGCGATGACGTTGCCCTGGAAGACCTGGACGCGCTCCTTGTTTCCCTCGACGACCTTGACGTGGACCTTGACCTCGTCGCCAGGACCGAAGTCGGGGATGTCGGTGCGCAGGTACTGGTTGTCGACGAGATCGGTGGACTTCATGGTGGCTCTTTCGCAAGGCGGCGACAGGCGCCGTCAGGGCATCAACGTGGGACGCTCAAGGATAGGTGACCGGGGGGAACTCTTCCAACAGGCGGGCCTCGTTCTCGCGTAGCCCGCCGCGCGCCTCGATCAGGTCGGGGCGGTCACGGAGGGTGCGGTGCAGGGCCTGAGCGTGGCGCCAGCGGTCGATCGTGGCGTGGTCCCCGCTGCGCAGGACGCCGGGCACCTCCCACCCACGGAAGTCGGCGGGCCGGGTGTAGTGCGGCTCCTCCAACAGGCCCGTGGCGAAGCTCTCGGTGAGCGGGCTCGTGGCGTTCCCCATCGCCCCGGGCAGCAGGCGCGTCACCGCTTCGATCACCAGGCAGGCGGCCACTTCACCGCCGTTGAGCACCACGTCCCCGACGGAGATCTCACCGTCAACCAGATGTTGACGGACTCGGTGATCGACACCCTCGTAGCGGCCGCAGATCAAGGAGAACCCGTCGAGACCGGCCAGGTGAGCCGCCATCGCCTGGTCGAACCGACGCCCGCCGGGGCCGAGGAGGAGCAGCGGGCGCGGCGGGCGGACCGCGTCGACGGTTGCGAACAGGGGCTCGGGCTTCATCACCATGCCCGCTCCCCCGCCGAAGGGGGCATCGTCAACCGTGCGGTGGACGTCGGACGTCTGATCGCGCGGGTCGTGCAGGCGCAGCTCGACCAGACCGCTGCGCCGGGCCTTGCCCACCATCGACTCGGCGCAGAACTGGTCGACGAGGTCGGGGAAGATGGTGATGACGTCGATGCGCATGGCTGTGCCAGCCTAGGTTCGATGATCTTCCACCTGACCACGGCCGAGGAGTGGGCCGCCTCGTTCTCGGCCGGCATGCACACCGGGAGCACGCGCGGTAGGACGCTGAGCCAGGAGGGATTCATCCACTGCTGCGCTGCCGAGCAGTGGCCGGAGGTTCGGCGGGCGTTCTTCGTCGATGTCCCCGATCTCGTGCTGTTGCACATCGACGAGACGTTGCTGAGCTCCCCGCTGCGCTGGGACGACGTGCCCGGCGCGGGGACCTTCCCGCACATCTACGGGCCGGTCGATCTCTCGGCGGTCGTCGCCGTGGAGGTGCTGCCGGCGCTCGACGGGCCGAGCCGCTCGCCGGGACGGCGGCGAAGCATGGGCGCCTCGACGAAGCGGTAGCTCGTCCAGGCCAGCACCCCGGTGGCGGCCAGAGCCTTCACCTGCCCGGCGGAGTGACCGGCGAACACCGCCTGCATCGGGACGTGGACGAGGTAGATGCCGTACGAGCGGACCCCGACGGCGACGGCCGGTCGGGAGTTCAACAGCCCCGCGGCCCACCCGCGGTCGGTGTGCACGGCGACCAGCACCAGATACCCCGCGGCGAGGGCCACCACACCCGAACCCGGGCCGAACAGCCATCCGGGCGAGGCGGTGATCGCCGACCGGCTCCCCCGGTTGGCCACGACGACGAATCCGACCACCAGCAGAGCCAGCACCGGGCCGCGGGCCCGTGGTGGAGGCAGCAGTCGGCTGGCAGCGGGCAGGGCACAGGCCACGGCGGCGCCGATCAGCAGGGCATCCATCCTGGTGTCGGTCGCCAGATACAGGCGCTGCTCGGATGCGCCGCGGATCCACAGGACGAACCGCCAGATGTTGACGGCCAGAATCGCGGCCACCAGGACGCCAACGAACCGGCGCGCCGGCATTCGGCGCGCCGCCCGGACGACCACCGGCCAGACCAGGTAGTACTGCTCCTCGACGGAGAGCGACCACAGGTGGCCCCACCCGTCCCCGCCGTAGGGCGGTCCGGGATGGCGGAGCCAGACGAGGTTGTGGACGTACAGCAGGACCGCCAGCGAGGCCGGGACGGTGTGGCTGGCGACGGACGGTTTGAGCCAGGCGATGAGCCACAGGATCACCAGGGTCACACCCAGCGCCGGCAGCAGGCGGTACGCCCGGCGGGCGTAGAACGTCCTCAGCCGCATCGGCGACGCACCTGTCGCGCCACGCAGCAGCACCGTCGTGATCAGGAACCCGCTGATCACGAAGAACAGCGTAACGCCGATGTAGCCGGCCCGCAGTTGGTTGAGCGCCGGGAGCGATGACAGACCGGGGATGGCGCCGTAGTTGTGCCACACGACGACCCCGATCGCCAGGGTTCTCAGGCCGTCGAGCCCGGGGAGTCGCTCGGGCCGCCCGACCACTGCCGACTCGGTTGTGTCGATCCTCGAAACGCTAGTCGAACAAGCCGTCGGGCGCGACCACGTCGATCACGCCGTCTGCGACACGGTCGACGAACACCACGGGTACCAGAGCGCCGCTGTCCAGCTCGAGCAGATCGTGGGCAGGATTGGCGACGACCGCCATGCAGACGCCACGGTCCACGCCATGCTGGTCGACCACGTGTGAGCCGACGAGTTCGTGGACCCACAAGGCGTCAGGGTCACCACCGTCGTCGGCCACGGCGAACAGCGCCGTATGGGCCAGCTCCTCCGCCGCGCTGCGGTCGGCGACACCGGCGAAGCGCACCAACCAGCGGTCTGGCAGCTTGCGGCTCGTTTCGACGGTGTGCCAGCGATCTCCGACGCGCACCGCCGAACCTGGCGCCAGACGATCCTGGCGATCGGTGAACAGCTCCACGCTCATCTCGCCACGCACCCCATGGGCGCGGTGCGTCACGCCGATCTGGCGAACCTCGGTGGCCGGATCAGGCGTCAACGAAGTCGACGTCGACATCCGTCTGGTCGCGCACGGCTGCGGCGCGAACCACGGTACGGATGCTCTGGGCGGTGCGGCCGCGGCGGCCGATGACCCGACCGAGATCACCGGGGCCGACGGTGACTTCCAGCTTGATCCGGCCGCGATGCTGCGAGGCGTCGACCGAGACAGCCTCAGGGTCGTCGACGATCGAGCGCACGACGTGGGTGAGCACCGCCGTGGCGGTGGGCGCCGGGATGGCGTTGGCACCGTCGGCGTGATCGGACGCCGTGTGCTGGGACGCCGTGTGCTCGGCTGCCGTGAGCTCGGACATCGGGTCGGTCATGACGTGGCGCCAGCGCGAGCCGAGCCGAACTCGGCCCAGGCACCCGAAATCTCCAGCAGCTTGCGCACCCGCTCGGTGGGCTGGGCGCCGTCCATCAGCCACTTCACGGCCTTGGCATTGTCAACGTTCAGCGCCGACGGCTCCTGGCGCGGGTTGTAGGTCCCGACGATCTGGATGAAGCGGCCGTCACGCGGCGAGCGGCTGTCGGCCGCGACGATGCGGTACTGCGGCTGCTTGGTCTTGCCGACTCGGGTGAGGCGCAACTTGACTGCCATAACGTGCTGGGCTCCTGGAGATAACGGTCATTCCGGCGAAACGAACCAAGCAAGGATAGCTAGCGCGCGGAGGGAAACCCACCGGGGAAGCCAGGCGGGCGCCCACCCTGACCACCGAACATGTCGCCGAAGTCGGGCAGCCCGCCCGGGCCGGCCGGCCCGCCGAAGCCGGGGAACCCGCCACGGCCCTTGCCCTTCTTGCCCTTCTTGCCGGGCATCGCCGACATGCCCATGCGCTTCATCATCTTCTGCATGTCCTGGAATTGCTTGACCAGGCGGTTGACGTCGCCCACGGTGGTGCCGCTGCCCGTGGCGATGCGCGTCCGCCGGCTGCCGTTGATCAGCTCCGGCCTGCGCCGCTCCAGCGGGGTCATCGAGTGGATGATCGCCTCCACCGGCTTCAGCGCGTCGTCGCCGATCTCGGCGTGCTTCATCTCCTTGGGCAGGCCGGGCATCATCTTCAACAGACCACCGAGCGGACCCATCTTCTTGATCTGCTGCATCTGCGCCAGGAAGTCGTCGAGGGTGAACTCACCGGCCAGCATCGCCTCGGCGGCCTGCTCGGCGGACTCCTTCTCGAAGGCCTGCTCGGCCTGCTCGATCAGCGTCAGCATGTCGCCCATGCCGAGGATGCGTCCGGCCATGCGGTCGGGGTGGAACTGCTCGAAGTCCCCGAGCTTCTCTCCGGTGCTGGCGAAGGCGATCGGCCGGCCGATGACCTCTTTGACGCTGAGCGCCGCGCCACCGCGGGCGTCGCCGTCCAGCTTCGACAGGATGACGCCGTCGATGGCCAACGTCTCGTGGAACGCCTCGGCCACGCCAACGGCGTCCTGGCCGGTCATCGCGTCGATGACCAGAAAGGTGTAGTTCGGCTGGACGGCTTCGGAGATCCGCCGCACCTGGTCCATCAGGTCGGCATCGATGGCCAACCGGCCGGCGGTGTCGACGATCAGCACGTCGCGCCCTAGGCGGCGGGCCTCGTCGAGCCCTCGCTTGGCGGTGGCCACGGGGTCGCCGGGCTCGCTGAACACCGGAACGTCGATCTGGCGGCCCAGCGTGCGCAGCTGCTCGACGGCGGCCGGGCGTTGCAGGTCGGCGCCCACCAGCAACGGCTGACGGCCCTGGCGTTTGAACCAGCGGGCCAGCTTGGCCGAGCTGGTCGTCTTGCCGGAACCCTGCAGGCCGGCCATCAGCACCACGGTGGGCGGGCGGCCGGCGTAGGTGATCTTCAGCGTCTGCCCGCCGAGCATCTCGGTGAGTTCGTGGTTGACGATCTTGACGACCTGCTGGGCGGGATCGAGGGCGGTGGACAGCTCGACACCCACGGCCTGGTCGCGGATGCGGGCGACCACGCTGCGGACCACGCCGACGTTGACGTCGGCGTCGAGCAGGGCGGTGCGGATCTCCTTGAGGACCTCGTCGACGTCGTCCTGCGTCAGCCGTCCCTTGCCGCGCAGACGCTTGACGATGCCTTCCAGCCGTGACGACAGCGAATCAAACATGCGCCGAGCAGGCTATCCCGCCCCCTCCTCACCCCGCTTCGTGAGCACCGAGCGGCACACCGGCTCCCAGCGCTCACCGAGCATCAGTCGGTGGCGAACAGTGCGGCGATGAACTCGGCCGGGTCGAAGGGGATCAGGTCGTCGATGCCCTCGCCCAGGCCGACCAGTTTCACCGGGAGTCCCAGCTCTGTCTCGATGGCGAAGACGATGCCGCCTTTGGCGCTGCCGTCGAGCTTGGTGAGCACCACGCCGGTGACGCCACTGTCGGCCCCCGACCCGGCCAGGTTGGTGGCCCGCCCGAACTCGCGTGCCTGGGTCAAGCCGTTCTGGCCGGTGGTGGCGTCGACCACGAGGAGCACTTCGGTCACCCGGCCGGCGCCCTTGGCCGCCACCCGGCGCACCTTGGACAGCTCGTCCATCAAGTTGGTCTTGGTGTGCAGGCGGCCAGCGGTATCGCCGAGCACCAGGCCGATCCGGCGCGCGGTGGCCGACTCGACGGCGTCGAAGATCACCGCCGACGGATCACCGCCCTCGTTGCCGCGGACCATGTCGGCGCCGCTGCGCTGGGCCCACGTCTCGAGCTGTTCGGCCGCCGCGGCGCGGAAGGTGTCACCCGCGGCCATCATCACCGAGCGACCCTCGGCGCGCTGGCGGGCGGCGACCTTGCCGATGGTGGTGGTCTTGCCCACCCCGTTGACGCCCACGAACAGCCACACGTTGGGGCCACCGGGGGACTCGTCGAAGCGTAACTCCCGGTCGGCGCCAGCGAGTCTGGCCACCATCTCGGCCTGCAGAGCGTCGAGCAACTGGTCGGGATCGGTGATCTCCTTGGCCTTCACCCTGGCCTTCAGCGGGTCCAGCAACTCGTCGGCGACGCGGACCCCGACGTCGGCCTTCAGCAACGCCTCCTCGAGGTCGTCCCACGTGTCGGCGGTGATCCCACCGCGGGCGCGGATGCCCAGGAACGCCCCGGCCAGCGCGGAGCGAGCCTTGGCCATCCGTCCACGGAACGTGGGCCGCTCGACGACGGCCACCGGCGCGGCGTCGTCGGTGCCGCTGTCCGCCTGCTCGTCGACCGCCACGACGTCGCCGGCCGCGCCGGCACCGTCGGGGACGGCCGCCTTGGGCGCGCTCGGCCCTGCCGGCCGCGGTGGCCGCTCGATCGATGGCGCGGGTGGAGACGGTGGCGCCTGGCCAGCCGCGGCGCGCCGCCGGTTGACCAGCACCACGGCAACACCCACCACCAGAACGAGCGCGGCCAGGACGAGATAGATCCACAACATGGTGGCCTCACGCTACCCATGCCTCCGTTTGTTCACCTGATCTCCAGTGGGGTGGGAATGTGAGTGAACAAACCCGGGCGGACCAGGGTGGAGCGGGTATCCGGCCGGAGCGGTTTGTTCACCTGATCTCCAGTGGGGCTGGAGTGTGAGTGAACAAACGGGAGGGGTGGGGTCAGGTGGGGGTGGGGTCAGGTGGGGTCGGGGCCGCCGTCGCTGAGGCGCTGGGCGAGCCACGCCAGGGGGATCGAGACCACCATCACGAAGGTGGCGACGACGTTGACGAGGGGCACGTCGTTGGATCGGCCGATGCGGGTGAAGATCCACTGCGGCAGCGTCTCGAACCCGGCGCCGGCGGTGAACGTGGTCACGACGATCTCGTCGAAGCTGAGGGCGAACGCCAGGATCCCGCCGGCGAGCAACGCCGACCGCACCAGCGGCAGGGTGACCAGGCGGAACGTCTGCATGCCATGGGCGCCCAGGTCGGCCGACGCCTGCAGCAGGTTGGGCGACGAGCGGCGGAGCCGGGCGATGACGTTGTTGTAGGCGATCACGATGCAGAACGTGGCGTGGGCGACGACCAGGGAATGGAAGCCGAAGCCGATGCGGAAGCTGACCAGCCAGAGATCGATCCGCCGGGAGAAACTGTTCTGCAACGCGACCGCGGTGACGATGCCCGGCAGGGCGATGGGGAGCACCATCAGGAACGACAGCGTCTGCTTGCCGAAGAACTGGTAGCGCTGCATGGCGAAGGCCGCCAAGGTTCCAAGCACCAGGGCGAGCGCCGTGGCAGCCAGGGCCACCTGCACGCTGTTCCACAACGCGTCCTTCGGCCCGGGGGTCTCCCACGCCTTGCGCCACCACTCCAGCGTCCAACCCCTCGGCGGCCAGCTCAGCGACTTGGCGGTGTTGAACGACAGCCTGGCCACCACCAGCAGCGGCACGTACAGGAACGCCAGCGTGGCCGCCAGCATCAGCACCAGCACGGCCCGCGCCCAGCGGGAGATCTGCATCAGACGTTCTCGAACGCGCCGGCCCGGCGCATGGCCAGGAGGTAGACGACGATGATCGCCAGCGGCCACAGGGTGAACGCCGCGGCGAGCGGCTGGTTGGGGGCGAGCAGCGTGCGCTCGACGAGGTTGCCGATCATGATGACCTTGCGCTCGGTCACCACCGCCGGGATGATGTAGTCGCCAAGCGACAGCGAGAAGGTGAAGATCGACCCGGCAGCGATGGCCGGGATCAGCATCGGCATGGCGACGCTGGCGAACGTGCGCAGCGGCTTGGCGCCCAGGTCACTGGACGCCTCGACCAGCGAGTTGGGCAGCCGCTCCATGCCGGTGTACACGGGCAGCAGCATGTACGGCAGCCACAGATAGGTGAGCGACAGGATCACCGCCAGCCAGCCGAACCCGGGCGACCAGCCAAACGTGCTCTGTAGGAACCCCCCGGCCTGGTCGACACCGAACTTCGATCCCTGGCGGAGCATTGCCTTCCAGGCATACGCCTTGACCAGGTATCCGGCCCACAGCGGCAGCAGGAACGCCACCACCACACCGCGGCGCATCCACCGTGGCAGGAGGCGCGCCACGCAGAACGTCACCGGCACGGCGATCAACACCGACAGCGCCGTGACGGCGACGGCCGCCCCGAGGCTCTGGCCGACCACCTTGAGGAACTCCGATTGGGTGAACGCCTGACGCAGGTTGTCGCCGGTGAACGAGGTCGTCGGGCGTTGGGTCCGCCCGTCGAGCTTGAACAGCGCCACGGCGACGAGGGCGATCAGCGAGCCGACGTACACCACCATCAGCCATGCCACCGGCGCGGTCAGCAGCGAGGTCAGCGCCAGCCATCGGCGGGTGAAGGCCCGGCTGACGCGCTTGCCTACCCGGGGCGGCACCGACACGGGCGCCCCGGGTAGGACTGCTTCGTCCGAGGTCAGGCGCGCAGCTTCGTCCAAGCGTTGACCCACTCGGTGTACGCAACGCACTTCACGTCGGTGCGCCCGTCGAGGCACGCCTCAGTGGCAGTGGTCCAGTACCACACGTCCTTCCAGTAGTCCGTCTCCTCGGCGTGGAAGGTGGCGCAATGGTTCGGATCGGCCGTCAGCGCACACGAGGCCTTGTTGCTGGGCGCCTCGCCGAAGTACTCGGCGACCTGAGCGTTGGCCCATGGCGATGCGATCCAGTCCATCCACAGCTTGGCGCAGTTCGGGTTCTTGGCCTTCGACGACAGCATCCACGTGTCCGACCAACCGGTGGCGCCCTCCTTGGGCTTGACGGCGGCGATCTTGGCCCCGTTGGCCGTCGCCAGGTTGACGATGACCTGCCAGGTCGTTCCGGCCAGCACCGTGCCGCCCTCGAGGGCGGTCTGCTGGTCGGTGTAGACCGACCAGTACTGGCCGGTGATGCCCTTCTGCTTCTCCAGCAGCGCGATCGCCGCGTCGAACTGCGCCTGGTCCAGGGCGTACGGGTTGGTGATCTTCAGCTCCGGCTTGGTGGCCATCAGGTACAGCGCTGCATCGGCGATGTAGATCGGGCTGTCGTAGACCGAGATCTCCCCGTCTGCCTCGGTGCCACCGTCGAACATCGGGCTCCACGAGTCCGGCGCCGCCGGGAACGCCTCGGTGTTGTACACCAGCAGGTTGGCGCCACGACCGTGGGGGATGCCCATCGGCTTGCCGTCGAGGCTGTTCCACTGCTTGAGCTTGAGGTCGTCGAAGATCCCGGCGTAGCTGGAGAACTCGGCGGGGTTGATCTCCACCACTTCCCCACCGGCGATCAGCCGCTCGGTGGCGTCACCGGATGCCGACACGCTGTCGTACTCGCCGCTTTGCATCAGCTGCACCATCTCGTCGGACGAGTTGGCGGTCTTGACGTTCACCGCGCAGCCGGTCAGCTCGGTGAAGGGCGTGACCCAGGCCTCCTCGGCGTAACCGGCCCAGACGATGATGTTCGCCTGGCCCTCGCCCTGCAGGGCCGGATTCGGCGTCCAGTGGTAGTCCACGGGACCGGCCGCCGTCCCGGCCGGCGCGGCAGTTCCCGGCGGTGTCGTGGCGGTGGCGGCGGTGGCGGCCCCAATCGCCAACAGCCCGCCAAGGCCCATGGTTGCCATCACTCTTCGTTGCATGTGTCTCTCCTGGTTGTGCTGATGTGTGTTGGATCGTCGGGTCAGTGGGCGACGCGGTACGCCGCGCCGGCGGGGATGACCACCTCGACCGCGTCGCCGACCTGGCGATGGTCGATGTCATGGCTGGTGTCGGCGAGCGTCAGCACGAACGCCCCGTCGTCGAAGCTCACCCGGACCCGGCACTCGGCGCCGAGGTACTGGATGTCCTCGACCACCCCGGCCAGGCGAACGTCCGCGGCGGCGGCGTCGGCGCCAAGGCGCACCAACTCGGGACGAACGGAATGGACGGCGTCGACACCGAAGAGCCGCAGGCTGAGCTCGGGTGACAGCAGGTTGGAGGACCCGACGAACCCGGCGACGAATCGGGTGGCGGGCGCCCCGTAGATCTCGCGCGGCGTGCCGACCTGCTCGATGCGCCCGTGGTTGAACACCGCGATCCTGCTGCTCATCGACAGGGCCTCGCCCTGGTCGTGGGTGACGAAGACGAAGGTGATCCCGACGGCGCGCTGGATGGACTTCAACTCGACCTGCATCTCCTCGCGCAGCTTGAGATCCAGCGCCCCGAGCGGCTCGTCGAGCAGCAGCACCTTGGGGTGGTTCACCAGCGCCCTGGCCAGGGCGACACGCTGGCGCTGCCCGCCGCTCAACTGCGTGGGCTTGCGGTCGCCGAACCCGCCGAGGCGCACGACGTCGAGCATCTCGGCGGCGCGCCGGCGGCGCTCGGCCCTGGCCACTCCCTTGACCCGCAGCCCGTACTCCACGTTGCGCTGCACCGACATGTGCGGGAACAGGGCGTAGTCCTGGAACACCGTGTTCACGTCGCGGTCGTAGGGCGGCACACGGGTCACGTCCTGTCCCTGCAGCAGCACGGCGCCGGCGGTGGGCAGTTCGAAGCCGGCGATCATCCGCAGCACCGTGGTCTTGCCGCTTCCGGATGGGCCGAGCAGCGAGAAGAACTCGCCCTCACCGATGGAGACATCCACGTTGTCGACCGCGACCACGTCGCCGAACGCCTTGCGCAGCCCGACCAATTGGATCGCCGGCCGGCCCTCGGGCTCGGCGGACGACGGTGCGAATGTCATGGCGACGAGGTCACCCACCAGATATCGACGCTCCCCCAGGTTCGAATCGTTCCGGGAACGCTACTCGCTTCGGCCGCAGACGCTGGCAAGCTGGAGCGATGCCCAGCGCCGTCCAACTGATCGTCGGCGGTGGGCTGGCCGGTTTGGTCATCGGGCTCACCGGGATGGGGGGCGGCGCGCTGCTCACCCCGATGCTGGTCCTGCTGTTCAAGGTCGACCCGCTGACGGCCGTGTCCAGCGACCTGGTTGTCAGCCTGGCCATCAAGCCGCTCGGCGCCGCGGTGCACCGGCGCCACGGCACGATCGACCGCCGCATCGTGATCTGGCTGTGCACTGGTTCGATCCCCGCGGCGTTCCTCGCAGCAGCCGCGCTGGACTGGTTCGACGCTGATTCGGTGCAGACATCGCTGAAACCGGCGCTGGGCGGGGCCCTGGTCGTCGCCGCCACGGCGATGCTGCTCAAGCCCCTCCTGGCCCGGCGGCGGGAAGCGCCGGACGTGATCGCCGCCCACCGCCCGGCGGTGCTGGTGGCCATCGGACTCGTCGGCGGGACCGTGGTCGGGCTGACCTCGGTGGGATCGGGATCGCTGATGATCGTGCTGCTGATGTGGACCTACCCACACCTCACCGGCCCACAGCTGGTGGGCACCGACCTGGCCCAGGCCATCCCCCTGGTTGGCTCGGCCACGGTCGCCCACATGATCTTCGGCCACGTCTCGGCCCCGCTGGTGGGCTGGCTCGTCGTGGGCGCGATGCCAGGCGTGCTCGCCGGCAGCCTGATGTCGTCACGGGCGCCGGAGCGGGTGATCCGCCCGATCCTGATCGTCGTCCTGGTGGCCAGCGGCCTGAAGTTGTTGAAGGCGATCTAGGCCAGACTTGCGACCGGTCGACGAATACTCGCAAATTCCGATCGACTTAGTCGGATTTAGGCTACGCTCGGCCCGTGCCTACTCCCGTCGCCCTTCGCCGTGCTGCCCCACCCCAACGCTCCCTTGCCGATCTGGCCGAGCGATCGGCGGCGTTCGAGGCCAGCCCGCCCGGAGAGATCGTCGCCTGGTCCGCCACCACCTTCGGCGACGGTCTGGTGGTGACGGCCAGCTTCGAGGACGCCGTGCTGATCGACGTCGTCGCCCGCCACGCCGCCGGGACCGAGATCGTGCTGCTCGACACCGGATACCTGTTCGCCGAGACACTGTGGTACGCGGAGCAGCTCCGCCGGCGCTACGACCTCCTCGTCACGCTGGTCCGCCCCGTGGCCCCCGAACCCGACCAGTGGCAGTACGACAGTGAGGGCTGCTGCGCGGCCCGCAAGGTGGAACCCCTGGAGCGGGCGCTCGCCGGGCGAGCGGCGTGGGTCACCGGGATCCGCCGGGCCGACGGCCCGACCCGGTCCACGGCCCCGATCGTCAGCCGTGATCTCGGCCGTGACCTGATCAAGATCAACCCGCTGGCCACGATGACCGATGCCGGCCTGGCCGCGTACCAGCAGCGCCACGACCTCCCCCGCCACCCGCTGGCCGACCGCGGGTACCCGTCGATCGGCTGCTGGCCGTGCACCCGGCCGGTGGGCCCCGGCGAGGACCGCCGGGCTGGGCGCTGGGCGGGCCAGGCCAAGACCGAGTGCGGGCTGCACCGATGAGCCCGCTTGCCGCCGACACCGGGTTCCGGCTGATCGCCGACCCGCACCTTCGGGCGCTGGAGGACGAGGCCGTCTCGATCATCCGTGAGGTCACCGCCGAGTGCCAGTCACCCGCGCTGCTGTTCAGCGCCGGCAAGGACTCCGCTGTGCTGTTGCACCTCGCCATGGCCGCCTTCGCCCCGGCTCGCCTGCCCTTCCCCGTGCTGCACATCGACACCGGTCACAACTTCCCCGAAGTCATTGCCTACCGGGATCGAACCGTTGCCGCGTTCGGCCTGGAGCTGCTGGTCGCCTCGGTCCAGGACTCGATCGACGCCGGGCGGGTCGTGGACGAGACCGGTCCCGGCGCCTCGCGCAACCGCCTGCAGTCGGTCACCCTGCTCGACGCCATCGCTCTGCACCGCATCGACGCGGCGTTCGGTGGCGGGCGCCGGGACGAGGACAAGGCCCGCGCCAAGGAGCGATTCGTGTCCTTTCGCGACGTGCGCGGCGCGTGGGAGCCGAGGGCCCAGCGGCCAGAGCCGTGGGGCGTGGTCAACACCGCCCTCGGCCGCGGCGAGCACCTGCGTGCCTTCCCGCTGTCGAACTGGACCGAACTGGACATCTGGCGGTACATCGACGCCGCAGGCATCGAGCTGCCGTCGATCTACTTCTCTCACCGCCGCCCGGTGGTGCGCCGCGCCGGGATGCTGCTGGCCGTTGGCGGACCGGTGCAGTCACTGCCGGGAGAAGCGGTGCTCACCGAGACCGTGCGCTATCGCACGGTGGGCGACATGAGCTGCACCGGCGCGGTGCTGTCGGAGGCGTCGACGGTGGACGAGATCATCGACGAGGTCGCCGTTGCCCGGATCACCGAGCGAGGCGCCACCCGCGCCGACGACACGGTCAGTGACTCGGCGATGGAGGACCGCAAGCGCGAGGGGTACTTCTGATGGGCTCGATCGCCGCCGAGCGCGGGGCGCTGCGTGTGGCCGCCGTCGGATCGGTGGACGACGGCAAGTCCACCCTGATCGGCCGCTTGCTGCACGACACCAAGTCGATCCTCGACGACCAACTCGCCGCCGTCGGGCGGGCCAGCAGACGTCACGGCGACGGCTCGTTCAACCTGGCACTGCTGACCGACGGCCTGCGCGCCGAACGCGAGCAGGGCATCACCATCGACGTCGCCTACCGCTACGTCACGACCGCGCACCGCTCGCTGATCCTGGCCGACACCCCGGGCCACGTGCAGTACACGCGCAACATGGTGACGGGCGCCTCGGTCAGCGACGTCGCCCTCCTGCTGGTGGACGCGCGCAACGGCGTGGTGGAGCAAACCCGCCGTCATGCCTTCGTCGCCGGGTTGCTGTCGCTCGCCCATGTGGTCGTGGTGATCAACAAGATGGACCTGGTGGGCTGGGATCAGGCCATTGCCACGCAGATCCACGGGGAGGTCGCCGAACTGCTGGCGCCGTGGCCCCACCCACCTCAGATCCACGTGGTACCCGTGTCGGCGTTGCACGGCGACAACGTCGTCGAGCGCTCGGCGAACACTCCGTGGCATGGCGGGCCATCCCTGCTGGAACTGCTGGAGGGCCTCGACGTGACGCAGGAGCACGAGCACGGTGACTGCCGTCTGCCCGTGCAGTGGGTGATTCGCCCGCGCACGGCCGAGCATCACGATCATCGAAGCTACGCCGGACGTCTCGACGGTGGCCCGCTGCGCCACGGCGACTCGATCACCGTGCTGCCGGGAGGCCAGTCGAGCACGGTCGCCGGGATGCACCGCGGCGGCACGCCCGTCGACATCGCCCACCCGGGAGAGTCCATCGCCGTGCTCCTCGCCGACGAGTTGGACGTGGGGCGTGGCGACGTGCTCGTCGCCGGGTCGGTCCCGACCCTCGGCCGGCGAGTGGTGGCCGACGTGGCGTGGATGGCCGAGCGGCCCATCGCCGCCGGCGAGCACATCGTCGTCAAGCATCTCACCCGCCTGGTGAGCGGGCGCATCACGGCCATCCGGCACCGCTGGGATCTGGGCACGCTGCAGCCGGGACCAGCCGACCACATCGGGCTGAACGACATCGCCAGGGTGGAGCTGGACCTCGACCAGGCGCTGCCCATCGACGCCGGCAGTGCCTGGTCGTCGGCCGGCCGATTCATCGTCATCGATCCGGCGACGCGCACCACGGCCGCCGCCGGGGTGATCCGTGCGGTGCTGGCGTGAGCATCGAGGACATCAAGGCGGCCAGCCGCGGCCTGCGCGGCCCCCTGGCCGAGGAGTTGGCCACCGACGACCTGGCCTTCGGTCACGACGCCGCCGTGCTGCTGAAGTTCCACGGGATCTACCAGCAGGACCATCGTGACACCCGCCGCCGCCTGGCCCAGGCACGCCAGCCGCTCGACCACTCGTGCATGGTCAGGGCATCGGTGCCCGGCGGGGTGATCAGTGCCCAGCAGTGGCTGGCCCTCGACCGCCTGGCCGTGCTGACCGACGGTTCGCTGCGGCTCACCACCCGCCAGGGCGTGCAGTTCCACTTCGTGCCCAAGCGATCGCTGCGCGACACGGTGGCGGCGATCAACGCCTGCGATCTCACCACCCTGGCCGCGTGCGGGGACGTGGTGCGCAACATCATGGCCTGCCCGATCCCCGACGAGCGCCAGGAGATCCTCCAGCCGGCGCTGTGGGACCTGGTTCGCCGTTTCCGGCCGACCACCCGGGCCTACTGGGAGCTGTGGGTCGACGGTGACCGGGCGGTCAGCGCCGAGGCCCCGGCCGACGACGAGCACGAGCGGATGTACGGCCCGGTGTACCTGCCACGCAAGTTCAAGATCGCCCTGGGCTGGCCAGGCGACAACTGCGTGGACGTTCTGGCCAACGACGTTGGCATCGTGCCGACGATCGAGGGCGGCCGGCACACCGGGTTCACCCTGTTCGCCGGCGGAGGCATGGGGGTGAGCCATGCACGGCCCGATGACACGTTCCCGTCCCTGGCACGGGCCGTCGCCTGGGCACCCGTGGGATCGCTGGGCGAGGTGGTGGAGTCGATCGTCATCGTCCACCGTGACCACGGTGACCGCGCCGACCGTCAGCGGGCTCGCCTGAAGTACCTGGTGGCCGAGCGCGGTGTGGGCTGGCTGGCCGAGCGGATGGCCGAGACGCTCGGGCGGGCGGTGGCGCCGCCCAGGCCGATCGCCGCCTGGGCGGCTGGCCACGAGCACCACGGCTGGGCGACCCACGGCGACCACCGAGTGCTGGGCCTCCCGGTGCCCAACGGTCGGGTGACCGGACACCTCCGTGCGGCGCTCGCCGAGCTGGCGGCAGCGGGAACCGTGAGCGAGTTCCGGGTGACGCCCCGCCAGGACGTCCTGCTGTGCGGCCT
>WBZP01000167.1_pt2 | contig 26078 bp, 22 predicted proteins | sample 5204301 | NCBI WGS metagenome assembly WBZP01 (sample SAMN12412401, study PRJNA552823) | activated sludge metagenome | isolation source: activated sludge from nitrification reactor of wastewater treatment plant... | place: USA: Pennsylvania | collected 2017 | reverse complement strand
TCCGGAAAAGACCAGCGTCATCTTCCGGTTGTGGAAGATGTGCCAGACATAATACGTGATCAGGCCCAGGATCGCCAGGCAGGCGATCAGGTACGACTTGCCGAAGTTCAGGTGCTCCGAGATCGACAGCAGCAATACGTAGAAGAGACAAATCGCGAAACCTACCAGCAGGTACTGGATCGGGTGGATGCGACGCTTGTTCAGGATCTCCACGAAGAAGAAGGTGAGGAAAGTGATCACGATGAACATCAGGCAATACTTCACCGAGCGATAGGTCTCGGTATAATGGTCCACCGGCAACAACAGCCGCACACCGAAACCGGCATAGGCTTCCTGATTGGCCAGACTGTATTCATCCGCGTTGCCGCCGATGAAGTTGCCCAAGCCCTGCTGCGGATAGTTCCGGTTGAGTTGCGTCATCTTCCAGGTCGCTGTAAAGCCGCTGGTCTGTACGTCGCGCGACTCCGGAAGCGCGTAGCCCTCGAAACTCGGACTCGCCCAAGGCGATTTCAACGTCACGCTGGTCGTACGTCCGAACGGCAGAAAGTGCAACGCGCTGCTTCCGTTCAGGTCCAGCGTGAAATCGAAGGCGTAGGTCGTATCGCCGGTGAGACGGATCGGCATGCTGGCGCCGCTGGCGAACAGGTCTTTCGCCGGCAGCCCCGGACCGAAGCTGTAGGTGGTGTCGTTCAGGCGTAGGTTGATGTCGCCCTTGATCCCTTTCATGTCGGTGATGCCCAGCATCATGCTCGCTTCCTGCGGGCGCGCATCGGCTGGGGCGATGCCCAGTGATCCGATGTCGGGCGCTTTGAAACATCCCTGTACCCGGATCTTTCCGGTGTACAGTACGACTACGTGAATGCCACGGTGGCGTTCCTCTGTTTTCAGGTCGCCGCTGACGTTCAATTCGTCCGGCAGGAAGTGCGCGTATTGCTTGACCAGTTCGATCTGCCCTTTCTCGTTCGTGCGCCGCTCGAGGTAAGGAATAGTGATCACCGGTCCGGCTACGGTCTGCTCACGTCCCCATTTCGAACTCACTTCCTCCACGGCGCTGGCTCGGATCGACTGCCGTTCGTACACCAGCGACTGGATCATCGTGGAGGGAATGAGCAGCAGCAGGATGAGGATGCCGATCGAGAAAAGCTTGAGCGTGACGGAACGGCGTGCCCAGGCGTTCAGTCGTTCGAAGAGGGAGGGTTGGTCCATGGCGGGAGTTTGGCTGATAACGGAATCCGGTTCGATATCGTGTATTCCGCGGCAGTTAAGTAACGTTAATTCCGGCCAGCGGTGTCGGTCGACCTGCAAAAAGATACCCACCGCACTGATGCCGGTCAGCCGCAGCTTTCGGCGGATTTCAATACTTTTAGCGCTCTGATCGATAAACTCTGGTTCAAATGTCCGGTCCTTCGCCCGATATCCTCTCCCGCATCGAAGCGCTTCAGAAGAAGTACGACGTCATGGGACAGGACCTCCTCTCATACCTCGACGGCCTGCTGTACGCCGATTACCTCACGTATTGGGATTACATCCACGTCGATACGCTCCTGTCGCTGCAGAATCCCAAGACCAGCTTTCCGGACGAGAAGATCTTTATCATCTATCACCAGATCACCGAGCTGTATTTCAAGCTCTGCCTGAGCGAGATCGAACAGATCAGCGATCGCGCGACGGTCGATGGCAAGTTCCTGCTGCGGCGGATGGAACGGATCAACAGCTACTTCGAAAACCTGGTCCGTTCCTTCGACATCATGGTCGACGGCATGGAGCCGGAACAGTTTCTCAAGTTCCGGATGAGCCTGCTGCCGGCCAGCGGCTTCCAAAGCGCCCAGTACCGGATGATCGAGATCTGCGCGACGGACTTCATCCGCCTCGTGAGCAAGGATGTGCGTGAGCAATTGCAGGGTCAGAACAAATCAGCGCGGGAGCTCTTCGAACACATCTACTGGAAAGCCGGCGCCACCGAACTGAAGAGCGGAAAAAAGACGCTCACGCTCGAGCAGTTCGAGGGAAAGTACTCGGAGCAGTTGATCGCCCTGGCCGAGGCCTACGGTAAGAAGAACCTCTGGCAGATCTTTTCGCGACTCTCTCCCGAGGAGCAACTGAACGAAGCGCTCCGCAACGCGTTCCGTATGCTCGACGTCAACGTGAACGTGAACTGGCCGCTCAGCCATTACAAGTCGGCGGTCCGTTATCTGCAAAAGGATCCCGAAGACATCAAAGCCACCGGCGGCACCAACTGGCAGAAGTACCTGCCACCCCGTTTCCAGAAACGGATCTTCTATCCCGAACTCTGGTCCGAAGCGGAACTGGCAGAGTGGGGGAAGAGTTGGGTTACGCGGGAAGTTTTCGGAATGCAGTAGGCAATTGGCAGTAGGCGGACGGCGGTGATTTTTCGCTGACATCTGACTACACACCATTTCCTCGTCCCCCGTCCCTCGGTCTCGGTCTCGGTCTCGTCCCTCGCATCTCGCATCTCGCATCTTCTCCCTCGGTCTCGGTCTCGACCCTCGCATCTCGTATCTCGCATCTCGTCCCAGTAAAATTAAAATATTGAATATCAGATAAATAAGGTTATTTTTCGATGATGTAGTTTAAAAAATAAACTACTTTATTATCTTTGTCCCATCAAACTTCACATCCCATGTCTGCAACGAACGAAAACATCAACGAACGCGAGAGCTTCGAATTGATCCGCACCATGATCGAGCGTGCGAAGTCGGATATCGACGACGACAGTTTCTACTACCTCATCTGGGGCTGGTTGGTTTTTGCCGCCGCTCTCGGACATTTCTTTTTGATGGACCGCTTTGCGGAATTTGCCTGGTTGCCCTGGGCCATCCTGATGCCCCTGGGTGGAATCGCCACGATGATCTACGGCATCCGCCAGGAGAAGCGCCGCAAGTCGCGCTCCCACGCGGAGGTGTTTCTCAAGTACCCGCTGATCGCCTTCGTCGTGTGCCTGATGATCGTGCTCGTGTCGATGAATAAACTCGGCTTGTACACGTACCCGATGGTCATGCTCGTGTACGGCATGTGGCTCTTCGTATCGGGAGGCGTGATCCGCTTCAAGCCGCTCCTGGTCGGCGGGATCATCAACTGGGTACTGGCGGTTGTCAGCCTTTCCGTAGGTTTCAGCACCCAATTGTTGTTGCTGGCTTTGGCCGTGTTGCTTGGTTACATCATCCCCGGCCATTGGCTCAAGATGGAACGCAACCGCATCGCTAATCCTGCCTGAGCACGATGTTCAACGAACTCGACCCGGTACTTCATTCCCAGTTGCGGCTCGCCCTCATGTCGCTCCTGATCTCCGTCAAGGATGCGGAATTCAACTTCCTCAAGGAAAAGACAGGAGCGACGGCGGGCAACCTCAGCGTGCAGCTCACCAAACTCACCGAAGCCGGCTATATCACCATGACCAAGTCATTTCGCGGAAAGTACCCGCTGACGATCTGCGCCATCACCCCGCAAGGCGTAACAGCCATGGAGAAATATGTGGAAGACTTGAAGGATTATTTGGGGGGCGTGGGGAGGAAAGGAGAAAGTGGTAACTAGTAACTGGTAACTAGTAACTTGTAACTAGTAATTAGTAATTGGATATTGGTGATTAGATTTTTTTCCTCGCACCTCGCACCTCGCACCTTTCCTCGTCCCTCGTCCCTCGTCCCTCGTCCCTCGCACCTCGCACCACTTTCCCTCGGTCTCGTTCCTCGTAACTTTCCTCGTCCCTCGTCCCTGTCGAAAACTCTGCCCGAACATGATTCGGGAAGCTGACCCGTCCCCATAACTTGGGGCATGCGCCGCTTCCTCCTTTTTCTCCTGGGCTGGGCATCGTTTGCAACCGCGCAGCCTCCTCCGCTTTACATCCACATCGTTTCGCATAACGAGCCGACCGATACCCTTCAACAACCCGCCCGTTATGCCCGCGCGAAAGCGAATGCCTTGCAATTGGCAGCCATCGTGGATGCAAAAAACGCGAAGTGGAACCTCCAGACTTCCGACGGATTCGTTTTCGGCGCGCGTCAGGATCAGAACGCTTCGGGCACCAACATCTTTTCGACACTTTCCGCTCCGCCCTACGACGATAACATCGAGATCGACCCGCGCAGCAAGAATTTCCCCGGCAGAAACATTGCCGATCAGTGGTACCTGCTCGATTCTTTGGGTGCGCATCCGACCACGACAGTCGGTGGATTCATCTATTACGTCTGCCCGCCGGGTAACCAAAACCTCATCGACTGGTGGCCATACACCGATACCCTAACCGGTGCGGTGTACGGCAACCGCATCCGTTTCGACCTGCTCTCGGGCGCCGGAAGCCTGGAACCGCATTGCAACGACCTGAACGATTTCGGTGTGTTCAAGCCGGACACGACGACGAATTTCTATCAACACAATCCGGCGCGCGACCTGTGGTGCATCGGGACCGGTTGCGCCCCGCTGCTGGATTCGATGGTCGACGAGCAATCCATCATCGATCAGATCCGGCGGGAGGTCGATAGCATCCAGCAGGGGTTATGGCCGCCCGATCGCTTCTACGTTACCCGCATCATGACAAACCAGCGGGAGTACGGCCCGATGTTCTTCCAGAAGATCGCGCGGGTGATCGACTCCCTCAACGCCTTTCCAGCCGGACAATTGCAATGGGCGACGATCCGTGAAAGTTTCGATGCCTTCCTGACCTGGCGCGATACGACCGGCATCGATTACAGCCAATGGCAATGCGGACAAACCCTGACCGCTTTGCCGGAAAATAGCACAACGTCTTTTTCGGTCTTTCCGAATCCGGCCCTTGACCGCATCAGTTTCCGTTTCGCCGACAAGGACGTTCACCGACTGGAGATCCTGTCTGTCGATGGTCGCAGGCTCTTTTTCGGAACGGTATCCGATGACATACCCTTGGAGTTACCTCTGATGGAGGCCGGAATCTACTGGCTGAAACTTGAGGACGGTAAATTCTCTCGACTGGTGAAATTCTGATCCGGGAGCGCAGGGAAAAAACCGGAAAAATCGGGTCAGGATACTTCGTAAGGGATATTGGTAATTGGATATTAGTTATTAGATATTGGTTATTGGTTATTAGTTATTGAATTTTTTTTCCTCGTTCCTTGTCCCTCGTCCCTCGCACCACTTTCCCTCGGTCTCGGTCTCGTTCCTCGTACCTTTCCTCGTCCCTCGTCCCTCGTCCCCCGCATCTCGCACCTCGCATCTCGCACCACTTTCCCTCGGTCTCGGTCTCGTTCCTCGTAACTTCCCTCGTCCCTCGGTCTCGTTCCTCGTAACTTCCCTCGTCCCTCGCACCTCGCACCTCGGATCACCTCTCTGTCTCCACCCAATCCCCATGCTCCCGAATGAGCCCGATGAGTTCATCCACCGCGGAGGCTTCGTCGATGTTGCGTTTCACCACTTCCCGGCCTTTGTAAAGCGTGATCTTGCCCGGGCCGGTGCCCACATACCCGTAGTCGGCATCCGCCATTTCACCCGGACCGTTCACGATGCATCCCATGATGCCGATCTTGACACCTTTGAGATGATCGGTGCGTGCCCGGATCTTCGCCGTCGTTTCCTGTAAGTCGAACAAGGTGCGCCCACAACTCGGACAGGAGATGTATTCCGTCTTCGAGATCCGCGTACGCGTCGCCTGCAGGATGCCGAAGCCGGTGCTGTTGATCGTCGCTTCCGACGCAAGGCCCGGCGCCTTGATCCAGATGCCATCGCCCATGCCGTCGAGCAAGAGCCCGCCCAGGTCGGTGGAGGCGAAGAGCTGTAACCGCTCCGGAGAAAGATTGGCGTAGTTGCGTTTCAGGATCACCGGACAGGGACAACCGCGCTCCATCAGGATCCGGATCGCGTCGCGCTCTTCCGCCATGCCGTGCTCCACCATGGTGTCGACCACCAGCACGACCGTCGCATCGAGCCGCTTGAGATCGAATGCGGAATTTTCTGTAAGTGTTTTCCGATCAATGGCGACGAAGTTCAACCGTTCGGAACGCTTCTTCGCCCGGAAGTATTCGTCGGCGCAGAAGAGGGGATAGTAGCGTTCTTTATTTTCCAGTGTAGCAAAGGTCCCGGAATTCACGATGATCCCCAGCGTGCCGGGAATTTCGAAGTCGAGCACCTGATCGCCGGTGTACAGGAAGTCGCAGGCCTGGTCCGTCAGGTTCCACTTGTCGAGCGGAACGGAATAATTGTAACCGACCGCGAACAGCGAAGCCGGCGTGATCTTTTCTTTCTTGCTGTAATCAGCGATCACCCGCGGCACCTGCTTGCCTCCGACCTGCAGCACCTCCCGCGTCTCCCGCCGCGCATAATCATAAGGCGAATAAGGCAAACTCCATCCTTCGCTCCCCGCTCCTCGTCCCTCGGTCTCGCCCCTCGGTCTCGCTCCTCGGTCTCGTTCCCCGGTCTCGCCCACGTTCCTCGCCCCTCGCTCCTCGTACCTCCTAACCAATGCCAGTGCGACAGGTATTTCGAACTCGGGATCTTCCGTCAGCGACACGCGGATCGTATCACCCAGTCCGTCTTCCAACAGGGTGCCGATACCTACAGCCGACTTGATGCGGCCATCTTCGCCGTCGCCGGCTTCGGTGACGCCCAGGTGCAGCGGATAGTTCATGCCGTGCTCGCGCATGGTTGCGACAAGCAGCCGGTACGCCTGTACCATCACCTGGGTGTTGCTGGCTTTCATCGAAAGCACGATCTGGTGGAAGTTTTCCGCTTCGCAGATGCGGAGGAATTCCATCGCCGATTCCACCATGCCCAGCGGCGTGTCGCCGTAGCGGCTCAGGATGCGGTCGCTCAGCGAACCGTGGTTGGTGCCGATGCGCATCGCCGTACCATATTCCCTGCAGATGCGCACGAGCGGGGTAAAGCGCTCCCGGATACGGTCCAGTTCGGCTTCATAGGCGTCATCGGTATAGTCGATGGATTCGAATTTCTTCTTGTCGGCGTAATTGCCGGGATTGACCCGCACCTTTTCCACGATCCGCGCGGCGACTTCGGCCGCGTTCGGGGTGAAGTGGATGTCGGCGACGAGCGGTGTGGCATAACCGCGCTTATGCAGTTCCGCCTTGATGTTTTCCAGGTTCTTCGCCTCGTTCACACTGGGCGCCGTGATCCGCACCAACTCGCAGCCTGCTTCGATCATCCGGATGCTCTGCGCGACGGTGGCGGCGGTGTCCATCGTGTCGGTCGTGGTCATCGACTGCACCCGGATGGGGTGATGAGCGCCCATTAAAAGTTCGCCGATCCTGACCTCTCGTGTCACGAAGCGGGAGTAGTGTAGCAGATCGTTGCAGTAAGGAGGTTGCGGCTGATTCACGGGAACCTGAAAATCTTGAAACAAAGATAGGGGTTAATGGTTCAGGCCACCGGTACGGGCCGGCCACGAAAAAAGCCGCCGGAAAACGACCGGCGGCTTTGGTACTGCGGGGAACACGCAGTGACACACCACTGAAACACAAAACAGGGACTATTCTTTGATCAGACGCGTGCTCAACCGCGCGCCGTTGCTTTGAGTGATCTCCAGCAGATACAATCCGGTCGGCAGGTCACCCAGCTGGATCAGGCTCGATTCCGGCCGGGGGATGCTCCGGACCATCGCCCCGCGAGCATCGTAAATTCTTACGCATTCAAGGTATTTAATTTCACCCGTTTCCAGCAGGATATGATCGGCTGCCGGGTTCGGGCGGATGCGGATCGGTTCCAGACGGGTTTCGGGAGCCGACTGGGTCAGCCGCAGGTAATACAGTTGCAGGGTGATGCTGTCGGCGGGAACCACCATGCCGCGCGCCGCCGGCCAAACGACGATGATGTTGTCGCCACCGTCATAATAAGTGGGACGAAATTCCAGGTCGGGATTGGACAGGGTGGCCGCGCTGCCGGGGGTGAGGATGAAGTTGGCCGAATCACCGGCCAGGGTGTCGTCGAGTTGCGGGTTCCCTCTGGCCAGAATGTCGATGGCGCCCTGAAATGCTCCCCCACCGGTGTTCTGGACCACGGCGGTGAAGGTATAGCGCGTAGTGTCCGTAATGGTATCGCCCTGTTGCGTCGGTATCCCCGTGATCGACGTGATGGTCAGGCGGGGAGCCTGGGCGTATAGCGTCGTGAGACTCGTCAGTCCGACGATCAACACGCAAAATGCAGAGGTAAGGAGCCGTTTCATAGCGTTGGTATTAACCCAAATCAAAAGTACGGCAGGATTTGGCGGTTTCCCACAGGATTTGTAAATTTCCTTACGCGTTCAAAGCCTGTTTATCATGGATATCCTGCCATCGGTCATTCACCGTATGACCCGCGATGAAGTGAGGTTTTTCAAGCTGTTCAGCGGTCGAAGTCACGATCGTGCCGACCGGCTCGATAAGCGACTTTTCGATCTCATCCGACAGGCGGGGGAGGAGTATGACGACGACAAGGTGTTCGAACGATTGTACGAAGAAGGGAACAAGAACGCTTATTACCGGCTCAAGAACCGCCTCTTGCAGGATGTTGGCAAGAGCCTCACACTCCAGCACTTCGACGACGATGATACCGTCCACGCGCTGCACTTGCTCGGACTGGCGAAGTTCCACCTGGGACGAAGCAACACCCGGGCGGCGCACTATTACCTGCGCCGGGCGGAATCGGAGGCCGTGAAACTGAACCAGTATGAGTTGCTCGACCTCATCTACGGTGACCTGATTCGCTTGTCGCACGAACAGGTATCGGTGAATCCCGAAGAGTACATCAAACGCCGCCACGAAAACCTGGAACGCATCCACCAGGTGCGCGCGATCGACGACCTCCTCGCTGCTGTCAGCTACCGCATGCGCGTCACCCAGAATTTCGGCAGCGGCAAGAACCCGGTCTTACCCCTGCTCGAGAAGATCGTCAACGAGTACGCGCACGATCCTGCATTGCTGCGCAATCCGCAGGTACGATTCCGGTTGTATGAGGCCGTCACCCGCATTCTCCTGCAGAAGCGCGACTACCCCGCCCTGGAAGAGTACCTGCTGGGAACCTGGAAGGAATTCAACGAAGCGAAACTCTTCAACCGCGGGAACCACGACACGAAGCTGCAGATGCTCGTCTTCATCGTCAATACGCTGTTCAAGAACGGCAAGAGCAAGGAATCGCTCCACTATGCCGCCGTCCTGCATGCCGCCATGGAGGAGCACCAGAAGTTCCTCTATGGCAAATACTTGTTCTTCCATTACAATGCGCTGGTCATCAACTATTCGAAGCTGGATAAAGACAAGGCGATCGCCATCCTGCAGGAGATGAAGGCGAACGAACGCATCCGCTCCACGCCCTTCTATGAGATGTTCGTGTACCTCAACCTGGCCGTCCTGTACTTCGACAAAGCCGAGTTCGGACAATCCATCCGGCAACTCAGCCGCCTTTACCTGCTCGACGCCTACCGCGATGCCGACCGTTCCCTGCAATTCAAGATCGCCATCGCCGAGCTGATGATCCGCTACGAACTGCAGGACGAAGAACTGCTCGAGCGAAAACTACGCGAAGCCAAAAAGGACTTCCGCGACCTCATCGCCAAACGCCAGCATCCGCGTGAAGTCAAGATGCTCCACATCCTGCAGCGCATGCTCGAAAGCCAAAACATACGCAAAGACAAAGTGCTCCAAAAACAAATCCAGGAACTCCTTGCCCCCACACCCGAAACCGAAGACGCGGAGATCCTGCAGTATGGGAATTGGCTGAAGAGTAAGCTGGGGTAGAGGGAGCTGGGAACTGGGAACTAAAAACTGGTAACTAGAAACTGGTAACTAGAAACTGGTAACTAAAAACTGGAAACTAGAAACTGGAAACTAGAAACTGGTAACTAAAAACTGGTAACTAGAAACTGGTAACTAGAAACTGGTAACTAAGAACTAATTAATAATTACCAATTACCAATTACCAATTACTAGTTACTAGTTACTAGTTACCAGTTACTAGTTACCAATTACCAATTACCAATTACTAATTACTAGTTTCTAGTTACTAGTCACCAATCACCAATCACCAATCACCACGTTCACCTCCTCAACAACCCCTTACAACTCCCGTCCCGGAACTGATTCTTCAATTTATAGGAACCGAAAAGCGCCGTGGTGAAATAATAGGTGAGATGGGCGTTGGTGTAGACGTACCAGTCCATCGCGTTGGGGTTGCCGCGTTTGGAGAAGCTGGCCTTGCCGTTTGGAAGTTCGGGATCGTTCGACGGATCGGACAGGTAGAGCGCGACGGGTCCCTGTTCCTGTAGCATTTGCGCTTTGTCGGGATAGCGGCCGCTGACGTCGTCGAGGTAGTCCGTAAACAAGCGGCGGAAACCCGTTTCCACACCGAAGTCGAAATTGGACGTGATCTTCACCTGGAAACCGATGCCCATCGGAATGCAGAACTGCTGCAGCTTGTAGGGATCAGGATAGTCGCCCGAAGAGAGGTACTGTCCTTCGGTACCGACTTTCTGCAACCGGTACGTGACGCCGTTGCGGGTGGTCTTCGGATCGAAACGGAAGTAACCGAGACCGGCGAAGAGGTAAGGCGCGATCCGGTTGCGCTTCGAAAAGCCTTTGTTGCGCGATTCGAGTTTGTACAGGACGTGGATGCCGGCCTCGTCGATGTCGCTGAAGAAATTCAGGTTGCGGGATTCGTTGCCGGAAAACGTGCCACGCGCGTCATCGGCCGTCACCCGTCCGTGAAAAGCGGCAAGTCGGATGTGGACGCGCGAGAAGAACAGGAAATTGACATGCGCACCGGCTCCGAGCCGGGTAAACACCAGCGTGAAGTTGTCGTCCAGCTCGCCGATGTAATTCGTGCCGCCGGCCGAGATGCCGATACCCATCACGCCGCGCTGCTCCTGTGCCTCGCTTCGTTGAAGGCATACGAGCAACAGCAGCAGGATCCCTGCGGCATTCGCGGCTGACCGGATGCGATAATGGAATGACATGGAGGGCGCAGGCTGGATCAGGCGGGTAAGGCCTCGAATCGATAACCAAGTTCCGAAAAATGTCCGAGAACCCGGGGAAGCGCGTGGCGCAACCGTTCTTCGGCTTTCAGGCTGTCGTGGAAAACGACGATCGATCCCGGCCTTGCACCGCGCAACACGCGTTGCAGGCATTCGTTCGGCTGGATGCCGCGATCGTAATCCTTGCTCAAGACATCCCACATGACGATCCGGAAACGTTTGCGCAACGCCCGGATCTGCGTCAGCCGGATGCGACCGTAGGGCGGTCGAAACAGCCGGGATCCGACACGGCGATCACATTCCTGAACCTCGCGCAGATAGGCACGGGTCGGGGTGTTCCAGCCGTTGACATGATGTTCCGTGTGATTGCCTACCGTGTGACCGCCGGCCTGCAGGCGCTGCAACAGCTCGGGGTGCTTCCGGACGTTTTCGCCTACGACAAAGAAAGTCGCCTTCGCCTGATGACGCTGCAATTCCTCCAGCACCCAGGGCGTCACCTCCGGAATGGGCCCGTCGTCGAACGTCAGGTAAAGGACCATTTCCGTGGTCTCCACCCGCCAGAGCAGCGAACGAAAGAGTTGTTGAAGCAACAGCATGGGCTGAAAACACTTCGGGTTCCGGGCCGGGCGAAAGAGTGGTCTCCTTCGTTCCGAGCCGGAACCCGAAGATAGGACGTTCCGATCAGAAGCCGGCTTTCTGTGCCTGCTCCATGAAGCGTTTCTCGATCTTGTCGGCGAGTTCCTTCTGGTTGGTTTGTTTCATCGTACCGGAAAGCGCCTGCAGGATGTACAGGGCCTGGTTCATGTCGGTATCCACCAACTTGTAATAAGGAGTGCCTTTGAGCGACAGGTAATACTCCATGTTGTTGTTGTAGATCTCCGAGATGCGTTCCGCGATGGCGTTGCCCTTGCCGATCAACTCGTTCTTGCGGTTGAGCTCCAGATCGTTGCCCGCCAGCGTATCGGTCACTCCGTAGATGCCGGCGGCACGGTAGTACAGTTCGGCAACTTTGGTCATGAAGTAGTTGTATGGAACCTGCTTGTCGGGCATGACTTCCACGCATTTGTCGAGCACCTTGATGGCGGAGTCGCGCCGACCGGCATTCATCAGCTCTTCCGCCAGGCGGGAGAAGTTGATGCGGAAGTTGGTGGTCATGCGCAGGTTGTTCTCGTCGAGGTACACGTGCTCGTCGTTCATGTTGCCGAACACGAACTTGTTCATCACGTTGTTGTACATGATGTCCTTGTTCACGCGGCCCGGAACGATGTCGGTACGCTGGTCGTTGCGGATCGGCACGATGCGGTAGGTGAGACCTTCGAGCTGGAAGTACGGCTCGAGGTTCAGGTAATTGTCGGAACCTACGGTGGTGGCGAAATAGATCGGGCGCTTCCAGTTGTTGTTAGCCAGGATGTTGAGGATCATGAGATCGTTCTTCATCAGGTAGTTGCCCGAAACGTCCCACACCATCTCCTTCACGATCTTATCGGCGTCTTCTTTCGATACGGCGCCGTTCGCCATCACCGCGGCGGAGTCGATCGTGAGCTTGATGCGTTTTCCGGGATAGTAATTGATCATCTCACCGCCCTGGGTGCGTGCCTTGGCGGCCGGATCGTCGCTGCCCATGAAATCCACGAGCTTCTTCAATTCGATCGGTTCGGTCATGCCGCGATCGTAGAACGGAACGTAATCGCGACGGCCCAGGATGTACTTGTCCTGCGTCCAACTGATGTTGATCGGGTCGGAATCGTAATACTTGCGGCGGAGCTGGTCGATGTACCAGTCGGTATTCAGCAGGCTCAGGTTGACGACCCGCACATCTGTACGCACGCCTTCCACCTCCTGGGCGTACCAGAGCGGGAAGGTGTCGTTGTCGCCGTTGGTGAACAGGATCGCGTTGCGTTCGCAGGATTCGAGGTAATCGACGGCGAAGTCGCGCGAGGTGTAACGTTTCGAACGGTCGTGGTCGTTCCATTCGGCTTTGGCCATGACCACCGGCACGGCAAAGGTGCAGAGCAGGGTGGAGGTGAAGGCCGCCACCGTACCCGGAATGCGTTTTCGCAAAAAGTCGTAGATCGCCAGTACGCCGATACCGATCCACATCGCGTAGGCGTAGTAGGAGCCGGCATAGGCGTAATCACGCTCGCGCGGCTGTTGCGGAGTACCATTGAGGTAAATGACGATCGCGATGCCGGTCATGAAGAACAGCAGGAACACGACCCAGGCGTCTTTGTTGTCGCGGTTGAAGTGGTAGATCAGTCCGATGATGCCGAGGATGAACGGCAGGAAGTACAGGGTGTTGCGCGCCCGGTTGTTGGTCATGCTTTCCGGCAGCTTGTCCTGCGGACCGAGACGCATTTCGTCGAGGAACTTGATTCCCGAAAGCCAGTTGCCTTTCGTGATGCCGCCGGGACCCTGCAGGTCGTTCTGACGTCCGACGAAGTTCCACATGAAATAACGCCAGTACATCTCGCCCAGTTGATAGACGAAGAAGAACTTCAGGTTCTCACCGAAGCTCGGCGTGCGGTCGCCTTTGACATCAGCCCACTTCTTATACTCCTGTACGTGGTTGGCCTGGTTGCTCCACATGCGCGGGAAGATGGTGGTCTTGTCGGCTTCGTACACCGCTTCCACCTTGCGGCCGGCATCCACGTACTTCGACTCACCCGGCACCTTGGCCCAGGTGCGCTCGCCTTCTTTCTGGTCAACGACCTTCGCGTTGTAGAACTGACCATAGAACAGCGGACGATCGCCGTACTGCTCACGCTTCAGATAAGAGATGAAGCTGAAAACGTTTTCCGGATTGTTCTCGTCGAGCGGCGGGTTGGCGTTCGAGCGGATCAGGATCTGCGCGAACGAGGTGTAACCGATGAGGATGAAGACCACGCACAGGATCGAAGTGTTCCAGACCGGCAGTTCCCTGCGCTTGGTGTAGATCAGCGCCCAGGTGAGCAGGCCGACGATCAGGAGTCCGTAGAAGATGATACCCGATCCGAACGGCAGACCCAGCGTGTTCACGAAGAACAGGTCGAACGATCCGGCGAGGGTGATGACTTCCTGGATGACGCCATACTGGATGAAGACCAGTGCCGCGCAACTGATGAGAAAGGTGTAGATGATCCCCTTGGTGGTCGCCTTCTGTGTTTTGCGGAAATAGATCACATAGGCAAGGGCCGGTATCGCGAGGAGGTTCAACAAGTGAACTCCCACAGAGAGGCCCATCAGGTAGGCGATCAGGATCAGCCAGCGCAGGTTGTGCTTCTCGTCGGCGACGGCGTCCCACTTGAAGATCAGCCACACGACGATCGCCGTGAAGAACGAGGAGCTGGCGTAAACTTCCCCTTCGACAGCGGAGAACCAGAATGAATCCGAGAAGGTATAGGCCAGCGCACCGACCACTCCGGCACCCATGACGGCGACGAGTTTGTCGGTCGTTACCTCACCCTTGCCGATCGTCAGCTTCCTGGAAATAGCCGTGATGGTCCAGAACAGGAAGAGGATGGTAAAGGCGCTCATCAGCGCCGACAGGATGTTCACCATCACCGGTACGTGGGCGATGTTGTCGGGTCCGCCGAAGATGATGAACACACGCGCGAGGAGCAGGAAGAAAGGAGCGCCCGGCGGGTGACCGACTTCGAGTTTGTGGGCGGTGGCGATGAACTCGCCGCAATCCCAAAAGGATCCGGTAGGCTCGATGGTCGAGATGTAAACGTAGGAAGCGATCAGGAAGACCAGCCAGCCCACCAGGTTGTTGATGCGGTTATAATTCATGGAATTTGAATTCGTTGGGAGCAAAAAGAAGTGCGTGCGAAGGTAAAAATTTTAAGGAAGGAAGCCTTTTTAAGGTGAATTTGGGACATCGGTTAATCTCCCGGATTTCCCAAAATGAGAGGAAAGCATCAAGGAGGCGATTGTTGGCGTAAATCGGGCTGCTTTTTCGTCTGTCAATGGCAAAAAGTAGGTTTGAAAATGAATGGTTGGAAAGGGTGGGCGCCTACTTTCATTGTAAGGTAAACAACTGTTTATCATTTTTTTACATTTGCCGCCGCCGTATACTTTGAAAAGTTCCCGCAGGCGCGGGAAACCTCAAAGTTCGACACATGAACAACATCCTACGCAACATACTCCGGTTGATCATCCTGGCCGCTCTGCTCACGGCAGCGGCCTGGCCGTCGATGGCGGTCAACCCGGTTTACATGGGTACGCTTCCTGCCCAGGTGAATGAGTCCTCCGGACTTTCGTTCACCGGCGGTTCCAGCTTCTGGACGCACAACGACGGGTACGGCGATAACAACCTCTACAAGGTCTCCAATACCGGAACGCTTTCACGCACCGTCACCGTGCTGAACGCGGTGAACGACGATTGGGAAGACCTTTGTCACGATGTTTCGCGCACCTGGTTGTACATCGGTGATTTTGGTAATAACGATTGTGACCGGACCAACCTCCGGATCTACCGGGTACCGTATCCGTCCTATGTCTCTGGTACGACGGTAACGGCGGAGGAGATCAGCTTCACCTTTCCGGACCAGCATGCGTTCCCGTCTCCCTGGATGAACTTTGATGTGGAAGCGTTCTTTCATTTCAACGGCCACCTGTACCTGTTCACCAAAGCGGACGGCGACGCGATCGGTTACACGAAGATGTACCGCTTGTCCGACGATCCCGGCTCGTATAGCGCGACGCTCGTCGACAGCTTTTATACCAATGACCGCACGACCTCGGCGGATATCAGTCCCGACGGCAGCAGCGTCATTCTCATTGCCAACACGCGTATCCACCTGTTCCGCGGTTTCAGTGGCGATGATTTCTTCGGTGGTCAGCATACCCTGATCAGCATCAACGGCACCTGGGCACAGCGCGAGGCCGTCAGCTTCTGGAGCAACAACGAGATTTATCTCTCGAATGAAGACGCCGGCGACGGCAACGAACTCGATTACATCGACCTCAGTCCGTGGATCCCGGCGATGACCACCGGCTTGTCGCACATCAACGAGAGCGTCGACTTCTCGGTCTATCCCAATCCTGCGCGCAACTTCCTCCAGGCGAACGTCGGGAACATCAACGGCAGCCTCTTGTTCGAACTCTACGACCTCACGGGAAAAGCCGTCCGCACCCTTCGCCGCGAAAGCGCCACGGAACAACTGCGCATGGACGTAGCCGATCTCCCGCAGGGCGTCTACTTCTGCAAGCTCTTCCTCGACAACCGCGAACTCGGCAGCAAACGCGTGTTGATCAGCCGATAAACAGTTCTCCAACGATATCAAAGCCCGCCGGATGGTGGGCTTTTTTTGTTGCTTTCTGAACAGAGCCGTTGAAAAAGTTGCGAGGTGCGAGAAGCGAGGTGCGAGGAACGAGGATTAAGGTAATTGGTTGTTAAGAGAGATCATCAGAAATCAAAGATGGTAGGACCAAAGAAATAGACGCTGATTTTCTTCATCGCATCTCGCATCTCGCGCTCCGTACCCCGCACTTCGCACCCCGCACCTCGCTTCTCGCACCTCGCATCTGGTCCCTCGGTCTCGGTCTCGTTCCTCGCACCTGCTTACCCCGTCCCTCCCTTTCCCTATCTTTGCCACCCCATGAGCACCCACGAACGCGCCCACCAGGACGAGGCCAACAACGTTACGTATCAGCGATGTCAGTTCGCGTATGAATTCGCCGTACCCTACATCACCGGCAAGGATGTACTGGATGTCGGCTGCGGCAATGCTTACGGAACGGCTCTGATGGCGCGTTCGGCCCGGAACATACAAGGCGTCGATTACGACGCGGCCACGGTGGCCGATAACGCGCAGCGTTACAGCTCGATCACCAATCTCTCGTTTCGTCAGGGCGCGGTACCGCCCTTGCCTTTTCCGGACCAGTCGTTTGATGTGGTGACGGCTTTCCAGTTCATCGAACACATCGAGAAGCGGAAAGAGTTCCTGGCTGAATGCCTGCGCGTGTTGCGCCCCGGAGGGCGATTGCTGGTCACGACACCGAACGTGAAGAAATCGCTCGCGCGGAATCCGTTCCACGTGCACGAGTACACCTTCGACGAGATGCGTTCGGAGATCGGTTCGCTCACGAAGCAGTTCGAGTTGAAAGGGCTCAACGGCAACGAGAAAGTGAATACGTACTACGCGGAGAACGGCAAGTTCGTGCGCATGATCCTGCGTTTCGACATCTTCGGGCTGCACAAGATCCTGCCGGCTTCCTGGCTGACGGCTCCGTACAACCTGATCACGAACCTGATGCGGAACCGGCTCAAGGATAAGGTGAAGCAAACGGTGGACATCAGCACCCGCGATTTTCAGCTGCAGGACACCGACCTCGACGACACCTGGGACATCTACCTGATCGGCACCCGGTAATTTCGTCGATAGCGCACAAAAAGGGCGTTTTTTCGCAAAAAATTGCCCTCCACCTGCTTGGAATTCAAACCATTTATTACCTTTGCGCTCCCATTGATTGACCCGTGGTGTAACGGTAGCACTACAGATTTTGATTCTGTCTGTTAAGGTTCGAATCCTTACGGGTCAACCAAATTCCTCATAAAGCCCTGATAGTCAACACTAATCAGGGCTTTTGTTTTCTGAGGGTAACAGACAGGGGAATGTAATGTCACGATTTTCCTCTTACACCGTTTCCGATCGACCTTTTCCTTGCTTGTGCCTTACTTTCACCTTTCGTCGGCCAGGCAATGAACATATCCTCCACCCCACGCTGGTGTAGATTGGTCTGCATTTGAATCCAGAAACGGGCACCCTCGTTCTTCCCGATGTAATTTGCCAACGGGTCCTGGTACCACCTCTTGGTTGACACCCATAATGCAGTACACCGCACACATGATGACCCGGGCCTTATGGGACAGCTTGTTGGGGATGGCATTTAGCTATACGAAGGGGCAAACCGCGTCCAGTGCTTGGGAGCACCACTCCCGGATCAGAGGCTGGATTTTATTCGTCACCCGGCTGATGGTGGCGGTGTAGGCTTCCAGACTGTAAATGTCCGGGAGGTGATCATGGAATCACCTTAGCCGGCACCCCGGGCATACAGGGCGATGATCTGCCGGTAATGGTCAAACCGAGACTTTTGTCGTTTGGATAAATGCTCCTGCTCAAGCGCCCCGTTTCGGTCCCGTGGATGAACGATCCGGGCTTCTGTATACTAAGCTTAATAAGCTAATATTGGTAAGGCACAATAAGCTAATAAAGATTTTGCACAATAAGCTAATATTGATATTTTTACCAATCAGAAATCCCAATGGCCACACCATCCGAAAAACTTGCTGAATCTTTGCTTCTCCTCAAAGAATTTCAGGATAAAGGACAAATAGCAATAAGATCAAAGGAGCTCCCTAGAGTACACAGGGAACGCCTCCTTAAGTCCGGTTTTATTACGGATGTTATGAAAGGGTGGTACATCCCTGCCAGACCCGATGTAACAGTGGGAGAAAGCACAGCCTGGTATGCCTCCTATTGGGGATTCTGTCGTGCATATCTTAAATACCGTTTTGAGGAAAGATGGAGTTTGTCGCCGGAGCAGTCTCTTTTGCTATTGGTCGGAAATCGTACGGTTCCTAATCAATTGCTTGTTCGTTCCCCTTTTGCCAGAAATCAGATAACGAAACTGATTCATAGAACTTCTTTACTCGAGGTGAGAGGGGCACTTCCTTCAAAGCAGGAGAGGCAATCCTTAAATGGTCTGAATATTTTTAACCTCCCAAGTGCATTAATCCAGGTGCCTGCAGAATTCTACCGCAGATATCCAACGGAGGCTCGCGCATCGTTACTTATGGTCCGGGATGCGTCCGAAATTCTGCGTCCGTTGCTGGAAGGTGGTCATAGCGTGGTTGCTGGTAGACTTGCGGGAGCATTTCGAAATATCGGCAGGGATCGAATAGCGGATAACCTAGTGGCGGGAATGAGGTCTGCCGGATACACTGTGACAGAAAATGATCCGTTCATCTATGTACTACCGAGCTTGACCTCATCACGTGAAAGGTCGCCCTATGTGAATCGTATCAGGTTAATGTGGCAGACAATGCGCGAGCCTGTCCTGAAGATATTTCCAAAACCTTCAGGCTTGTCCAGGAAAGCGCAATCGATCTTCGATGACATAATGGATAACTATGTTCTGGATGCCTACCATTCCTTGTCCATTGAAGGGTATCGAGTCAGTCCGGAGCTCATCGAGCGGGTGCGAAGTGGTAAATTTAATCCTAACGAAGATCCGAATGATAGATCCCACAGGGATGCAATGGCCGCCAAAGGCTATTGGGATGCATTCCAGGCTGTCCAGCGCAGTCTCAGGCGCATCCTAAAAGGAGAGAACCCTGGTATTGTCGTGGATGATGATCATGCGGAGTGGTACAGGAATCTGTTCGGCCCAAGCGTTTCAACCGGCTTATTGAAGCCTTCGGACCTTGCAGGTTATAGAAATGCCGATATTCATATCCGCAAATCTATGCACGTGCCCCCTAATGCTGATGCGGTCAGGGACAGTATGCCGTCCTTTTTTGAATTGCTGAGCGAAGAGAAAGAGGCCTCAGTCAGAGTGGTTCTTGGGCATTTTACATTTGTGTACATCCATCCTTATATGGACGGGAATGGCAGGATGGGAAGATTTCTTATGAATGCCATGCTTGCTTCCGGAGGCTATCCATGGACAGTGGTACCAACGTCTTCCAGGTCAGATTATATGAAGTCGCTTGAAGCGGCAAGCGTGGACCAAAACATTGAACCTTTTGCTGAATTTTTGTCCAGTTTGGTGAAAAATTCGATGAAGGGTAAAACACCAACCCTCCCATAAGGCTCAGTATGGTAAACTATTAAGTCTTCAATAGAATATCACTATTACCAGCAAAGCAGTATCTTGTCTTTTTGAAATATCTAACAAAGTGTTGACTATCTTCAGCACTTTAGATAAATACAAAAGTGCGGTCGCCCCGTATCTTATATGGTACTTGCTATTATCCCTTCGGGATGGGGATGCCGGGGAGAATCTTTGTTACAGATTATCCAATTGGAATTAATGGTCAAGAAAAGGTTGAAAATTTGAAGGGAGTGGGAATGCATTATACAGCAACTTACTGGGAGTATGATCCAAGGTTAGGGAGAAGGTGGAATCTCGACCCTCTTGTTAAACCCTGGATAAATTTATATCATGCCTTTAGTAATAAGCCTACGAATAATATAGACCCAAATGGAGCAGAAGATAGTCCAATATATGATAGCAAGACAGGTTTGTTTTTAGGAGTTGACGATAAGGGATTCTGGGAAGGTGAAATTCTATTTATGAACAACGAGAGGTACAGAGAATTATCAAAAAATGGTTTAGAGCGCATTAAGAGTGATTTTGCTGCTAAAAATAGTGACTTTACAATTGAATCATTGCCAAACAATACCAAGGGCCTTGCATTATTTGAAGCTGCTTATAATTCCATTGCTAGGACTGGATATCAATTATTTGAAGGCCAAAAACCATCTTTATTAAACAACTCCGTAAGAGCTATTTCTTCAGATCAAATGTTGTTATTGACTGGAGATTCAGAGACACTTGCTAACTATATCACAGCTACGCCAAGTCCAGATATAATGTCTGGTTGGAAGGAACACCAAATTGTAGTAAATTTTGGACAACGACAAATTCTAAACACTGCGGGTAATGTATTTTCCAATTTTCTCCATGAATATAAGTATCATGGAGAACTAAATCTAAATACAAGCGATCACAAGCAGATATATAGATTACAAATAGATCATCCTTCGTTTAAGTATACCAGCGGGAAATATCGAAATAGCGTATTGAATCAATCTAAATAGAATGAAATATAATATATTGATGTGTATAGTTTGGTTGATTTGTATCAACTGTAACAATTCTACAAGTAACAAGCATTTATCTGGAATAAATGAGGTAAATGTTTCAACTATTAAATCCATTGATTTAATAAAAGAAAATGTTATATTGTTTTTTTTTAACTCGATTAAAAGTGATTCTATTTATAACAATACTAATAGTGATATTATAATAAAAACAAATGACCTTAGAGATTCATTTACTACTAATCATTTATTAGATTTAAATCTAAATGAAATTGATACAGCTTCTCTTCAACGTATTTTGAACTATTCTAATGGTGATCAATATGCGACTCTCATCTCATTAAATCATTTATTTTGCATTGAAAATCCAAATAATTTGACAAATAGACGAGTTCAAATTGGTATGTATTTCATTGAAATAAATGAAATTAATAAATTGTGTTTAATTTATACATATATTAATATCACACCAGAATGGGGTGTAAGGGAAATACAAAAGCTAAGGTTCAATGAAGAAATGACCTTTGAAATGATCGAAAGGAGAATAATTAGTATTTCATGATCTGAATTATACCGAAGACCTTGATTCTCAATCGCCGAATAACTATACTTACGATGGCAACGGCAACCTGATCGGGGATGTCTCGGAGGGTTTGACGTTGTATTGGAACAATTACGGCAAGCTGGATTCGTTGAAGAACACGAACAAATCGATCGCCATGAAGTTCCGCTACGACCCGATGGGCAACCGGATCGAGAAACGGCTGTACCACCTGGACGGCAGCGGATCGGTTATTCGTCAGAGTGCCACGCACTATGTACGGGACGCTCAGGGGAATCCGTTGGCGGTATATGACCTGTTAGGCGGGGATACCATCGTCCTTAGCGAATTCAACTTATACGGCAGTAATCGCCTGGGCATGCTTACCACAGCGGATACGCTGGTATGTGCAACCTGCACCACCGCGACGGCTCCATCTGTCTACCTGAGTCCTGTGGGAAATAAACGCTATGAGCTGAGCAATCACCTCGGTAACGTCATGACAGTCATTAGTGACAAGCCGGTTCCGATCGATACGACCAGTGATGGATTGTGGGATTATTTTAATGCTTTCGTGGTTTCTGCGACGGATTATTATCCCTTCGGGATGGGGATGCCGGGGAGAATAAACGCAATCCAATATTATTCACTAGGGGCTTGGAGCAGCCATAAAGAACAGCAACTCGTTGGATGGAGTTATTTTAAAGAAAGACTCTTTGATTGTAGAGCAGATAGATGGGGTGCGGTTGATCGATACTTTAATAGGTACCCTCAATTCTCTCCATTTGCTGGGTTCGAGAATTCACCATTGGTAATTACCGATCCGTCTGGGGATACTACGGTATATTTTTCTCAATCATCAAAGCATTTACACACTTCTTATGATAAGCTTCCTACGGCCATAGTCATTATCAACAAATCCGATCAATTCAAGTTTAATACAAGCCTCTATCATTCAATTCAGAAAGGAGTTGGTTCGTATGAACCCACAAATGAAAGATGGCGAGGAATGGGCATTATGATCAATATGAATATGTTGAGATCGTTTTACAATCGCGAAACAACAGACGGGATAAACAATTTAACCGAAAGTTCCACAAATGGGAAGTTAGCAGAAGGATACTATAATGAATCCCGGACATTCACCTATCTAAGAAATAGAACCATATTGCTTGGAAATCTTTCTGCTATTGGAGGCATTGACTATGTAGCCGCTTACCCGTCTTTAGAAGATGGTTTGGGACAACTATTCGGTGATGCCCATACTCACCCCAATGAAGGCTTACCAGCTAATTTAAATGGGGAAATATTTGATTATAATCCATCCCCCAATGATTTGTCAAATATGGGAAGTATCGACATTGTAATCGGCCGCCAAAATGTGTATGTCTATGGTAAATACCTGAACGGAATTATTAAATTGGATAAATATAGTCTAGATACTCCGAAATGAATTTCAAAGTGAAACTACTGGCTCTACTTCTTATCTTGTTTTCATGTCATCAAGAGAATAGAATTAATCACATCAAGAATGAGGCTATATGGATATATTATCTAACTAATCATATTAAATCTGGAGTTATTTGTTCAAATGGTGAAGTGAATAAAGAAAGCAATATATCTTTCTACCCTGAAGCAACTGCTGAATTATTCTACTTTGGTGATACCATTGAAGCTGTAGTTTCCGTTAACTCTCCCAATTCTCAAACAAGCTGTCGTTGCATAAATGGAGTAACTCTTGATATATTTGGATTTTATCCTAATTCTGATACTGTTTCATATAGATCAAGTACGTCTTTTAAAAGACAGAGACGTGCAGAGTCCGACTCAACGTTTACAGGTTTTGAATGGATGGGGGTACTTCCCATTGCTAAATCTGACTCTTTGTTTAGGATATTTCTTAAAAATAATCAGACAAAGTTAAACCTGTGGTTAAAGAAAGAGGCTAGATCAAGAGCTATAATTTAAATATAACCAAATAGAACGAATTAACAGTAAACACTATCTTCAAAGCGTAAAGTACATAATCATCGAAGCTATGCGAATCTCACACTTGATACGCAAAGAAACCGTTGGCGTGAAGGCTTCCCCAAAAACAGCTACGCTCTAAACTACTAAATTCGTAAAGCGTATGCGAAAATCAAAGTTCACAGAGGCTCAGATAGTGGCCATTCTGGCGCAGTATGAGCAGGGAATCAAAGTCACGGACATCTGCCGGGAGCATGGCATCAGTCAACCGACCTTTTACCAGTGGCAGCGGAAGTATTCGGGGATGGAAATCTCCGAGTTGAAGCGACTCAGGGAAATGGAGCAGGAACTGGCCCAGTTCAAACGAATTGTGGCTGACCTGACCCTTCAGAACCGGGTATTGAAGGATGTGATCGAAAAAAAGCTCTGAGGCCTGCCCAGAAGCGGGAGCTGGTGGATTATGCCAGGTCCAGATACAAGGATCTGAGTCTGCGGCAGGCCTGTCGCATCTTCAATATCAGCAGTTCGGTCTACTGCTATCATCCGCTCAAACGCGCGGATGATAGTGCGGTTTATGATCGCCTGGTCGGTATGGCAGAAAAGTGGCCTACCTGGGGGTTTTGGAAGCTGAACCACCGGCTAAGGCTGGAGGGTAGTAAACTGAACCATAAGCGCGTTTACCGGCTCTACAAGGAAGCCCGGTTACACCTGCGTCGCAGAACCCGCAAACGGGTTCCGGCCCGTATCAAACAGCCCTTGCTTCAGCCATTGGTCCCTAATCTGAACTGGAGCATGGACTTCATGCGCGATACGCTCTGGATTGGAAAACCCTTCCGGACGTTCAACGTCATCGATGACTTCAACCGGGAGGCCCTTAACATCACCGTATCCAAGAGCATTACCAGTGAACGGGTCGTAAAAGAGCTGACAGAACTGACCCAGTGGCGGGGCCTGCCCTCTACCATTCGCGTGGACAACGGTCCGGAGTTCATTGCACAGGCGCTGAAGGAATGGTGCGAGCATCCTTCCAGGAACATCGAGCTGATCTTCATTGAAAAGGGAAAGCCGAGCCAGAACGGATACATTGAACGGCTGAACAAAACCTTCCGGGAAGATATCCTGGACTCCTATCAGTTCCAAGAAGTTTCTCAGGCTCAGGCGTTCGCCTATGAATGGATGTGGATGTACAACAACGAAAGACCCCACGAGTCGCTCAACAATCTTCCGCCAACTCACTTCCTGTTGAAATATGGAAAACTCCATCCCCACCCACGAGGCTACACGGAGTTTCCCACATTCCAACAGGACATTAACACAGACAACATTTTATATATTTGAGTGTAGCTGAAATGGGGAAGCCTTCAAGTTGGGGCAATTGATTTGCCGATTGCCAACAAACGAATGAAGGTGAATTTGAAAACTTAATTGATCAGTATACTAAAACGCAGAGCTATAAACTTGGCGTTTGTATGTTGTTTCATAATTTATTTGGTAGTATCTATTGGCTGCAACCAATAAGGAATTATTTCATCAGGATGTTCGGTTTTATAGATTTCTGTATTACCACCTTTATAATTTAAATACAAAATATATCTCGTAAATCCTTCCGACATTCCTTCATCTATTCGCAGTATCGCTCCCTTCTTTAATGTGCCGACATCTTCGATTATATAATCATCTTTTAGCTTCACATATTTATACGGCTTACTTTCGCTTTTTGCAAAAACTAGAAAGTAAAAAGCCAGTAACACAACCAGTCCAGTTGCAAAACCTGTAATAAATCCCGTTCTGGTTTTCATATCACTTCCCTCCAACTTTAGGTATTACTACTGGTTTAACTACTCTGGTGTTGTCTTGTGGAACCGTTGTATTCAAGGAAGATAGTTTAAATCCCCCTACCTTGAAGGATTTTAAAGCTTGCGGTGAATATGTCAATGATATTCTTCCACCTTTCATGTATTCAGTTCTTGTTAACCGCAAGTCTCTAAAACTACCTTCCATTGTTTTTAATGCGTCCCTTGGGTCATACTCATCTCCTAACCAATTCAGTCCTAATACGCCAAGCGCATCACACGACATCGTTGTGCAGTTGTTGTCAAACACATCGTAATCACCTTTCAACTTATAAGCAGTTCCACCACCACCGGGCACTGCACCACTTTTATAAACGCTTCCCCCTTTTATCATTGCATCAAAATGAGCCAATACTTGTTTGTCTTGGTCTGCTGTTGTCGGTTGCATATAACCAACTGAACTTCTTTGGTTCATTTCACTTTTTAGGTAAGCATCTGCATCAGAATAAGTATTTAAAATACCTTCTCCCTTTGAACCCAATAACCCCCATGTTTTGCCATATCTTCCAAAATCATAAACCTTGTCAAAACCTTCGGTTGCATTGAATACCCGCAAAGCGACATGACCATAAGGATGTTCCTCTCCATTAGCATCCCTGTAAGGTTTTCCAATAATCAACTCAACACTATCACCTTTCGCATCAATATACGCTAATGGGTTGTTCATCATTGAAGAATATGGCGACCATGCAGGATATTTGGCTTCAAACCTGTCTGTGGTAATCCATCTTCCAAGCTGAACATTATTTAGCCTCTCACCAAAATCATATGTATTTCCAACGCCCGAAACTTCATTATCCAAGCGTTTCCCGTTGTATCCATATTCATAACTTCCTGCAATGTAGTTTCCGCCCGGCCGGATCATCCCGAAGGGATAATAATCCGTCGCAGAAACCACGAAAGCATTAAAATAATCCCACAATCCATCACTGGTCGTATCGATCGGAACCGGCTTGTCACTAATG
>WBZP01001752.1_pt1 | contig 26079 bp, 20 predicted proteins | sample 5204301 | NCBI WGS metagenome assembly WBZP01 (sample SAMN12412401, study PRJNA552823) | activated sludge metagenome | isolation source: activated sludge from nitrification reactor of wastewater treatment plant... | place: USA: Pennsylvania | collected 2017 | reverse complement strand
CTTGTCGCTTACCCTCTTCGAGAAGATGCCCTTGCAGCAAGCCTTTCCGGGCGACCGATACAAATCAGAACAAAACCAACTCAACAACCAATTGAATCTATTAGATTTTATGACCGGACAGTAGTGCAGGCAACCATAAACATGAAAAGGAGATATTGATGGACTTGAAACTTACACTTTGCCTACCATCCCAATCCCCGCTTATTTCAAATAAGACAATACGTAAACATCAGTATTGATAGTGTAGGGGTAGTTGTCATCCTCTCGGGCTCGATATGAGCGGGTAGGAACAAAAATATTCAACTTACCGTCTCTCTCAATTCGTACTAATGCTACTGTTGGTACAGCGCCACCATATCCTCCCATGCGATTTTTCGAGTTGTAACTATATGCAACGCAATAGCCTTTACTTGAGTCAGTCTTGGCGACTCTTGTGGCTCCCCCATCCCGCAAGACACATCTTTTAAAGTCTTTTATTTGAATTTCCGCCATATATGTACTTCGTGGATCAACCATGCTGAGACGAATCTGATTTAGAATTTCATTAGTGACCGCACCTTTAATTTTGGCGAATGAAGTTTCATCTAACGTCATACCATAATCGCCGGAGCGAATTTCTCTAATAATACTATCTGATGGCTCCACTCGTTGTGATGCGCAGCCCAGTAGGCTAAGGAAAGCAGCCGCTATGAGGCTCACTATTGGCAATCTACTCATAATACTCTCCATTCACACTGCATTAGAAATATCCATACTACTTGGTGGCGTCTAGGCCCAACGTGTTCGAGTTGAGCACCTTGGCGATCGCAGGGAGGCAAGTGTGCTTGAACGAGTCGTTGGACGGGAGAGGGGGCGGAAAGCCCGCTCAGTAGTTTGCATATCAACAGGTTCGTAGATAACCGCCATGTCGAATCCATGCCTACTACCGAAGTGTTTGCCGCACATGTGCATAACATTCGCGTTATACATCCGCTCAAAAACACTTCGCTCTTTAGCATCGTTTTCAGACTTCATACACCCATCAGTCATGTGCTATCCGCTTCCCATCTCTACGCAACACCTATCTGGTGCAACGTGAAGTAGACACTACATGTGTCTGACAATCTGGCTTCGAGTGTCGCATAATCTTTGGCCGACAATTCCAGCTAGTGGATTTTCTTGGGAATACTATTCATGGATACCCCATCCACGCCGGAAAAAAACGACATTGCCCCATCCCCCCAAGCTTTTCGACCAAGTTGTCGCCAAAATACGTTTCAAACATTAGAGTCGCAGAACTGAGCAGTCTTATTTGCATTGGATTAAACGCTTTTTTCTTCTTCATGACAAGCGACACCCCAAGGAGATGGGAATAAGAGCCCTAACAGCTGGAAACTAAGGGCGGACCGACCGTTGAGACTGACAATGTCATCAGGCCGCAAACTGTCTTGACTGGCCCGACAGGTTTTGCCGGCGAATGGCTCTTGATGGCCGACCGCCGGAGCTCACCAACGGCTGCTTCGTAGAAGCGAAACACGGGACCAAAGGGGCCACCCATTAGTCGGCCCGTGTCAAGCGAGTAAGCAATCCCATGGTGGCGCAAGCCGCCAGTTTTTTCAACTTCTTCACACCTCCCTCGCAATCGCTGACCGCACCCGTTTCTTCAAAGTATGGCTGCGAACGAATCGCGCCAGCCACCCATCAGGATCAAGCGATCAGCGATGGGGATCAAAGAGGCCGGGGTCTCATGGCACTCGGTTAAGCCCATAGCGCTTGGAACTGGGGTGAGCTGAACCCTTCTGGTGGTAGGCTTTTGTTGCGAAACGAGAGTCACCATTCACAAGAGGTCAGCCCGGATGAAGGATACCAAGACTGGATGCGTTCGGCGGGACGCGGCGCTGTTGCGGCGGCAGTTTTTACACGGCGACGGCAGCCTGTTTGACCAAGTGCTTGACGATCCAACACTTGCGACAGTGCTCGATGTGCACGGGAAATCCAACCGTGAGCGGCTCTATCCTCCGCTGGCCACCTTGAGTCTGTTCATTGGGCAGGTCTTGTCGGCTGACCGCGCCTGCCAGGATGTCGTGGGGCGTCGCTTGTCCGAGCGGCTCGCACAAGGCCAGTCGGCCAGCGCGCTCAATACCGGTTCCTACTGCGACGCCCGCCAGCGTTTGCCACTCGATCTGCCGGTTGCGCTGGGTGCCACACTCGGCGTGCGACTGGAATCGTTGGCACCGAAGCATTGGCGCTGGCAAGGTCGAACCGTCAAGCTATTCGATGGCACCACCGTTTCGATGCCAGACACCCCGGACAACCAACAAGCCTATCCGAAAAGCCGTGAACAGAAACCCGGACTGGGATTCCCGATTGCGCGTATTGGCGCACTGATTGGGCTGGCCAGCGGCGCGGTACTGCGCTATCAAGTCGCGGCCTGCGAAGGCAAAGGGACGGGAGAGCAAAGTCTGCTGGCGAATCTGCTGCCTCATCTCAAGGCAGGCGATGTCTTACTGGCCGATGCGCTGCTGGCGACCTGGTGGATCGTTGAAGGGGCGAGCCGTCGCCGCGCCGATGTGGTGATGCCGCAGCACGGCAGACGCATCACCGACTTCACGCGCGGCAGCCAACTGGGCAAAAAAGACCATGTCGTGCACTGGCCGCGTCCGCCTAAACCGAAGACGATGAGTGCGGAAGATTACGCGCGCTACCCGGAATTCATTATGATGCGCGAGTTTGAAGTGGATGGCCGCATTCTGGTAACGACCTTGCTTGATCCCGGATTCGCCGCGCCCCGCGCGCTCGATGCACTCTACAGGATGCGCTGGAACATTGAGGTGGACTTCCGCACCATCAAGATCACGCTGCAGATGGATGTGCTGCGTTGTAAATCGCAGTCGATGGTGGAGAAGGAGATCGCAGTCTGTTTGCTGGCCTACAACCTGGTGCGCTGGGCGATGGCGAAAGCGGCAGCGCTCACGGACGTGCTGCCTCGGGTGTTGAGCTTTACCGGCGCAAAGCGTCTATTGGCGGCCTTCTCCGATCAACTGCGCCGAACGCCGGAGAAACGAATGGGCGCCGTGATCGCGACCGTGCTTGCGAGCATCGCCACCCTGAAACTTCCGTTTCGACCCGACAGGATCGAACCCCGCGCCAAGAAACGACGGCCCAAAAACCTGCCGCTACTGACCGTCCCGCGAAAGGTCGCCCGCGAAGTTATTCGCGCTCAGCGGCTTAACCGAGTGCCATGAGGGCCGGGGTCGAATTGCAGATTCAAAGGGGGCAGTGTCGGATTAGATGCCAAATTTGGAGTTGGCTCACCGCTTTGCCGTTGCGCTGAGCCCGGATTGACTTTTCACACCCCGCTAGGTATCGTCCGCAACACGCTGGCGAGCCAGCCGCGCCGATTTGAGCTCTGCTTGCGGGCGCTTTACAAATTCAGCTAAAACGGGAACTGCCCGGTTCGCGTTTGTTGGCCAACCGGGTTTTTCGTTTTCAGGAACAACATGCCAGGACATTCCGTCGGCGTCGTCGAGTCACGACGCGCCCACTTCGACCAAGCGCTGCACCTGCGCAGCGGCGGGGTACTGCCCGCCTATGATCTGGTCTATGAAACCTATGGGACGCTGAACGCGGCCAGATCGAACGCGATCCTCGTCTGCCACGCACTGTCCGGTCACCATCACGTCGCCGGCCACTACGCCGGCCAGCCGGACAACGTCGGCTGGTGGGACAACATCGTCGGTCCCGGGCGACCGCTCGATACCGACCGATTCTTCGTCGTCGGCGTGAACAATCCCGGGGGCTGTCACGGGTCGACCGGCCCGTCGTCACCCAACCCGGCGACCGGCAAGCCCTGGGGCGCCGATTTCCCGATGGTCGCGGTCATCGACTGGGTGCATGCCCAGGCGCGCCTCGCCGACCTGCTTGGCATCGACAGTTGGGCGGTGGTCATGGGCGGCAGTCTCGGGGGCATGCAGGCGCTGCGCTGGAGCATCACCTACCCGGAGCGGGTGCGCAACGCCATGGTCATCGCCGCCGCGCCCAAGCTGTCGGCGCAGAACATCGCCTTCAACGACGTCGCCCGCCAGGCGATCCTGACCGACCCGGATTTTCACGGCGGCAATTACTACGAGCACGACACGCGGCCGGTGCGCGGGCTGCGCCTGGCGCGCATGCTCGGCCACATCACCTATCTTTCCGACGATCAGATGGGCGAGAAGTTTGGCCGCGAATTGCGCAATTCGGCCTTCTCGTTCGGTTTCGGCGTCGAATTCGAGATCGAATCCTATCTGCGCCACCAGGGCGACAAGTTCGCCGGCTATTTCGACGCCAATACCTACCTGCTGATGACCAAGGCGCTCGATTACTTCGACCCGGCGCGCGAGGACAACGGCAACCTGACGGCGACCATGGCGCGCAGCAAGGCCAACTTCCTGTTCGTTTCGTTTTCCACCGACTGGCGCTTCTCGCCGGCGCGCTCGAAGGAGATGGTGGCCGCCCTGCTCGCCAACGGGCGCGATGTCTCGTACGCGGAAATTAGCTCTAATTTCGGCCACGACTCGTTCCTGATGGACGACGCGCACTATCACGGCGTGATCGACGCCTACCTGCGGAACATCAAGCCATGACCACGCATCGAGCGCCAGCGAGAGAAAGCCAAAATCAGGAGCCGGCAGGCGCCGCTCAAACTTGTCGCGAGGCAGCCCCGTCCCAAGGAGCAGGGCAACTCACACACAATTTGGGCCGCGCCGACTTCGACCTCATCACCGCCTGGATCGCGCCGGGTGACCGCGTGCTCGACCTCGGCTGCGGCGACGGCACGCTGCTCAAGCACCTGATCGAAACGCGCGGCGTGCATGGCTGCGGCGTCGAAATCGACGATGCCACCGTCCTCGCGGCGATCCGCAACGGCATCAACGTCATCCAGGGAAACCTGGAAAAGGGCCTCGACGAATTCGCCGACCAGGCGTTCGACCATGTCGTGCTGTCGCGCACGCTGCAGACGGTGCGCCACACCGAGGGCATCCTGCGCGAGATGCTGCGGGTGGGCCGCGAGGCGGTCGTCTCCTTCCCCAACTTCGCCTACTGGAAAAACCTGCGTTCGGTGCTCGAGGGCCGCATGCCGGTTTCCGAAGACCTGCCCTACCAGTGGTACGACTCGCCCAACGTGCGCTTCTTCACGCTGCTCGACTTCGAGGATCTGTGCGACAGGATGGGTCTGGTCATCCGCGAGCGCCACGTCCTCGACGAGGAAGGCAATCTGGTCGAGAACGAGGTCAATTTTCTTGGCAGCCTGGCCGTTTACCGCTTGACACTGAGCCGCTGATGCCGGCCTGGCTCGCGGCGCTGCTGACGCGGAAGATGCTGATCTGCGTCTTCACCGGTTTCAGTTCCGGCCTGCCGCTCTACCTGCTGCTCAACCTGCTGCCGGCCTGGCTGCGGAGCGAAGGCGTCGATCTCAAGACCATCGGCTTCTTCGCGCTGATCCAGTTTCCGTACACCTGGAAATTCCTGTGGTCGCCGCTGCTCGACCGCTACGGCATCCCCGGCTTCGGCCGCCGGCGCGGCTGGATGCTGCTGACCCAGGTCAGCCTGCTGTTCGCCATCGGCTCGCTCGGCGGCCTGAACCCGCAGGAGAACATCTGGCCCATCCTGTGGCTCGCCGCGCTGCTCGCCTTCCTGTCGGGAACGCAGGACATCGCGGTCGACGCCTACAGAAGGGAGATTCTCGACGACAACGAACTCGGCCTCGGCAACGCCGTGCATGTAAACGCCTACCGCATCGCCGGCCTGATTCCCGGCTCGCTGTCGCTGATCCTCGCCGACCGCCTGCCGTGGAGCGAAGTATTCTGGATCACCGGCGCCTTCATGATTCCCGGCATGATCATGGCCTGGCTGGTCAGCGAACCGGTGATCAAGGGCGCCCCCAAGACGCTGCGCCAGGCGGTCACCGAACCCTTTCACGAATTCGTCGGCCGCCAGGGGTGGCGCGGCGCCGTCCTGGTGCTCGCCTTCATTTTCCTCTACAAGCTCGGCGACAGCCTGTGCACCGCGCTGGCCACCCCGTTTTACCTCGACATGGGCTTCACCAAGACCGACATCGGCCTGATCGCCAAACACGCGGGGCTGTGGCCGGCGGTGATCGGTGCCCTGCTCGGCGGACTGTGGATGGTCAGGCTGGGGATCAACCGGGCGCTGTGGCTGTTCGGTGTCGTGCAACTGGTGTCGATCTTCGGCTTCGCCTGGCTGGCGGCGCAGGGCCATTACGCCAGCATCGGCGCCGGCGAGCGCCTGGCGCTGGCCTTCGTCATCGGACTCGAAGCGCTCGGTGTCGGGCTGGGCACGGCGGCCTTCGTCGCCTTCATCGCCCGCTCGACGCATCCCGCCTACACGGCGACGCAGATGGCGCTATTCACCAGCCTGGCGGCGGTGCCGCGCACCTTCATCAATGCCTCGGCAGGCTGGCTCGTGGAAATGCTGGGGTGGCCCGGTTTCTTCTGGCTGTGCGCCGCACTGGCCATACCGGGAATGCTCCTTCTGCTGAAGGTCGCCCCGTGGCACGCACGCGAAACGCGCCCGGCTTGACTCGATTGCCGCCGGCCGGCGGCAACGCCTGTTGCGGTCAACGTGCTCCGAGCAGCGAATTCCGCACCGTCTGCCAGCCACGCCAGACGTAGAACGCCCGTTTGCCCCACCGCCAGGTGCGCCGCGGACTGACCACGACGACAACGGCAACGGTGACACCAACCACCTCCGGGTGTGCCTTCAACCAGTCCACACCGGCCAGCGCCCTGTCGGCAGTGCCCAGGACCCGTTCGAGACCGCCCGAATGGCTCGCCAGCGCGGCGCGCTGAAGCGCGATGCGCGCCCGCAACTCCCCTTGGCGCAGCGCCAGTTCATGCGCGCGGTCGTTCACTGCTTGTCCGTGGCGCGCTGCAGCTGCGCCATGTCGGCCTCCAGTTCGGCGAGACTGGCGCTGAACAGCTTGCTTGGCTGGGATATCTGGCGGCGCAGGGCGGCAACGAGAAACAGACCCGTTACCAGGAAAAGTCCCGCCGCCAACCCGAAGACCAGAATACGCTGCTCCCAGAAAATGAGAGCGACGAAGGCGACCAGCATGATCAGACCGACCGTAAAGAGAAACGCCGCCCCGATCGCCTTGGCCCACAGCGACATGAGGCGGAGCTTTTCTTCCTCAACCTCGGTTACGAGGAGTTCCGCACGCGTCTTGCCGATCGCGAGCAGCGTCAGGATCAGGTTCTTCAGGGAAACGAACAACCTTTCGCGGCTCGCTTCGCCTCGCGATGCGGCGGGCATGGCCTTAACGGCGGCCGATCAGAACACCAAGGGCCAACCCGAGAGCGGCGGCGACGCCGATGGCTTGCCACGGACGCTCATGGACGAAGTCGTCGGTGGCGCGCGCGGCCGCCCTTGTCCTCTCGCGGAGCGCGGCATCAGCATCGGCCAGCCGTTCCTTCGCGTCGCGCAGACGGATGGCGATCCGCTCGCGCAACTCACCGGCTTTTTCACCGGCAGCACCTGCGGTACTACGCAACAATTCCTCGGTATCGGACACGACGACCTTCAGATCGGAGACCAGCTTTTCCTTGGAGGAAACACTCATTTCGTCAGACATTATTTATCTCCCATTGAGCAGTTATTGACATCGACAGATTATCCCGTTCGGCGCACGAAAGCAATTCACGCTTTCCGTAGCATCAGGTTCGCCCGCCAGTTGCCTATTGGTCCGCTACCAAGTAAAATAAGCAATAACTTATATAAAGGAGGCCTGCAATGCCCAGCAAGTCCTTTGCCACCATTACCAAGGATCTTTCCGCAGCCATGATGACGCTGCGCAAGGAAATTCCCGACACCATGCAGGGCTTCAGCGCCATGCACAACGGCGCGATGAAGGGCGGCGCACTCAGCGAACTGGACAAGGAACTGCTGGCGCTGGCGATCGGCGTCGTGCAGCACTGCGACGGCTGCATCGGCTTTCACGTCAAGGCGCTGATTCGCCTGGCCGTCACCCGCGAACAGTTGATGGAAACGCTCGGCGTCTGCGTCTATATGGGCGGCGGGCCGGCCCTGATGTATGCGGCGGAGGCGGTTCGCGCCTACGAGGAATTCACTGGGCCAAAGTAGGGGCGTCCACCAGGAGTCCGGCACCCGGCGGGCGCCTTTTCGGGACTGGGAACGTCATCGTGGAATGTCGCGAACGGTGCAGAGACTGTCGTGTGATGGCATGGCGTGTAGCGCGTGAGGCGTCGGATGTGAAGTTTGGAGAGCGCGGCCTGCGATGCAACCGCCGGCACCGCGAAATTGATCGAGGAGTTCGGCCACATGAAAGCTGGTAAAATGACAATTGCTCTTTGGGCGGCGACACGGCAATGGAACTTCAGGGCGAAATGTCGAGTAAGGCGGCAGATTTTCTGGAGAACCGACGCGCTCGACAAGGAGATTTGTCCCAATCATTCTGCATTGCTTGAAGAGGTTCACCGATGACCGACCCATCCCAATCCCGTTTTCCCTTCTCCAGTCAGCAAGCCATTCCCGCTCTTGGCCAACAGGCCGTTGATTACTGGATTGACGGCTGGCAACGCACCATCCTGTTCTGGGACGTACTGCGCCAGCGCAGCGACCAGTACTACGCGCAGAAGGCCAAGGAAGTGCCGAACGTGCTCAGCTTCGACGCAGAACTGGTGCTGGACGGCCGGACCTTCGAGCAGCCGGCCAATTACCTGCTGGTGCGCGTCAAGCCGCCGCAAGGCGTGGTGATTGACCCCAAGAAACGCCCGTTCGTCGTGGTCGACCCGCGCGCCGGGCACGGGCCGGGCATTGGCGGCTTCAAGGCCGATAGCGAGCTCGGCATGGCGATGCGCGCCGGCCATCCCTCTTACTTCGTCGGCTTCACCCCCGAGCCGATGCCGGGCCAGACCATCGAAGACATCATGCGCGTGGAAGCCGTGTTTCTGGAGAAGGTCATCGAACTCCACCCGCAGGCCGAGGGCAAACCCTGCGTGATCGGCAACTGCCAGGCCGGCTGGGCGGTGATGATGCTGGCGGCGACCCGGCCGGAACTGTTCGGGCCGCTGATCATTCCCGGTTCTCCGCTGTCCTACTGGGCCGGTGTAGAGGGTGAGAACCCGATGCGCTACACCGGCGGCCTGGCCGGTGGCAGCTGGATCACCGCGCTCACCAGCGACCTCGGCGGCGGCAAGTTCGACGGCGCCCATCTCGTTGAAAACTTCGAGAATCTCAATCCCGCCAACACGCTGTGGACCAAGAATTACGACCTGTGGAACAAGGTTGACACCGAGGGGCAGCGCTTTCTCGAATTCGAGAAGTGGTGGGGCGGTCACGTCAGCCTCAACGCCGAGGAAATGCAGTGGATTGTCGACCAGTTGTTCGTCGGGAACCGGCTGGCCACCGCCGAAATTGTCACCAGCGACGGCGTGCGCATCGATCTGCGCAATATTCGCTCGCCGATCCTCTGTTTCTGCTCCAAGGGCGACAACATCACGCCGCCGCAACAGGCGCTCGGCTGGATCGTCGATCTCTACGGCAAGGACGACGACCTCCGTGCCTGTGGCCAGACCATCATCTACGCCATCCACGAAAGCATCGGCCATCTCGGCATCTTTGTCGGCGGCGGAGTAGCCAGGAAGGAACACCAGGAGTTCGAGTCCAACATCGATCTGATCGACGTCCTGCCGCCCGGACTTTACGAAGCGGTGATGACCCCCAAGAGCGCCGCCGCGGTCAACGCCGATCTGATCGGCGGCGACTGGATCGTGCGCTTCGAGCCGCGCACCCTGGACGACATCCGCGCCATCGTCCAGCCCGATCCCGACAACGAACGGCGCTTCGCCGCCGCGCGGCGGGTGTCCGAGATCAATCTCGGCCTCTACCGGACACTGTTTCAGCCCTTTGTCCAGGCTCTTGCCAACAATCAGACCGCCGGATGGCTACCCAAGCTGAATTCTGCCGAACTGCCCTACCAACTGTTCTCGGACCGCAACCCGCTGATGCGACAAATCGGCTTGCTCGCCGAGCAGGTGCGCGGGCAGCGCCGGCCCGCTTCACCCGACAATCCGATGCTCCAGCTGCAGGCGGCAATCTCGGACGGGATCATCGCCGCCCTCGACGGCTATCGCGACCTGCGCGATCACACCATGGAACAGATATTCCTTGGCCTTTACAGCTCGCCCGTGTTGCAGGCACTGGTCGGAATTGGTGCCTCGGATGAGCCCCCGCGCCGGCATCCGGGCATCGAACCGGAGCGGCTTGCCTTCATTGAGCAGCGCATCGCCGACCTCAGGGCCCGCCTTGCCGAAGGTGGGTTGCGCGAGGCGGCGATCCGCAGTCTGGTCTTTATCGGCATGGCCGGACCGGGCGTAGACGAGCGCGCTTTCGAGGTATTGCGCCAGATGCGCGCCGAGCACGGCGGCATTACGCTCGAGGAATTCAAGAGGCTGCTGCGCGAGCAATTTTTCGGTTTGCTGCTCGATCGGGACGGTGCGCTGGCCGCGATTCCGCAAATGCTTCCCGGTGATAACGCTGCCCGGAACGAGGCGCTCGGCAAGATTCGCCAGATCGTTTCAGCGGCCGGCGAGGTCGTCGGCGAACGGGCCGAACGGCTGGCTCGGATCGAGAAACTGTTTGCTGCGGCCGATGCGGTTACGGCAGATTCAGGCAAGGCCGCCTCATAGGTGCCGGATACGAGGAGCAAGCGATGGAACGCAAGCACGAGAAATACGAAAAACTGATTGCCCGCTGTCAGGCCCTGACGCCAGTCCCGACCGCCGTCGCCCACCCCTGCGACGAAAGTTCGCTCAGAGGTGCGGTCGAAGCGGCCGAACTTGGCATCCTGCAGCCGATCCTGGTCGGGCCACGATCCAGGATCGAGGCCGTGGCGGCACAGTTCCACCTCAACATCTCCGGCTACGAGATCGTCGATGCGCCGCACAGTCACGCCGCCGCCGACCTGGCGGTGCAACTGGCGCGGGAAGGCAAGGCCGAGATGCTGATGAAGGGCAGTCTGCACACCGACGAACTGATGGGGGCCGTGGTTCGCAGCGGGACGGGCCTGCGTACCGAGCGGCGCATCAGCCACGCTTTCATCATGGACGTGCCGAGCCAGGACCGCCCGATCATCGTCACCGACGCGGCGATCAACATCTTCCCGACGCTGGAAGACAAGATGCACATCGTCCAGAACGCGATCGACCTTTCCCACGCCCTCGGCTACCCGCAACCGAAGGTGGCAATCCTTTCCGCCATGGAAACTGTCAATCCCAAGGTGCCGTCCACGGTGGAAGCCGCTGCGCTGTGCAAGATGGCCGACCGCAAGCAGATCACCGGCGGCATCCTCGACGGCCCGCTGGCGCTCGACAACGCCATCGACCTCGCGGCGGCGCGGATCAAGCAGATCGACTCGCCGGTTGCCGGGCTGGCCGACATTCTGGTGGTGCCCGACCTGGAGGCCGGCAACATGCTGGCGAAGAGTCTCAGTTTCATGGCCGGTGCCGACGCCGCCGGCATCGTGCTCGGTGCACGGGTGCCGATCATCCTGACCAGCCGCGCCGATTCCGTGACTACCCGGCTCGCTTCGTGCGCGGTGGCGGCCCTGGTCGCCCAGGCGCGGCGGGAGAGCGCCAACAAGGCAGTGACGGCATGAGCGACGCGATTCTGGTCATCAACGCGGGGTCGTCCAGCATCAAGTTCTCGTTGTTTCTGGAACGGGGCGAGGCGCTCGAGCTGTTCCTCGGCGGGCAGATCGAGGGGCTTTACAGCGCCCCCCGGTTCAAGGCGAAAGACGCGGCGGGCGCTGTCGTCGGTGCACGGCAGTGGCCTGACGGTGAGCCTCTCGACCATGATGGCGGACTCGCTTATCTGGCCGACTACCTGCGCGAGCGCCTTGGCGAGCACCGGCTGGCCGCCGTCGGCCATCGCGTGGTGCATGGCGGTTCGGCCTACGCCGCGCCGGTCCGACTGACTGCCGAGATCGTCCGACAACTGGAGCAATTCATCCCGCTGGCGCCCTTGCACCAGCCGCACAACCTGAAACCGATCCGCCTGTTGCTGGACAACCAGCCGCAATTGCCGCAGGTGGCATGCTTCGACACCGCCTTCCATCGCCGCCAGCCGGAGGTGGCCCAGGCCTTCGCGCTGCCGCCGGCGATCACCGACCGTGGCGTGCTCCGCTATGGATTCCACGGCCTTTCCTATGAATACATTGCCTCGGTTCTGCCCGAGGTCGACCCGCGCGCGGCATCGGGACGCAGTGTCGTGCTGCACCTGGGCAACGGCGCCAGCATGTGCGCCATCCACGGTGGCCGGAGCGTCGCCGGCACGATGGGCTTTACTGCCGTCGACGGGCTGCCGATGGGTACCCGCAGCGGCAATCTCGACCCCGGCGTGGTTCTCTATCTCATGGACGAACTGAAGATGGACGCCCGCGCCATCGAAAAGCTGCTCTACCAGCAGTCGGGGCTCCTCGGGGTTTCCGGGGTCTCCAGCGACATGCGCACCCTGCTCGCTTCCGATGAACCACGGGCCAAGTTCGCGGTGGAATTGTTCGTCTATCGCATCGGTCGGGAACTTGGCTCGCTAGCCGCCGCGCTGGGCGGACTCGACGCCCTGGTGTTCACCGCCGGCATCGGCGAGCACGCCGCCGCGATCCGCGAACGGGTCTGCTGCGCTGCCGCCTGGCTCGGGGTGGAACTCGATCCTGCTGCCAACGCGGCCGGTGGTCCGCGCCTGAGCACGGCGGATAGCCGGGTTGCAGCCTGGGTGCTGCCGACCAACGAAGAGCTGATGATTGCCCGCCATACCCGGCACCTCCTCAACCCAGCCTGACAAGGAGCACAGAATCATGGCCTTAGATATCCCCAGTCCGCCCCTCAAGGGCAAGAAGGCGCTGGTTGTCGGCATTGCCAACGACAGTTCCATCGCCTATGGCTGCGCCAGGGCGTTTCACGAACTGCAGGCCGACTTGGCGATCACCTACCTCAACGAAAAGTCGAAACAGTACGTCGAACCGCTCGCGGCGGCTCTCGAGGCGTCGATCTTCATGCCCCTCGACGTCAGCCAACCCGGCCAACTCGAGGCATTGTTCGAGGAAATTGCGCGAAAGTGGGGCCGCCTCGACATCCTGGTTCATTCGATCGCCTTCGCCCCCAAGGAGGATCTGCAGGGCGGGCTCATCAACTGTTCGGCGGAAGGATTTGCCAAGGCGATGGACATTTCGTGCCACTCATTCATCCGCATGGCCAGGCTGGCCGCGCCGCTGATGGATCAGGGCGGGGCCATGTTCGCGATGAGCTACCACGGCGCCAACGAGGTGGCACCCAACTACAACGTGATGGGGCCGGTGAAGGCGGCGCTGGAATCCGCCTGCCGCTACCTGGCTTACGAACTCGGACCGCAGGGCATCCGGGTCCACCCCATCTCGCCGGGACCGCTCAAGACGCGGGCCGCGTCCGGGCTCAAGGACTTTGACCTGCTGCTCAACGAGGCGGCGCAACGGGCGCCGCTCGGAGAACTGGTCGACATCATGGACGTCGGTTTCACCTGCGCCTTCCTTGCCACGCCCTACGCCCGCCGCCTGACCGGCAGCACGGTGTATGTCGATGGTGGCGTAAATATAATGGCCTGAGGGAATTCGGCGGGCGCGGCCGGGATGCCGCCGCCGGATCAGGTCTGGGTGACGGCTTCCAGCATTTGCTGCAGTTCGCCGGACTGGTACATCTCCTTCATGATGTCGCAGCCGCCGATGAATTCGCCGTTGATGTAGAGCTGCGGAATCGTCGGCCAGTTGGCGTACTCCTTGATGCCGTTGCGGATTTCCTCGTCGGCCAGCACGTTCACCGTGACGAGGTCGCTGACGCCGCAGGCCTTGAGGATCTGCACGGAAGTTGCGGAAAAGCCGCACTGCGGAAAACGCGCATCGCCTTTCATGTAGAGGACGACCGGGTTGTTGGTCACAGTCGAGTGGATGCGTTGCTGAATGGCGGACATGATTGCTCCAGATTGAAAGAAAGCCAGGCTGACCCGGTCGCTGCCGGCCAGGTCGGGAAAGGTTGCGGGACATTGGAACCCGGCAGCGGTCAATAAGTTCCGGCTCACCGCACCCTGGTCGTGGCCGTGCTCGAAGAGCAGCCAACCGCCGGGCTTCAGATGCTCGGACGCGCCGGCGACGATGCGGCGGATGCAGGCCAGCCCGTCGGCGCCGCCGGTCAGCGCCAACTGTGGCTCGAACGGCAGGCCGTCGCGCGTCAGATGCGGGTCGCCGGCGGCGACGTAAGGCGGGTTGGCGACGATCAGATCGAAAGCTTCCCCGGCCACCGGTGCGAACCAGTCGCCTTCACGAAAATCGACCAGCGCCCCGATCTGCCTGGCATTGGAGCGGGCGACGGAAATCGCCCCGGGCGCGAGGTCGACCGCGACAACGGCCGCCGCCGGGCATTCCAGCGCCAGCGAAATCGCGACGATGCCCGAACCGGTGCCGAGATCGAGCACCCGCGGCGCGGTCAGGCCGCGCAGTCTTTCGAGAGCGAGCGCGATCAGGACTTCGGTTTCCGGGCGCGGAATCAACACCGCCGGCGATACCTCGAAGATGCGGCCGCGGAATTGGGCCTCGCCGACCAGATAGGCCAGCGGTTCACCGCTTGCCCGGCGCTCGACCCAGGCCATGAACTGCTGGCTGGCCGTTGTCGAGACTGGCGTCTCCGGCCGTGCCAGCAGGTCGTTATGCGAGCAGCCGGTGGCATGTTGCAGTAGCAGGCGGGCATCGAGCCGGTCGATTGTCCGCCTTGCTGCGGTCAACGCCTCGAAAAGCGTCATTTTCAGTTCTGCTCGCCGAGTTCCGCCAGCAGGTCGGCCTGATGCTCGGCGGCCAGCGCATCGAGAAGTTCGTCCATGTCGCCTTCGATGATCGTCGCGATCTTGTACAGCGTCAGGTTGATGCGGTGGTCGGTGATCCGGCCCTGCGGGAAGTTGTAGGTGCGGATGCGCTCGGAACGGTCGCCCGAACCGATCAGGCGCTTGCGCGTACTGGCGATGTGGCTCTGCTGGGCGCGCACCTGGATGTCCCTGATGCGCGCGGCCAGAACGCGCAGAGCGGACGCCCGGTTGGCGTGCTGCGAACGGCCATCCTGGCATTCGGCGACGATGCCGGACGGGAGGTGCGTGATGCGCACCGCCGAATCGGTCTTGTTGATGTGCTGGCCGCCGGCTCCCGAGGCGCGGAAGGTGTCGATGCGCAAGTCGGCCGGGCTGAGGGCGACCTCGTCGACCTCGTCGGCTTCCGGCATGACCGCCACGGTGCACGCCGAGGTATGGATGCGGCCCTGGGTTTCGGTTTCCGGGACGCGCTGCACGCGATGGGCGCCGGATTCGAATTTCAGGCGCGAATAGGCGCCGGTGCCGACGATGCGGCAGATGATTTCGCGATAGCCGCCGAGATCCGATTCGCTGGCCGAGATGACCTCGACCTGCCAGCGCTGGCGTTCGGCATAGCGCGAATACATGCGGAAGAGGTCGCCGGCGAACAGCGCCGATTCATCGCCGCCGGTCCCGGCGCGGATTTCGAGGATGACGCTGCGCTCGTCATCGGGGTCGCGCGGCAGCAGCAGCGTCTGCAGCCCGAGTTCCAGCCCCGGCAGACGCGCCGTGGCGGTGGCGATTTCCTCGTCGGCGAACTCGCGCATTTCGGGATCGGCACGCATCGCCTCGGCTTCGGCGATGTCGTTTTCGGCCTGGCGGAAGGTATTGAACTGGACGATGAGCGGCTCCAGTTCGGCGCGCTCGCGCGCAAGCCGGCGGAACTGGTCCATGTCGTTGGCCGTGTCCGGGGCCGACAGCATGCGGTCGATCTCGTCGAGGCGGTCGACCAGCAGGTCAAGTTTCTGGCGGATCGAGGGTTTCATGATGGTTGTGTTCGAGGCCGCCCGGGGTGGCTGCTACTCGCCGGAATGGAGGTGAAAGAGACGCTCGGTCAATATCTGGAGGTTCGCGCGATCGGCGCCTTCGGCGAAATTGAGTGTCTGCGTCGGGGCATGCAGGAACTTGTTGATGAGCCGCTGCGACAGTTGCTCGACGACCTTTTCCGGCGCTTCGCCGCGGGCCAGCAACTTCAGCGCATGCTCGATCTCGTGGCGGCGCATGCGTTCGGCGGAATCGCGCAGCGAGCGGATCACCGGCACCGTGTCGCGCGCCTCCAGCCAGCCAAGGAAATCCTGCACGCGGTTGGCGATGATCGTCTCGGCCTCGACTACGGCCGCCTGCCGCGACTCGAGGCCGCTCTCGACAACGTTGGCCAGATCGTCGACAGTATAGAGGAAGACATCGTCGAGTTCGCCGACCTCTTCCTCGATGTCACGCGGCACGGCGAGGTCGACCATGAACATCGGCCGGTGCCGGCGTGCCTTGACCGCCCGTTCGACCATGCCGAGGCCGATGATCGGCAGGGGGGAGGCGGTGCAGGAAACGACGATGTCGTGCTGCGCGATGTGCTCGCCCAGTTCGTCGAGGCGGATGGCCGTGCCGTTGAAGCGCTCGGCCAGCGCTCGGCCGCGCTCGACGGTGCGGTTGGCGATGGTGACCAGTTTCGGCTGCCTGGCGCAGAAGTGAGTGGCGCACAGTTCGATCATTTCGCCGGCACCGATGAACAGGATGCGCTGCGTCGCCAGCGATTCGAAAATGCGCTCGGCAAGATGAACACCGGCGGCCGCCATCGAGACGATGTTGGCGCCGATCGCTGTCGTGCTGCGCACTTCCTTGGCTACCGAAAAGGAACGCTGGAACAGCTTGTGCAGTTGCGTGCCGAGCGTGCCGCACTCTTCGGCGATGCGCACCGCTTCCTTCATCTGGCCGAGGATCTGCGGCTCGCCGATGACCATCGAATCGAGTCCGCTGGCGACCCGGAAGGCATGGCGGACCGCTTCCGGCTGATCGTGCAGGTAGAGGTAGGGCGCGATTTCGTTGCGCTCCACCTGATGGTACGCCGTCAGCCAGTCGAGCACGGCTTCGGGGGCTTCGGCTGCGCAATAGAGTTCGGTGCGGTTGCAGGTCGACAGGATGGCCGCTTCCCTGACCCGCCCACTGTGCGTCAGGTCGGCCAGCGCCTGATGCAGCTTCTCGGAATGGAACGCCACGCGCTCGCGAATGGCGAGCGGCGCGGAGTGATGGTTGATGCCGAGGGTAAAGATCACCGGGGGGCTGGGACGCACGAAACGGGGGCCGATTATAGCATCCGCCTCCGGCTGCCTTCCTTGCCCCGGATCAGAACAGAAATGCCTGCTTTTCCCCGGTTGACCGCGACAGACCGGGTTTTTCGAAGACCTTGATCTGCCGCGGGCGGAACCATACCGCCTGCCCGGCCATCAGTTGCAGCGCTTCGTGCCGCTCGCGCGACAGCTCGACCTCGACGATCTCGCTTTCGTGCCACAGTTCGACACGAACCACCGGACCGATCGGATGCACGTGCTGCACGGTCGCCTGGAGCCCGCCCTCGAGCGGCTGATGGGCGATATCGATGTCGTGCGGACGGACGAAGGCGGTCGTCTTTTCGGTCGCTTCGCTGCGCTCGACCTCGGCGTAGCCACCCTGCACCCGGCTGTGGAAAACATTCACATTTCCGAGGAACTGATAGACGAAGGGCGAAGCCGGGCTCGAATAGACCTCGTCGGGCGAGCCGATCTGCTCGACTCGGCCATGATTCATGACGACGACGCGGTCGGCAACTTCCAGCGCCTCTTCCTGGTCATGGGTGACGAAGACGCTGGAGATGTGCATTTCGTCGTGCAGGCGGCGCAGCCAGCGGCGCAGTTCCTTGCGCACCTTGGTGTCGAGGGCGCCGAAGGGTTCGTCGAGCAGCAGCACTTTCGGTTCGACGGCCAGGGCGCGGGCCAGCGCGATGCGCTGACGCTGGCCCCCGGAGAGTTGCGACGGATAACGGTCGGCCAGCCAGTCGAGCTGGACGAGGCCGAGCAGTTCCATGACCCGGCGCCTGATCTCCGCGTCGCTCGGACGCTCCTTGCGCGATTTGACGCGCAGGCCGAAGGCGACGTTCTCGAACACCGTCATGTGGCGGAACAGCGCATAGTGCTGGAAGACGAAACCGACCTGGCGCTCGCGGGCGTGCAGATGGGTGGCCTCGGCGCCGGAAAAAAGAACCTCGCCGCCATCCGCGCTTTCCATGCCGGCGATGATGCGCAGCAAGGTCGTCTTGCCGCAGCCGGAAGGGCCGAGCAGGGCGACCAGTTCGCCGGTCGGGATGTCGAGATTGATGTTGTCGAGCGCGACGAAATTGCCGAAGCGCTTGGAGATTTTGCGGATTTCGATACTCATCAGGTTTTCTCCGGTGCCAGCACCGTGTTCAGCATTTCGGTTTCCTTCTTCATCCGCCACTCGACGACGGTCTTGGCAACCAGCGTTACCAGGGCCAGCAGGGCGAGGATGGAGGCAGCGGCGAAGGCGCCGACAGCGTTGTATTCGTTGTAGAGGATCTCGACGTGCAGGGGCAGCGTGTTGGTCTCGCCGCGGATGTGTCCGGAAACCACTGACACCGCGCCGAACTCGCCCATCGCCCGGGCGTTCGACAGGATCACGCCATAGAGCAGGCCCCACTTGATGTTGGGCAGCGTCACCCGGCGGAACATCTGCCAGCCGGAGGCGCCGAGCGACACCGCCGCCTCTTCCTCTTCCTTGCCCTGCGCCTGCATCAACGGGATCAGCTCGCGGGCGATGAAGGGAAAGGTGATGAACAGCGTGGCGAGGATCATGCCCGGCACGGCGAAGATGATCTTGATATCGTTCCCCGACAGCCACGGGCCAAACCAACCCTGAGCCCCGAAGAGCAGAATGAAGACGAGGCCGGCGACGACCGGGCTGACGGCGAAGGGGAGGTCGATCAGCGTGATCAGGAGGCTCTTGCCCGTGAAGTCGAACTTGGCGATGGCCCAGGCCGCGGTGACGCCGAAGGCAACGTTGAAGGGCAGGACGCCGAGTGCGATTCCCACGGTCAGGCCGATGGCGGAGCGCGTTTCCGGCTCCTTCAGCGCTTCGACGTAGAGCGGCACGCCCTGCGCCAGCGCCTCGACGAAAACAGCGATCAGCGGCAGGCCGAGGAAGAAGAAGAGGAATCCGAGGCCGAGCGTCAGCAGGCCATAGCGGACCCAGCGCGGCTCCTGCGTGGCGCGATTCGATCTCATTGCGCGCCCCCACTCGCCTTGGCGGCCGCGACTTCGAGCGGCTCGCTGTTCCTGTGGCGGTTGGCCGTCCACCATTGCAGCAGGTTGACCGCCAGCAGCAGGATGAAGGAGAGCGCCAGCATGACCACGGCCAGCGCGGTCGCCCCCAGCACGTCGTACTGTTCGAGCTTGGAGATGATCAGCAGCGGCGTGATCTCGGAAATCAGCGGCAGGTTGCCGGCGATGAAGATCACTGACCCGTATTCGCCGACAGCACGGGCGAAGGCCAGCGCGAAGCCGGTCAGCAGGGCCGGGAAGATGGCCGGGAAGATCACTCTCACGAAAGTCTGCCAGCGCGAGGCGCCAAGCGAGGCCGCCGCTTCCTCGACCTCGGTTTCGATATCCTCGATCACCGGCTGCAGCGTGCGGACGACGAAGGGCAGGGTGATGAAGGTCAGCGCGAAGACAATGCCGAGCGGCGTGTAGGCCACCTTGATGCCGAGCAGTTCAATGTATTTGCCCAGCCAGCCGTTGCCGGCGTACAGCGTGGCCAGCGTGATGCCGGCGACGGCGGTCGGCAGGGCGAACGGCAGGTCGACCAGAGCATCGACGAAGCGCTTGCCGGGAAAGGGGTAGCGCACCAGGATCCACGCCACAATCAGGCCAAAAAAAGCGTTGACCGCGGCAGCGAGAAACGAAGCTCCGAAACTGACACGAAACGCCGCCAGCGAACGCTCGCCCAAGGCAATATCCATGATCTGCCCGAATCCGAGCTCGGAGGCTTTCAGGATCATGGCGCCGAGCGGCAACAGGATCAGCAGCGAGAGGTAAACCAGCGAATAACCCAGCGCCAGGCCGAAGCCGGGCAGCACACGCTGCGACTTTGCGGCCACTTACTTCTGCACGTAGATCTGGTCGAAGGAGCCGCCGTCCTTGAAATGCGTGGCAAATGCCTTGTTCGCACCGCCGAACACATCATCGACGGTGAAGGTCTTCAAGGGCGGGAAGAAATGGGCGTATTTCTTGAGCAAGTCGGCATCGCGCGGCCGCAGGTAGTTCTGCGCGGCGTTCTCCTGTCCGTCCTTTGACCACAGATACTCCAGATAAGCCTGCGCCTGTTTGCGCGTCCCCTTCTTGTCCACCACCTTCTCGACGATGGCGACCGGGAATTCGGTCTGCATGGTCAGGCTCGGATAGACGACCTCGAAATCGCCCTTGCCGAATTCCTTGGCGATCATCTCGGCCTCGGACTCGAAGGTGACCAGCACGTCGCCCATGCGGCGCTGCATGAAGGTCGTCGTCGCATCGCGGCCGCCGGCGGCGAACAGCGGGGCGTTCTTCAGCAACTTGCCGAGGAATTCCAGTGCGGTCTTGTCGCTGCCGCCCGGCTGTTTGAGCGCCCAGGCCCAGGCCGACAGATAGGTGTTGCGGCCGTTGCCGGTATTCTTCGGATGCGGGAGGATGATCTGCCTGCCGGGGGCCGCCAGATCGCTCCAGTCCTTGATGTCCTTCGGGTTGCCCTTGCGCACGATGAAGACCATTGCCGAGGTGTAGGGCGAGGCATTGTTGGGGAATTTTTTCGCCCAATCCTTGGCGACCAGCTCCTTGTCGGCGAGAAATTCGATGTCGTTTGCCTGATTCATGGTTACCACGTCCGCTTCCAGGCCGTCCGCTACGGCGCGCACCTGCTTGGTCGAACCGCCATGTGATTGTTTCAGCTCAATGGTTTCCCCGGTCTTCTGTTTCCAGTACTTCTGGAACATCGGGTTGTAGTCCTTGTAAACGTCGCGGGCCACGTCATAGGAGGCGTTGAGCAAGGTCGCATCGGCCAGCGCGGCGCTCGCAATCAGGCTCAACAGGAGTGCGGAAAGGGTCTTGGGAAATCTCTTCATGGCGTACCTCGCAAGTTATCCCGGCAATTTAGCTGATGCCGTTATAACAACAAAGACAAAAATTGAATTTGATTATTCTTGAATCGAATTTATTGCAAGAGTGCCCGTGTAAAAGTTGACAAACGAAGTCGGGTTTAATAGAGTTGTGACTATCCCAAGGGGGAGTAGCTCCCGACCGGTGTGTCGTCATCACGAAGCGCAGGCTTCCGGCATCCGGGCAGCAAATCAGCGCTGCGAGCAAGACCTTTGCCGCGATGGCGAGGCTCCTTTGGCATTCCACGGCTCTCGTCCATTTCGGCGCGGGCCGTTTGCTTTTTGGAATGCGCGAAAGGAAAGCTTCATGGAAACCGTAGGCAGTCTGGGTTTGTGGGCCGGATTCGCGGCCATCGTTCTGGTCATGCTGGCTGTCGACCTGTTCCTGGTCGGTGGCGGCAAGGAGCGCCGGGTCAGCTTCAGGGAGGCCGCCACCTGGTCGGTGGTGTGGATCGCCGTCACACTGGCCTTCGCCGGTGGTCTGTGGTGGCACCTGGATGACGCCATGGGGCGCGAGATCGCCAATGCCAGGGCGCTCGAGTTCATCACCGGCTACCTGATCGAAAAGGCCCTGGCGGTCGACAACGTCTTCATCTGGCTGATGCTCTTCAGCTTCTTTGCCGTTCCCGCAGAGTTGCAGAAACGCGTCCTGCTCTACGGCGTAGTCGGTGCGATCGTCATGCGCACGATCATGATCTTTGCCGGCGCCTGGCTGATCACCCAGTTCCACTGGATTCTCTACGTCTTCGGCGCCTTCCTGCTGATCACCGGCGTCAAGATGTACTGGTTCGCCGACGAAAAGCCCGATCTCGAGAACAACAAGCTGGTCAAGTGGCTGCGCGGCCACATGAACATCAGCACCGAGTTCGACGGAGAAAAGTTCTTCACCTGGAAGAACGGGGTGCGTTATGCGACGCCGCTGTTCCTGGCGTTGGTGCTGGTCGAGGTGTCCGACCTGATCTTCGCCGTCGACTCGATTCCGGCCATCTTCGCGATCACCACCGACCCCTTCATCGTCCTGACCTCGAACATCTTCGCCATCCTCGGCCTGCGCGCAATGTACTTCCTGCTTGCCGGCGTCGCCGACCGTTTCTCGCTGCTCAAGTACGGCCTGGCGATCGTGCTGATGTTCATCGGTGTCAAGATGCTGCTGATCGACATCTACAAGATTCCGGTCGGTTTCTCGCTGGCTGTCGTTGCCGTCATCATCGGCGCCTCGGTCTGGGCTTCGCTACACAAGGAAGCCCGCGCGCGCCGGGGCTGATCAGTTGTTCTCGAGGCGGCTGTAATCGAGCACCGCCGCCTCGCCCGGTGAGCGCCGCCGCCATTCGGCGTGCAGCGCGTCGCTCAGAGGCCAGAAGCGCCGGTCGCTGCGGCGCACGCCGAAGCGGTCGGTGAGCCGGGTGAGATCGTCGGCGCTGGTGAGGCTGCCGATGGCCGCGACGAAATCGGACAGTTTTTCCGGGTCGACCGCGAACAGCGCGTTCGGGTAGGCGCCGGCGACGCCATCGATCGCCAGCAGCGTGTCTTCCCCGGGCAGCCGGCGCGCATCCTCGTCGAAGATCTGTGCGACGTTGCTGTGGGCGCTGTTGCGCACCAGCGAGACCGCCGAGACTTTCCCGCCCGGACGCTGCAGCAGCAGGATGCTCAGTTCGGGCATCTGCGCCGCCGGTATGCCGCGGACCGCCGACAGCCGCTTGAGCTGGCCGATTTCGCCGGCATCCAGCCCGAGGTCGCCTTTCCAGTCACGTGCCGGCGCGCGCACCGGGACGACGCGGCCGCGCACCGCTGCGTACAGTTCGCCGAGCGTGTCGGCGCTGCGGTAGCGCATGCCGGTCTCGCGCGGGAAATAGGCATTGGCATCGGCGAGATAGCGGGTCTGCGGCTCGCTGCGACCGCGATACCAGTGGTCAAGCACCGCCTGGCGGTCCTTTACCGGCAGCAGGGCGAGGAAATCCAGCTCGCCCTCCATGCGCAGGAAGTCCATGTACAGGCGGGTCGCGAGCTGGTGGCTGATGTTCCCGTAGATGTCGAAGCCGGCCAACAGCAGATAGTGCATGCGCTCGAACAACGGGTAGCCGAAGACCATCGCCGTCTGTGGCCGCTCGCCGATCAGGCCGCGCAACACCGAGGCGCTGTCGAAGTGGCGGAAGACGGTGAGGGTGGCGGTCGGATTGCTTCCGTCGCCGTCCCACAGATGCCCGACCGTCGGCAGGTGGCGGTCGTCGACCAGTGCCAGAGCCCGGCTCTTGGTTTGCAGGTGCCTGGCCTCCAGCTTCGCGTAGTCACGCCAGGCGAGCAGGCCGACGTAGCGCTGGTGGGCGGCGGGCAACCGGAGGTTCGGCGCGTCGGCGTCGAGCATGCGCGCGACGAGCTTCGACTCGGTGCTGCTCGGCGCGCGGAAGAGGACCCAGAACTGGTCCTGGATGACGTTGAGCGCGACCTGGCCGCGGCAGACCGGCCCTTTCATGAAACCCTGCATGATGAACTGGGCGTCGTCTAGCAGGAAGCGGTAGCGCGAGTCGACCGGCAGGTCACGGAATGTTGCGAAAGGATTGGACGCCTGCTGCGGGTCATAGCCGGGTACGGCGGCGACCTGGTAGGTCGGTTTCAGGAACCAGCCGCGCAGCCGCTCCATGCGCTGCGGATCGAGCTTGAGCGGCATGAAGGTCTTGGCCACCGGGGTCGATTCGAGCAGACGCAGGCGGTACCAGACGCGCGGCGTACCGGGGTCGTCGAAGGGGCGGCGGGTAGCGACCGCAGCGATCGCCTGGCCGGGCGGCGTGCGGCTGCGCACCAGCTCGAAATAGCGGCCGGGTGCTTCGGCGAAATGTAGATGGCCGGCGTACCAGTGCTCGTAGATGTAACGGGCGACCAGTTGCTCTTTGGCGGAATCGCCGTTGAAGAAGCGCTCCCAGTCGGCGACGCGGGCGAGCGCGGCGGCCGGCAGCGCCGGCGGCGGGGTGTAGGGTGCGCCGCCCTCGAGCCAGCGCGCCAGCGTCTGGTGCTCGGTCGGCGTCAGCGGTGGCAGGGCGAAGGGCATGCCGCGCTCCGGGTGCTTGCGGCGGTAATGGTCCGCTGCCTCGGGGGTGGCGCAGATTTGCTCGCGTTCGAGCGCGAGGTCGATGTCGCGCCCGGTCAGGCGCCCGCCGTCCGGCCCGGGGTGGGCCTGCTTGAGGGCGAGCAGGCTATACATGACGCCGCCCTCGCGGTTGGCCTCCGGAGTCTGCGCCCGTTCGTTGAGCACGGGGAAGAAGCCTTTGCGGCGCCACTCGGCATTGCTGCGCGCATCGAAGCCGAGGCGCGTCGGCGGGTCGGCGAGCAGCCGGTTGGCGTACACCTGCGCCGGATTGGCACCGCGCGTAATGCCCGCATAGCTGGCCAGATTGAGCTGGCACGGGGCGTCATAGCATGAATGGCACGTCACGCAGCGCTGGTCGAGCAGCGGGCGCACTTCCTGCCAGTAGTCCGGAGCGCCGCTGATGGCGGCGGGAGGATGATCGAAGCGCCCCGGGTCGGCGGGGCCGAAACGGTCGTCGAGTTGCAGGGTGCCGACGACGGTGGCACACCCGGCGACGAAGGCCAGGAGAAACGGGCGGAGCAGGCGCATGCGATAACCTGAACATGATGGCTACCCGGAATTCTAGCGCGTGCCCCTCGCCAGAGCCTTCCGATAGTCCGTCAAGGCCTCAGGGCCCCTCGGGAAAATCGACAAACCTGCTACTATTTCCCCTTTCGCTGCATTGCATCAAAGGCTTTCTCCCGATGTCGATTCCCGCCGCTGACCGGATGAGTCCGCAAGAACGCCGCGCCGGTGCGTCGCTGGCCGCCATTTTCGGCCTGCGCATGTTGGGACTGTTTCTCATCCTGCCGGTGTTCTCGATTCACGCGAAGACGCTTCCGGGCGGCGAGAACCTCGCAATGGTCGGCTTTGCGCTGGGCGCCTACGGGCTGACCCAGGCAATATTCCAGATTCCCTACGGGATCGCCTCCGATCTCTGGGGGCGCAAGCTGGTTATCGTCATCGGCCTGCTGATCTTCGCCTTCGGCAGTTTCGTTGCCGCCTGGGCCCCGGACATGAACTGGATCATCGCCGGCCGCGTGCTGCAGGGGGCCGGCGCGATCTCGGCCGCGGTCACCGCACTGGCTGCCGACCTCACCCGCGATGAGCACCGGACCAAGGTGATGGCGATGATCGGCTCATCGATCGGACTGGTGTTCGCGCTGTCGCTGGTTGGCGCGCCGGTGCTTTACGGCTGGATCGGAATGGGTGGCCTGTTCGTCCTGACCGGTGCCCTCGCCCTGCTGGCGATCGTGCTGCTGCTCAAGGTCGTGCCCCCGGCGCCGCCACGCCACGGCCATGACAAGCTGCCCTTGCGCCGGGTGCTCCTCGACCCCGACCTTTTTCGTCTCAATGTCGGCATCTTCGTACTGCATGCGGTGCAGATGGCGATGTTCGTCGTCTTGCCGCACGCCCTGGTCGACCATGGCGGACTGGCCGCGACCGACCACTGGAAAGTCTATCTGCCCGCCGTACTGGCGTCATTCATCATCATGGTTCCGGCGATCATCGCCGCCGAACGCAAGGACCGGATGCCCCCGGTCTTCCGCGGCGCCATCGCGCTACTGATCTTCGTCCAGCTGGGTCTGCTGTTCTTCGGTCAGGGCCTGTGGACGCTGGCGCTGTGGTTGGTGCTTTTCTTTGTCGCCTTCAATGTTCTCGAAGCCTCACTGCCGTCGCTGGTCTCGCGCACTGCGCCGCCAGCCGCCAAGGGGGCGGCACTCGGCGTCTACAACACGACCCAGGCGATGGGACTTTTCATCGGCGGCGCGGCAGGCGGATATGTCGCACAATATTTCGGCGATAATGCGGTGTTCGCTGCCTGCGCCGGGCTGGTGCTGTTCTGGCTGGCGGTAGCGGGCTCGATGAATTTCCCGCAACGGCGCGTGGGGGCCGTGGCGGCTCAAGATATCTAGGAGAG
>WBZP01001749.1_pt1 | contig 26124 bp, 19 predicted proteins | sample 5204301 | NCBI WGS metagenome assembly WBZP01 (sample SAMN12412401, study PRJNA552823) | activated sludge metagenome | isolation source: activated sludge from nitrification reactor of wastewater treatment plant... | place: USA: Pennsylvania | collected 2017 | reverse complement strand
GGCGGTCACCCGCACCGGCCGCCACACGTGGCCCGGCTGCTCGGCAACAGTGACGTAGACGACGCTCCCCCTGGCGATGCCGGCAAATGCAGTCGGATCGTTGATCTTGGCACTATCGATCGGATTGAGACCGTAACCCAGCACCACATAATCGCCCCGGACCAGATCGCGCGGGTCAACCGGCTCGGTCTTGACGATGATCTCGCGGCCCGTCGTCAACAGCGATTGTCGATCGACGACGATTTTGGCGAGCGCCGCCGTTTGCACGACCGCCACGGCGGCGATCAGACCCCAGAGCCATGATTTCGAACCCGTCACAATCATGCCGGCACTCCCGTCGCACTGTTGCGCCGTGCGATCCGCCACGCCATGCCGGCCAGCGCCGCGACGATCAAGCCGGCGACGAGGAAGAACAGCGAGGTATCGAGGATGCTGCCGACCGTCTTCCAATAGAGCGCCAAAATCTCAATCGAGAACGCGGTGTAGCCGATCCACAATGGCCCGCGCGCGCCATGCGCCAATCCATAGGAAATCGCCGCAACCAACGCCACCAGCGTGAAGGCTGCGAGTGCCAGCAGATGGGACCGTGACGGATCAGCGAAGAACTGCATGGCAAAGACCCCGGCAAATGCCACGATCATCGCATAGCCAAGAAGCGGCGCTATCAATTCACGCCACTGAGGAAAAGCCCGGTCAATCAGCAGCGCCGCCGCGCACCCGCCAAGGCCGATCCCGGCCACAAGCGCATGCTGGTTGCCATCGCTCAACAAATAACCGAGCGTGATGACAAATCCGGACAGGGCCAGCGCGGAGAGATGCAATCCCGGCCGCCAGCGCTGCCAGATGAACGCCGCCGTCACCAGTCCCCAGCCGATGAGAAATGGCCAGTAGACCGTGAGGCGCGACGACATTTCCATCCCGGCCCACAGACAGACCAGGACCATCGCCAGCGCCAATGTGGGATTGGAGCGCAGCGCAGCACCCGCAAACAGCGCGCCGATCCACCACAACAACACGCCGTCGGGCGGATTGCCGTCGATGTGGAACATCTGGCTGATCAGCATGATGCTGGCACCGAACACGGTCGACGACAACAACACCGCCGCATCGGCAAACATCCGCGCCCCGCGCGACGTGAGAACGCCCGCAGCGGCATAACCCGCCCACAACAATCCGATGAGCAGGCCAAGGCGCGCCAGGCGCGGCATCTCTATCCAGTGTGCGGCGACGAACGAAATAACGGCGAAGCCGAACAGAATGCTTGCGAGGATGCCGAGCACGGCGGGCAGGCTGACATCGCGGCCATGACGGGCGGCATCGCTAAGCAGCTTTGCGCCGGTCTCGGCCGTGACAAGGCCCTGGCTCTGCCATCGCTCGATATCGCGCGCCAATCGGCGCTGATAACCCCACATGAGGTGCACTTCCATTATCTTGAGGCGCTGCCGTGTGCCGGACGCGGTGCCGGAAATCAATTGGTCATCCTATAAGCCAGAATCCTTTAGGCCCGGCGCGCGTCAAAACCACGTCGCCATAACGCCAGAATGGTGACAGCGTTAACGCGATTTGGACAGCGCCATCCTCCCACCGTCATCCTAGGCCTTGTGCCTAGGATCCATTGCGCAAGTTTTGCTGGCGCCAGAGGGCGTGGATCAATGGATCCCAGGGACAAGCCCTGGGATGACACCGTCGGGTGGGTACCGGCCACAAGCCAACCCGCCCGCCACACTCAACGCCCGTCTTTGCGCGTCGTTGACCTGGCGCACTTGTCCCAACACAGCCACAGGGTAATCTTCGCCACCGCACCTTCCCCCTTGGCAAGGACGCGGGACCCCGCTACTCTAGTTGCAAATGATTTGCATTTGCGAGTAACCGCCGTGAAGCCCATGACGGAACCAGAGGCCGCCCCCCTGCCCTCCTCGCCGGCAGGCAGCGACGCGTTCGGCTGGTTGAAAAGCCGCGGCGACCCGGCGCTGACCGACGTCCACCGCACCGTTCACGTCCACCGGACAGGCAGCTTCTGGCGCCGCCTCGTCGGATTCCTAGGGCCCGGCTATCTCGTCGCCGTCGGCTACATGGACCCCGGCAACTGGGCAACCTCGCTCGCAGGCGGTGCGCAGTTCGGCTACACCCTGCTCGCGGTCGCGCTCCTCTCCAACATCATGGCGATCATTTTGCAGTCGCTGGCGGCGCGGCTCGCAATCGGCTCGGGCCGGGATCTGGCACAAGCCTGCCGCGATGGCTTTCCCAAAGCGGTGTCCCTGCCGTTGTGGCTGCTGGCTGAAGCCGCGATCATCGCGACCGACGTCGCCGAGGTGATCGGCACGGCGATCGGCCTCAAACTTCTGTTCGGCATTCCGCTCGCCGCCGGTGTCGTCATTACCGCGCTCGATGTGTTCCTGGTGCTGCTGTTGCAGCGTCTGGGCTTCCGCTACCTGGAAGCGTTCGTCATCGCCGGGCTCGGTGTCATCGCCTTGTGTTTCGGCCTACAGCTCGCACTCGCCGATCCGGAATGGTCGGCCGTCATCACCGGCTTCATTCCGAAGCCCGAAATCGTCACCAATCCCGATATGCTCTATCTTGCGCTCGGCATCCTTGGGGCGACGGTGATGCCGCACAATCTCTACCTGCATTCCGCCATCGTCGGCACCCGCGACTACGGCCGCACCGAACCGGACCGGCGCGAGGCGCTGAAATTCGCGACCATCGATTCAACCGTCGCGCTGATGCTGGCGCTGACCATCAATGCCTCGATCCTCATTCTGGCGGCCGCCGCCTTCCACCAATCGGGACGCACGGATGTTGCCGACCTGACCCAGGCCCACGATCTGTTGAGCCCGCTGCTCGGCTCGGCGATTGCGCCGACACTGTTTGCCGTCGCCCTTCTCGCCTGCGGCCTCAACTCGACCGTCACGGCGACGCTTGCCGGTCAGGCGGTGATGGAAGGCTTCATCGACATCCGCTTGAAGCCCTGGCTGCGCCGGCTCATCACCCGCATGATCGCCATCGTGCCTGCCGCAGGTGTCACCATTTTTGCCGGTGAGCAGGCGACCGGTAAGCTCCTGATCCTCTCACAGGTGGTCTTGAGCCTGCAGTTGCCCTTCGCCGTTGTGCCGCTGGTGCTTTTTACCGCCCAGCGCGCCAAGATGGGCGCCCTCGTCGCACCGCGCTGGCTGACCGCGATTGCTGCTATTGTGGCCGCCGTCATCATCGCCCTCAACATCAAGCTTATCTACGATTTCGCCTTGGGCAGCAGCGTTGCGGGCGGCCACTAGACCTTGAGCATGGCCGCGCGTTACAAGCCCTGCATGTCAGCGACAAATCCCATCCACGTCATCGGCGCCGGTCTTGCCGGCTCTGAAGCCGCCCACCAGATCGCGTCTGCCGGTGTGCCGGTCGTGCTCCACGAAATGCGCCCGCTGCGCATGACCGAAGCGCACAAGACCGAACGGTGTGCCGAACTTGTCTGCTCCAACTCCTTCCGTTCGGATGATTGGGAGAACAACGCCGTCGGGCTGTTGCACGAGGAAATGCGCCGCTGCGGCTCGCTGATCCTTGCGGCGGGCGACAGGCACAAACTGCCGGCGGGCGGCGCACTCGCGGTCGATCGCGATGCCTTCGCGGCAGAAGTGACGGCGCGGCTCACTGAAAACCCGCTCATCACCCTGGCGCGCGAAGAAATCCCTGACCTGCCGCCAGGGGATTGGATGAGTGTCATCGTCGCCACCGGACCGCTGACATCTCCGGGTTTGAGCGCCGCCATCGCCAAGGCGACGGGTGAAGGTTCGCTCGCCTTCTTCGATGCCATCGCGCCCGTCATCCACCGCGACAGCGTCGATACCTCGATTGCCTGGTTCCAATCGCGCTACGGCAAGACCGGTCCGGCCGGCACCGGCGCCGACTATCTCAACTGCCCGATGACGAAAGAGCAGTACAATGCCTTCATCGATGCGCTGCTTGCGGGCGAGAAGACGAGCTTCAAGGACTGGGAAGCCAACACGCCCTATTTCGACGGCTGCCTGCCTATCGAGGTGATGGCGGAGCGCGGCCGCGATACGCTGCGCTATGGGCCTATGAAGCCGGTCGGTCTTGATGATCCGCGCACAGGCCGCTGGCCCTACGCGGTCGTGCAGTTGCGCCAGGACAACGCACTTGGCACGCTATGGAACATGGTCGGCTTCCAGACCAAGTTGAAGCATGCCGAGCAGGTCCGCATCTTCCGCATGATCCCGGGCTTGGAGAATGCCGAGTTCGCGCGGCTCGGAGGCCTGCACCGCAACACGTATCTCAATTCGCCGAAGCTTCTGGATCCGTCGCTGCGCTTGAAAGTGCTGCCGCGGCTGCGCTTTGCCGGACAGATCACCGGCTGCGAGGGCTATGTGGAGAGCGCGGCAATCGGTTTGCTCGCCGGCAGGTTTGCCGCCGCCGAAGCTTTGGGACGCAGCTTGCCGCCGCCGCCGCCCACCACGGCGCTTGGCGCACTTCTCAATCACATCACCGGTGGACACATCTTGGTTGCGCCTTCCGGCGCAGATGATCGTGCGCCTTCCGGCCGGCTCGACGAAGGAGAGCCGGATGGCGCCAATAAAAATGCTCCCCGCTCATTCCAGCCCATGAACATCAACTACGGCCTGCTGCCCGATCTGGAGGCTGCGCCACAGACGGACGCGAGCGGCAAAAAGCTCAAGGGCCCAGAACGCGGCAAAGCCAAGAAGCAGGCGATGTCGCGCCGGGCCCTTGCTGATCTGGCGCAGTGGATCGACCTTCAACAGCACGCACCATCTTCCGCACGCCACGCATCTTAACGCCGTGTCAACGCTCTCCCGGCCACACTTGCGATGTGGACCTGAAACGGGAGATGGTGATGCGCCGTGTGGTGTTGGCTGCAGCGCTGGCCGCGTCTGCGGCGATGAGCCCAGGTGCGGCCGTGGCCGACGTGCCGGGCTGCTATATGAATATTCCGCGCAATGCCCGCACGATTGCCTACGGCGTCTATACCGGCAGTGCGCCAAGCGCCGTGCAATTGGCCGGATCGCATCAAACGAAGCAAGTGACTGTGGCCGTGCCCAAGGGCGAAGAGCCGGTCTTCCTGGTGTTGTCGTCGTACGATCCGGTCTACTGGAATCTCGACATCGAAGACGGTGCCGAACTGAGCGGGGTCGTCGTTTTCAGCTATCACGGCCAAGCGGTCGGCAATGTCCCGCCGTTCGTGCCGGTCGGATTTTCCAGCGTCGAGCATGGCAGCGGACCCGATTGCCCCAAGCCCAGATACACTTACGGCAAGGGCGACAACTACGCCGAATTCGAAACCTTGATTTCTGATGAGTTCGGCAAGGCCATCGACGAGTTCCACGGCAGCTACAGCGCCGACTGCTTGCCCAAAAAATGCAAGAAACAGCTTGGCGAAGAGCAGAGCTTCTGGGCCTGGCTATCGGGCGCCAAAAAGCCTCAGCCGATCAAACCTGTTATTGAGATCCGCTCGTCGGGCCCGCTGCGGTCCCGGGGCTGACACTGACATCCCCAGGAGGCGCGGCGGGAGGTGCCGTCACGCCGGGCGTTGGCGATGGGACGGGCGCCGGAGACGTTTCAACGGTGCCCGGCTGCGCGTCCGCTGCGGGGGCGGCGGCGTTGAGATCGGGCAGAGCCGCATTGGGTTCGTCCACCGGCGGCGGAGGAGCCTGCTCATATTCGGGCTGAGGCTCAAGGTCCGGCCCCATCCCGTATTTCTGCAGCACGACGCGGGCCTTGACCGCGACCGCGTCGGCAATCGCCGCATGCCCCTCGGCGGTTGGATGGAAGGCGCCGGAATACGTTGATGCCAGCAGCAGCTGGAACCAGGCGAGCGAGTCGAGCTTCAACACCTTTTGCAGAAGCGACGTGGCGACGTGGAAGTTGCCGGTCATGAAGGCATCGTTGGGGGTGCGGAACCAGCGCTGACGCGGCGCATAGGCCTGATAGTCGGCCGGGTTGTAGGGCTTCCACACGTTGTCGATCTTGCGGGGCAGGCGAAGTTCATCGGCGGGATTGGTGCCGTCCTGATCGGAGCCCGAGCAGATGCCACGGCCGACGAACGCGCGCCGGTGCGCTTCTACAAAGGTCCAGCCGAATTCTTCGGCGCGGTCGCGCATCTGCCGGTGCAGCTTGTCGCCAATCCAGGTTCCTTCGCGCAGCTTCTGCTCGCTGAGCTGGAAATCCGAGACGACTTCGAGCCCGGCGCGGCCGTCCTTGCAGGTTTCGCTGCCATCACCTGCCAACGCCATTCCGGGATAGCCGGTGAGGATGATGCGGTCGCTCTCATCCCACGGCACGTAGAGCTGATTGTGGATGGCGCGATTGAGCGACTTGTATTTGTCACCCAGCCGGTCGAGCAGCGCCGAAGCGCCAGTCTGGCCATGCACTTCGCCGAACCAGCCGCCAAGCTTGCGCAGATAGCTTTCGTTGGCGAGTACCGCGTTGGCGACGAGACGGGAAAAACCGATGTCGTTGCCGCCGATGGACAGCAGCACAAGATCGATTTTGCGCGCCTGATCCTGCGGACACTTGCGCAGCACCAGCCCGCCCTGAAGCTCGGGGATGCGGCCATTCATGTGATAGGCCTCGGGCAGGTCCATGGCTCGCGTATCGCGGCGCCCGCACTGGGCTTCGGCAACCGCCGAGATCTGCGAAAGCGCCGGCGGATTGGGCACCCATTCGTTGCCCTTGTAGCGCAAGAACAGACCGGACGTGACTTCCGCGCCCGAGCACGACACGCCAGCAAACGTCACCGACAGATGCGGGTCCTCGACCGCAAGCTGCAGGGCGGCGCGCAACTGATTGGAATAGAGTGAGCGGTGGCAGGCCTGATCGAGCCAGCGCGCATTTTCGGCAATGAAGGCCTTGTCGCCGATCTGCCGCCAGTCGCCGATGCGGGCTGGATAGCCGGAAAGCCCGGTCTCTTCGGCGTCGCCGTAATCGGCGGCGCGCTCTCGCGAAAACCGCACCGGAATATCGGGATTGCCTTCGCCCGACGCGAAACTATCGCCCATGGCGACGACAAGAATATCGCGGACCTTCATCGCCGTTGACGCGACTTCCCGTCCGCCGATCTCGACGGCGACGGAAAGCCCGCCGGGATAGGGAACGGTGAACTCGACCGGCTCGTTGCACGGCTGTGTGATCGCCTTGCCGCGCGTTTCCTCACCACCTTTGGGCGCCGTCAGCCACGTACAGGACAGCACGCCCGGTTCATCGATGCCGGTCAGTTCGGCGATCACCACATGGCTTCTGGGGTTCATGTAGTCATCGTAGGTGGGGCACGAAAAGCGATTGTTCGACGCTGTCCAGCAGGTCTTGCGGTACATGCGCGCCGCCCAGCCGTCTTCATGGCGCGCCTGCAGCGCACGCTCCGCCGACAGAACGGGAGAGAGTTTCTCGCGCGCATCGAGCGCCTGATACGTGGCGCGGTGCATCTCGGTATCGGCCGGGTCGGTGAAGAAGCGGAACGGGTTTTCAAGCTTCCACTTGATGTTTGGAGCTGCGTCGGCCGCGGGCGCCGCTGCCATCAATGCCCAAACCGTCAAGGCGAAAAGCCGAAGGAGATTGAAGCGCATGGTCAGATGCAAAGCCTTTTGTCCTCGCACAGCACTCGCACGTAACTCAGGCCAAAACAGAGCCGCCACAATCACAGTCGCCCATCAGACCCGCCCCCGCCAGTTGGCCAAGGCCAGGCGCGCCATCCGCGCAACCGGCGCGATCCGCGCCAGATCGCGAAGGGGATCATGCGCGCGATCTTCCAGAGCCTTCAAATGGGGCTCTACCAGGGCAAGAGGCAAAAGCGCCGTTTTCACGGGCCTCGGCAGGGCGCGAAACGTCGATCTGAGTTGCGCCAGATGCATACGTGCGTCACGCACAAGGCCGCCCAGCCCTTGCCGCGCCGATTCCGGCTCGGCCCAATCGATTTGGCGATGAAGAGGCAACGGCTGCCGCCCGCGTGCGAGCGCATACGGCAATCGCAGCGCCAGCATCGTCGCGCCATAGGCCCGGCCCGCATCGCGCAACGCGTTCGTGTGCTCTTGCGCGCTGGCGCCAAGCATCCGCACTGCCAGCTCGAAAAGCCGTCCCTCCTTCAGCTCAAATTCCAGATCAAGCGCCGCATCGTCCGCAGGCGGCTCGGCATAAAGTGTGTGGGCATGGGCATCGAGGCAGTCGTCGATCGCCCCGGCCTGGATGCCATGATGGCGCAACGCATCGGCAAAATGATCAGCCACCGGATGGCCTGACCGTGTGCCCTTCATCCCATCGTGCAGGGCATCGCGCCACCATTGAAGACGGATTTCGCCCAAGTGCGGCTCGCGCACCGTTTCACCGATCTTGCGGATCTCGCCCGAAAATGCCGCGAGCGCGACGAGATGATCACGCACCGGACGGGCCGCGAGGAGCGCGGCGGCGAACCGGTCAGGATCGCCGGCCCGCGCCGCCCGGTAGACCTGATCCTGCGTGCCCTGGCCGCTTGCCGCTTCGCTCATATCCCGCGCGTTCCTCACGCTACCGCGATCAGTGCCGCGGCGATGGCGCGGCCCTCGCTGAGCAGCAGATTGTAGGTGCGGGCGGCGGCCCCGGTCGACATCGGTTCAAGTCCGATCCCCGCCGCAGCAAAGGCGCGTGTGATGTCCGCGTTCGGGAAAACTTGGCCAATCCCAGTACCGAACAGCAGCACGTGTCCGGCCGGAAGGGTGGTGAGCACAGGCGCGAAATCCGCAACCGTTACCGCATCGGCATCTTGTGCGGACCAAGCCTCGATCCCGCTTGGCAAACACAGGATCGACCCCTTGTGGCTCATATCGGCAAAGCGGAATCCGCCGTTGCCATAAGCGGTAATCGGCGCCGGATAGGGATAGCGCGCCACAAGGTCACTCATGGCTCACCCTTTCTTGCCTCAGGCCGGGGCGCGGGAACGGGCCGGCCCCGCCCCACGGCGCTGCGTGCCGCCGCATCAGTCGCCGTCTAAGCCTTCTGCGCCGCGGCAGCCTTCGTCTCATTGCCGCTCCAGTCGCGCTTGACGCCGAAGTAGCCGAGGATCGGCGCGGCGATAAAAATCGACGAGTAGGTGCCGATGATGACGCCCAAGAGCATGGCGAAGTTGAAGTTGCGGATCACTTCGCCGCCGAAGGTGTAGAGCGCGATCAGCACCGCAATGGCCGTCACACCCGTCAGGATCGTCCGCGACAGCGTTTCGTTGATCGACAGATTGAGCAGCTCGTTCAAATCCATTTTCTTGAACTTGCGCAAGTTTTCGCGGATTCGGTCGGACACGACCACGGTATCGTTGACCGAATAGCCCAGAATGGTCAGCAGCGCCGCAATCGTCGACAGATCGAATTCGAACTGGAACAGCGAGAAGATGCCGGCCGTGACGAGCACGTCATGGGTCAAGGCGACGACGGCTGCGACGGCGATCATGCCGGTTTGGCGCAATTCGCTCGATACCGCGGGGCCGACAACCTCGACTCGGCGCTGCGTGTATCCGCTGCCAACCGCCTCGATGATCTTTTTCAATGCTGCCTGCTGGGCCACTTCCCCGCCCGGCTGCTCCTCGATGCGGATCAGCACGTTGGAGGGGCCGCCGAATTCCTGGATCTGCACCGCGCCAAGTCCCAGCGAGCCGAGCTTGTCTCGCAGTCCGCTCACATCGGCCGGACCCGAGGCTGCCTGCAGCTCGATCATCGACCCGCCTTTGAAGTCGACACCGAAGTTCAACCCCTTGGTCATGATGAGGGCAATCGAAGCGAGCATCGCCACGATGGACAGGCCGACCGCCAGATCCTTGTAGCGCATGAACGGCAGCCGCAGATCATGCGGGAAAAAGTCGAAGCCCTTGAAGTTCGGGATCAATCGCATCAGCACGGGGTCGTCTCTCCTAGAGCATTGACCGGCGAGGTGGCCACCGGCTGGCCGCAAGTGTGTGCGGCCAACAAAATCTTAGACAGGCACTTCGACATTCTTGCGCGACTTGGCGTTCTCTTTCAGCCAGTACCAGATCAGCAACCGCACGACCGTCACGGACGCGAAGATCGACGTCAGAATGCCGATCGTCAGCGTGACGGCGAAACCGCGGATGGGGCCGGAGCCGAGCCAGAACATGATGAGCGCGCAGCACAGCGTGGTCAGCTGGCTGTCGGCGATGGTGATGAAGGCCCGGCTGAAACCTGCGTCGATCGCCGAGATCGGCGCCTTGCCGGATCGCAATTCCTCGCGGATGCGCTCGTAGATCAGCACGTTGGCGTCAACCGCCATGGCCACGCCAAGCACCAGACCGGCGATGCCCGGCAGCGTCAAGGTCGAGCCCATCATCGTCATCAGGGCGAGCGTCAAGATCAGGTGCACCAAAAGCCCGACAACGGCAAAGATGCCGAACGTGCCGTAGGCGAGAATGGTGAGCGCGACGACCGCAAGACCGCCGATCAGGCCAGCCGTCTTGCCCGATTCAATGGAATCGGCGCCGAGCGAGGGACCAACGGTGCGCTCTTCGACGATGGTGAGCTTGGTCGGCAGCGCACCGGAGCGCAGCTGCACGGCAAGCGCGTTCGAGCTTTCGACCGAGAAATTGCCGGAGATCTGTCCGGCACCGCCCAGAATAGGCTCGCGGATCACGGGAGCAGAGAGCACCTTGCCGTCCAGCACGATGGCAAACGGGCGGCCAACGTTTTCCTTGGTGAAAGCGCCAAACCGGCGGGCGCCCGACTGGTTGAAGCGGAAGTTGATCACAGGTTCGTTGTTGCGCTGATCGAAGCCTGGCTGGGCGTCGGCCAGATCATCGCCCTGGACCACCGGGGTTTCGCGCAGCAGGTAGTCCCCGCCCTCTTCCTTATCGCCCGGATAGATCTTGAAGCCCGCTGGAACGGTGGTCAGCTTGGCATCCTCGATCGACACCGTCGGGTTGACCTCGTGGAACGTCAGCTTCGCGGTGTCGCCCAGGATCTTCTTCAACTGCGCGGTGTCCTGCAGGCCGGGGAACTGGATCAGGATCCGGTCCTGGCCTTGGCGCACGACGGTGGCTTCAGCCGTACCCAGCGCGTTGATGCGGCGGTTGACGGTCTCGATCGACGAGGCGGCGGCCTGCGAGACGCGCTCGCGGATGCCTGCTTCCGTCAAGGCAATGACGAACGAGCCGGGCTCGGTCCCGGCCGTCACGTCGATGTCGTTGCCGGCACTGCCGATCAACGCATTGCCGATCGGCGTGATGAGCTTGCGCAATTCCGTCTTCGCCGTCTCGGCGTCTTCCGCCTTCGACAATTTGACGATGATCTGGTTGGCCTGCACGCCCAGACCTGTCGTGCCGATCTTCGCATCGCGCAGCAGCTTGCGGGCACCATCACGAACGTTGGCCAGCCAATCCTTCTTGATCTCATCCTGATCCATGGCCAGCAGCAGATGAGCGCCGCCTCGCAGATCGAGGCCGAGCGGCATCTGATGCTTGGGCATGAACGATGGCCAAGTCGCCAGCGTCTCCTTGGAGAACAGGTTCGGCAACGCCACGATCACGCCCGCCAGACACGTGAGAATGATGGCGATGATCTTTGCTCGGGAAAATTGCAGCATGGATGGGCTTCTTGTTCTTGGGGCGTAAGGACGTGGGGATCAGACCGGCGACTCCTAAAGGCTGGTGCCGGTCAGGTCTGCTCTTTCACCGGCTCGCCCTTGGAGCGCACGTCCATCAGCGTCGACTTGATGACGCGGATCTTGAGGTTGTCGGCAAGTTCGACCTCGATCTCGTCGCTGGTATCCGTCACCTTGGTGACGCGGCCGACCATGCCGCCGGCGGTGACGACCGTGTCGCCGCGGCGCACCGCGTTCAACCGGTTGCGCATCTCCTGCGCCCGCTTCGACTGCGGGCGGATCAGGAAGAAGTAGAAGATGACGAGCATCAGCATCATCGGGATCAAAAGACCGCCGAACGGGTCCATAGCCGGCGCGGGCGCGCCTTGAGCGAATGCGGGGGTGGAGAACATCTGGCTCGTGTCCTTGTTGTAACGGCTTCACAGCACGCGATTGCCCCGAAAAAAGAGACTTTTCGAGGTGCCGCCTGCCAAATCCGGCGCGACTATAGTGCTCAACGCCCCGTTTGCAACCTGAGAGGGCTCAATTGCCGCCAATCCGCACCGTTTGCAGCGGCTTGCGGGTTGGCTTCCCCGTCAGGGCCGACTAAACACGGGAAAAATCGACCGGATGACACGATGCCAAATAATGACGACGTTGCCCAATTGCTAGCCCGTGTCGCAGCGGCACTCGAGCGGCTGGCGCCTGCGCCGGCCCCTCCAGCCGATTTCACGGCCTCCAAGGCCTTCGTCTGGCACGCGGAGGGTGAGCGCTTCCAACCGGTCCTGACCGTCAACCGGGTGCCGCTCGCGCTTCTCAAGGGCATTGATCGCACGGCAGCGATCTTGCTCGACAACACGCGCCGCTTCGCGGCCGGGCTACCCGCCAACAACGCGCTGCTCTGGGGCGCGCGCGGCATGGGCAAATCGAGCCTCATCAAGGCGGCCCACGCCGAGGCCGCCTGCGCGTCGTGCTCGTCAAAGCCGCTGATCCTGGTCGAGATCCATCGCGAGGAGATCGCTTCGCTGCCCAAGTGCCTCGCCCAGATGCGGGCGGCACCCTGCAACTTCATCGTCTTTTGCGACGACCTCTCCTTCGACAAGGACGACACCAGCTACAAATCCCTGAAGGCCGTTCTTGAAGGCGGCATCGAAGGCAGGCCGGAGAACGTTATTTTCTACGCGACCTCCAACCGCCGCCATCTGATGCCGCGTGAGATGGTGGAAAACGAGCGCGCCACCGCAATCAACCCGGCCGAGGCGACGGAAGAGAAAGTCTCCCTGTCAGACCGGTTTGGCCTGTGGCTCGGGTTTCACAATGCCAGCCAGGACGACTACCTGGCGATGGTGCAAGCCTATGCGAAACATTTCAAACTGAATGTCACGGCCGATGCCCTCATCCGAGACGCGCTCGAATGGTCAACGACGCGCGGCGCGCGCTCGGGCCGTGTGGCCTGGCAATTCACCCAGGATCTCGCCGGGCGGCTCGGTGTGCCGCTGAAGATCTGAGGCATTCGGGTGGTGATCATCGCGTGGCGAAAGGCAATTGGCCAAAACTGATCCTAGCGGCGGTCCTGGCATTCGCGCTCGGCCTCGCCCTGGCGCGCGCCTTTCAAGTGGCCATTCTGGCCTCCGCGCCACCGCCAACTTCGGAAGGCGCGCAGGGCGATGTTGTCCAAACCGACCGGCAGGAAACCCCTTCACAGCCGGCGGGCATCCGCGCCGGCGATCGCGCGGCCGATGCGCAACCGGCGTCACGCGACACTTCAGCATCAAGCGGCAAGGCCCTGTTCCAGCAAGCCTGCGCCACCTGTCATGGCATCGGAAGTGGCGACCGCATCGGCCCCGACCTCGCCGGTATCAGCGCCCGGCGCGAGCGAGCCTGGCTGATCAGGGCCATCACCGTTCCCGATCGCCTGCGCCTGGAGCGCGACCCCATAACCGTCGAACTTTACGACAAGTTCAACCGCGTCGATATGCCGAACCTGGGCCTCTCCGAAGCCGATGCCGGTGACCTCATCGCCTACATCGACGCCGCAACCCAAGTGAAGCTCGATGCAAAATAGCGCCGCGGAAATTTCGCAGCCGTGGCTGGTGCAACGCCCCTCCGCCCGCTGTGCGACCAAAGGCCAGTAGACCCGTCACAGGGCTCGAACCGCGTGATCGCACGTTCTGCTTGTGCTAAATTTGGTGTGCTCGCCGCCCTGGCCGCTGCCAACCGGCGGGGCATCGGGCTAACCGTCCGGGCCGGAAAGTCCGTACTGCTCCGGTCCGGCGCCAAGACGGCAGATTGAGGCCGCGTTGCACCGTGTTGCACCATCAATGGTGTTGAGGACGAAAGACGATCGACGATATTCGAACACGCGTTGCCCTGTTTGACGACCACGGGCCAATCCGCGACGTGATCGCCTCTGCCCTCGCGTTGACACCGGGCATCGACGTCGTCGCCAGTGGAAATACCGCCGACGAAGCGATCCGCGCCACCGAAGCTCTGCTGCCTGACGTCGTGGTGATGGATCTCAACATGCCGGGCAATGGGATCGCTGCGGCAGCTGCCATCAATACGGTCTTTCCCGCGGTCCGCATCGTCATCCACAGTTCAGATGATTCCGAACATCAGATCGGTACGGCACTTCGCGCCGGTGCCATGGCCTATGTCGTCAAGGGCGCGCCGATCCGCGAGCTTGCGGCCACGTTGAAATCGGTGGCTGGCGGCAAAGCTTTGCTCTCGCCCGCATTTGCCGAGCAATTGCTGGCCCCGCGCACGCTTGCTGCCCCCTGGATGGATGTCGGCGCCGCCCTTCCTATCGGCATCACCGAGCGCGAGGAGCAGATCTTAAGCCGGTGCGCCCAAGGCTTGACGAATGAAGAGATCGGCATCGGCCTGGGGCTGAGCGGCGAGACCGTCGCCAAGTTTCTGACCAACGTGCTGTTGAAGCTTCACGCCTGCGAACGCTATCCGGTGCTGCTCCAAGCACCCTAGGCCCGGCCGATGGCGAAGCCTAAGACTTGCGCTTGACGACGAGTGCCGCCTCGACGCGGTTGCGCACCTGCAGCTTGTGCATGATGTTGGTCATGTAGTGCTTGACGGTTTTTTCCGAAATGTTGAGCAGCCGGGCGATCTCCTTGTTGGTCTTGCCTTCGGCGACCGCATCAAGGATCTGCTCCTCCCGCCGGGTCAGGGCCGGCATGTCGGTTTCGGCCGGCGGGGCGTGCTGCGGGGCCTTCATCATCGTCAACAGCCGGGCGGCAAGCTGTGGCGTGACGTAGCTTTCGCCCTGTTGCACGGCATGGATGGTGCGCATCAATTCCTGCGCACCCACACCCTTCAACACATAGCCGCGCGCGCCCGCTTCGAGTGCGTCCGAGACGTGCTTTTCGTTTTCCGACGCGGTCAGGATCACGACCTTGATATAGGGACACAGCCGGGCGATCTCGCGCATCGCTTCGATGCCGCCGCCGGGCAAGGAGATATCGAGCAACAGCACGTCCGGCAACACGTCCTGAGCAATCTGGATCGCGTCGTCGGCCGTCGCACCTTGCCCCACGACTTCGATCGACCGGTCGGCGCCAAGCGTCGCCGCGACACCCTCGCGGAACAGCGGATGATCGTCGATGACGGCGATGCGCAGGCGTTCCGCGGCCGCGTGGCCGGCGACATTCGCGGTGCTGTTGGCATTGTTGGTCATGTCAGCCACTCAATGCCGCCGCGTCGCGCCGCTCATAGGCGCCAAGATCGATCGCGGCGACGACTTGAGTTCCGTTGCCGGGCGCGCTCGTGATATTCAACGTGCCACCCAAAGAGTGCAGCCGGTCGCGCAGTCCAATGAGGCCCAGGCCTTCCTCGCTCTCAGGCCCCCGTTGCGGCTTCAATCCCGGCCCCTTGTCTGAGACTTCGATCCTCAACACGCCATCCTCGAAGCTGCCCTTCACCACCTGCTCCTTGCCGCCCGCATGGCGCACAGCGTTGTTGAGGCTTTCCTGGGTCAGCCGGTAAGCGCAGGCCAGGATCGGCAGATCGGCCGCCGCCGGCAGGTTGGCCGCCAGATCGAGCTTCACCCGTGTGCGGGAGCGGCGCTCATGATTCATCACCGCAAATTCGATGGCTTTGGCAACCGGCACGCCCTGCAGGTCGGGAAGAGCCAGCCCCGCGCTCAAGCCGCGGATTTCCTTTAACGCATCGCGCAGCGCCGCCTCGATGGCATCGAACTCTTCAAGCTCGGCCGGCGTGCGATCGTCCGATGACGGATGATGCAAAGTTTCCAGCCTCAGCAATGCGAGTGCGATCAGCTGCACCGGTCCGTCGTGCAATTCGGCCCCGATCCGCCGCAGCGCCCGGTCGTTGGTATCGGTGCTGCGCCGGTTGACATCCTGCAACCGCGCCTGCAGTTCGGTGTTCTGATCAAGAAGCTTCGACAGCGAGACAACCCGCTCCGCCAGATCACGGCGCTGCTGGGCGATGGTGCGGCTGCCCTGCTTGACGATGCGGAACAACGCGCCGACCATCACCAGCGAAACGATGCCGACCACGCCGAGCGTCTGCCAGCGAATGCCGCTTAGACTGTCGGCGAGTGCGCTGCCATCTTCCTCGAGCGCAGCATAAGCAATGACGCGCCCGGTTTTCGTTTCATGCACCGGGGACGTCATCCGAAAACGCGAACCGGCCCCGTGCATCACGAGCGCGCCGCCGTCCATCAGCCCCTGTCTGGCCTCGGCAAATCCCAGACCATCTAAACCAGCGCCGCTGCCGGCTGCAGGAGTGGAAGAGAAGACCGGCGTTCCATCGGCTGACCATACACTGAGCGACGTCAACCCGAACCCCTCGCCGGGGAAGGCCATCAGGCTGCCGAGCGTCTCGCGCGATTTTTCGCTGAGACCCTGCCCCGCCGCCAGCTCTTGCACATGCGGCTCGATCAATGCATCCACATGCAACGCCGTCCGTGACACCGCATACTCGATCACGCCCCGCTCGATGCGGCCCGAGACCCACCAGCACAGCACGATCATCAAAAGCCCGACGACAGCCGTAGCGGCAAGCGCAAACCGGGTGGCGAGATCCCGCGCGCTCCATTTGCGCATCATCGATGCGAAGCCGCCGACGGAACCAGGATTGGACGCGTGCAGCGGCAGCGAAATGGGGCGCGCGATGGACCAGTGGCCGTTCATAGGACCCTTATCGTCGTCGCAGCCCGTCCGACATGGGCGGGGTGGCTAGCGCCTGTGTTGTGCACCACGCGACGGCGCCCATCCTGGAATTCGAATGTTGCCAGATACTCACCGGGCGCAACGCTGCCGTTGAGATCGAGGAGGATGTCGTAGCGCGACGCGGTTGTAAGATGCACCGGCTGGCCCGGAGCAATCGAAATCCACCGCGTCCACGGACGTTCCGATCCGCCCAGCGTGTTGCCATCGACGGCGATGATGTTGGCCGCAAGACCGTGCAGCTGAACTTTGACGAGCGAAAATCCGGCATTCATCAGCCGCAGCAAAACCTGCTCGCCACGCTTTGCCTCGATCGCCACATCTGCATGACCCTGCGTCGCGACGTTTGCCACACCGTTGATGAGAAAATACTTGGGCTTGAACGCCGGCGGCGGCGCACAGCCTGTCAATGCCGCGCCATCGCGATCCGGATCGTGCCACACGGGATCGACATCATCGAACACCCAGAAGCGCTCGACATCATAGGACGGACCATGGCGCGATGCCCGCCGGCGCCCATCCTCACCAGGCTCAGGCTCAACGGCGATGATGCCGTAGAGGCCCATTTCAAAGTGGCGCGGCGTTGAAACGTGGCTCTGATAGAACCACGTGCCAGAGGTTTGCGGCTGCCAGTGGTACGTATGGCTTTCGTGCGTTTCCAGCCACACGGCACCGGGGCGCGGGTGCAGTCCGGCACGCGTCATGCGGCTTGAATGCGAAGACTGCACCCAGCGATGTGTCTCAAGCGTGATCTGCGCCTGCGCGTGTTCGCGAATGCGGATTGGCGGCGAGACGAGGAGTGCCGCATCACCCGGCACGGATGGATCTTCGTATTTCCAGAAGCGGACGGTATCGCCGTCCGGCATCGTCATGGAAACGTCAGAGCGCATGCGGCGGGTAAACGTTTGCTCGGCCGGTTTCCACAGCGCATTCGCCGTCGTGGAAGCATCGGCGAGTGGTGCCGCGACGGAGTTCCTCGCCGGCGTGAGGCCGGCGGCGTGTGCGGAAATCTGTTGTGATGCCTGCGCCGCATCCAGAGCTGACGACGGCGCAGCGGCCGGTGCGGATGGCGCAGATGGTACAGCAAACCCAGTATTATCCTGGTGCGGATCGTCCGAAATACGACGATCACCAGGAACGCGCATCTGACCGGCTTCGAATGCGGTACGCGACGCCATGACAAATAACCCGCGGTCGTAGAATTCTATTCAAAATCTTACAAAATGTTACCGTGAACGCCTCAGAAACTCAATGCAGATTCGCGGCTTGGCAGCTTCAAATTCATCGACAGACTTGTTCGATGTTATTGACAGGGACCAGCGCCAGTCTGTCCGGCGGCTGTCCCATACGTCACTCACACAGCACACCGTGCTCGGCACATTCATCCGCCGTTCGCACGAGTGCTGGAGACCGCTGGCGGGATGGCAGACCCCGCTGCCCAATCAATCCTCCTTGAAGGCGCGCGCCATTTGGTCGGTAAAAGGCTTCATCAGGAATGACATGGCTTTGCGCTCGCCCGTCTCGATGAACGTTTCGACCGGCATGCCTGGAACGAGCCTCAGCTGTCGCATTTTCTCTTCGTGTTCTCCGGTCAGGGCGATGCGGGCCAGATAGTAGCTGGCGCCGGTCTGCTGCTCGCGCGTCAGGTTGGCCGCGATCTGGCTGATTTCACCTGAAAATTCCGGCGTGGTGCGCTGATTGAAAGCTGAAAAGCGCAGCATCGTTTTCTGCCCGGGCGTGATCTGGTCAATGTCGGTTGGGGCGATGCGCACTTCCACGGCAAGCTTTTCTTCGTCCGGCACGATCATCATCAGCGTTTCGCCCGGTCCGATCACGCCACCGACGGTGTGAATTTGCATATCGTTGACCCGGCCAGTCTTGGGCGAGCGGATTTCGACGCGGTCGAGCTGGTCTTGCGCGGCCGTGCGCCGTTCGGCAAGTTCGCTCAACCGGGCATCGACCTCGCGCAGCTCCTTCATCGAATCCGACTGCATATTCTGGTCGAGAGACAGGATTTGCACCTCGATCTCGCTGATCTGCCCCTCCGCCCGGGCAATGCTGGACACGAGCAGACCTTCCTCGCCCTTGAGCCGCGTCACATCCCGCTCGGCGCTGAGCGCCCGGGTGACGGGAACAAGATTTTTGTCACGCATTTCCGCCACGCGCGCATGTTCGTCGGCGGCAAGCGCCACCTCCGATTTCTTGGCGGCGAGCTGCGACGTCAAACCCTCGATCTCCCGATGCAATTGGCCGATGCGCTCGCGCAACTGCTTCTTCTGCCCTTCCTTTCCGGCAATCCGCGCTGCATAGAGCCGGCGTTCGGCCGCGGCGATTTCGGCTGCCTCGGCGGCGCTGTCTTCAAACCCTTTGGCGAATTTCAAAGCCGTTGCCTGGTCGCGCTCTGCTTCAAGCCGAGCCTTGCGGCCTTGAAGCTGGGTCTGCTCGGCGGCGATGATGCCGAGAGAGGCTCGCGCCTGGGTGGCATCCAGCCTGACGAGCACGTCGCCGGCGGTGACTCGGTCGCCGTTCTTGACCAGGATGGCGCCTACGACCCCACCGGTTGGATGTTGCACCTTCTTGTCGCTGCCATCGACGACGACGATGCCCGGCGCAATGACCGCACTCGAAATCGAGGCGATCGCCCCCCATCCGCCGAGACCGAACAGCAGCAGGGCGCTTAACGCCGATCCCAGTGCAAGCCGGCGGCGGATCTGCGGTTCAACTCCACGCTTCGTTCCGTCCTGCTCGACCTTTGTATCCATGGCCTCTACTCCGCAACCGCGGCGACCGGCTTGACCGACCGGCGGATAACTTCGTCACGCGGACCAAACGCCGTCAACTGGCCGTTGCCGACCACCGCCACGAGATCGACGGCCTGCAGAACCAGCGGACGATGGGCGACGATGATGGCGATGGCGCCTCGGGCCTTGATCGATTGGATGGCTCGCAACAGCGCAGCATCGCCGTCGGCATCGAGATTGGAGTTGGGTTCGTCAAGCACCACCAGGAACGGATCGGCGTAAAGGGCGCGGGCAAGGCCGATGCGCTGGCGCTGACCGGCCGAAAGCGTCGTGCCTCGGTCGCCGATCCGCGTTTCATATCCGTTGGGCAGCCGCAGGATCATCTCGTGGACGTCGGCGGCGCGGGCCGCCGCCAGGATCTGGTTGGGATCGGGATTATCGGCAAAGCGCGAGATGTTTTCGGTGATCGTGCCTTCGAACAGCTCAACCTCTTGAGGCATGTACCCGACGTAGCGGCCGAGCACCTCGTTCGACCAGCGTTGAACCGCCGCGCCGTCGATGCGGACCGCGCCGCGCACTGCCGGCCACACACCCACCATGGCGCGGGCGAGCGAGGATTTGCCCGCCCCGCTCGGCCCGATGATCGCCAGCGCCTTGCCGGCGGCAATTTCCATGCTCACGTTGTTCAACACCACCCGCTGCCCGCCGGGGATCGCAACCGTGACGCCATCGAGGGCCAGGCTTTTCTTGGGCCGGGGCAGTTCAAGGGGTTCTGTTTCGGCAGGCAGGCTGGCGAACACCGCATCAAGCCGCTCCGCGCATTGGCGGGTCGCGACAAAGCCCTTCCAGTTGCCGATGGCAATTTCCAATGGGGCAAGTGCCCGTGAAGCGGCAATCGAAACGGCGATGATGGCACCCGCCGACATCTGCCCGTTGATGGCGAGATAGGCGCCTGTTCCCAGCAATGCCGATTGAAGCATCAGGCGGAACACCTTGCCCGAGACGGACAGCCCGCCGCTCAAATCAGCCAAAGTTTCAGAGGCCCCCAAGTACCTTTCGTTGGCCTCCAGAAAGCGGCGGCGCATGTTGCCGCCAAAGCCCATGGCGCGCAGCGTTTCGGCATTGCGCTCGCAGGCCTGCGTCAGGCCGAAGCGCTCGGCGACAGCACCGGTCGATGCCCGGGACGGTGTTCTGACGAAGCTCTCGGTCGTAAACATCAGCGCTATCATCACCGCCACGCCGGCAAGCGTCACCACGCCCAACAGCGGATGCAGCATGAAGACGAAGGCGAGGTAGAGCGGCATCCAAGGGATATCGAACAGCGCCACCGGGCCGGGCGAAGCCAGGAACGAGCGAATGGTATCGGCGTCGCGGAGCGGTTGCAGGGATTCGGCGCGAGAACCGCCCATGAGCGGCAGGCGCATGGCGGCGTCGTGCGCCTTCAGCGACAGCACGCGGTCAACCCGGCTTGCGAGACGGACAAAAATCTGCGCGCGCACGATCTCGAGCGCGCCTTGGAAGATGTAAAGCGCGACGGCCAGAACGGACAGCGCCACCAGCGTCGGCACGCTGCGGCTCGAGAGCACCCTGTCGTAGACCTGGAGCATGTAGAAGGAGCCGGTGAGCGCCAGGATATTGATCACGCAAGACATCACGGCGACAGAAGGCACCAGTGATCCCAACGACCCCAGAGCCGCCCTCAACTCCCGCGCTTTATTTTGACCAGCCATGATCACAGCCCCTCTCCCAAGGCTGAAGACTTACGCAGTTACATGTTCAGCCGGTGACGGCTTTGATGAAAACGAAATATCACCGCACTCGTCATAAGACCTCATCGGGTGGAGTGACGTTGCTACGAATAATCACGACATTGGTTGTGTCGAACACAATGACGTCCTGGTTCACTTCAACGTACAAAGCATTGGCGAATTGCAACGCATCGAACGCGGCGGCGACAGCGCCTGCATCCGTCAATTGCGCCTCTGGAACAGGCACCGAGGCAGGCTCGGGCGCATCGTTGCCGAAGCCTTGGGCGAAGCTCAGCGTCTCGGTGCCGGCGTCCGTGACGGGGGCTTCATTCGCCTCCAGCTGCAGCATCGGGCTGCCGGACGATCCGGAGTGGTTTTGGCCTGAATAGCTCTCGATTGTCGCCGCGATATCGCCCGCCGAGGGCCCATCGCAAATCGCCAAGGAAAGCGACGGCATCAAACTTGCGCCGGCGGCCGATCCATCGGTTGTCACAACGGTCAGCACGTCGAGATCAAGATCGGCTTCGACCGATGCCGTGACCTTGGAAATGGCACCCGCAACGGTGCTCGCCTGCGCTTCAGTGAGGTTTGGATCGGTCAAGGCCTCAGCCACCGGCTGAGCGGAGGCGACGTTGCCATCGGCGCTGTAGATCTTGGCGCCGATGCCGGTATCGGACCCATTGGCCTCGGTATAGACGACGACGAAATTGCTCTCCGGCAAGGTTGCGGCGAGGCTGCCGGTCCCACTGAGATCGAGGAGGTCCGGGGTCAATTCAGAAGTGTGCCGGTGGCAGGAACGGCCCGTCGAAATCTCGAACGTATCACCAATTTGCCCACCATCGAGGCCGTAGCGGTTGGCGAGCAGGTCTCCATCCTCGCTCCAACTCACGACAATGGAGGGATCGGCGGCACTGGTGACGACGATGGAGTAGGTGTCCGGCAAGTCGTCGAAAGCGGCAAGCGATACGACGTCCGAAGGGCGTGTCCAGACGCCGTCCGAGACGAACCTGTAGATCGCGGCTTCCGCAACATAGCCGCCGCCGATGCCCAACTGCACCCAACCGACGACAATGTCGCCACCGCTCGTCGCCTGCAGGGTCGGCTCGGTCCCTTCGGCCACGCCATTGGGCATGAAGGCTGTGAGGTTCAGCGCGACAAGCTGCGATCCGTTTCTTGCATCCAACACGACCCCGGTCACGACCTCCGGTGCGCTGCCATCCGCGGACGGTGCGACCCACGCCACCGCCACCGCGCCACCGCGCACGCCTTCAACCTGCGGGTCGCGGCCTACTGCTGGAGCTTCATCCCGTGCGACGCCGAATGGCGCATCATCGCCACCACGCACGCCGTCCGTGCCGAGCGCCTGCACCTCGCCTCTGCCGCCGGCCTCACCGGGCGGATCAATGACAAACAACTGCAACTCGACGGCCCCGTAGCCGTCGTCATCAGCATCCTTGACCCAGACGATGGCGAGATCAGTCGGCTGCGGCGAGCCCTGTCCATTCTCCTCACCCACTGCCTCCGTCCCGTTTGCACCACGTGCGCCTGGTCCGCCCCGGCCGGAGAAGCCCGCCATGTCGATGTCGGAAATCGTCGAGGTGTCATCCTCGGTCACAGCCACTACCACCGGGCTATCGCCAACGGGCGTGCTGTCTTCATCGTAGAGCTGGACGAGGAGGGCTTTGCCGCCCGGGTTGGCGGGGTCGCCGCTCGCCTGCACCCAGCCGACCCCGATGCCCGAGCCGACCGCCTCAATGTGCGGTGTCAGATCGAGGTAGGGTTTGGCAGCATCTTCGGTGATGGCGGACTGGGTGACTTCGATGACGCGAGGCTGACCGGCCTCATCGGTCAGCGGCGCTCCGGCAGCATCGACGACCTTCACGTTAATCGTCGTGGTTCCAGGCTCAGCCCCCGCGTCCAAGCTGAGCACGTGAATTGTGCCGTCTCCAGTCACGGCGGCATTGGGCATGGTTTGCGCCAATAGAGCGTCTTGCGGATCGATGACGCGCAATTCCGGATCGAGCGGTGCCGCCGTTCCGCCGTCTGTGACTTCGTCTTCGGCCTCTTCCTCGGCCGCCGCAGCGCCGCCCGGTCCTTCATCGCTTGATGGCGGCACATCGCTTGATTGTGACGGCCTAAGCTGTGGATCGAGCGTGGCGAGTGACTCATGCGCCGCGGCGCGATCTTCCGCGTGAGGCTCAGAGTTCAACTTCAAAGACGGGCCGTCTCGATTGCCACCACTCTCTTCGGCCACATCAATTTCAACGGTGACAGTCGACGACGACCTTATGCCATCCTCGCCCGTGCTGCTGTAGCCGACGACAAGCCCGCCCGCATCATTGAGCGCAATCGTCAGATCGCCGATGCTGCTGCCCGTCACGGGGACGGGCGGCAACGGCTTCACCTCCCAGCCGGTGCCGGCCGGTACATGCCCCTCGCCATTGCGGCCCAGGGCGTCGGCTTCACGCGTGAAGATCTGCCCGGCAAGCGCGGCAGCAATGCCAAGTTCCGCCACCCAGACGGCCGTAAAGCTGCTGGGGCCGGCCGGCGAGACCTTGAGCCGGTTGCCGGATTGATCATCGCCAGGCGCGGCCTGCCCGATGGATGGGAACATCGCCGGGGCCGGAGAGTTCGCTTCGGCATCATATGCCGACCGCGTCTGCTCGGCCGCTTCCGCCGGATAAAGCGCGGCGTGGACGATATTGTCCTCGCCGATCCACGCGATCACCGACTGGCCATCGCTCAACGTCGCGACGCTGGGCTCGCGCCCGAACATGCCGCCGATGCCCGCACCATCCTCGCCGACCCACAGCACATTGTCGTTGGCCGCACGGCCCGACGCGATGTTGACGTTGGCGGCGATCAGCGGGCTGTCGGTATCCATGATGCCAGCAAGCTGGCTCAGCCGCGGCGCGTCGCCGATCAGCCTCTCGGCCGCGGCGGCAGGCCATGACAACATGATGCGGCCGAGCCCATCGGGGGCATCAGGATCCCTCTCAACCCACGCGACAGGTTCAAGCCTGCTCACTTGCGGCTCATCTTCGCTATCGCCGATGAGAGAGAGAAGTTCTGAAAGCTTCAGCGAGGATCGCACAAGCGCATCTTCCAGCGCCTCGAGGCGCGCAAGCTTGTCTGCAACGTCCTCGAAAGGTTCGCTCATGTTGACCGCCTGCGCTCCGCAGCAACGGCCGTCCTCGCGCCAAATCCTTGCGACGGCAAAAGCTCAAACACCCGCGCCAGGCTGGCGCAACCAGCCACCGCGACAGCGATCGATAAGCAATGCGTCACCATTCGCACGGCGCTTTCGAAAATAAACGAAGCGGACACTTAAAGTGAAATGGGCTGCGATCGTCTGACTTCAGGCCGGAACATCCCGGACCAACCTCGTGCCGCGAAGCCGGTCGGGCTGCGCGAAAATAACCTTGATTACCCGGCCAAAATGACTCCCGTAAGGACAATGGACAAGCCCATTTCGCCGGGATGGGTTGATGACCAAGGTCGAAGCCATTCAGACCAAGGTCTGAATGCGGTGCAGTATCATCTGTTCCGCATGCCTTTGCCGGCCGGGCACAAAAGAAATAAGGCCGGCTCTTGCGAACCGGCCTTCAGTCTTCCCTCTTCCTTTGCGCGCGGCAAACCTTGAGGCTGCCCCCTGCGCCGAGAAACGGATCAGAGCCTTTCCAGATACGGCGTCGGATCGACGGGCTTGGAACCTTGCCGCAGCTCGAAGTGAACCTGGGGCTGATCGACCGTTCCGGTCTTGCCTGCCTTGGCGATCACCTGTCCGCGGCTGATCTTATCGCCGTGCTTCACCAGAAGCTCATCGTTGTGGGCATAGGCCGTGACCCAACCGTTGTCGTGACGGATCAGGACAAGGTTGCCATAGCCCTTGAGCTCGTTGCCCGAGTAGGCGACGACGCCAGATTCCGCGGCGTGCACATCGGTGCCGAGCGGCACGGAGACGTTGATGCCGTCGTTGTGCGTGCCGTCAGGACGCTTGCCGAAGCCGGCAATCACCCTGCCGCGCGCTGGCCAGCGGAGCTTGCCGGTGTTGGCGGCCTGCGTGGTCGTCGAGGCGGACTGCGCGGCCTGCGGCGCCGCCGCCGCCACTTCGGTCTTTGCCGGGGCAGGTGCTGCGGCCTCAGGCGCCTTCTGCTTGTTCAAAATGGTCGGCTGCGCTGCCGGCACCGCCGGTGATGCAGCAGCCGAGGGAGCGGCAGCGGGTGCCATGGCCGGCGCAATCGACGCGGGCGCCATGGGCTCCGTCGAGGCGACCACCGCACTGGCCGGAACCTTCAGCACCGCACCCGGACGCACCTTGCGCGGATCGGTAATACCGTTCACCTGCTGGAGCTCGGCGAAGTTCACGCGGTTGGCCCGGGCGATGGCGTAAAGCGAGTCCCCGGGCTTGACCGTATACGTGCCGTTGTATTTGGCGAGCTGTTCAGCACTCGGCGGCGACAGGCTCGGCGCCGCGGCTGCGGCAACGGCCGGTGCGGCTGGGACGGCTGCTTCGAGCGCACGCGCGGGCGCAGGCCCGTCGCTGCGTCCCGCCGGCAGATAGAGCTTCTGGCCAAGCCGCAGATCAGGCGACTTCAACTCGTTCACCTGCATCAGCTCGTTGATCGAGACCTGGTGCCGCTTCGAGAGGCCATAGAGCGTATCGCCCTGCTGGACGTCGATCTGCTGACCCTTGGCGATCGGGGCCGCCGCAGCGACGGACGGTGCCGAGCGGCGGGGCTGATAGGCCGGGGCCTGGGCGGCGGGGCGCTGGCCGCCGAAGGTGGTGGCAGGTGCGGCCGCCTCTGGCGCCGGCTCAGGCAATGCCGCCACATCGACGCTCGAATTGCCGCCGGCACCCAC
>WBZP01001747.1_pt1 | contig 26124 bp, 23 predicted proteins | sample 5204301 | NCBI WGS metagenome assembly WBZP01 (sample SAMN12412401, study PRJNA552823) | activated sludge metagenome | isolation source: activated sludge from nitrification reactor of wastewater treatment plant... | place: USA: Pennsylvania | collected 2017 | reverse complement strand
GGGCGGCCATCCAAAGGCTGCTGACCCATCTCAGCAGCTACGCCGATGAGCTCACGTCGCTGATGACCGAGAAGTTCCACCTGTTTGGCCAGGCTGGATAGGACAAACCCCTTTCCGTGCAGTATAGCTTATAATTCCTACTAAAATTATGCACATAAGTAAGGCGCGAATGTGTAAGCGGTACATCATAGTATCCTGTTCTCTGGGCAGCTACAAACTATGGTTAGTAACTGCAAAGAAATGCTCATAATAAATACGCTTCTCGAATAAAAGCGTAGCATGCACAGATAACAATAATGGTGAAGATTAGAAAACGCGGAAGAATAAATGGATCCTTTGAACTTCATTTGGCAAATTGTAAAACTGGTTGTAGTAGAGCACCAGCTATGAGGAGAGTAGCTACTGCTCTACTACGTGAGGTGTTTTCTAGCGCTAGGTTAGCAGCGACCAGGCACCGCACCTGCTTACCAGGTCACGCTCATCATCGAGCAGTTAAGCCCGCTGCCAATGCCCAGCAGCGCCACTTGCTCGCCAGCCTTCAGGCGCCCGGCTTCCTCGGCCATAGCCAGGGTGATGGGTAGCGCGGCTGGCCCAATGTTGCCCAGTGTTGGGAAGTTTAGGTGCAGCTTGTGCGGCTTGATCTCCAGCGCCTCGGCCACGGCGGCCATATGCCGCGCGCCAACCTGGTGTGGGATGTAGACGCCGATCTGCGCGTCGTCCCAGTTGGGCAGCTCGTCGACGGCGGCGCGCCAGGTTTCGCCCGCCAGCTGCACCCCGGCGATCAGTAGCGCGCTGGCGTCGGTTTTCATATAATCGGGCTGGCCGACGCACAGGCGGTTGTGCTGCGTGGCCGCCAGCGTTACCGCGCCATTCAGGCTATGCCCGCTGTGGGCTAGCTCTTTGCGGCACAGCAGCATGGCCACCGCCCCCGAGCCAAGCGTTAGTGTGGCGAAGTTATCGCGAAATTCTTGCGCGGTGGTTTCGGGGCGCTGCAGCCTGCGGATGGTTGCCATCACGGCTTCCTGCGCGCCCTCACCATCAACGACCATACCGTAGTCAATTACGCCAGCTTCAATCAACATGCCCACGCTGGTCATCCCATTGAGGAATCCCAGGCAGGCATTCCCAATATCGTAGTTGATACAGCTGGGCGGCAGTCCTAGGTTGCCGTGAACCAGGCACGCGACCGATGGCTCGATGTAATCCTTGCACACCGAGGTGTTGAGCAGGCAGCCGATTCGCTGCGGGTCGACGCCAGCCTTGTCTAGCAGCTTGCGCGCCGCGAGTGTCGCCACATCGCTGGGCATGGTGCCATAATCCCAGAAACGCCGTTCGCGCACGCCCGAGAGCGCTTCGAGGCGGCCAGCGGGAATGCCCAGCCGCTGCATGGTTGGCGCGATCTGGCTTTCGAGATCTTCGGAGGTAACGCGATGCGGGGCAAGCTCGTAGGCAATGGCTTCGATCGCAACATTCTGAAAGAGCATTGGGGTAGTCTCCTAACGATAAAGGTTCAATGATCAGGGGCGGTGCTGGTTGAACCAGGCAGCGGTGCGGCGCAGCCCTTCGGCGGTGCTGATGCGTGGCACATAGCCAAAATCACGGCGGGCCGCGCTATGATCGAACCAGTGCGACATGCTCATTTGCTGCACTACCATGCGCGTAAGCGGCGGCTCATGGTCTATACGCACGGTGCGGTAGATTCGCTCTAAAAGCGTGGCAATGCGTAGTGCCGTTGCCGGGCTAATATTGCCGCGCACTGGCGGCAGCTGGCTTTCTTTCAGCAGCTCGTCGATGAACTGCCACATGAGTACGGGTTGTTCCTGGCCGATGAAGTAGGCCCGGCCGCGTGTGGGCGAGTGCGCATCCAGGCTGGCGGCGGCCTGCAAATGCGCCTGCGCGCCGTTATCGACGTAGGTGACATCTACCAGGTTGATGCCATCGCCAATGCGGCGCAGCCGCCCGGCGCGCGCGCGGGCCAGCAGGCGCGGCACAATATGTGGGTCGCGCGGCCCCCAGATCAGGTGCGGGCGCAGCGCCACGGTGAGAATATCGCGCTGGGCCAGCACGTAGCGCTCGGCCAGGGCTTTGGTGTGGGGGTAGGGTGCCGGGTAGCGCGCGGGGTAGGGTGTCGATTCGTCCGCGCCGTGCAGGTCGGTGTCGCCGATTGCTACTGAGGGCGAGGAGGTGTACACAAATTTAGGCACCCCGGCGCGGATGGCGGCGCGTAGGATATGCTGCGTAGCGGTGACGTTATTCCGGTAGAAATCATCCCAACTGCCCCATACGCCCGCTTTCGCCGCCACATGAAACACCACATCGCAGCCGCGTAGCGCCGCCTGAACATCATCCTCGGCGGCGAGGTCGGCGCGGAAGCAGGCTACGCCGCGGGCAGCCAGCTCGGGGTAGGGGTTGCGGCCGACAACGCGCACGCTGCTGCCCTGGGCAAGCAGCTGTTCGACGATGGCGCGGCCTAAGAAACCATTGCCGCCAGTGACGAGTGCATTCATTTACTTCACATGTTTCTGTGCCCACAGCGCCAGCTGCTCGCGAAAGATTTTAGCGTTATGGCGGATATCGACTGGGAACGACGGATGAAACAGCACTGTTTGGATCGGGCGTGTGCAGGCGTGGGCTGCGCCGAGCGCCAGCAGCTCGCGAGTGAAGCGCGCCTGGGCAGCGGTGGTACGCGGCATCTGCCCCGGCTGTGGCTCGATGACGATTGCGGCGGCACGGTGCCCGCCGCGGGTAATGCCCACGAGCGCGGCGCGGTACACCGCCGGGTGCTGGCTGAACACTAGCTCGCACGGTTCGGTATACAGGCATTGGCTGGCGAGCTGCACGCGCTGGCTTTTGCGCCCGTAGAACCACAGCCGCCCCTGCTCATCGAGCGCGCCCAGGTCGCCCATGCGGTGCCATACCGCTTCGCCATCGGCAATTTTCGCCAGCAGGTTCGATTGTGGGCGGTTGACGTAGGCGCGTGTGACCATTGGCCCGCGCACCACAATTTCGCCGACGCTGCCGGGCGGTAAAGCGAGTGCGTCGTTCCACTGGGCAATCGGCTCGTCGCTAATTGGGATGATACGCAGCGTGACGGTAGGTACCGGCCAGCCCACGCATGTCCCGGCGGTCGGGTCAGCGCGCTCGCGCATGGCGGCGAGGATGGCGCGCCCGCTGGCCGAGGCGACGGGGAGGGCCTCGGTGGCACCGTAGGGCGTATGCGTGTCGGCCTCGGGCGCAAGAATCTGGGCGAAGCGCTCGTGCAATATCAGCGGCACCGGCGCGCCAGCCATCAGTACACGCCGCAGTGATGGCAGCCGAATATGCTCGTCGAGGCAATAGCGCGTCACCCGGTTCCAGATCGCAGGCGACCCAAACGACGAGGTGACCTGACGGTCGCGGATCAGCTCGACAACCGTAGCGGGATCGCAGCTGGCCGGGCGGGTCGGGCTGATCTCGGGGATGGCCGAGGTGATGCCCAGGGCGACATTGAATAGCGCGAACAGCGGGAAGGCGGGCATTTCGACTTCGCCGGGCGTGATTTGGTACAGTGCGCGCAGGGCATGCACCTGAGCCTCGAACATGCCGTGCTCGTAAACGACGCCTTTGGGCACGCCAGTGCTGCCGCTGGTGAACAGAATCGCGGCCACGGTATCGGGCTGGGTTGGCGCGAGCGCGAACGGCTCCGGCGCATCGTCGTGTAGCTCATCGAGGGTTGGGACGCCCCAGCCCCGCCGCTGGCCCACCATCACCGTGCGGGTAATTGTGCGGCATGCACGCCGAAACAGTAGCCGCGCCAGGTGCGCCGCTGGCACGCCGATCAGTGCCTCGGGCTGGCTTTCGGCGATGCAGGTGGCGAGGTTGGCGCGTCCCATCGCCGGGTCGATCAGGATGGGTACGCAGCCCGCTTTCAATAGCGCAAAGGTCAGCGCAATGAGGGGTAGGCCAGGCGGTACCATTAGCAGCACGCGGGTGCCTGCACCAATACCGTAGCGCGTCAGGCCACGGGCGTAGGCATCGCTGCTACGGTTCAGCTCGGCGAAGCTCAGCTGCTCGTAGCGCGCCTGGCCGCTAGCGTCGCGCCCCGAACGGCGCAGCACCGCCACCTGGTCGGGGCGCTCGGCGGCCATCAGCGGCAGGTAGCGCGCAATATTCGTGTTTGTGGTGCTTGTTGTGGGCATAGGCGTAACGAAGGGCGAAAGAACGATTTACCACGGAGACACAGAGACACTGAGGTTTTGAATTACTTCAAATTGCCGATTGCAACTCAAAATCCAACATTCAAAACAGCCGCTGATAACACCTCTTAAACTTCGTGCCTTCGTGGTTTTGGCGCTTTCAAACTACCGCACCAAAAAGTTTGCTACCTCAGGCACAATCGCGGCGTGCGCATCTTCAAGCACATAATGGCCAGCATCGTCGTAGCGCACCACCCGCGCCTCGGGCAGGCGCTGAAGCCAGCCAGCCAGGAAATAATCGTTGAAACACCAGTCGCGCCCACCCCACAGAATCAGCGTTGGCGTGTGGCGAAACGCCCCTAGCCGCTGGTCGATTGCGTCGACCGTGGCCCAGGTGGGGTGCGACGGGTGCATTGGGATGTCCTGCACGAAGCGCAGGTTCGCCACCCGATCGTGCCAGCTGCGGTAGGGCAGTAGGTAGCCCGCGCGCACCTGCGGCTCAAGCGGGCGCTCAACTGCCATCAGGGTGGCACCGCCCGCAAAGCCATTCAGCCCGCGGATGGCCAGGTCGCCCAGCAGCGGGATTTTGCACACGCCAATGCGCCAGGGCAGGTGCGGCGAGAGAAACGCTGCGGTGTTGAAGAGCACCAGACGGCGTACCGCTGACGCGTTTTGCACGGCATGGCCCAGGCCAATTGCGCCGCCCCAATCGTGTACCACCAGATCATAGCTGTTCACGCCAAGCTGGGCCAGCAGCAGCCCCAGATTCTCAATATGGTTTGCCAGGCGGTAGGGATAATCCTGTGGTTTCTCCGAAAGCCCACAGCCCAGGTGATCGGGAACAATCACTCGGTGGGTTTCGCGCAGTGCGGTAATCAGGCGGCGGTAGAAGAATGACCACGTGGGGTTCCCATGCAGCAGCACCACCACCGGCCCGCGCCCTTCATCGACATAATGCATGCTGCCGCCAGGCACACGAAACCGATGCTGCGCGAAGGGGTAGATCGCGCGGATTGGCGCGAGATCGGGCAGCGATGTTTGGGCAACGCTCACAAGAACTCCTACAGGCGCGCGGGCTTCGCTATGTACTATAGCACGAAAACGCGCAGAATATTCTGTGCTACCATAGCCAGCCGAAATCGCTCTTTTCACATATGTGTTATGGGAAATATGAAGAGAAAAAGAATGCCTCGGCGATTGTTATGGCTATGGACAATGGCCGCGCTGGCGGCGCTCGCGGCCTGTTCGCCGCTCCCAGGCGCGCCAACACCGAGCACACTTCCCGCCAGCCCCGTCGCGCCAACCGCCGCCCCGCGCCCAACCGCCGTTCCGCCGGTTACGGCGTTGCCGCAGCCAACCGTTGCGCCGAGCGGCCTGGTGCTGTGGGCGGTTGCCGCAGGCCCCGAGCTGGCCGCGCTCCAGCGGCTGGTCGCCGATCTGAGCGCGCCATTGGGCGTGCCAGTGCTGGTTGTGGGGAAAAGCGCCGATGCGCTGGTTGCCGATATACGCGCCGATGCGCTGGCCGGGCTACCACCGCCCGATCTGATCTGGGCCAGCCAGGATGAGCTAGGCCTGTTGCAGCGTACCAATATGTTGCAGCCCGCCAACGACCAGCTCGATGATGGCGCGTTTCTGCCTGCGGTAATTGCGAGCGCGCGCGTGGCTGGGCAGCGTTGGGGCACGCCGCTGGCGGCGCAAGGCTACCTGCTATTGTTCTACAACCGCAAGCTAGCCAACAACGCGCCGCGCACTACCGATGAGCTGATTACTCGCTCGCGGGCGCTCACCGCCGGGGATACATTTGGCCTGGTGGCGGCCTGGGTCGAACCGCGCTGGTTCACGGCCTGGCTCAATGGCTACGGCGGCACGGTGCTCGACACAAACGGCCAGCCCGCACTGGATACTCCACAAACGGTTGCAGCGCTGAATTTGCTGAAGGAGCTGCGCGCCGCTGGCCCGCCACCGCCTTCGACCTATCAGGAGGGCGTGCAATTGTTTCGCCAGGGCCGCGCCGCCTTCGCGATCGATGGCGATTGGGCGATTGCCGATTATCGCAGCTACACCGATACGCTCGATCTGGGCATTGCGCCGCTGCCAGTGGTGCCAGCCACCGGGCGGATTGCTGCGCCCGGTGTTGGTGGCCTCTACCTGATGTATAGCGGCACACTCAGCGGCGCGCGGGCCGATTCGGCACAGGCGTTAGGGCGCGCCCTGGCTGCGCCAGCCGGTCAGGCGCGGGTTGCAGCGGAGCTTGGGTTGCTGCCAGCATTGCAGGCGGCGCTGGCCAGCCCGCCGGTTACAAATAATCCAGCGCTGGCCGCAGCAGCGGCCCAGGCAGCGGCGGCACCCGGCTTGCCGCCTAGCAGTGCGCTGCGCTGTGCCTGGGCCGCAATTCAGCCGCAGCTTGCCCCGGTGCTGCTGGGCGACCAGACGCAAGCGGCGGCGGCTAGCGCGATGCAGGCCAATGCGGCGGCGTGTGAGGCTGCACAATAAGAATATGAGTTACGCAGTTGCGTTTTTCGGCAACCCAATGGAAAGTTTTTTGCCTGCGGCAGCATGGTACGTGCCGATCGTTGTATGCGGTGTTTCCGCGCTCCGCGCGGAAACACCGCATACAACGAAAATAAAGGGTACCGCGCTGTCGAAGGCTCAATACACCAACCGCGTAAGTCCTAAAGAAAACGAACGCAGACGGCAACATTGCGAGTGCTCCACCGTGAGTCATTCGTTTTCAGGTCTCGGGCTGCTCAATTCTCGCCCAGGAAGCGTTAGAGCTGCACGCCCAATTTTTGCAGCGCGTTGCGTAGCGCTTCGCCGATGCTGGTGTGTAGCCCGCGCTGGCTGAACTGCTCGACATAGCTTTCGGTGGCGGCGGCTGGCCCTGGGTCGGTGCCGGTGCGCTCGTGGGTATACCAGCGATGGTCAACGATCCAGCGGTACAGATCGGCTTCAGTGCGGCCGGGGAAGTTGCGCAACACATGCTGTTCGCGGATTACCCGCACGATCGGCATGTAAACTTCGTCGTACCAATGGGTTACTGCCTCGTCGGGGTCAATATCGCGCTGCTGCTCTTCACCAAGGTAGTAGCGATGGGCATTGATATGCTGAATCAGCTCAAGGTAGCCGCCCAATTCACTGAATTCGATTCGCTCATCGGGCCGCAGCTCGTGCAGGTTCGTCCATTCGAGAAAGTCGCTATATTCTTCCTTGAGCAGTAAATCGTGGGTCGCCAGATCCGGTGAAAGTGGCACATCTACCATCAGCTCGGTAACATAGGCATCAATGTCGATCTGGCCGAACTGGCGCGCCACCGATACACGGTGATTGCCATCGCGCACGAAATAAATATCGCCTGCTTTGTAGAGCTCGACCGGGGGCAGCACAATATCGTCAAGCCGCGCCCGGTCGATACTCGTCCAGCGGTCGCGCAGGGCATCAGTGCGCGGCAAAAACTGCCGGTCAAAATCGCTATAGCGGCCTTCGCTCCCAACGATATTTGCAAGGGGTACGGTCTGGTGTCCCAGCCAGCGCTGGCCGCGCACATTAATGCGGCTGCGCACGTCGTCGAGCGAGATTGGGCTGGTGGATCGGCGGCGCAGGGTATCGAAAAGCTCTTTCAAGAAAGCCTTGCGCCGTGCGTCGGCAAAATGGTTGCGTGATTGTGCAATGTGTTGAGTGTTGCTCATAATCTATGTGCTCCGGGCAGCTTCACATTCATACGTGAAGCTGTAAGCACGCAGACTGCGCTGTCTGGAGGAAATCACACATTGATCTGCCGTGCGTGCGTAACATTCAAAGGGTGCGCTGTGTACGGTGCGATTGGTACACGATGTTCAGCCTTGAGCGATAGTTACGTGTTCGATGTGGTGGCCTGCTGGTCGGGCTGGTGTTCGATTGTCAGCAGCCGGTACCCCGCCGTATTTAACACCATTGTCTGTTTATAGCGTGTTTCGGTTACCGTGCCGAACCCATACGAGCGGTGAATATGCCCGTGAATAAGGTAGCGCGGTGCGAACCAATCCATCATTCGTAAGAGCGCGGTAAACCCGCGATGTGGCCGGTCAGGCCCGTTATGTATTCCCAGCGGCGGTGCATGGGTGAGCAATACATCCAGGTAGCGCCCATAGCGCAACTTATTCAGCAGCAACTGTGGTGCCAGTGCCCATACATGCGCCATCATTTCGGTTTCGGTATACTGGGCACCAGCCTCGTTGTTATAGCGTACGCATCCACCCAGCCCGGCTACTAACAGCCCGGCGTGTGCAATACTACGGCGTTCCAGCTTGATGCAACCGCGTGGTGCACGCAACACCTCCCCTGCATCGGTATACTCGGTGTCGTTGTGGTTGCCATCAATATAGAAACAGGGCCGCGCCAGCATGGTGACAATGAATTCAAGGTAGTATGCTGGCAGGTCGCCACAGCCAAAAATCGCTTCGATATTTGGAAAGCGGTCTTTGATATTCAAGCTGTAAATTGCCGGTACGACCTCGTCGCTGACGGTCAGAAACACCATTGTTCTATCCATGTAAAAACGCGAAGTGCGGTGGTGGCCCCGGTTCAACCCGGCTGATAGTGCCATCCTCGCAGCATTCGCGTTTGTGATTCTTGGAACATATTATACCACGCGATGCAAGCCCCTACTGGTTGCAATTTGTTCGCGATATCCAACCGAATTGTAGGCGCAGAACGGAATCATCCGCCCGTCGGGTTGTAAGAATTCCACACAGCACTTCATCACATTTTTCACGTTGAAGGTCCACGGATCCATAAAATCGCGTGTGTTGATCATGAAGATGTGGCGCGCCAGATCGCGTGGGGTGTGGTTGCTTAGCGGTAAGCTGGCGTGGCAGGCGTCGCAGCGCTCGGTCATGCGGCTGCGCGGCGGGGTGCGCGGCAGGCCAGCCAGGGCGCGCGCAACATCGGTGGCGGCGCGCTCGGTGCCCACCATCGCCGACGAGCTCCATAGCCGCTCAAGCGTATGCAGCAGCTCATCGCTCAGGCCAGGCAGCGTGCGGTTCTTCAGGTAATCGAGGTACTGGTCGATCGCCAGTAAGCGCGTAATCGGCGTTACCGCGTCGCCATCAAGCAGCGCGTAGGTCACGAAGTTGCAGGTTGGCATACAGCACGGCACTGGCGCGAAGTCTTTTTGTCGTAGTAGCCCGCCCGTTTGTGTTTCAATTGCGCGCAGCACATCGGGGATGGTCAGGCGCGTCAGCGGGTCGGCGGGCAAGTGGCGCTGTGCGCGAAAGGCGGGCTGGAAGTTAATGCCAAATACTGCCGGGTGGCGCAGCCCAAATTCCACAATCTTGCCCACCTCGTGCTCGTTCACACCGCGCTCGATTGCGGCTACCAGCACCACGCGCACATCGGCCTCGGCCAGGCGATCGAGCGCGCGCAGCTTGATGTCGAGCAGGTCGTCGCGGCCACGCAGCGCCAGGTTGGTCGCCGGGTCGAAGCCATCGAATTGCAGGTAGATCTGTGGCTTGACGCGGGCCAGCTCGGCCAGTAGCTTATCGTCGCGCGCAATCTTGATGCCGTTGGTGTTGATCATCACATAGGTGATGCCTTTAGCCTGGGCCAGCTCAACAAACTCAATAAGCTGCGGGTGTAGGGTTGGTTCGCCGCCCGAAAATTGCAGCACCTCGGGGTTGCCCTCTGCCGCCACAAAGCGGTCGAGCATAAACTCAACCTGCGCGCGCGTCAGCTCGAAGCCACCCTGCGCCAGGTGCGTGCCCGAGCCAGCGAAGCAGAGCGGGCAATCGAGGTTACACGCCTGGTTTACCTCGATAATGCCCAGGCAGGCGTGCTGCTGATGTTCGGGGCATAAGCCACAATCATGTGGGCAGCCGTTCTTTACTTCGGAAGCAAATTCGAGCGGGATGGTGCCCGGCTTGTTGTAGCGCGCAATGTCGGTGTACAGCTGTGCATCGCCAAATACCAGCGCTTCGAACCAGCCGTGCTCGGGGCAGCGCTTGCGCATAAATACCTGGTTGTTGCGTAGTAAAATTTGGGCATCGATCACCCGCTTGCACTCGGGGCAGATGCTGCGCGTGAACTCCCAGAAAATGGCATCGCGATCGACTTTTTGGGGCTGGGTCGTTGTCACAGTCGTCCATTCTGCTACGAGAAATTACCGTTATAGCAAACCGCATAGATTAGGATACCCAGAATCAGCACCATCAATAGGGCGATGCCAAAGGCAGCAAGTGCGCCGAACGCGATCCAGCGGCGCCACATACCTAGCCCCACTAGCGCACCGATATTTAGCAGCAGCGGCAGCGCCAGCAGACCGAGCGCTGCAACATTCTGGCTGTTGCTACTATCAAACATGCTTAAAAGCGTGATAGTGCCGCCATACAATAGGGCATTGAGCAAATACCAGCCCAGAAAGCCAATGACGAAGTCGAGCACTTTCTCATTGCGGTTGGTGTATTCTTTGCGCGTGAATTTCATAGCGTATTCCGTTGGGAATTTGGCAGCCTGCTGTTAGCAGTATGCAGTCGGCAATCACTCCGTGGTCGTCGGTCGTCATTCGTCGTTCGTCAACGTTCTGTAAATTCGCCGCGCCCTTTGCGGTGAATATCTCGCAGTTGGCAGTTGGCAGCTGTCGTTCGCCAACGTTCAACGCGCAACTTGTACCCGAAAACCTCCACGCCTCTGTGTCTCAGTGCGGTACTTCATGGTTAAGGTGCATCGATTTTGGCACGGAGCGCCAAAATCGATGTACAAAAGAAGGCAAGTACCTTGCTGCCGCAGGCAGAATCGGTCAACCACGCGCGTGACCGCGTAACTCGTGGCACTTGCAACCCCGTTACGCTGCAGCGGGCCGGGCTGCACGCAGACCACGCCCATAGTAGAGCGCCAGCGCCGCCAGCAGCAGCAAGCACGCCAGCTGCGGGCCGGTAAGGCCAAGCGCAACCATCGGGTTGTTGCGCACAAATTCAACGAAGAAGCGAAACACCGCGTAGCCGCCCAACCCAAGCTTCAACAGGTTGCCATTTTGCATCGCCGGGTGGTCGCGCAACAGCATGAGCATAGCAAACCATAGCAGGTTGAATGCCGCATCGTACAAGGGAGTAGGATGCACCAGATAATCGACGCCCGGGGCGGGCACCGCCCAGGGCAGAGTGCTGACTTTGCCCAGGCCGTCTTCACCTGCGAGGAAATCGCCAATGCGGCCAACCGCCGTGCCAAGCGCAATTGCCGGGGCAAAGGCATCGCAGGCGCAGCCCGCCTTACCAATGATACGGCTGGCGATGTAGCCGCCAATATACGCGCCAATCAGCCCGCCCATGATCGAGCCAGGGCCAACCCGTGGGTCGAAGAGCGTGTACATATTCAGCACGACCGGCGCGGTGCTGCGGCCCAGGAAGAACAGGATCGACAGGCGCGCGCCGATCATGCCGCCCACAAATGCCGCCAGCGCGATCGGTACCAACTCTTCCTTTGGCCAGCGCCGCCGCCGCGCCTCGGCAATCAGCATCAGCAAGCCTACCAGCATGCCCATCAGCAGAAAGAAGCCGTGCGCATAGATCGGCACGCCTGCGATACGAAAGAGGATTGGGTACATAGGTAGTTCCTCCTGAGATTAGCGCAGGTGCTCAGTTGGGTACATGTCGATGATCATATCGCGCATGTAGCTACCCTTTGAGCTAGCCGCCATCAGCTGCGTGTACACCTTTTTGGGCACATTTTGGTAGCGGTACACGCCGGTGCGTTTGAAGACGACTTCTAGCACCTGAGTCTGTTCATCGTAGCCCACTGCGTAGATCATACTCGAATCGACTTTGATCAGTTCCATGGGTTTCCTCTTGGGCTAAGAACCTGCCCAGCACATGGCACATGCAAAGACAATTTACATACGGAATACGCCATAGCTGGTGGATTCTAGCGGTGCATTGGCCGCCGCAGCAAGGCCCAGTGCCAGCACCTGGCGGGTGTCAACCGGGTCGATGATTCCGTCGTCCCACAGGCGCGCGCTCGAATAAAACGGGTGGCCTTCGCGCTCGTACTTTTCGAGCGTAGGGGCCATAAAGGCTGCGCGCTCGTTGGCGCTCATGTCGGTGCCGCGCGTGCGCAAGTTATCGAGCCGCACTGTGAGCAGCACATTCGCCGCCTGCGGCCCGCCCATCACGCTGATCCGCGCGTTCGGCCACATCCACAGCTGGCGCGGCCCATAAGCTCGCCCACACATGGCATAGTTACCTGCGCCGAAGCTGCCACCAATCACCACCGTAAACTTGGGTACGCGCGCGTTTGCCACCGCCATCACCATTTTCGCGCCATCTTTGGCAATACCGCGATTCTCATATTCGCGCCCGACCATAAAGCCGGTAATGTTTTGCAGAAATATCAGTGGCACACCGCGCGCCGCGCACAGCTCGACAAAATGTGCGCCCTTCAGCGCGCTTTCGCTGAACAGAATGCCGTTGTTAGCAATGATGCCAACCGGAGTGCCAAAGATGTGCGCAAACCCACATACCAGCGTTTCGCCGTAGCGCGCCTTGAATTCGTGCAGGCGGCTGCCATCCACGATCCGTGCGATGATCTCGCGCACGTCGAAGCTCTTGCGCGAATCCTGCGGGATGATGCCATAGATTTCGTTCGCGTCGTAGCGCGGCGCTTCGGGCGCGGCCATCGCCCACGGCGGCTGCTTGCGCCGGTTGAGGTTGGCGACGATCTCACGCACAATTGCCAGCGCGTGCAGGTCGTTGTCGGCGAAGTGGTCGGCCACGCCCGAGAGGCGCGTGTGAACATCCGCGCCGCCCAGGTCGTCGGCGCTCACTTCTTCGCCAGTGGCGGCCTTCACTAGCGGCGGCCCACCAAGGAAGATTGTGCCATTGCCCTTTACAATCACCACTTCATCGCTCATGGCTGGCACATACGCGCCGCCAGCGGTGCAGCTGCCCATCACAGCGGCAATCTGCGGGATGCCCAGCGCCGACATCTGGGCCTGGTTGTAGAAGATGCGCCCGAAGTGTTCGCGGTCGGGGAAGACATCGGCCTGCAATGGCAGAAATGCACCGCCACTATCGACCAGGTAAATACACGGCAGGCGATTTTCCTGGGCAATTTCCTGCGCGCGCAAGTGTTTTTTCACTGTGAGCGGGTAGTAGGTGCCGCCTTTCACCGTCGCGTCGTTGGCAACAATCATCACTTCCTGGCCGCGCACCTGCCCAATGCCCGTGATGATGCCTGCGGCAGGCACCGGGTCGTCGTACACCTCGTAGGCGGCCAGCGGCGATAGTTCTAGAAATGCGGTGTTCGGGTCGAGCAGCTGGTCGATACGGTCGCGCACAAACAGTTTACCGCGCTGCTCGTGGCGCGCGCGCGCCTCGGCCTTGCCGCCTTCCTTGGTATCGGCCAGGGTATCGCGCAACTCATTCACGAGCCGGGCATAGGCGGCGGCATTATGTTGAAAATCGTCGGCGCGCGGGTCGATATGTGAGTGGATGATCGCCATAGTATGCTCTTTATTGTGCGGCCTCAGCCATCCGACGCAATTCGGCAACTGCCGCATCGAGCTCGGCGGCGAGCGCGTGATTGCCCAGCTTGGCGCGCACACCCGCTGCAATCGCGCCATAGTAATCCGTTGTTTGCTGCGGCCCGCGCTTGAAGCGCGCCCACACGGCCCCGCTATCGGCCTGAAGATCGCGAATGAGCGAGTGGGCATTGTGCAGTGCATCGGCGGCTTTTAGTGCGGCCACATCTGGCCCGCTGCTGTGTAATCGTTCAAGCTTTTCGGCTTTGCGCTGCTCCCATGGTAGTTCTTTGCCGTCGGCGGTTTTTGTTTCGGTCACAGCGGTAACTAGCTGGGCTACCTCGTCGCCAAATGCGTCACGAATAGCTTCAATCGGCACATCGGTGTCTTCAACAACATCATGCAGCAATCCGGCGATCTGCAGATTTTCCGCGAAGCCGTAGTGGCCGAGAATGCGCGCAACATACACCGGGTGCGCGATATATGGGATGTCGGTGCCTTTGCGTAGCTGCGTGCGATGCGCCCGCGCCGCTAGAATAAGCGCGGCATCGTAGCGGGCTGAGTAGCTAGTCATATAGTGCTCCAATGCTTGTTAGTGCGGTACGCCAGCCTGAGCGCGCCGCCGCCACCAGTACAGCAGCGTTGCGCCGTCGTTAAAGCCCAGCGGCAGTGCCGCCTGCAGGGTGAAGACAAACAGATTTTCGAGGGCGAAAAACAGCGCTACCAGCCAGGCTGCACCGCCCAGCGGGCGAAACAGCGGCAGCAGTGCGAAACCCACGCCGGTGAGCAATAAGCTGGCGAGTGGGCCGCCCAGTGCCCGGCGAATATGGACGTTCGCGGGTAGCTCAGGCTCATCGCGCGGGTAGATCGACGAGCTTAACACGCCCCAGAAGCAGATGCCGATCATGGGGAAGCCGGTGCGCCGCGCGGCCCAGGCATGCCCGATCTGGTGAATCAGCTCAGAGCACCAGTGCAGTATCATGGCCGCCAGCCCGCCCATAATTGCCGGTAGTGCTGCCAATCCAAACCAGGCACCGGCAGCTCCTAGCCCCGCCCAGAGTGCCAGCGCCCCCAGCAACGCCGAGCGCCTGGCAGTGATGCGTATCCGCCCAATCTTCCCCAACTCATACATGTGATGCACTCCTGGCTGCCTCGCTTGCGAAGAATCCTTATATTTCCTATGCGCTGCCTTCGCAGTCCTTACGAATTTCGCTTACCCAAGCGATCGCTTTGCTGTCGCAGGCGCAAGCGCTCAAGCAGCCGCGCGGCGCGGCCCGCCGCCTGGTGATAGGTGCTGGCACATGCCAGCCTTGATGGTCTGCCCTGGTACCTCATGATCGAGCATCGTTTCGAGCCTGCGCGCGCACTGCATCAGCGCTGGCAAATCGACGCCAGTGGCGATACCCATCTCGTGCAGCATATGCACCAAATCTTCGGTGCAAATATTGCCCGGTGCACCTGGTGCGAATGGGCAGCCGCCAATGCCACCTACACTGGCATCAACACGCGTTACGCCAACCTCAAGCGCCGCCAGCACGTTGGCTAGCCCGGCCCCGCGCGCGCTATGCGGGTGCAGGCGCAACGCCGCCTGTGGGAAGCGCGCCTGGAATGCCTGGCAGATCGTTTGTACCAGGCGCGGGTGCGCCATGCCGGTGGTATCGCCCAGGGTAATCTGCTCGGCCCCCAGGGCTAATAGCCGCTCGCACAGCTCAAGCACGCGCTCAATCGGTACATCGCCCTCGAAGGGGCAGCCAAACACCACCGACAGCACCGCCTCGAAGCCGCACTCGGCACCGTGGGCGATCGCAGCCACGCGGGCCGCCTGCGCAAGCGATTGCGCGATGCTCATGTTCACATTGCTCTGGTTGTGGCTTTCCGAAGCGCTCAGAAATACCTGAATCACATCGGCACTGGCGGCCACCGCCCGCTTTGCGCCGATGGTGTTTGGCGCAATTGCGCTATATACCACGCCCGGCTTGCGCGCTATATCTGCAAACACCGCGTCGGTATCGGCCATTTGCGGCACATGCTGCGGGTGTACAAACGAGCCAACCTCGATCTGTTGCAGCCCGCTTGCGGTTAGGGCGTTGATGAGTTCAACCTTCTGGTGTGTAGAAAGGATGCGTTCTTCGTTTTGCAGGCCGTCGCGCGGGCCAACTTCGCGAATACTCACATGCGTGGGTAGTGTAAACAGTGGAACCAGACTGTGCATGCCTTCACCTCATTGTGAAGAGATAGCACAATGACGAATCATTGCAATATCAGTTCGTTACTTCCGTTTGGAGCATGTAGCCCATACTCCGAATGCTCACCAGCGCGATGCCTTCTACCTTGGTCGATTCGAGCTTGTGCCGCAGCCGCGCGATATGGGGGCGTAGCAGTGCGCGCGCCTCGTCTTCGGGCTGGGCGCGGCCATACACTGCTTCCGAAAGAAGGCTGTAGCTCAGGGCAGTGTCGGGTTGCTGAGTCAGGGCGGTGAGGAGCGCAAACTCGGTGCGCGTGAGCGATAAGGTATAGCTGCCCAGGCTGGCCGAGTGTCGACGCAGATCGAGCAGCAGCGGGCCAACCTCGATGCGATCGGAGCTTTGCTGCGGCGCTGGTGCGCTGGGGGTATTGCCATCAATCATACCCAGTGCGCGGGCACTATCGCTAATGCGCTGGAGCAGCTCGTTGCGCTGGCGGGCGGTGTAGCGCTGCTCTAATGCGCGCTCAACCCGCTCACGAATATCGTTTACCTGGGCGGGCTTAAGCAGATAATCGAACGCGCCATAGCGTAGCGCCGAAATTGCACTATTGATTGAGCCGTGGGCTGTGAGCAGAATAACCTCGGTTGCGGGCCAATCGCGCTTAATATCACGCAAAATCTCAATGCCATCCGAATCGCCAAGCTGCAAATCGAGCAGCACCAGATCGAATTCTTCTTCGGCAAGCAGCTCGCGGGCGGAACTGCCACTGGCTGCTGCCTGAATGCGGTGCCCCTGTGCACGTAATGCTGCTTCCAGCATCATCCGCACGGCACGCTCATCATCAACAACCAGAATGGTCGCTGATTGCCTCATAATGTTGTCTCCTCATCGGCGATTGGCAACATAATTGTAAAGGTTGTGCCTTCACCAAGTTGACTTTGTGCAGTTATGCGCCCCATATGCCGGTCGATAATTGCTTTACTGGTATACAGGCCCAGACCCATGCCCCGCTCTTTGGTAGTATGTAACCCATCAAAAATATGTCTGAGCTGCTCGGGTTGAATGCCAAACCCGGTATCGGTTATTGTCGCTACGGCATAGCGATTCTGGGCGCGCTCGGTGTGAACGTAGGTTTGAATATGCAGCAGGCCACCACTAGGCATTGCTTCGGCGGCATTCAGTACCAGGTTGAGGAACACTTGCTTGAGCTGGTCGGCCATTGCGTTGATCGTTGGCAGCTCATCACTCAGCTCGCGCAGCACACGCACATGCGCCCGCTCAAGCTGCTTGCTTGTGAGCAGCAATACGCTGTCGAGCAGCTCATTCAGGCTGGTAGTGCTAAATACATCGGCGCGTGGGCGATACAGGTCGCGCAGGCGGGCCAACACCTGGACAATGCGCTCGATCTCCTCTTCGGCCAGCTTCAAATAGCGCTCATTGGGAATATCGGGCGGGCACTGTTCGAGGAAGAGCGATAAGAAGCCTTGAATGGCTTGCAGTGGGTTGCCTACCTCGTGCGCAATGCTGGCGGCTAGCTGACCAATTGCAGCGAGTTTTTCGGCCCGCACCAGCTGTGTTTGTAGCGCCACGCGTTCAGTAATATCTTCCCACACTTCAACCACCTGGTGTGGGTGCCCAGCGGTGTCGAAGAGCGGAATGCTGGCAATTTCTTGCAGCACTTGAGCGCCATCGGGGCGTAGGAGCATCCGCCGGACATGATCCGACTGGCCCGATTTGAACGTCTGGCTGGCTGGCGATTCCGGCCAGGGGCCGAGCGTTGCGCTATAGTGCATGCCTACCAGCGCAGCTGGCTCGAAGCCAAACAGGTCGGAAAGCGCGCGGTTGGCTGCCAGAATCAGGCCATCGTTGCCGATGAGCGCGAGGCCCATGGGCACGCTGTCGATGACCCCACGGATCAGGTTACGGCTCAGCTGAATTTCACGGAGCCGGGTTTGTTCTTCAATCTGCTCGGCCTGTAGCCGTAGCTGCGCCACATGGCGAGCCGAAGTAATGGCCGAGGCAGCCAGCTGCGCCGCGGCTTTCGCCCGCTCGGTATCGATCGGGATATGAGCATCGTATAGCAGTAATGCTGCGCCAATCGCCTGGCTATCGTGCATAATCGGTAGGGCCAGCGCGGGCCAGGTACCGGCCTGAACGGTCAGGGCTTCGCGGCGGTGGAACGCCTGCCGTACCAGCGATGCACCCTCGATCGAGCGCCATGTGGGCAGCGTGGCAGTACGCCCATTCATTGCCAGCAGCCGGGGCGATTGGCCGGTGTTAGGGGTTAGTGCCAGGTAGCACGCCCAAGCCCCAACACTTGCGCCGAGTGTTGCGGCAACTTGCTCCACGCTAGCACGTAGCGCTGGTGGGGTTGATAAAGAATTGAGGAACTCAGTATCGGGCGACGTGCTCACGCATGCCCCTCGCTGCTGTACCCTAGCGAATGACCCAACGTAGAAACCTTACTGGCCGCTCATGGTATGAGTATTGTTGCACCTACACCACATGTTGTCAAGATTAAGGCCCGCCAACTGCTTGCCATAATGCCCTCGTGAAGATGATACGGGTTTTCCACAACTTGTGAACATGCTCTTGACAAGAACAGGTGTTTTCGTATAATAAGAATTACTACAAAAGTTCTAGTTGGTTACATGTGCGGCCTTCAGTCGTGTGGGCATTACCGCTCGGAGCGGCCGCAGTCAACGAAAGGAACACTGCAATGCGCTCCCCCGATGCTCTGTCGAATCGACAGAAAGAAATACTGAATTATATTGAGGGCTTTGTGCTTGATCACGGCTTTCCGCCAGCGATCCGGCAGATTCAAGAGAAGCTCGATATTTCTTCAACATCAGTAGTTGCCTACAATCTAAAAGCCCTTGAGACGAAGGGCCTGCTCAAACGCCAGGGCAAAGTATCCCGCGGCATTACCATCGCCCAGGCGTCGGCCATGCATTTGAACACCCGTGAGCTTGCTCAGGTACCGCTGCTTGGTGTTATCACCGCTGGCCAGCCACTGCCCGATCCCGAAGATACTTCGAGCGAATCAGCCGAGATGATCGATATTCCCGCCGATATTGCGCCTGCTGAGAAGCTGAAAGATGTGTACGCCCTGCGTGTACGCGGTCACTCGATGATCGACGCGCTGATCGATGATGGGGATATTGTGCTGCTGCGCTACCAGGAAACAGCCGAAAACGGCCAGATGGTGGCCGCCCGCCTGCGCGACGAAAACTCGGTAACGCTGAAGAAGTTTTACAAAGAGGGCACGCGTGTGCGCTTGCAGCCGGCGAATGTCACTATGGAACCGATCTATACGGAAGCAACAAATGTGCGGATCGAGGGCCGCGTCGTTGGGGTATTGCGCCAGATGTTCTAAATTTCGGGTGTAAAATCCAGTATAACGTGAATGGGCGTGGTCAGAAGACCGCGCCCATTCACGTTGAGGGCGTTCCTAGCTTATTTGTGGCCGGAACTTATAGCCATACACCAGTAACCCATCTGGCCCGAGGTCGCGTAATCGCCGCGTTACCATCTCCACCGGCAGATCAATCGTAATCTGCTCGGGATCGCAATCGGTCAGCTGGGCCGTGATCATCGGCCCTTCGGCGAGTTTCACCATTGCCAGAATATAGGGTGCCTCTTCCGCTAGTCCAGCTGGTGGCTGCCGCACAACGGTAAACGAATATACTGTACCCTGCCCGCTCAGCGCAAATGGCTGCCAATCGGTTTCGCCGGGTTCGGGCGGGAAGCGCACCGCGCCACTGGTCGGATTACGCTGGCCTTCGAGCCGGTAGCGGGCAGCGCGTTGCCGCCAGTGCTTTGCGAGATCCATCGTTCAACTCCTTTACGTGCAAATTATTCCGCTACCAGCACATGGGTTGCAGCCGTAGCGCCAATGCCGCCCAGGCACTGTGCCAGCGCCACGCGCGCGCCATTGACCTGGGCTTTGCCCGCCTCGCCACGTAGCTGCCTGGTCAATTCAACCAGCTGAAATACCCCATTCGCGCCAACTGTGTCGCCGCGCGCCTTGCAGCCACCACCCGTTGCTAGCGGCGTTGCGCCAGTGAGGGTAATGGCACCTTCGCGCGCAAGCTGCACCCCGACCCCGCGCTCGGCAAAGCCACAAGCTTCGAGCGCCAGCGTGGCGGCGATGCCATGCGGGTCGGTGAGTTCGAGTACCTGCACATCGCCGGTACTGAGACCCGCACTGCCCAGTGCCCCCGCCGCCGAACGCGCCGCCGCACCAAGCCATAACGGGTCGGGACGGCCGTGCAGCGCGAGTGCATCGGTGGCAACTGCCGAACCGGCGATGCGTACCAGTGGGCTGCCAAGCTCGTGTGCGATGCCTGCACTCGCTACCAACACCACGGCTGCGCCATCGGCCACAGTTGCGCTATCGAGCAGACTCAGCGGATCGGCGATTGCCCCAGCGCTGCGCACTTTTTCGGCAGTGATCGGGAAGCGATACAGTGCCTTTGGGTTGGCTGCACCATTGGCATGAGCGTTCACCGGGAACGGCGCGAAGTCAATCGCATCGTAACCGTACTGGTGCATGTAGCGCCGCATAAGCATTGCCCACTGGGCGGTGAGCGTGCTGCCGTGCACCGCTTCCCAATCGGCATCGCTCGCCAGCGCCAGGCCATCCTCAAGCCGCGCATCGAGCACGTCGGTTACTTTTTCAACGCCTACCACAGCAACGAGATCATACACACCGCTCGCAACTGCCAGGTATGCCTGGCGCAGTACGACGCCGCCCGAGGCACCAGCCGCATCAAACGCTACCGCTTCGGCGCCGTGTAAGCCGGTGGCACTGGCAATTGCAGCGCCAAGCTGGCTTTGAACATGCAGCGCACTCCCCAGCGCATTGGCAACGTAGAGCGCCTGAATGCGGTGTTTGGCGATTGGCCCGAGTGCGGCCTGGAGCGCTTCGGCAGCAAGCGATCCGGCAGTACGATCCCAATGCTCGGCAACGGCCGTCTGCCCACTTCCTATAATATACACAGGTTGCATTGCGTTTGCTCCTCTATTCCATCACTAGCTTGCCACGCCATTTGGCGTACACCGCATAATCCACAAACTTCTCGCGTGCCAGGTAGGCCGCGGTCAAAGGGGCGCGCTTGCGGCGCTCGGTAATGGCATCGGTCACACGCAATGCGTAGGCATCCGAACCCGAGCCTGAGCCATAGGAGGTGACAAAGATGGTGTCGCCGGGCTTGGCGACATCGAAAATGGCGCATAGCCCCAGCAGTGCGGCGGCTGAGTAGGTGTTGCCGATTTTTGGCGCAAGTAAGCCCTGCGCAATCTGCTCGGGCGAGAAGCCGAGTTGCTTGCCAACAGTTTGTGGGAAGCGGGTGTTGGGTTGGTGAAACACCGCATACGTGTAATCTGCTGGCTTGGTGCCAAGCTCGTTCATAAGCTGGGTAGCGGCGTGGCGAATCTGGCCGAAGTAGGCTGGCTCGCCGGTGAAGCGATTGCCATGTACCGGGTAGGCCCGGTCGGCGCGGCGGAAGAAATCGGGAGTATCTTGCACATACGAGCAGGTCGCTTCGATGCTTGCCAGTGCTTGTTCGGCAGGCCCAACCAGCAGCGCAGCCGCCCCAGCTGCCGCCGTATATTCGAGGGCATCGCCAGGGCGTCCTTGTGCGGTGTCGGCCCCAATCGCCAGTACATATTCGGCCATGCCGCTACCGACCATGCCCATTCCGGCGGTAAGCGCCTCGGAACCGGCTTTGCAGGCGAATTCCCAGTCAGCAGTACTTACCCACGGTGTTGTGCCCAAGGCCTCGGCAACGATTGTGCCTGAAGGTTTCACTGAATAGGGGTGGCTTTCGCTGCCTACCCACACTGCCGAAAGCTGGGCTGCGCTGACGCCTGCGCGTGCCAGAGCGCTGCGCCCCGCTTCAATTGACATGGTAATAGTATCTTCATCCGGGCCAGGTACACTTTTCGCATCGACGGGGACACCGCCCTGCCCATCGGCCCAGATGCGCGAAATTTCGCGCGCAGCGATGCGGTAGCGTGGGATGTACACGCCGTAGCCGATGATCCCAACCGGCTTGCTCGGACGCATCATGATTGTTCCCTCCATTTGGTTTGGTAGATTTTGAGCTGTATATGAATAGCGCACAACAAAGCCCAGGGCGAGCAACATACTCTGTTGCTCGCCCCATTGCTCGCCCAGCATTGATTACGAACAAGGGATTAGTTTTGGGTTGGCACCGCGCGTATTTCGGCTAGCAGCAACGCAGCTCGGGCCGGCTTGATCTGCTTTTCAGCGACCATACGCCGGGCGATCTCGTCGATTTCAGCGCCGTGCGCGCCTGCGGCCATTGCGATCTGGCGGGCGTGTAGGCCCATATGCCCACGCTGGATGCCTTCGGTGGCAAGCGCACGCATTGCTGCCAGGTTTGATGCAAGGCCAGCGCACACGCAGATTTCGGCCAGCTCGTTCGCGCTTTTGACATTCAGCAGCTTTAGTGAGGTTTGGGCGGCGGGATGCACCTTTGTCGCACCGCCAACGATCCCAACTGCGAGCGGCATTTCGATGGTGCCTACCAAATTCCCTTGGGCATCGCGCTCCCAGGTGGTGAGCGATGTATAATGGCCATTGCGCGACGCATAGGCGTGGGCACCAGCTTCAACTGCGCGCCAGTCGTTGCCCGTGGCAATGATCACCGGGTCGATGCCATTGAGGATTCCCTTATTATGCGTTGTTGCGCGGTAAGGGTCGACGGCAGCGAACGAATAGGCCCACAGAATGCCTTCAACCACTTCGTCGCCGCTAATGCCATCGCGCTCGAGCGCCTTGGGTGGCACCATTGCGCGGGCACGAGCCAGGCGTCGGTCGCTCAAGTTCGACAGAATGCGCAGGTAGGCACGCCCGCCGCTAATTTCTTCCAGCAGCGGTGCTACGGCCTCGGCCATGCTGTTGATCGCATTGGCACCCATCGCGTCGCGGCAGTCGATAATCAGGTGCACCACCAGCATCGGCCCCATCGGGCTGGTTTCGAAGATGCGCGCCTCGATGTCTTTGGCACCACCGCCCAATGCCAGCAGGCTGTTGCTCTGGCGATTGGCAAGCGCTAAGATCTCGTCGCGGCGTGTGAGGATTTCGAAGCGCGCGCGGGCTGGGTCGGTGATCTGCACCAGCTGAATCTGGCCAATCATAAGTGGATCAGTTGAGCTGGCCTGGAAGCCGCCGCCTTCGCGTACCATGCGGGCAGCGTAGCTTGCCCCCGCAACAATCGATGGCTCTTCAACTACCATAGGGATGAGCACATCGCGCCCATTAATTTGAAAGTTCGTGGCGATGCCAAGCGGAAGGTTAAAGGTACCAATGACGTTTTCGATCATTTTGTCAGCGCGCTCAACGGTCAAGGCGCCATTGCCACCGTGGAGCTGGCGCAGATCCTCGTCGTTCAGCCCATCAAACGACTTCACCGCTTGAAGCCGCTCGAATGGATTGAGTTGGTAGAATCCGCCAAGCCGTGAGTTGCGCGTTCCCATACGATGTACACCTCGCAAGTTATGTTGTAAAGCCGTTCGCGTCAATATGTTCGTGAACGGTGGAACGGGGATAGTATAGCAGTTTATGGTTCCAAAAGCAGCTATTCTTCCTGTCAAAACCTATCATCAGGCTCTCTCAAGCTCCCAGAAATAGTGCATTTCATTGGTGATAGCTGTGCAAATGATACGACCGGATTTTCTCGAATGGTGGGAACGCGTAGTACCGGATCGTGATGGTGGAAGCGCCCATCGCTTCCATTGGCTGTTCTCTACATCGGTGAGCTTCTTCACCAGCATAAAGGTAAGATACAAATGTCGCAATGTATTCGTCGACTATTACTTATTGTTGGCATAAGCTGTGTTGTCAGCAGCGTGGCTGCTTGCCAGCAGGCTGCTGCACCAAGCCTTGCGCCTACCGCGCCGCCAGTGGGTATTACCTTACTATCCGAGGCGATTGCTGCGGGCGCACCTTCGGCACAACAGCCGGTGACGCTGGCAGGCTATGTTTTTGCTACGACACAGGGCCTCACATTCGTATCGCGTGTTGCGTTTGGCCCTGAGGGCAGCGCGCTGCCTGCCGAGCCGGCGGTTGTACGGGTATGGCTTGGCGAGCAAAATTCAGTTAAGCATTCGTTACAGCTGCGTACGGCGGGGGGCGTGCAATATGCCCCGGCGCTGGTGCGTGGCGCGCTCGAAGGCCCAGGCCGCTATGGCCCGGCGGGTGCGTATACGTACCAAATGTCCACGCCCGCGATCGAGGCATGGTCGCCGGTAGAAACGACGGTTGGCGAGCTGCTTGATCAACCGCAAGCCTATGTCGGCCGGTTGGTACGTATCAATGGCGGGCTGCTGGTACGCGATGGGGTCGGGTTGCTGGTAGATCGCCTGGGGCCGGGCGGTATACCCGAGCAAAAAGCGCGCCAGATCAAGCTGCGTGGCGCGATCAACGAAGAAGCGCTGCTTGCGCACCTCAAGCGCTCGGCTGGCGGCCTGGTGTATTTCGGCCAGGTGCAGGTTGAAGGGGTGGTGCGGGCAGGGTTGCTTGTACCGCTGGCGATTATCCCGGTTCAGTAGCATTCTTCTTGCGTCTGTTGGATTAGTATCAAAGCGCTGCTCTGTACATGGCTGCGGGGTAGCGCTTTATCGTGCTGCCTCCCCCATTTATAATTCAGCCAGCCGCCACAAACATAGTACATTAAGACTATTTAACCACTGGCCCTCTACCGGACTTGTGTTAGACCTCAGCAGGACTATCGACCTCTAGTGCTTTTATCCTCACAAGTGTATGATGAGCGCATTGTAGCGAACGATAAACCCTATCGTTCACCAGCATTCTAGCAATACAATTCGCCTCTGGCGCACTGTGGGGTTTTCGGTGAAATTGACGCTTGTCTGTGTTCTTTTGATTGCTTTTCTTTTAGGATATAATATTTTTACGGTCGTACCATCAATTTATGCCCAACCCGCATCGCCGCTATCCAGCGATGCGCTGCGCGTGCCGGTGCGAACCCGTGTTGCGGCATATGCCGACGACGCTGTACCCAATGAGTACCAGCCAAGCGCGTTTCTTGCTGGCAATGTCGCTGTACAGGTTGTGTTCGTCGAGAGTAATGGGCAATACGAACCATCCACACACGATTGGACCTCATCCCAGATGGCGCAAATTCGCCAGCGTATTAGCACAGCATTGCAGTGGTGGGCGGCGCGGCTTCCTCAGGCACAGCTTCACTTCGATATTACAAGCCAGGTGGTACCTTCCGGCTACGAGCCGGTAACCCACGATCTAAGTACCGAAAGCCTGTGGGTAGGCGATGCCCTTCAGCACATGGGCATCAACGCCCCCAATTACTTCGATCAGGCATATGCGGCCGATGAAGCGTTACGACGCGAGCGCAAGGCCGACTGGGCGACACATATTTTTGTGGTAAATAGCACCGGCACTGCAACTGGCCGTTTCGCCGATGGGCATTTTGCCTATGCCTATATCAATGGCCCATTTATGGTTATCACCTCCGATGCTGGCCCCTACGGCACCAGCCAGCTATCCCCCATAGTCGCGCACGAGTTTGGTCATATTTTTGGGGCGGTTGACCAGTATGCAGCGGCGGCGGTGCCGTGTACCGAGCAAAGCGGTTACCTGGCGGTGCCTACAACCAATAGCCAGGCGAATAATTGTGGCACTCAATACAACAGCATTATGCTGGATCCAATCGGTGCCTATGCAGCAAACGCCATCGACGCTTCGGCACTGGGCCAGCTGGGCTACCGCGATTCGAATAGTAATGGCTTGCTCGACCCGATTGATACAACCCCGCTGCTTCAGCTGCAGCTTAGCCAGGCAACGTCCGGCGCGCGCCCACTTGTAAGCGGCCAGGCTTTCGACCAGGCGTACCCTTCACCTGGAGGTGATCTTGCTAGCATCAATACCATCACGAAGGTTGAGTATCGGATTGATGGCGGGGCGTGGCTGCCATTGCCCACCGCTGATGGTGTTTACGACGCCGTGAGCGAAAAACTGAATGCAACCTTGCCACTCTACGACGGGCCACATAATGTTGCATTCCGGGCAACGAACCGTATCGGTGCTATTTCGCCAATCGTCAGCTATAACGTGGCAGTAAGCGGCATTGGTGCAGCGCCGAGCTACCGATTAGTCAACATCTCTTCTGTACTTTTGGGGGCGCTCCTCGGCAACGGCAGCTGCCGGACAGCGATTAGGGTGTCATGGACAGATACACTTTTCCGGTCTCCCATTCATCGCTGGTTTCCATGG